>Ga0209390_10010411_pt1 | contig 10886 bp, 5 predicted proteins | sample BON01_FD_187212 | JGI IMG/M metagenome (GOLD analysis project Ga0209390, IMG submission 187212) | Freshwater microbial communities from Lake Bonney liftoff mats and glacier meltwater in Antarctica - BON-01 (SPAdes) (version 2) | ecosystem: Environmental > Aquatic > Freshwater > Ice > Glacier... | reverse complement strand
CTTTTTCAGGGTATCATTGATGTCTTTTCTGTTGAAATAGGCATCCACGCGGGCTTTGGCTTTGGTGGTTCGGGCTTGCGGTGATTTGCGCACCCAGTCGAGTTCACGTTTGAGGAGCTTGTTTTGGCGGTCGTAGGTGGTCGCTTCATTTTCCTCCCGCAGCGCCTTTTTTTCCAGGTAATCAGAATAAGATCCGGAGTAGCGCCGCAGTTCTCCGCCCTCCAACTCGATGATGCTGTCGCACACATTTTCGAGGAAATAGCGATCGTGCGTCACCATGAACAGCGTGATGCCAGGCGATTGCAGAAACTCTTCCAGCCATTCAATCATTTCCACGTCGAGGTGGTTGGTCGGCTCGTCGAGGATAAGGAAATCGGGTTCTTCGAGCAGGATTTTTACCAGTGCCAGGCGTTTTTGTTGTCCGCCGGAGAGGCTACTCACTTTTTGCTCGAAATCCTCCATGCGGAATCGGAATAGGGTTTCCTTCACTTTTGCTTCAAAGGACCAGGCATTGTGTAGTTCCATTTCGGCGATAGCTTCTTGCAGCTCTTGTACTTCTTCGGGGTGGTTGAGCGCCCGTTCGTAGCGTTGCAGTACACGCACCAGTGGATTTTCGGGGTTGAGCACTGCCGAAAGCACGTCGAGGCCGGGAGCGAAGTGGGGTTCCTGGTCAAGCCAGCCGATGCGGATGTCTTTGCGCAGCACGATTTTAGCGCGTTCGCCCTCAGAGCCTTCCATGCCGGCGATCACCCGCATGAGGGTTGTTTTACCGGTGCCGTTTTTAGCGATCAGGCCTATTTTTTGCCCCTTGTCGATGTGGAGGCTGATGTTTTGGAAAAGCACCTTTTCGCCGTAGCTTTTGGTGATATTGTCGAGGGTGAGAAAGTTCACGGAGTATCGTTGTTTGTTGTTCTTTTGCGTTGCACTCGGGTTGGCGGACTGGTAGCACAGCCTTCAGGCGGTCTGTATGAAGCCTTCCAGGGCGCGTTGAAAATTGGTTGTTCGTTGATTTTTCTTTAAAGGGGCGCAAATGTAACCAAATTGAAGGGGTATGGGGGCACAAGTTTGGGAAAGTATGGCTTGTATCGTGTTCTTGATTGGGTTTGAGGGCGAAGTGGGAATTTGTCAACATTTTTTCATGTTGACAAATTTGTACTGGTGCACAAATTCTTGGTGTTTTCTTGGAAACCAATGTGTTTTTTTTGCGAAAATGCATTGTGGGTATTTGATGGTCGCGATTTTTCTTGGGCCTTGGGCGAGCTTTGACAACTTCTGAAAAAAAGTTGTCAAAGCTGTTCGTTGGCTTGGCTTGACGGCGAAGTGAGAATTTGTCAACATTTTTTCATGTTGACAAATTTGTACTGGTGTGCAAATTCTTGGTGTTTTCTTGGGAACCAATGTGCATTTTTTTGCGAAAAGGCATTGTGGGTATTTGATGGTCGCGATTTTGCTTGGGCCTTGGGCGAGCTTTGACAACTTCTGAAAAAAAGTTGTCAAAGCTGTTCGTTGGCTTGGCTTGAGGGCGAAGTGAGAATTTGTCAACATTTTTTCATGTTGACAAATTTGTACAGGTGTACAAATTCTTGGTGTTTTCTTGGGAACCAATGTATTTTTTTGCGAAAATGTATCGTGGGTATTTGATGGTCGCGATTTTTCTTGGCCCTTGGCGAGCTTTGACAACTTCTGAAAAAAAGTTGTCAAAGCTGTTCGTTGGCTTGGTGTCAGCGTGAGGAATGCATTTATTTTGTCCGTTCCTGCTTTATTTGACCTAATATATGCTTCAAAAACTATCTTTGCTGCGAATCAATGCCCTGTCTGTCAGGCAAATACCAAAAGATGAACTCAAAAGAAGCCATACTGAAACTTATTTCGCGCAGCGAACTGGAAGCGGCCATTGACGTTTGGCTGCCTACTTTAAGCCATGCGGATCCCCTTCAGACAGACGTTTTAGGCTTCTCCGCCCGCTTAGTCACGCTGAATAACGATAAAAATCGAGGCATTATCGATTTTAAGGAGGAAACGCTGGCCCGCAATCAAATCATGGCGGCCATGCTGGATACTTTGAATAAATGGCAGCCAGGCGGGCAGTCCGCGCCTCTTTATCAGGCCATTGACCGTTTGGGCATCGACTTCGATACCGAAATAGAAGCCGCTCACCTCGTCAGTTGCGACCGTACCAAACCAGCCAAAATATTCCGCCGCGCCTTTGGAATCCGCAAGCACGTAGAGCATTTTCAGTTCTATTTCCTTTGTGGTTGTCCGAACGAGATGCCAGGTTCCTTCGCCAAACGCCTGATCTATACCATCATCAAAGACCACCTCGACGGACGCGAACGCAGCATCAACTTCCCTTTCCAAGAAGATGTTGACCGCATCAAAACCGAAGAGTTGCCCTTGGGCGACGACCTGGAATCGAGCAAAAAACGCTTCAAGGCTTATGTCGCCAAACGCTTCAAGTTCAGCGATACCCAAACGTTTGAGGCATTTATTGAAACGGGCGTTCCGAAATTGGAAGAAGACTATGTGACGGCTATTTTCGAGGTTTCCGAAAAAAAATGGGAGGGCGACGAAGGGGAAATTCGAGACTACTTCCATTGGATGATGCAAACCTTCAGAACCGCCCACGAAGCGGTGCCTACGTTTCTGTTTTTCATCGTCGTGCGCAGCCAAAACCTATGGATGGAAAGCAAGCGTAATGACCGTCAAACCACCATTTTACAAGAATTAGAAAGCCTTTGCAGCGAACATCCGGCTTTTGCCACCCTCATGGCCGATTTTCCGCCCGTGGATGCCCAGGACTTCTCCGACTGGCTTGCAGAACTTGGCGTGCGCAACCCGAACTATGCGGGCAGCGTCGTAGATGCGCTCGTACAATCCCTAAAACCCCAGGAACGACAAATGTTTGACACCGAAAACCGCCTGCACATGAAGGATATTGAGATTGTGCAGCGGATGATTTATGAAAAGGCGGTGGACGGTGGACGGTAGACGGTGGACGGGGCACAACATCTGGGTTTTCGCTTGGAATTAGTTTTTCAGCACCTAAGCCGGGAATGTGGAAACTAAATTTGACATTCTTTTTTAAGTCTAAAATGGTCTCCTTGATTTATAATTTGCCCCTTCGATTTTTCAAAACTTTTTAAACACATCCTGCATTTGATATTCTTTCTGCATCAAATTCCAATACCCAAACCCACAAACCAAAACTATAGGTTAAGGTGCTGAAACACCAATACCAAGCGAAAACCCAGATGTTGTGCCCCGTCCACCGTCTACCGTCCACCGTCCACCGTCCACCGTAAAAAATATGAGCTTCCACATCTACCGCGACACAGGCCAGGCTGAACTGCCGGCCAGCGCACCGAACCCGAAACTACAGGATGCCAGCCTGTACATGCCGCCGAAAGGCTTGCAAAGCGCCGTTAATGTTGCCCTGGCGCTGGGGCAACCCTTGCTGCTCACAGGAGAGCCGGGCACGGGCAAAACCCAGTTGGCTTACCACCTGGCCTATTTCTTTGGCCTGGGCAAGCCGCTGGTCTTCAACGCTCAAACGACCTCCAACGCCCGCGACCTGTTCTACCGCTACGATGCACTGGGGCATTTCCAGTACAGCCAGACGCAGAAAAACGCGCTTTCTCCCGACGACGTGGAATCCCGCTTCATTCACTACCAGGCGCTGGGAGAGGCCATCCGCCACCAACGGAAAGCCGTGGTGCTGCTCGACGAGCTCGACAAAGCGCCCCGCGACCTGCCCAACGACGTGCTGGCCGCCATCGAAGACCTGCGCTTCGATGTGCCAGAAGTAGGCAAATCCTACGCGGCACCCGCCGACCTGCGGCCCATCATCATAATGACCTCCAACTCGGAGAAAAACCTGCCCGATGCGTTCCTGCGCCGGGTGGTGTACTACCATATTGCTTTCCCCGACCACCGCTCGCTGCTGCAAATCGTGTCGAAAAAGGTGGACGGCTACGATGAAAAGGGCCTGGATGCGCTGGTGGCGCATTTTGAAACCATCCGCAGCGGCAGCGAAGTGAAACTGCGGAAAAACCCGGCGACGGCGGAGCTGATCCAATGGGTGAGCTTACTGCGGAGGCTGGAGTTTCCGGCGGAAAAATTGGTGGACGTGGACGCGCTGCCGGAATCTGCACGAGAAATGCTGCTGGCTTCGTATCCGGTGCTGGCAAAAAGCAAAGAAGACCTTAAAGCACTGAACGATTGGCTAAAATAACACGAGTGGTGTAGGTAGCGCGGCGTAAACGCCGCGCTACCTAAAAAAAACACCCGCAACTTACAATGACCCGCACCCGCCCATACATCCTCACCGCCCTCCTGCTCGATGCGCTCGAAGCAGCAGGCTGGAAAATCGGCACCGGACAGCAGCTCCGCTTGCAGGAGCTCCTGCGCCAGTTGCCGCCGGATACCGACGATGAGGCGCTGGGTCTCGCGCTGGCGCCATTGCTCGCACGCAACGCGCAGGAGCAGGCATTGGTGTATGAAAAACTGGAGGAATGCCGCCGCCGCGCCGATGAAATGGCGGAGGCCATGCCTACGCCTAGCCACCCTGAAATCGCCGAAGCAGAACGCGCCATGCGACAATGGTACTGGCGGATGTGGCTGCCGCTGGGGTTGATTGCGTTGCTGGCGATCGGTATTCCGCTTTGGTTTTGGCTGACGCGTGCGCAACAGCAACCTGTCCTACTTAAACAGGAGTGGGTCGTGAACGTTGGGCAAACTGCTAAGCTTTGTCCTTCCATTTTGCCTGCTTCTGATTCACTACAGGGGAAATTAAATGCTTTGAGCATCAAATTTTCAAAGTCAATTCTTTCAAAAGTTCAGATTGAAGGCGGGGTGCGCGGCAGGGGAGAGGGTACTCCAAACCCCGATGATGCCAAAAAGAATGGTGTTTCAACCTTTGGAACATTTTTCATTCAAAACGACACCTGCCTCCTTTACACCGCCAAAGACAGTATCGGGCAGGACTCCCTCGTATTAGACCTCAGCTACGCAGACGGAAAAACAGCAAACCTCCAGCTCAAAATTTTCATCGCCGCGCCCACAAAGCCAACGATCACCGAACAACCAACAACGATCAACAACACGCCCCTTTTCGAACAAAAGCCCCTTCCATACCCCCACGACATACTCTCCCTCGCCATCGAACCCCCGGCCCCTTGGATTGTTTCCCTGGCCAGCTGGTGGACCTGGCTACGCTGGGTATTCCTCGGACTTCTAGCCGCCGCCTTAGTGGCTGCCTGGAAATACTGGCAGCAAAAACGCCGCAAGCTCATCGCCGAGATGCGCAACCGCGACAAGCCGCCATACGTCTGGAACATCCATATCCCCGGCAGCGACGAGATCGCCTTGGGGGATGATTTTGCCCATCTGCTGCAAGTGCTGCGCCGCCGCGCGAGCAGCGATACCTGGCGGCTCGACCTGAAAGCGACCATTGCGGCGACGGCCGAGCGGGGCGGCATGCCTGAATTCCGGTTCCGGCAGCAGACCCGCCCGGTTGACTACCTGTTGCTCATAGACCGCCAGAACGTGTACAACCACCGCGCCCAGCTGTACGATGCCCTGTACCGCGCTTTCCGGGAGCAGGAAATCGAAATCGAGCGCTTTTTCTTCGATTCCGACATCCGACTGTGCTACAACGAAGCGCATCCCGGCGGACTGCGCATCAGCGACATCGCCCAACGCTACGGCGACGCGCGGCTGATCGTGGTCGGCACCGGTGCCCAGCTCATCAGCCCCATCAGCGGGCAGGTGGAATCCTGGGCGGGTGTTTTCAAAACCTGGAGTGAAAGCGCCCTGTTCAGCCCAAAACCGCATGGCGAATGGGGCCGCAATGAGCACCGCCTGGCAGACTACTTCAGTGCGGTGCTGCCCGCTTCCCTGCAAAGCCTCGCCTTCTGGGCATCAGAAACCGAAGATGGCGAAGATGCCCGATTTGATGAATGGCGCGAGCGGGTGCAAGATGCCTCGGCCGCTTTCTGGCAGCCCGACCCCGAAGTGCCGCTGCCCATTCTGCAAATGCAGTTCGAGCCACACATCGTCAAATGGATCGCCGCCTGCGCCATTTATCCGGCCCTGCACTACGACCTCACCGTATGGCTCGGAAAAATGGCACCAAGCCAAACCCAAGAACAAACTTTGACAACTTTTCAGAAGTTGTCAAAGTTCGCCCTGGCCCAGCAACAACAAGATTCCCAGTCCAAAACAAGCAAGCAGGCCACAAAACAGGCAATTTCCAACCAATTAACCCTCGCCGACCTCTCCAACCTCTTCCGCCTCCGCTGGTTCGTCGACGGCCAAATACCCCAAACCGCCCGCGCCGCCCTGCTCGACTGGCTCCAAACCGAAGACTCCGAATTCCTCGCCGCCACCCGCCTTGCCCTGGCCGACTTGCTGCGCCAAAACCCGCCGCCCAAAGACTCTGCCGCCCACAACGACCACGCCCTCAGCGTAGCTGTCACCGAATGGCTGGCCACCAAAGACCCCAAGCGCCGCAAGGAACTCGAGAAACAAATCGCCCAACTGCTCGATGCCGGCGCCGAGGCCGACTTCGTGACCCTCAAATACCTGGACGCCCCTCGAGGTCCCCTCGATTTTGTAGTGCCGGATGCCTGGAAAAAATACGTACACCCCGGTGGGCAACGCGCCCTGGGCAATCGCCTGCCGATGTTTGCCGCCGTGCTGGCGGGCTTGTGCATTTTTGGATTCTTCGGCAACCGCTGGGTGAGCGACTGGCTGTACAAACAAATGAACCCCTGCACAGGCCAAACCGTGGAATACACGCCAAGGCCCGCAAGCATTTACAATTTTTCAAAAGATGTAAATGCTGACCCTGCCCAAGCTGAAAACGCAGCCACGGCCAAGCAATACACCCTCTGCCTCGACAGCCCGGAAGACAGCTTGCTCTGGCGAGAACGCCAGGGTCTAGACCTAATTGACATGGGTGCTTTTGCCCAATTGGATAGCCTGAGCCAGGAACCCGAACCCAGCCGAACCGACACCCTTTTTGCCCGCGAATTGCAGGAAAACCTGCTGACCGCCTATTACAACAAAGGCGTGTATTTCTACGGCAAAAACATGCGGGACTCTGCCTGCTATTGTTTTGAAAGAGCCAAAGAGATACGGGAGAAATACGCAAGCGGTGCCGAAATGAAAGAAAAGGTCGATCTCAGCCCTGCCCTTTCCTGGTGCGGTGCTTCAGATACCCCTGCTGTACAGCCCGTTGTTCGCCTCCTCGGCCCCATTTCCATTATCATAGTGGATGCAGCCACCTTAGCACCACTGGACAACCCCCAGGTGATCGCGCAAGGCATGAAGCCCAACGCGGTGCGCCGACAAGGCACGCGGCTCACGCTCACGCCCCCGGCCGACTGGGCCAGCCCGCAGGTCAGGTTGTTTGTAAAAGCCGAGGGGTATCGGGATTCCGTTTTTAACTTGTCGGTGGATGGGGTGCGGGCTTTCCCGGCCTTGGGCCTGCGGAAAGCCACGGGTGACAGCTGGCCGATCAGTGGAGTGGTACAAGATGCGGACAACAATACGCCCTTGGCCGGTGTGCAGGTGAGCGCAGGTGCGCAGATAGCACCAACCCTCAGCGACGCGGCGGGCAGGTACGAAGTTCGAATACCCGTAAACTATAACAGCACGGCGGCGGTATATAGTTTTGAATTTCAAAAGGAGGGCTATGAAACGGCGGGCCGGGAACTAAGGGTGGAACTGCGGAAAAAGCCCGATAACCTTGGGCCTGTTATGATGAAAAAGATACCCCCGCCAGTAGTGAGCACACCTGTTGCCAGCACCGTGACGGAAAATGGCAAGCCTGGCACTGATGGTGGCGGAAACAACCCACCTTCGATACCTTTTACCGTACCCGTGATGCTACCCGTGCCGGGCGGCACTTTTATGATGGGCAGCAGCAAAAAGGATAGAGATGCACAAGACGATGAATTCCCGGAGCATAAGGTGACTGTTTCAAGTTTTGAAATGGGGAAATATGAAGTGACAAATGAAGAATTTGTTCCGTTTTTGAACGAAAAAGGGAATCAGGAAGAAGGCGGGGTAACCTGGATCAAGCTCGATGGCAAATACGGCGACGAAAAGTGCCGGATACTGGGTGATGGCAAGGTTTTCACGATTGAAAAAGGATACGAGAAACATCCCGTCATTTATGTTTCGTGGTATGGGGCAACTGCCTTCTGTAACTGGCTAAGTGAAAAAACCACCCAAAAGTTTCGTTTGCCGACTGAAGCTGAGTGGGAGTATGCTGCGAAGGGTGGTGGTGCGAACCAAAAATTTGCGGGTACCGACGATATTTCCCAGCTTTCTAAGTTTGCTAATTTTTGCGACAGCAAATGCGGCGAAAGTTGGGCGAGTAAAGATCAGACCGATGGGTATGCCTATTCCGCACCAGTAGGCTCGTATAAACCAAATAAATTTGGCTTGCATGACATGAGCGGCAACGTATGGGAGTGGTGCGCTGACCCGTGGCACGATAATTATAATGGCGCGCCAGCAGATGGTTCTTCTTGGACAACAGGTGGAGATAAGGATCGCGCAGTGTTGCGGGGCGGCTCGTGGGTCAACAATGATAACATTTGCCGTTCGGCCAACCGCAACAGGTACTATCGTTACTTCAGGGACTATAATGTTGGGTTTCGCTGCGCCAGGGCGAGCGGGGGCAAGTAACCCTTTGCCCTTTTACGCTGTTACCCTTTGCCCTTTTTTTTATTTTTTCTTTCGGCGAAGCCGGAAATTTTTTTGAAAAATGCGATATTTGTGTCGGGGATTGCCTACACCGCAGTGTTGCGGGGCGGCTCGTGGAACAACAATGATAACAATTGCCGTTCGGCCAACCGCAACAGGAACAATCGAAACAACAGGAACAATAATGTTGGGTTTCGCTGCGCCAGAACTTCTTTTTGCGAAGGAAAAGAACAGTCATTTTGCACGGGAAGCGATCAAGGTCGTGCCCGGCTGAAGTGTGTAAGAGAGAAGCCCACGGCAATTCCCAGGTCTAGGCTTGCCTCCCATTTTAGGCGGGAGGGAATAAGACCGAACATGGCTCGTGGCCCCGGCCCGGCTGGTAGTCCCCGCTTATCCGGGATCGAACGCTGCGCCGGGGCTTTTTAAGTCGGTCATTTTCCAAATATTTCTTTGCGCAACCGCAGCCGTAGCCGCCGGGTATTGGCCCGAAGTGCGTGCCCTTCCCAGCCCCTCAGGCTGGCGGTGAATTGCCGAGCCGTAATTTTGCCTTCCCTGAATTCTTTGGCTTTGCGGCGTGTTCGTTTTCTAAACCGGCGCACGTTGGCCGACGGCAGCAAGCGGAAGCCAGGAAAAATGCGGTATCCCAAGAAAGTAACCCCTTCTGAACAGCGATAAATACGGCTTTTTCGCTCGTGCAACAGTAGCCTGCAACCTTGCAGGTATACCTCAATCTCTTGTTTTATTTGCCGGAGTTCTTCTTTGGAGTGCCCGAAAATGACGAAGTCGTCCACATACCGGAGGAATGCAGCTTGATGCAAAGTCTCTTTCACGAAATGATCGAGGCCATTGAGGTAATAGTTTCCCCAAAGCTGGCTGGTCAGGTTGCCAATGGGGAGTCCTTTCCGGCGCATCACGGGTGTAAAAAGGTCGTCCCCCGGGAACCAGGCCTGGTGCAATTCCTGGGGGTTAGAATTGTCGATGATACGGTCGCAAAGATCGAGCGTACGCTGGCAACCAATTTTCCGACGTATTTCACGCTTCAGTATTTCATGGTCAATGGAAGGGAAGAACTTTTTTATATCACATTTAAGCACGAAAGGGTATTTCTGGCAATATGTGGCGTAGCGCGTAGCGGCTGGGTGGGTGCCTTTGCCTGTCCGGTTGGCATAAGAATCGGAAATCATACTGCGTTCAAGCAAGGGCGCAATGACGTTACACAGGGCATGGTGCAACACGCGGTCTCGATAGGGCGCAGCACTGATCATGCGAGGCTTTGGATCAAGGATGTGGAAACTGCGGTAGGGGCCAGGGCAATAGGTGCCGCTATTTAACTCCTCCAGCAATTGAAATAGACAGTGTTCCAAATCGACATTAAAACTTGCAACATTGAGTTGCTGGCGTTTGCCACGCTGGGCTTTTTGGGCCGCAAGCATCAGGTTTGGGAAATTGGCGATCTGCGGCCAAAGATTGCGATACCGTTTCATGAGATACTTTTTAGCCACGCCCCTGCTTGTGTTCCTATTTCGTGCAATTGCTGTTGCACAAATTCATAGCGCCGGTGGTCAAGGCAGTGCAAGTCTTTGGCCAGCCGCACCAGGTGCCGGATGATTTCAAGCTCGATATTGCCTTGGCGCAAGGCTTCACACTTGGCTTCCCCACGAGGCAGGTAATATGCACGGATGAAAGTTTGCAAGGTGTCAGTTAGAGCGTTTTGGATACGATCGGCCAGCACAAACTTCTGTGATCGGGGAAATTTGGCGAGTTGCGGGATCATGTACCGCAACAGGTCGTATTGGAGTTGAATGATGTTGGGAGATTCTTTCATGTGGCAAGTAACACAGCTTAGCGGTAAATTATATTTTGGGCGGGTGTTCAAATTCAAGTCGTTCCCTTGGTCACGCATGTGTCATTCATTCTGCAAAAATGTATCGTGGGCATTTGATGGTCGCGATTTTTCTTGGGCCTTGGCGAGCTTTGACAACTTCTGAAAAAAAGTTGTCAAAACTGTTCGTTGGCTTGGCTTGAGGGCGAAGTGAGAATTTGTCAACATTTTTCATGCTATCGTATATACTCATTTCGCTAGTTCCACATTCACCAGTTCCTTGACATGTTACGATCTTTGCGTTTATGGCAAAATCAAAAAGTATTTTAGGCGACGAGCGACTTGAAGT
>Ga0209390_10010410_pt1 | contig 10887 bp, 9 predicted proteins | sample BON01_FD_187212 | JGI IMG/M metagenome (GOLD analysis project Ga0209390, IMG submission 187212) | Freshwater microbial communities from Lake Bonney liftoff mats and glacier meltwater in Antarctica - BON-01 (SPAdes) (version 2) | ecosystem: Environmental > Aquatic > Freshwater > Ice > Glacier... | reverse complement strand
TGACGGGGAACAGGAAGAGGTAAAGAAGGAGAAGCAACCTTCCTCCTCCTCCTCCTTCTCCTCCTCCTTGCCTTCGATAAATCTAGAAAGCAAGAGCTTTCGACGCATCCAGATCTTTGCCCGCCAATTAGCCGAGGATCCGGCAGCCACACTAACAGAGAAGGGGCATGCACTCAGCCTTCTGCTGGCTGTGGCTATCTCAACCGGGGCCCTCGGAAGTCTGATCGATGTGGTGCGGCGCTTGCTGGCGTGCCAGGCTGAGAGCTCGGCGGAAGGAGGAGAGGAGCAACACCAGCAGGGCGTACGGCTCCTAGAGTCGACGGCTTTCTTCTTGCGGCGGCTGGCTAACGAGGAGGTTCACCTGGGCTTGGGTGCCTTGGAAGCCGAGGAGATGCTGACGCCCGACATTCCCCTTGCGGAGCCCTCGACGTTTTCTGGAAGAGCAGCGTCAGACGATACACCCACCGCCATGGCCTGTGACGGCTCGTATCTGTTTCTCTGGTCAGCCGTCTCTTCTACCCTGAGCAAGGTAGGAAGTGGGCTCCACGGCACCGAGGCCGGCAAGCTGTACCTGCAGCAACAGCTTTTGTCCTCCTCCTCCTCGCCGTTTCACTCCTCCCCTTCTCCATCCTCCTCCTCTTCGACGGAATGCTCAACCCCGTGCTCCTTTTAAAGCTCACGTGGCCTTGTTGGGACTGGGTCTGGACGTCACGGCGCTCTTGCACGAGCAACACGTCAGAACGAGAAAAAGTGGCGGCGGCATCGACCTACGCCCGCTGCTCGACGAGGCTTTGCTGTCGTCAGGAGCCAACGACGGACGGTCGTTGCCCAATGTCCGCCGTCTTTTTGTGGGACTAGGGTCAGTCCCGACAGCAGCAACAGCGGCAGGTGCCTCCTCAGCTTCTCCTCCCCTTACTCTAGTCCTTGGCAGCCATGACGACATCAACCAGGCCGGCACCATCGACTGGCCCCCTCCTCTTTCGAGGGAAGCCGAGGCAACCGAGGACGGTGCGACAATCGTCCGGTGGGCCTACTATGGCACGCTCATGGACGTCACGAGTGAGGTCGGCGCGCGGATTAATGGGCAAGCGCGCGCACGTTTCTCCGTAGCGGAAGTAGCAGCCGAGATCCAGAACAAGACTCTTGGTGTCGTTGCCGCTTCCCCCTTGTCCAGTGCATGGGGACGGGGCACGACCTTGTTTGTGCGCTATTCCTCCTCGGCTTTGGAGCCTGCAGCTGCAACAACGACAGGAGAAGCAGCACTTTTAGTCGCAGTTGAGCTGACGGCCTTGGTGGTGAAGGGTGGAGAATCGGTGGAGGTTCCGACTACAGCGCTGTGCGCAAAAACGAAGCCGCGACCAGCCGCCTTGACTTGGTTTCCTTACGCGCCTTCCACTTTGGTGCTGACCCTTTCTAGTCGCAGTGACAGCTGTCGCCATGTGCGTGTGCGTACTGAGGATATAAGCGTTGTGGTGCCGGAAGGAGAGAAGAGGGCGACCATCGACGAGGAAGAGGAGGAGGAGGGGAGGCTTCCGTCAACGACTCCGATCTGCTTTTGGCAGGGGCGTGGAAATGATGGATTGCTTCGTCTTGTTCCCGCTTTTGATGGTAATGGTAAGCGAGTTTTGGACATTGTGGAGGAGGACACAGCCTCGCTGACGATAGAGGAGAGGAGATGTAGGAGGAGGGTCGACATCGGCAACCATCCCTGGAACGGCGACGACTGTCTGGCCTACAGCAATGGGCAAGAAGCCGTGCTCCTGCTGCAGCCGCCTGCAGAGGACCATTCTGCCGGTGCGGCTTCCGCCGAGTCCATCCTCTTGTCCTTCGCTCTATCGTCTTTCATGGCCGAGAGTGACGAGGACGAGGATGTGGGTTATGGCCTTCCCGTTTTGTCAAAGGGCGGCAGCAAGAGCAATCCCCTCCTTTCGGGTTTGCAGGCCTTGACATACGATCCCATAAATAATCTGGTCTGGGGCGTCGTGGTGGCTAGCATGGGCGGTGGTCTCGTTCTCCGGCGCTGGAGGAATCCGGGTATGCCTCCTGCGCTTCCATATGAGGAAGGTGTGGCGCATACAACGGTCGGCGGCAGCATCGCGACGAGTCAACAGGCACTGGCATCCATCCCTTCCTCCTGGGAGCACCTGCGGTGCCCTCGGGCGGCGGCTGTCTTTGTCGTGGCGCATTGCGACCGCTTAGCGAAGCACTTTTTGAATGGTCTCCGGCAGCGGGATCAATGCGACACGGGCAATGGCGCTCTCCGCTCCCCTTTCTCGGATGCAGCCAGCTCGAGGAAGCGAGCTTTTGTATACGACCTTCGTCCCTCCACATTCGCCTACCTAACTGCCTTGGTCCAGGAGCACCACCATGGCGCTCACGACGACGACAACACCGGCGATACGGAAGGGCTGGAGTTTTACGTTGTGCTGGCGGCCTTGCGGCTACTGCGCGTTAACGTGCATTATGTTGCCTCGGACAAGAGCCTAATGCCGAGGCACTGCGTCGGTCCCAAAGCGATGCGAATGAAGCTGCTGGCGCTCGTTATGACGCTTATCGACACAACCTCTTCTTCACCAGCAGTACCTTCATTGAAGCAGGGATACTCTGCGCAAATCCAGCACAAGCGTGCCATCCAGCAGGAGGCCCTCAAGCTTTTTGTGGTAGGCATCGACCTCTTTTACCCGTCGGGCGACGCGCAAGCTCGACTCTTGGCCTCGTATCTCCGTGGCTTTGCGACTCGCACCCAGTCTCCCGCCGAAGCAGCCATCTTGCGCATGCTTTTGGAGAAACTAAGAGACCTGCCTTCCATAGCCAACCTCTTTGAAGAAGTCAGCGCCTTCTCCGAGGCGGCTGCGGAGGGCATTGGCTCGGATGCCGCGCGAAGCCGTCGGGGCTTGCGCACTATGAGCATCAGCAGCAATGGCAGTGGTGGGTCCCCTCCCACCAGCAGCTTGCCGCCGTTGACGGACCTCATGCAGGTCATGCTGGAGCTATGCGCCAAGGACAGTGTTTGAGCCTTGCGACAGACAGCGGCACCTGTACCAGCGCAGGCCGCCACTACCACCGAGGCTGCGGCGCCTGGTGGCAGTGCCATTGCTCAACTTCACCTCCCGACTATTCTAGATACGTTGCAGCGCTACATTTTCTCTCAAATGGCTTATCACCACGAGCAAGAAGGCGAGGAACGAGCGGCTTGTAGGTCTAGCGCCATTGTCGATGTGCTGGATGCGTTTGTGACACAGCTGCTCCCTCAGTGCGGCCGGGTGTTGCGGGCAGCGGTCGAAGTGTCGCCCTCTTCTTTCTCGTCGAGACCGATACCATCCTTCTCGGGTCCATCGTAGGACAGCTGTTGGTGCCCTGCCTCACCATGCTATGGATGTGGTCGTCGCAAGCAGGTGCGATCGATGCAGGACTACGGAGAATACTGCTGAACGCGGCGCCGTCTTTTGGCGGTATGGCTCTTCAAGTCGGCCAGCTCCTGCGACAAGCCGAGGCCATGACTGTGACAAATGCTTGCACCGCGGCCGGCGCCGATAATGCTGACTCGCAGGATGCTTGTTGCTTGACTTGATTGGGCCAGCTGGAGCGCATCGTGGGTTTGCTGGGCGGGTTGGCCGTAAAGGCGCTCCTACAGCATGGGACACCCGGGCTGCCCAACAAGGTGGACAACGCATGCATGGCCGAGGCCAAGCACGCGCAATGGTTTGAGGATCCTCTACCTTTCCTACACCCGAGCTTCTGTGCCGCTTTCTCCCGGAATTGGGTGGCAACGGTGTTTCCCTCTCACCGTCCCTTCCGTTCTGGGGCCTTCCCTCCTACTTTGCGTCGTGTAACTCACCTGTCGATTCCCCCCGTGGCGGAAGCACTCGCGGCAGCAGCTTTGGGGCCGGCAGAGGAGGCAAATCGATGCAAGCATCCGTCGATTCACCTCTGCGGCTTCGCTCGTTAGAGTTGGAGGAGTTAGGGGTTGGGCAACCGAACCTGACCAAGATGGCGGGCTGCAGCTCCCCTGTCACGGTCAAGGACCCAGGCAGTCTTTTGAGGCAGCTGGTCCGCAGCCCCTTGGGACCGTAGGCCCAATCGCTTGTCCAAATCATGAAGGCCCACGTGATGGAGGACCATGGGCGCTCGGTCATCGTCAACGAGGCCGTGTCCGCAGCGGCAGCGGCACTGATACTGCACAACAACCTGGAAGACGAGGCCATGGCCTTGGTGATGGCGGCGAGACTGGCAACGGCGACGACATGCTTGTGCACACTACGACACACGCCTCCGAGTGTTGCTTCCAGGACAGAGCGCTGCGGCCTGGGAGCCTACACACGTACGCCGTCGCGGCGCTTAATGCGGTGGGCGAAGGCCTTAAGACGGAACCGCCTCTAAAGGTGTATGTGCCATACCCTCAAGATTGTCGCACCCTGCTGAAGCTGCACATTACCGGCGAGGGGCAGATTCAGTTCTTGTACGGTGGCACAGGCGGAGGCCTCGTAACTCTGCACGGCGGGGCTTTGGACGAGGACCGCTGGGTGCATGCTGCAATCACGCAAAGCACGGGGCAGTTGCGCTTGATCGTTGACGGCACGCAGCGTGACTCCCCAGCGCTACCTGACGCCATGGTCAAGGCGCGATCGCTGAATACGGTGGCGCGTGGCCGGCCAGTCTACCTCGGCGCCTTAGGCCCGGAGCAAGATTTTTGGGACTGTCACTTGTTTGATGTGCGCTTCTGGAACACCGCCCGTCCTGCCTTGGCACTTCGCAAGTACAGCACCACTTTACCCAGCCGCTGCAACGATATCCTGGATCTCGTGTCGTCGTCGTCCTTATTGGCATCTTTGTCGTCGATGTCGTCGCCATCGATGCCAAACCCCTCTTACAGGGTGGTCAGCGGAGGGCAGCCTCGCTTCGCCTCGGTGCGCATCAATGCCCCGGTACCGTCCCATGGCAAGGTCTACATAGAGGCCACGGTTCACTCCTCGGGTTGCTTGCAAGTCGGTTGGGCGGTACCTCATTTTAGTCCTTTCGCGGCCTCGATGGGCGTCGGTGACGACGAACTTTCCTGGGCCTGCGACGGGATGCGACAGATGAAATGGCATGGCGTCGCTGTTTCAACCTCCCCTACGGCGAGTGGGTCGACGGGCACGGCAAGCATCACGACTTTGCCGCACTACACCCACGGCATTACCTACGGAAAGGGCTGGCTGTGGGGTCCTGAGCACACGGTCGGGTGTCTTTTGGACATGGAGGCGGGCACCATGCGCTTCATCAGCAACGGGCGCGACCTCGGCGTGGCCTTTAATCGTTATCAGCGCCTGATGGGGCGATACCGCGTGCTGGGTCCCGAGCCTGTCCAGTGCTACGGGGGGTTGCAGGAGGAGGGGAGCACTGCCGTTGGCCTGCCCTTGCCGCCGGGCACGGTTGTGCACGTCACGCAGACTGAGGTGGCCGAAGACGGCGTGCTCTGGCTGAAGCTAAGGCGCGGCTGGTTGCCGCAGCTGTCGGCCACCGACGATGTCTCGGGTCGTCGTCGGCATACGTTTCACGTGGAGCGCCTGCGTGCTCGACGGGCACCGCCACAGCTGTGGGTGCGTGGACGCCGACGAGGGGTGTGGGCTAGCCCGCTGCCTTTATCTGCGGCGTTTTGCTCCCAGGGCCTGGATACCAACGGTTGCCTTGCCACTGCAGGACATAATCATCACAGAGCATGGTCTAGAGCGCCGCGGCGAAGATGAAAGTGCCTCTGGCAAGACGGTGCTGATATCGGAGCTCGAGGTCGGCGCGCCCTCCTTGGCGTCCGTCACCTTTGTGATGCAAATGCTGGCGAGGGTGCGGCGTGCAGCAGAGGAGCGCAACGGTGACACAGCCGTGATTGGTTTGTTGCTGGGTGATTGCGAGATTTTGGTGCATCCAAGGGCAACGCCTCCCCGACTCGAAATCCGCCACGCGGGCATGCTCCTGGCAAAGGAAAGCTTAGAAGAGGGCTGCGGTGACATGAGCGGCGAAGACAATGGACTCTCATCCTTGTCGCTGATCGTCACGGTCAAGCGCGATGGCCACGCCGAAGTTTGGCTGGCTTGCGGCCGAAAGAGTCTGGTAGGAGTGAGCACGGCCCAATTCAGTCTCCCAAATTTCCTTGAGGATCCTCATCATCTGGGCTCCATCGGCGTTGTCCTGCAACCCGCCGCATCCTTTGACTGCGAGCGCAATCACGATGCTCGAGGGGAGCGCATGCCTTCATTGGCCATTCAACGCCTTTCTGTATTTGCTGCCACTGTAGATGCAGAGTCCAACCAATCGCTCAACGAGACACTGCCGAGCGAAGCACGTCTCCTCGAACTGGAGTCAAGCATGTAACGCATCGAGCGGGCGCGCATGGATGAGCCCACAGACCGCCCAGCCACGCAAATGACAAAAGAAGGGACCCTAGTATGGACGGAGCGACAGAATGATCCGACGTGCTACAAGGCCTGGACGCCTGTTGTGCCTGCCGCCATGTTCTACTTTGGTCAGGCGCTGACCCACGGGACGAATGACGCACCAACAATGCTCATTGCGGCCGAGCATCCAGCGTTTGCCCCGGCCGTAGGCTATCAGCGCCGCTTAGTGGCACTGCAGGATGGGGAGCAGGAAGGAGAGAGAGAAGGCTTTACCAGTAACGGCAGCAATTTGACGGCCTGGCTTCCTCTTCCGCCTTCCGAGGTTTACGTAGCATTGGGTGTAGTGTGGACGACAGACGGCCACTCACCACCGACCGTGGGCCGCTTGCGCTGCGTGCACCAGGATATGATACAGTCCGGCCTGTTGAAGCATCTTATGTTGGACGGCAAGCAGGTCCCGATTAATCCGTTTCTGGCGAGGTTTGGAGTGGTGCCAGGGCTGGGCGTGGTGGCTCCAGGCAGTGGGGACGCTGGCGGTTTGAAGGGCCTGACCTTTCTGGAGGAGGACATACTAGAGCAAGGCGACGACCTCACCGAGGAAGAGGCCTGTCATCGTGCCGAGTGCCGTCATGCATGGGAAGGCATGATGCCTGCCATGAGCTGCTCGGAAGAGGAATCCATGTCATTTAACCTGGGACACGAACCGTTCAAGTATCCCTCGCCAGGTGGGTATATGCCTTTGGCAGCGGCAGTGGGCACCGCAGAAGCACTGGCAGCAGCGTCCGCGACCACAGCAGCAGTCTCTCCGACACTGCCTTTGTCCATCCCCACCATGGCGATGCAGGTGTTCCACCCCGAACGGGGTGTGTGGGAAGATGTGCAACCGAGTCACGATGTGTCGGGCACCGATCAGCATGTGAACACGGACACCAGCACTGGCAACAACGGCGACCGACTCATGGGGCGGTTCCACTTATCTACCGGCCGAGGGGACGGCGCCTGCAATTCGGTCTTTCCTTTGGGACCTCTCAAGGTCGATGGTGAAGCCCCCCCGTCGCCCTTTCCCTTCTAGTCTCTCGGTACCTTCTCGTCCTCCCAACCATGGAGTCGGCATCTCGTCCCCTTCCCGTCTGCTACGCTGTGCGGCACCTTGTGGGACATGGACATTCCTCCTCCAACGGACGAGCCCTTGGGCGTATGGGGCTACCGGATGACAATCACACCGCGCTACCCTCGAGACCTGGACGACGGCCGACCTGAGACGGCGCGCCTCAAAGCCAAAATTCTCCATTACGCGGCCGCCGCGCTGCCTGGGAGTGCGGGAGGCACCAAGGCCATGACCCTGGATGCTCATCTTGTGCGATACGTCAATGTCACGTCCCAAAAGCGCGGCTTAGGTGCAACAGCCTTGCTCTCCTCAGACTGGGCCGCGCTGATCCCGGACTCGGCCGATCTAGTGGCTTGGCCAATCTTGACGGCTGCAATGATGGAACCGGGTGCAGCGCTCAGCAGCGTCATTGGACGGCGTTTATCATCATCCGGGTCAAATTCTTTGTCCGGTTCATCATTGGGAGGGTGGGAAGAGAGCAAGGAAAACAGTGTGTCCGAGCCATCCTCCTCATTTTCCTCCTCCCAGGAATGGATTGTGGTGACGCGAGCCATGCTGCAGGGGGACGCCTCCATGACGTTAGTGGCTGGGACTGGGAAGCAGCATGCTCTCTTGCTCGCCGCTCCCGTGACGGGCGCCAAGTCTATCGCAGCAGTGCCTCTGGGCTTCCGCCTTCCTTTAATAAGCGTTATGAACGGAGACGAGTGGGATTGGGAAGAGGACAGAGAGGACGCCAAGCATGATGGTGATGGCGGCGACCAGAAGCAATGGCTCAAGGTGGAGCTCGGCGGCACGCATGGGTATCTTCAGGCGAACCCCTCGGCCTGCGCCACCGTGTACCGCAACCTCTGGCATGTGGGCCAGCGGGATATGGACCTCTTTAAGTCAAGGACCGCCGGCTTATTCAAGCAAACGCCGGTGACCCGGACCTCGGTGACCTTATCGGCTTTCTACCAGGCTGATGATGATGGCGAGGCTGTGGAGGCCATTCAGACACGGACAGTGGCTTGGCGCCGGAAGTAGTGGGCGGTGCTAGGAGATGGCGATGGCCCTACAATATCTCTCGATGAATCTGGCACCCCGCGTCATCGCCTCCTCTTTCCAGGAGGCTCTGCGCCTTGCGTGCTTGCCGTCTCCGTCATGGACTTTGTCCCTGCGCTCAGCGCCTCCAACCCGGCGAAGGCCTTTACGGCCCCTCGTTGGCGGCGATCGGAGGAATTGCAGGCGATCGAGGGCGCTGGGACTGACAGCACATTTTCCTCCCATCGAGAAGCGCTGTGCATCTCGGGACGGTGGACTGTGGGGGCGCTTTCGACTGATCTCTTGGGGGTCGTGACGCGGACAACGGGCTATGTGCGGGACAACGGGCTGGCAGATGGCCTCGCCTGTTGCTTCCGGGCGGTCGACGGCAGCATTCAAGTGTTGGTGCCACCCTTTGTGCCTGGACACGAGCGGTATCCGACGGCTAAGCCGGAGGACTCGATTGCTTACTTGTGCGCCGAGCTGCTGCCGGGAGCGGAAGTGGCTTTCCAAGTCGTGGACGACGGCGCCTGCGTGACCTTTTCTGTGACTGTGCTGGACGGTGGTGGTGGTGGGACTGGGAATGCTGGCAAAGCTGTCGGGCTTTCGGCTCGACTGTCTGTGCCGTGCGGCGTGGGGCACCACTCAGGGCGCGGCCGCGTTGCCCTCATGCGGCTGATGGAGGACACATGGGATGATTCTCAAGTGTGGATTCGTGTCGTGAGCGACGAGCGCGGGGCCACCCTTCGGGACGGGGTCAGCATCGACGAGGCCACACAGATTGGACATTTGACGCCGGGGGCAGTCGCACGATTTATGAGCCGAGCCCTCTATGACAGCCCGGGATTGGGGGACCATTGAGTACCCGTGGTGCGCTTCCAGCTGGTGCCGACCGCAACATGCCCTGGGGGATGGATAAGTGAAAGGGGGCGATATGCCCGCCAGCCATACAAGATTGCCGAGCACATCACTTTTCCTACGTGCTCTTCCTCGTCCTTGTCGTCAGTATCAGTGTCCAGACCCCCAGCATTATCGCACCTGTGCATCGGCTCCATCGACCAAGACGCTCAGCAAGACCCGTTCTCAGCGGGTGGCCTGCAGCCAGGGCGCCTTGCCTCGCGCTTCAACATGTTAAGGGCATTCAACGCCCTCGTCAAGACCACAATCCCTTACGTGGACCTTTCTTGGCTGCAGCAGCCGGGCAGCATTGCGTCTCTTGTCTCGGCCTGTCGTCACCTCATCTTTTCAGAGCTTAAGGTGGAGTTGTGGGAGCATGCCCTGGAAGCGACAGCCACGGACCGCGGGCTATTGTCTTCCGTGGAGGTGTTTCTGAGCAGGAGCAGAGCGTCCAAGCACCGCGCAACGGGGCATCCCGATCTGGGAGCAATGCATACCATTTTTGCGCAAGCCTTTCGACAGCTGCGGACGCTCCCAGGCCGAAGCTATCGGCTTAGGAGCGGCGCCTTTTTGTACTCCACCATTTTGCGGGGTGAGATGGCGCACGACGCGGATGGTCCCTATAGGGAAACCCTTACCATGTTTGCCGACGAGCTTCAATCGCCTGCCTTGCGCTTGTTCCTCCGCTGTCCCAACGCAGTAAACAATCTAGGTGCCAACCGAGAGAAATGGGTGCCCAATCCCAGCGCCAACTCGGTCTTGGATTTGGAGATGTTGGCGTTTGTGGGCAAGCTTATGGGCTTGGCGGTGCGCACCCGGCAATACCTGGAGCTGAATCTTCCGTCCATCGTGTGGAAGGAGCTCGTGGGACAGGCAGTGGTGCGGGAGGATTTGGAGGCCATCGACATGATGCTAGTGCAAAGCATGGACTCTGTGCGAACCATTGAGCGCCAAGGCGTGACCGAGGAAGACTTTCAGGACGTGATTATGGAGAGGTTCACGACCCTTACGACGGATGACCGTGTGGTCGAGCTGTTGCCGGGGGGCGCGCAGCGGCCCGTGACGTTTCGGGACCGGGGCGAGTTTGCCGATTTGGTGGAGGAGTATCGATTGCGCGAGTTCCACACCCAAGTCGCGGCCATTCAGGAAGGCTTGGTGCAGGTCCTTCCGCGCCAGCTCTTGACCTTAATTACGTGGGAGGAGCTCCAGGTGCAGGTGTGCGGCGAATCCGAGGTGGACATGGAACTGCTCGAGGCGTGTACCGAATACTACGGCTGCAGTCCCGACAAGCCGCACGTGCAGTATTTCTGGGATGTGCTGCAACACACGCTTTCGGCCGAAGAACGCTCTCTCTTTGTCCGCTTTACGTGGGGCCGCTCCCGGTTGCCTATGCGGGCGGACCAATTTCGCCAGCGCTTCAAGCTGCAAGGGTTTCAGCCTCCACGCCGGGCTGGCGCTGTTAGGGCGCCTGACCCAGACACGTACCTGCCC
>Ga0209390_10010406_pt1 | contig 10891 bp, 9 predicted proteins | sample BON01_FD_187212 | JGI IMG/M metagenome (GOLD analysis project Ga0209390, IMG submission 187212) | Freshwater microbial communities from Lake Bonney liftoff mats and glacier meltwater in Antarctica - BON-01 (SPAdes) (version 2) | ecosystem: Environmental > Aquatic > Freshwater > Ice > Glacier... | reverse complement strand
GTCGCGGTTTGTGCCTCCGCCCGTGTGTGACCACTCCCAGGGGGTTTACTTCCCTCCCAACAGGAGGCGGAGTATAGTTTTTCGGGTTTTATTCCAACAAACAAACAAACGAATAAAAAACAGGAAGAACCTAAGTAGCCCTAAAGCCTGAACCCTAAACCCTAAACAAACAAACAAACAACAAAGTGGTTAATGTGGTAAAAAAAGAATGCTCACCATCTGCTTAAGCCGAACGTTCATTTTAACACTCTCACTTGGCTTGTCCCAACTTCTTTTAGTATTGTTTGTGCCTTCAGAAGGCAAATTCGAGTTCGCGCACTTTTCACTCACCTTTTATCCCCTTTTCCTCCTTCTGAATGAGGCAAGTTCGAATGATTCCCCAATATCGGTTTAATAAAACAAAGCAACACACACTCGCAAACCCTGGGATCATAATTAACAAAAACAAAAACAAAGTAAAAAATGGGAGGGACCTGAGTGGTAAATGGTGGTTAGGGAGATTCATTGTGGGAATTAGTTAGCCCGAGAATACATGCCAGCGCCAGCCCACCAACATTGTGATGTGTTTTACCCAGTCGTAGGGGATCTGATTGGGTCTGTCATAAACTAGGTAGGCTCCGGTCCTCCGGTCCGGAACAGGTTTTTGGGTCCTAAGTGGCTAATCGGTTACTCGCCATCCGCTTATGCCGAATGTTAACGCTCTCACCTGGCTTGTCTGAACTTCTTTTAGTATTGCAAATCATTTTTAGCAGACATGAAGTGCGCGTATGGGGGGCTAGTTGGGGAAGGAGTTAAAAAGAACACCGGAGAAATATGGGCATATTTGTTCGGGATTCTTTTTAACTCCTTCCCCATCTTCATCCCCAACTTCAGTTTTTTCTTTCTTTCCCGTACTAATAGTTGAGGAAAATGTATGCAACACTCTGCAACGAAGCTGTGATGGTCTTGATTGAAAATCGACAAAATCTTTGAAATGCCTGTGCCTCTTCGTGCAGGACTTTAGTGGAGCATGTTCACTTCTGTTATTGGCTATGCTCGGTCGTGTGGTGATGAGATTAATATCCAGCGAGTAGGGTGTCTTTGTCCTGTCTTTTTGGCGCTCTAGCACTGCCGGGTGATGGCGTGGGCGGTGATCTCAGAACATGATGGGGAGATGCTTGACATGTGGTGCAGGCTGTCTTCTTGACCTTGATCCTGGGCAGAATGCACCATCGCGGTGCATGCAGGGTACTAGCACAGGACACACATACCATGTGACGATCTGCCTTCGGCGAGTCCATAGAGTTGTGTGTGAGGCACCGCTCGGTGAATTATGCAGCAGGAACGATTGTCAAGCGCTGCAATTGCATTAGTATGATAGCATGCGCCATATTGTGCTACTGCCGGGGGACCAAGAGTTGAGATGATGTCCATCATCCTCCTTCTACCTGTTGCGATCTCCACGTTCAGATCCACTGATTGGCCCTGTGCACTTGATATGTTCGACACAACCAGGAGTTTCACGCACATATCCAATACATGTGTATTGATTGATGTTGCTTTTATTACTTCTCAAGAAATAGTCTATATGTGCTCGAATCCTTTCTTTAGATTCGTGAATATCTGTTTTTTCCTGACATTTTTTTTTTGGTTGTTGTAAGGTCTCTATCAAAGCCTTTCTCCCGCCTCTCTCAACCAAATTGATGGTTGGCGTTCCTAAATCCTGCCTTCATTGAACTACTGTCTTGTACCCGCTCTCTGCCACCCTCCACAACATCGCATCAAAGAATTGTGGTTTGTCCACGAACCTGAAAATCTTGATATTGCTCTGAGATAAAATGGGAATTTCCAAATGATGGTGCTGCCGTTCGGCGTTTGGGTAATTGGGGTTGCTGCAAGATGAGTATTAAAAATGAATCAGTCAATAGAAGTTCGGACAAGCAAAGTGAGAGTGTTTAGTCCTGTGATTAGATTGGGTCTTCAAAACTCAAGATGAAAGAAAGAAAAGTTAATCGAAGAAAAAAAGGGCGCTCACCATCTGCTTATGAGGCCGAATGTTAACATTCTCAGTTGGCTTGTCCCAACTTCTTTTAGTATTGTAAATGGTTTTTAGTAGAGGTAACGGTCGCGTATCGGGGGCTAGTTAAGAAAGGAGTTGAAAGAATCCCACACACATATAGCCATATATGTTCGGGATTCTTTTACCTCATTCTCCAACTTCAGTCCCAACTTCAGTTGGTTCTTTCTTTCCCATACTAATAGTTGAGGAAAATATGTGCAACACTCTGGGACTTGTTACGGTCGACGTGGTATGGTCGTTGGTACTTGTTAGGGTCGACTTGTTAGAGTCGTAAACAATGAAATTTGGGGATTCCCAAGATGATTGTGCTGGCATTCGGCATTGGGTAATCTTGGTTGCTCCAAGAAGAGTACGAAAAATAAATTAGTCAATCGAAGTTGGGACAAGCGAAGTGAGAGGCCAAAAGTTAACACTCTCACTTGGCTTTTTAGGCCAAAGGTCAACACTCTCACTTGGCTTGTCCGAACTTCTTTTAGTATTGTAAATCGTTTTTAGTAGACGTAAGGTTCGCGTATCGGGGGCTAGTTGGGGAAGGAGTTACAAAGAATCCCGAAAAATGTGTGGCCATATTTGTTCGGGATTCTTTTTAACACTTACTCAATTTCAACCCCGACTTCAGTCTGTTCTTTCTTTCCCGTAGTTGAGGAAAATGTGTGCAACTAGTTGAGGAAAATTCATGCAACATTCTGTAACGAAGCTGTGATGATCTTGATTGAAAATCGACAAAATCTTTGAAAATATATCGATGAGAGGTCGCGAGCGTGGCGCGGCAATGCACACCTTGACGTGGTAAGCCCTATTCGCGACGTGCTATAGGAACACGTATTGACCACGCTTCTGTTAGCGGCTATGCTCAGTCGCGTGGTGATGAGATTTAATATCCAGCGAGTAGGGTGTCTTTCTCCTCTTTTCCGGGCGCTCTTCCATCTTGCAGCACAGCCAGGAGTTTCACACACGAGTCCAATACGTGTGTGATTAGAAGGTTGGCTTGGCTTCATTGACCTGCTGTCTTGTACCCACTCCCTGCCACCCTCCACAACCTCGCATCGTAGAATTCTAGTTTGTCCGCGAACTTCAAAATCTTGAGATTGCTCTGAGCGAAATCAGGGATTTCCAAATGATTGTGCTGCCGTTTGGCGTTTGGGTTACCAGGGTTGTTCCAAAAAAAGTACGAAAAATGAATTAGTCAATAGAAGTTGGGACAAGCAAAGTGAGAGTGTTGACGTTCTGCCTTAGTCCTGTGATTAGGCTGGGTCTTCAAAACTCGAACAAGAAGAAAAAACAAAGGAAAACACTATTGACCAATATTAATTCAAAAAGGATGAGGAGTGCGCAAATTTCATAGACAAAACGATGGGTTTCGAAGGGGGGGCTTATTTGTGCCATAAGATGACCCCACCCCCCAATTAGGGTCGTTTGTGGGTCGTTTCTGGGGATAGTCTCAGATTTTGCCTTCAGCAAAGTTGTTCCGATATGGATTTGAACAAAGTTGTTCCGATATGGATTTGAACAAAGCTGTTCTGCAATGGCGACGCAAAAGTTGGAGGAAAAGGTACAGCAACACGATGAGAATGCAGAATCAAGCAAAACTGGCTGCAAGAGCCCATCGAGGGCACGAATCTAGAAAAAAACCCGCCCCTCAGGGCGTGCGCAGCGGACAGAGAAGTTGACTGTTCACTTATTTCGGGATACGAGACTCCCCCATTTTGGACCCTACGGGACCCCTCCATCACGGTCCCTTGGGGGTGATAGCTTTGCTAGCCGCATGTTGTGTGCTGCTGCAATTTTGGGGGGCTATTTTGCTCATAGGGAGCAAAATAGCCCCCCAAAATATTTGGGGAACAAATCTGAAATTGCTCACTTAAATTTCAGAGTCCCCAAAAATTTCACCACCCCCTCTCCATAATTTCGGCCTTTAACACCAAGTGAGGAAACCTCCCCTTCCAAACCCATCATTTCCCTATGAAACTGTGTTTAGAAGTACGCGAACTCAAACCTGTCCGTGACAGTAATAAACAAAAACAAAAAATGAGTAATAAACAATGGGATTTCTTCATAAGTCCCCTGGAATGGGCGAGGGCGGAGACTGGTGGAGCTGGCCGATGGGTGTTATATTGAAGGGTACTCCCAGGGTTTGCCAGGGAGATAATGTTGTATTTTGGTAAACCAAATAGAAGATCAATTTGATTTCCTTCGCGTACTTATTCTTGTAAGAGATACTGAGGGTATATGTATTTTTGCCAGGGTGTGGTAGCCCCCGTATCCTTGAAATACCCACTACCAGTTTTCTATAAAATCTCTACTCTCACAGAACAACACTATTCCCCAATGTCGGTTTAATACAACACAGCAACACACACTCGGCCCGCCTTTGAGGAAACCCAGTGATTAAGTGGAGAGAGAGAGAAATTTATTACAAGACAGCCACTCATACGGGGAAAAGATGATTATAATAGTGAAAACTCTTGGATCTCAGATGGGCTCCCCAGCAGCAGTAGAAGAAGGAGGAGAGGCGAGGGAAGAAGAAGGGAGGGGTGAGAGTGAAGAGAGAAGATGAGTGCGATCGAAGTCGACGTTGGAGTCGACGGCACCAAAAGCAAAATCAAGGTCAAGAGAAGGCGCGGCCATGAATGTATCGCTGGGAATTTTTCTGAGAGTGTCCTCAAAATTACCGACGTCGACACCGTCGTCATTGTCATCATCGAGCATCACAGCGCTCGCGCGTACATCGGCATACCCGTCTGCAACGACGACATTCTCGCATGCATCGGCCTCCTCGTTGTCAACATCAAAGCAAGAGGAGGGACGACGAGCCGAGGGACTCGAAGAGGCGCTTCGATACGATGCTTGGCTTTGCGTCGAAAACTAGATACCGCGACCAGGTGACAAAGGGGTAGAAGCAGAGACAACAGAAACGAGAACGGCGTCAGTAGCCCTGCCAGGAGACAGCGAAAGATTGCCGACCCCCACGACTGCACCTGCACCAAGATGATGATTGCCTCATTATCACTCTTGGCGAAATAGTATAGTAGTTGCGTTCGGAACTCTCTAGTCTTTTCTTTCCTAGCTTCACGTAGTGAGTGGTGTTGTTTGCGTTGTTTGTCCTTTTTGCAGGTGATAAAAACTGCAAGCATTCATGTCGATCTAGCGTGATTGGTGTGAGGTCTTACCCTCCTCAGTACCCACGCCCCTCTACCCCCCCAAACCCACCCCCCTCCCTCTTTCTTTTCACATTTTTTCCTTTTTTTGCTTTCTTTTTCCCCCTTTTTCTTTCTTTTTCTTCTTTTTTCTTTTTCCCCCCTTTTCCTCTTTTCTTGCTGCAACCCAATTGACAAGAAAGGTTCGGAGTTCATGCGAAGAAGCATGCAGTGGGAAGCGCCCTCGATGCCAATAGCATATGACCCTGGCCTCCTTCGTGAGCAAGAAACACCACTAGTGATAGGAAAGAATTGGTTCCTGGACCAAGAGATTCCAGTAGGTGGTTTCGTCAGAATTTTAGACTCGTCGCAGGTATGGGAAGAGCGAGTGGACGAAACGAGAATCATCACGACAGAAGGTCTGACTACATGCCTGGACCCAGGACGAGGATGGACAATCACTAGCAGGGGATGGAACTTTCTCAAAAAGCAGGAGTGTTGGGAAGGCCACGAGCAAGGGCTGATCAAAACTATTCGGAAAGAGACAAAACGAACAGAAGAGTTGGAAGAAGCTGGATACAGATCACCAACGTGGGCATTATTACCAGCACTGCAGCAGATCAATAGTGCCACGAGAATTGAAGGAGAGACAGCGATGTCTGCCCCTCATTTCTTTCAATCAGCGGAACGAGGAGATCTACTCTCCTGGGGGGAAAAAGAATGACCAAGGGTAGTAATATGGAGAGCCTATCAAAACAAGAAAAGGAAAGTTGGCCGGAAGAGGCAAGCACTATGCACGACTGGGTCGTGTGGTGCAAGTCAAAAAAAGGGGCGGAAGAAATCCACTCATTTGAGCTCAGCAGGAGACAAATATTTTCTAACTATGATGAAACGAAATCGAAAGAGGAAAAAAACAAAAAGAACGGGAGCAAAAAGAAGCCAGCTGCACATCGCGGGCAGAGCGTACGATACAGGTCAAGGTGGAAGCAAGACAACATCAAAATGGCAGTGAGTGAGGATCACGCTTCATGCTGGGTTCATAAAGATCTTACTGTCACGACAAAACAAATTCAGGCTTCGTTGACAGCAGCGAGAGTGTCGGGCGGAAAGGATGAATGTCAAGTGCGACTGACAAGTATCGAGCGGGAATACTGGATGGGCACAGAGATCGGCAGATTAGGAGGTTACGGCTTCCGAGGCACAGTCACAGCGGGTGATGGATCTAACAAAAAAGGGGGGAAAATGGGAGCAGGTTATGTGAACCTGCAGAAAAAAAGGAAAAGGCAGCAGAGGAAGGTGGGACGCGAAGAGGAAGGATCCAGCTCGAACCGTCCAGAACTAGCGGTCTTTGTCTTGGCATTACGCAGCACCCCTGTGACAAAACCTATGCTGTATTTGTGCAACAACCAAGCGCTGCTGAGAGCTGTAAAAAGATGGGTAGGTGAAGGCGAAAACGCGACATTTGTAGGAGCGTCAGACGCAGACATTTTACTGGAAGCAATCGCAGAGCTCCAAACAAGAGCAACAGCAGGAGCAGCGACATTTCTGGTCAAGGTGACAGCGCATTGAAGAGAACCTGCAAATGAAGAAGCCGACATCCAAGCAGACAAGGCTATTTCAGGCGAAGATATTCCCACGGAATGGCACGGCAGGACAAATCGAGCACTTTTTACATGGCAAGAGCCTCGCCAGAAAGGAGGTACGATGAGCTATGAAGATCGAAAGTCGACGTGGAACAGCGGGGTGCGGAGAGCGATTAGACGAGGATCAGCAGAAAAGGAGGTGCGCAAGCACCGGGATCGTGTGACAGGGGCTTGGAAACAAATCAGCAAACAAAGACGACGAGTCGATTTAAGCTATGATCCGAGTATGGTAACGGCTGTACAGCATGGTACATGGATGGATGAGGAGGGTTTCAAAAAGACTTGTACCAAGGAGAAGAAGAAAAGGGGAGACATCCACCAGCCTCTCTACGGAGACATCATGCTGAGACAGGATGCAGGAAGATTTATGCTGGGGAAGTGTCTGAGTGACAAAAAAATTCCATGGCAGCAAAGGAGACGATTGCGGATGGCGGTGGCAGGAAATACGCCAGCAACCAGTTTTCTCACCAAAGTAGGCAAGATGCAATCAGCAGGGTATCGGCTGTGCAGAATAGCGTGAGAGGCCCGAGGTGAGAGCACTGACGGTCTGGCGGCTGAAACACATGGTCACATCAACAGTGCATGCTGCGAAGGAATGGCAACAAAAGTTACGGCTGCCCACCACTCCATCTGGAGGCACCTGAATGACAGCATGCATGCTGCACAAAAGCACAAGAGCAAGCTCAGGTTTGTCACGCTTGACAAAGAAAGTAACATGAGCACGCTGTGGCGACGACACGAGTTTCTAAGAATCTGCAGCAAGGAGGAGCTGGGAGCGAAGGCACAGGATATAGAGGTGACAATACCAGTCAAAAAAAATCAAGAGGTATAGTACAACCTCGATCCAGAGTCTTTCTTCGTAAATCGTTTCTGGGGCAGGCGACGGGATGAGGCCGCAATCAATGAGACTCTGCAGATTGTGAATATATTAGAATTTAAACGGTCCACAGACAGGGACGAGGGGTTCCTAGAGGTGAAAGAAGCAGAAGTAAATGAGCAGCACAAAAGCATCATCGGGGCGCTCAAAGCTGCTGCTCCGAAGTGGAATTTCGAGCGGATTAACTTTGTGGTGGGTAACCGCGGATCGGTTGTTGAAAGCGACTTCTACACCAAACTCAAAAAGCTTGATGTACAAGACGGAAACAAAGACAAGCTCTTCGCCGATCATGCGACACAGGTATGCAAAGCGCACAATCGGGCGATTGTGTCCTTCCTCCAGCAGGTGCAAGGAGGTACGAGGCCAACTACAAAGGGATCGAGGGAGAACATCGGGCACAATGTGCACGTGATAGGAGATAGAGGGAGGAACACATGCTCATAGAGCGTCAAAGCTGAGGCCCGTCGAACAATGGTGGACTCAAATTGGTAAACTAGGAATCACAATCCAAGAAACCCCCCAGAGTCCGGAAGACGGACACATTTATTATATTTTACTTATTCGAATTGCATCTTGTCGCATGTCTATAAACTTGCCACTTCACTACTTGTCTTACGTCACTATGAACATCTATTTCCGTTTTCCATGTCAATACTGCATGTGACGTCGTCACGGTTTTGCTTATATTTGAAAAACATTTATCACTTTACCTACACATTTTCACATTCACATACAGAGGCACACACACATAAGCACACATGTAAAATCAGCACACAAGAGGAATGGTGACAACCAGGTACTGGTTGAGAGGGGTGGAAGAAAGGCTTTTGATAGAGACAAAGAAAGGTCTTGCACACACACAAAAAAAATGTCACAAAAAACCCGATATTCACGAATCTAAAGAAAAGGATTCGAGCACATCGAGCTTCAAGCAAAGCAGCTAGACTATTTCTTACGAAGTAATAAAAGCAACATCAATCAATCTCTCCCTACTCCCTTTTTTTCCGGTTGCTTTTTTTCTACTTTTTGTTTTGTTTTTGTATTTTTGTGTGTTCATCTCCGTACATATATGTATGTGCGTGCATATTTGGCCACTCTTTATCCATATGGTAACAACAATAAGATCCAAGTATGTCGGCCCAAAAAAAAAAATAGATATGTGTTTGACAAGAAAATAAATGAAATGAAATAAACGTGAAATATATAAAAATTCATATAGAACGGATATTCTCCAGCAACCTTCCTTATCGAGACAGAAAGCTGAATTGCATGAGTAAATTCTTTAAAAAAAACATGGCAGTGATGGCAAGCGATGGCCCCTCACCCCATTCCCTTTCCTTGCGCCTTGGCCTTACCGTCCCTCAGCCATCGAGACGCCGCTACGCCCAGTCGCTGCTGGGCCCCTCATTTCATGGCCCAAGAACGCCTCATATTCTCGAATTCCACCCCGAGCGAGCCGCACCTCTCTCCCGCAGCGACAATGAGCGACGACATGCTGTTGGCTTTCACTCCGCCGTTGCCCTGCGCCTCTATCTTGCAACCTGCAACCCCTCCTCAAATTGTAGCTTTTGAGTCTTAGGCCATCTCTGCTCCAACTTGTCTCAATGGTTTCACTCTTGCTGAATCACGGAAACCCGATCTTTGAACCTGTGTGTATGTTTTACCTTTTCCTCTTCTGCCTTTTCTTTCTGAACGAAATGAACTTCAGTTTTAAGACCCTGTTTGCAATATGGTTGTTATCTTCACAGCGATTCCAATATTAGTTTTACCTTATTATAGTTTCTTGGCAGTATCAGATATATTCAACCATTCTGATCCTTATTTTTACCTTAGTATAGTTTCTTGGCAGTATCAGATGTATTGAACCACTCTAATCTCTGTGATGTGCCTCCTGTGTGTAACACCGTTGGTTTGCTCATCTTTTTCAAGCTTTGCCCCTTCTTTACCATATTTCAGCAGCTGATGACAAAATGATTGTAAATTATTTACTCATACACTTGATCTCCAAGATTCTCCATCCACGTTGTCGCGTCAGCCCTAGACGACTCACGTATTTGTTGATAGTAGGATCGGATTACTGTGTCATGCGCTTCGCATATGCGTTGCACATGCGTTGCCAGAATCTTGTCCTTCATTCCTGCTTGTACACTGAGCCTGCCACAAAATTAATCTGTTCAAACGTTCATTCCAGGGCAGACACTTTGAGCGCCTCGATGATGCTTTTGTGTTGCTCATTAGCCTCATCTTCCTTTACCCCCAGAAAATCCTCATTTCTGTGAGATGATCGTTTGAACTCTAAGATGTATAGTGTTCGATGATGCTTACTCTGCCATCCGGCCTCCGACTCCGAAACCGATTTTTTGTCAGGACGAAATAATGGCATAACCTTTCGTGCTCTTTCACAGAGATCGATTTTTCAATTTCTACTGCCTTTTCCGAGTCCGTCAGCAATTCTCGTCTGCATATCTGCTCAAACTCTTCCTCCTGCCAAAACGTGACCATACTACTTTCTTCATCAGGTGTGACAAACCTGAGCTTACTCGCTGGTGTTCAAGTTTGTGCAGCTTGCATGCTGGCATACAGATGTCTCAAGATGAAGTGGTGAGCAGCCATGACGGTTGTCGCCATTCTATCGCAGAAGGCACTGTTGATGTGCCCATACGTGAAAGAGATGCATTTGTTTATTAGAATAAAGCCTAACAGGAAGACCTTCTGGTCTCCTGGGCGTTTCTGGACTAGATGCTAGTGAGCAGACCTGCTAAAGTAAGCATGGGACGTGCTTCTACTTACTTGGGCAGATTGCTATCGGAATTCTTTTTTTTGTAGCTACGATTTGGGTTAATGGGACTGGTGTGTGGCACCATCCTGTTACCATGAGCGTATCCACGGGAAAAGTGTGTTCATCTCGTTGTTGGTTGGTATGAAATTTGTTGTGTGGTTTGTGACCTAGTTATGCCTGGCTCATCTGGGCGATGACTGGGGGGAGGTTGTCGAAGAGGAAAAAGAAGTATGTCTTAAATTCTTGACAGGCCATGCGTCGGTCGCGGTGGCGGCAATGCTAGGTGTATTTGTGGTCCTTTGTAGGTGCGACTGCCCTTACAGCGAGAAAAAGAAGAGAGGCTCCCCTCTTTTCCTGCCCCCCCCCCCCCCCCCCCCCCCCCCCCCCCCCCCCCCC
>Ga0209390_10010405_pt1 | contig 10891 bp, 8 predicted proteins | sample BON01_FD_187212 | JGI IMG/M metagenome (GOLD analysis project Ga0209390, IMG submission 187212) | Freshwater microbial communities from Lake Bonney liftoff mats and glacier meltwater in Antarctica - BON-01 (SPAdes) (version 2) | ecosystem: Environmental > Aquatic > Freshwater > Ice > Glacier... | reverse complement strand
ACGCTGTTTCGTCCTCTGGACACGAAGTGCTCGGAGTAATCCTCGCAGAACTTCATAAAGCGAGAGGCCATCCCTCCCGTGGATGTCTCTTCATTGGTGCGATTGTTTTTATTTTTTGAATCGGGCGCAAATCCCGCCCCTGAATCTGGAATTTGTGTCTTCTGCTTCGGTGATTCTCTTACCCGAAAATTCAAGTCTTAATTTAACTAAGTAGAATTAGGGTAGCTTTGGAGGGAAATCAACATCCGCGTATGTCATGGATTATCGATTGATGGAGAATAAAAATTAATTTTTTGTAACGGAAATTGTTCTTCTAATTGTTTACACAACTGAAGAGGCGAATCCCATGCCTCAACTGAGTGAAAATGCCAAAAAGAATAACAGACCAAGCCCGATGGTTCGTTGATGCGGTTCTGCCGTACGAGCCAGGCTTGCGCCGGTGGATTAGGGCCCGATTTTCAGCGATTCGAGATGTGGACGACCTTATTCAAGAGACGTTTACGCGGATACTCAAAATTCATGAATCCGGTCCGATTCCGAATCCGCAGGCATTTCTCTTCGTCGTGTCACGAAACTTGGCGATTAATAAATTGCAGCGGATGGGATTTGAGTACGCCTCCGAGACCGAAAAGCTAGACCCTTTTGAATTGGCGGATGAAATGGTAGGTCCATTTGAGTCTGCAGCGCTGCAGGAAGAAATCGATCAATTGGTCGCCGCGATACAGTCACTACCTGATCGCTGTCGCCGGGTTATGACCTTAAAAAAAATCCACGGTCTAACGCAAAAGGAGGTAGCTACGAAGCTGGGTGTTTCGGAGCATACGGTGGAGGCGCAAATTAGTATTGGTATGCGCAAGTGCAGCACCTTTTTCCAACAGCGAGGTTACAAAACTCGAAATTCACGATGAAGAACAATCCATCAGAATATGATGAAAACTCTCCGATTGAGATAGCTGCTTCAGAATGGCTACCTCGCTTAGACCGGAGTCTGACGCCGGAGGAGCAAGATAGCTATTCTGAGTGGTTGGCCCAAGATGCGGCGCACGGAGAGGCGATGGGTAGATATCTGAATGGTTGGGATGACTTTGACCGGCTGGCCGGTCTTCATTTGAAGCACCACGCACGGATCGCCCCCTATCTATTGCTTCCAGAAAATCTGCCGCCGCGAAAAAGCAGGCGCCTAGTTCAGAATATCGTTCTGTTTTCGGCTTTACCTTTCGCGGCTCTGATAGCGCTTATTCTCTATTTCACCTTGTCCAATCCCGAGGACTCGTCCGGGTTAAAAGTGCAACCCGCTTTGGAATTGTTGGCTAGGATTGAGCAGCGAACGCTGAAGGATGGCTCTGTGGTTGAGCTCAACCGGGGTTCCATTGTGCGTTCGTCATACACCGAGAGCGAACGACGGGTCTATCTAACAAAAGGAGAGGCAAATTTCTACGTAGCTAAGGACCCGGATCGCCCCTTCATCGTCAATGTTGCCGGAGTCGACGTTCGAGCCGTGGGCACTATTTTCAGTATAAAGCTCTCAAAATATGAGGTGGATGTGATCGTGACTGAAGGAATCGTGAATGTTAAGCGAAGTTTCTCGTCATTCATTACCGAGCAACCCACTGCCGACTCGTATCTGGAAATTGGCCAGCGGGCTAGAGTCGATCTGCGAACCGAATTTCCGGTGATCGAGGTGACAACGATAGGCGGGACGGAAATTGATGAAGCGCATCGCTGGAAACCCCGACTATTGGATTACGATGAGGTTTTTCTTGGAAAACTTGTCGAAGAGTTTAACCGCAGTAACCTCATTCAAATAGCGTTTCACGATCCGTCGCTAGAGAATATAAGTCTAAGTTGCTCGTTCTGGTCGGACAACGTTGAAGGGTTTATTCGACTTATGGAAACCAGCTTTGGCATGGAAGCCGAATGGAGCGGGAGTCGGGAAATTGTTCTTCGGGAGGCTGAGTGATTAATTATTCTTTGGGCCGAGTGGAGGACAGTAAATATATAAGAGAGGTCTTGGAAGCGACCTTAACCGGTTCGACGAGATATTGTCGGAGTCGTTGCTCCATACTTGCGTTTGGATTGCTTCTATCGCTACTCGTCGGCTGTCTCGAAAAAGAAGGACGATCCCTCGATATACCAGAAGGCTCTGCTGCGCTTACTCTAAAGGAATTTGCCCGCCAGGCAAACGTGGAACTCCTCTTTGATCTTCAAATTGTTTACGGTGTGGAAACGAACGCGGTTGAGGGTTATTATGAACCAGGCGCTGCCTTACGAATGATGCTTGAGGATACAGCGTTGGCAGTCGATTTTGAAAAAGAATCAGGGGCTTATGCGGTTATTCGAAAGGAATTGTAGTGGGTCGATTTATGTCTTCTAAATACTGAAATATTCATGAAATTTGGGATCAATGCATCTTGGATCACAAAAGAAATGCATTTAATTTGAATTTTGATTAACGGAAAACTCGGCTTCGATGGTTAACCGTTTTAGATGACCCTAATACCCCTAACGTTTAACGCCGATTCGAAATCTTCCACTAAATGGGCGAATCAATATTCATATTTTGGCGAAGGCTTTGCACTACAGCTTTGTTATTAATTATGACGTCCGCATGCGAGATTGCCGCACAAACCCGTTCCTTCGATGTCGAAGCGGGTAGTGCCGGAACGACTCTTCGAGACTTCGCCCGCCAGGCGAAGGTAAGTATCGTAGTGGATCGCCAAAAAGTCCAAGGCGTTCAAACAGACAAGGTATCCGGGTTGTTAGTACCCAGCCATGCGCTCGAGCGCATGCTGGAAGGCACTCCCCTAGTTTTCGATGAAGATTTGAAAACAGGAGCGTTTGCCATCACACGATCGGATGAGCCGATCGGAACTCAAACAACTAAAAGAACTGATTCCAAAATGATAGAAAAGACTGATATGAATACCAAAAAAACAAATTGGTTTAAAACACTGACCGCTGTGTTAACACTCGGGATAGCTGGCAGTCAGGGCCAACTCAATGCCCAAGAAGAGAATACTGAAGAGATTTATGAACTAAGTCCTTTTACGGTTGATGCATCGAATGATACCGGTTACCGATCGAGTAGCACTCTTGCTGGGACGAGACTTCGAAGCGATTTAAAAGATCTCGGTTCCTCTATCTCAATCATCAATGGTGAGTTAATGGACGATATAGGTGCAACGAATGCGGGAGATTTGCTATCTTATGTCGCAGGCGTTGAAGTTGGAGGAACTAACGGAAATTTTTCGGCTGCAAATTTCGGAGCAGGATGGGCGCGATCAAACGAGATGAGGCGTCGACCCCAGGATGCTACTCGGGTGAGAGGTTTGGCTTCTGCGGGACTTACTCGGAACCTATTTTTAACGGATATTCCATTTGATACCTATAACACGGACCGAGTGGAAGTCCAAAGGGGGCCGAACGCCATACTCTTCGGGCTGGGAAGTCCAGGGGGAATTATTAATAGTGGGCTTATATCAGCAACATTTAATGGAGATCATTATGAATTTAGAGCTCAGGTTGATGACGTATCGGGCACCCGTTATACGATGGATTTTAATAATGAACTGATTGATGATGTTTTGGCACTGCGCATTTCGACGCTCTATGAAGAAAAACGCTACGACCAGGAGCAAGCCTACTTGCTGGACAAAAGAATATTCGCAACCGCTGTTTATAGACCAAGACTGTTCAAAGGAGATTCTTTTTCCGAGACCGTATTTAAAGTAAATGGCGAGTATGGTGAGTCCCACGGTACTCCAGCGGATTATATCGGCCCAATTGACAGTATTAGTCCATGGTTTACCGACGCGTACAACACGCCCGTAAAACCACTTTGGGATGCCAAGTTAGAAGGTACGTTTCCTGAATTTAGACTAGATCGTGATCAAGGATTGCGGAATCCAGGGTTGTTTGGAGAGCCCGTGTTTGTTTTCGAATCTCCAGATTCGATAGAGCCCACAGGTTTTGGGGGAGACGGTGTCGGTTTTCAGCCCTTTATCTCTCCGGCGCTGACTAACGAGTTTATCGGTCCTGGTGGACGTTTTCGGGGAACCTTGGATATCGGAGGGTTTCCTAGCAGCCTGTCGGACTTAACCCCTCGAAGCGATCTATAGGCTCAAGGATGACTTCAAAGTTCGCCGCGAAGTGATTGGATTGAGACTGAGGCACCTTCGAGGCCGTCTTATTGAGATTCGTTTCTAAGTCCGACAGGCTGCTAGGTTGCAGAAACTCGGGTTTGTGCGGCAGGGCGTAACCGATCTCGAGCAAATCGATTTCAAAAAAGTATTGGTGGCCGGAAATTTAGATAAGCTCGCCACAGACTTCGCAACATCCTCTTTTTCGGTCGATCAGCAGTTTCTGAACGGCAATGCCGGATTCGAGTACGCGTTTGATAGCCAAGAATACAAAGATAATTTTAGAAGTCCGATTGATTCCAGTGATGTGAGAGGCACAGGCGTGCGTCTCGATCTTACTACAAGGCTCCCAGACGGTCGGGATAATCCCAATGTTGGTCGGCCGTTTGTTGTGCTTGATAATCCGGATATAGACCGAGAGAAAATTGGACGTGAGTCTCACCGAGTGACTACGTTCGTTAAATTTGATGCTGAAAATGACTGGAGTTTGCCCAAGATTCTAGGGAAAATAATTGGTCGGCATACTGTTACCGGATTTTATAATACCCAAACGATCGATAAGCTCGATATTACTGATCGTTTGAGTGTATTTCCGCGAAAGGATGCGAAAATCTTTGCTGATTCGTTTAACGCTAGCACGACTCTCAGTCGGAGCTTCCAGTCGATCGTCTATGTTGGCCCTTCCATGCTCAATGCAGGCAGCGCAAATGAGCTTGTATTTTCACCTCCTAGCATCGACTTTTTCCGGGATGATCGAACGATGTTGGTGAGAGCCGTTGATGTTGAGGCATCGTTAGAGTCAGGAGCGACCGAGACAGTGACTAAGGATATAAGTGTGCGAACAGGATTTATCTCTTCGGGAAGTATACAGAACCAGGTTATAGATTCGAAGGCGGTAATAATGCATAGCCATTGGCTGAGTGGAAATGTTGTCACAATGTTTGGTTGGCGGGATGATGAAACAAAGACTTATTTTGAAGGAAGTCCTCCCTTGAATTTTGATCGCGAAACGATATTGAGCCAGCTGCGTATTCCGATGGAACCCACGGGTGAATCTAGTGGAAGCAGTTTTAGTTCCAGTGTTGTTGTTCATAGCCCTATTCAATGGAAGATGCCTTTGGGGGCTCATATCAGTCTACATTATAGTCAGTCAGAGAATTTTCAGCCAGTCGCCCAACGGGTTAACGCCTTGGGGATGAATGTAGGGTCCCCAGCAGGAGAAACTAAAGATTTCGGCTTTAGCCTATCCTTGCTTGAGGATAAATTTAATATTCGGGTGAATCTCTACGACGCGGCTGCGTCAAATGTATCGTCCACTGAAGGTTCAGCAACCCTTCGAAGGGTTTTGGGCAATCAAGGGATCCCTATCGGTTCTCTAGTTCAAGATGTAGAGGCTGGTTTAGCTCCTGAGAGTGTATTGCAGAAATTCATCGATACGATTCCTGAGGCTACCAAGAAGGTGACTAACGCAGAAATACTATTTGCGCCAGATGGAGTTAAAAGAGTCGGCTATCAGTTTCAAATTCCAGGAAACATGGTCGCTACTGAAGAGACTGCTTCTGAAGGTACAGAAATTGAGCTGACTTATTCGCCCACCCCGAATTGGCGCATTGCATTTAATGCCGCTCAGCAGAAGGCTGCCTTGAGTAATCTTGCTCCTGGGTTTCGTGAGTTCTATAAACCGTTCATTCTGCTACTCCCAGAAGTTGAAAACCTTCCCATTAGTCCAGGCGACCCGGAAACGATTGGATTTGTTATGAGGACAGGAGGGATACTTCCGTTCAATGCTCTCGTAGCCCGGGACAATACAGCCGTTTCGGAACTTCGGGAGTGGAGATGGACCGCGATTACTAACTACCAATTCTCTGAGGGGCGATTCCAAGGATTGGGGGTAGGCGCAGCAATCCGCTGGCAGGATTCGGTGGCATTGGGTTTTCCTTTGGATGACGTTGACGGTGTACTCATACCTGATCTTGGCAGTCCATATATGGGAGAAACGCAAATGTTAGGCGATGTTTGGGTGAGTTACCAACATAAAGTTTTTGGGGACAAAACCTGGGACATTCAGTTGAATCTCCGAAACATTGGTGGTGATAATATCATCCCAATCCGATCGCAACCGGATGGATCTTTCGCTCAAGTTCGATACGCGAATGCGAAAAGGTTGATCATCTCAACTGGGATAAGTTTCTAGTCTTTTTCAGGTCTGTATTCATTCTGCAAAGAGTGCAGAATAGAAATTCCTCTGTTTTAAATATAAAATAAGTTTGAGTTCAAATCGTCTTCTAGAATGTGAATGTTGTTATATGAATATGAAAATACTAACTAAAATACCGGTAAATTACTCAATCATTTGCTCTGCTTTCGTTTGCTCCTTGCTTGTTGGTCTTTCCGGCTGCTCTAAGAAAAGCGCAGAAGATGTGTCGCTGAAACAGTCGGAAGAGACGTACACGCTCATGCGTGGCGATACTCCGATTCTTACATATCAAAAGGCAGAAGTTATGCCCCCAGAAGGAATTGATATCAGTTGGCGTCGCAGTGGGTTTATTCATCCACTGCGGGCTCCCAGCGGAGCAATTGTAACGAGCATTCACGCTAAAGATCATTATCATCATATGGGACTGTGGCATGCGTGGGTGCAGGCGGAATACGGGACACCGGAGGTGGTATTGGACTTCTGGAACATTGGAGATCGAAAAGTAATTCGGGAAGAACCGAGATTGATGGGAACGGCAGGGCGCGTTCGCTATACAGGGACCAAGGAAATTCGCGATGCTGGTTTCACAGTGTTGCAGGAACAGGTTGCCTACCTTGATGGTGTAGATGCAATACCTACCGTCATTCTCAGTGAGGAATTTGCGGTGGACGCTTCCTTTTTTGATGGAGCGAACGTGGTTGATTATGTAGTGACTCAGACCAATAATTCGCCGAAGACCTTAACATATTCGGCTTACCGTTATGGTGGAGGACTCGCTTATCGAGCACCGCTTACGTGGAACGCGGAGAATAGCGACTATTTGACTTCTGAAGGATTTGATCGGACCAATAGCCACATGACGCGGGCCCGCTGGGTTGCTATGTTTGGACCAGTCGAAGAAGGCGAAGGCGAGGATGCTACGGTGGTTGTGCTTTGTCATCCGGATAATCATGATGCCCCGCAACGCCTCCGTACTTGGGATAATGGCGATATCTTTCTAAATTGGGTGCCGGTTCAAGAAACACCATGGTCGATTGCACCGGGCGAAACGTATTCCTTAGCCTATCAGATCGTGGTTTTCGATGGTCGTGTCGATACGCCTACGATTGAAGCGTTTTGGGATCGTTATGCCAAGTAGATTGTAAGCTTGAGGCGTGACCTCAAACGTCTGTCTTAATGAATCCTGCGACTTGTTGGTGTCCAAGATAATGATGGGTCTTTGATGATGGAAATTATGTTTAGAAAATTCGTTGCTGTGGGGGCCTTGCTTATTGCGGGTTCCGCCTTTGGTGCGTCATCTTATGTGGCTCGGAGTTCGGATCCTCTTTATACGGGATTTCTGGATCAGGAGTTCCCGTTTGTAGAGGCTTCCGTCGATATGAGGGGTCTAGCTCCAGAGGGCACAAACGAAAATCTCGTTCCGCGGGCGGTTGTAATTCCCTTGGCGGACGATGTCTTTGTTTGTTTCGATACGGAGCTTCTTCGCGTTGCGGGGATATGGAAAGGGGGCTTTCTCACGATGCGCGGTTTGGCGATGAAGTCTTATGACGAGCCTTTGAATCAGATGGGTATGGGCCAATCCGATTTGGCTAAGCCCTTGAACAAAGTGGTGTTTTCGACGGGTTTGTATGCGGGATGGCAGCGTCCAGGCGAATATGCCTTCGAAGATCCACGTTCGAAGTGGGTGGATAAGCACGAACTGGGACGAGGTCCCTTGGATTCAGCGATAGGACAATGGCTAGGGATGGAGGATGTGGGCGAAGCGGCGTTACTTCATTATCAGCTTTATGGGGGTAGGGTCGAAGAGCGCTTTGAAACTCTTAGGATTGACGGTCGAACCGTAGTAAGACGCAGGATCAAGCTGGATGGGGTCAAGGGCGAGTTGGCCTTGGTGGCTAATGATCTAGGTATTTCAAAGGATATTGCGAATCGTTCTTTGTCCTCGGTTGGAGTGGGGATGTCGCTTCACGAGGGACGTTATTTTGTTTACGAATCGAAGGGTAGAAGGGAGATCGTCCTAGATTACGATCTCAATGAAGGGAGCGTTTCGATCGCCAGGGCTAAGGGCTCATCTGCGAACCGGAAACGCCACGGGCATTGGCAAAAAGCGGCGACAACGCGTTTCGAACTTGGCCAGCCTCAAGGAGCTTATGCAATCGATGATGCGGTGATTCCATATCCAAATCCTTGGAAGAGACGCATTCGCCCGGTGGGGATCGACTTTTTCCCGAATGGGGATGCCGTGGTGGTGACCTTCGATGGTGATGTTTATCGAATCTCCGGTTTGGGGATTACTGATGATAAGTTAATTTGGACGCGGATAGCGGCCGGGTTCAACGAGCCGCAATCGATATGTATCCGGGAAGAGGATATATTCGTTTTTAGTCGATTGGGGATTACGCGTTTGGTAGATCGCGATGCGGATGGAGAAACAGACTTTTACGAAATGTTCTGCAACCGCTTCACGCAGAGTGCCGAGAGTCGAGATCACGCCTTGAGTTTGGTTGTGAGGCCGAATGGAAGTTTCATGATTTCAAAAGGAGGCCAGCAGCCGGTAGCGGGTTCACCACATAGCGGACGGATATTGTCAATTTCGGCAGACGGTAAGCAGGTCGATTATTTTGCATACGGACTGCGAAATGGCTACCTTTCGTCTCACCCGAGCGAGGACTTGGTGACAGCAGGAGACCAGCAGGGGAATTGGGTGCCTGCGACGCCTTTTCATATCGTGCGTCCAGACAGTTTTCTTGGGTATGAATTGGGAGCTCCTGCTGTGGAGCAGGAAATTCAGCCGCCTGCATTATGGATTCCGCATCGAGTGGCTCAGTCGGGTATTGTGCAAATCTGGGCGAATGATCCGCGAATGGGATCTTTGGAGGATTCAATCCTGTACATCGATTATCAGCATCCCAGTCTGTTTCGGATGTTCGCGCCGGATACGAGTGATTTAATTCAGGTCGCAGGAATGCCTTTATCCCTCGAGTTCAAAACGCCTTTATTAAAGGGGGCGATGAACCCGAACGATGGGTTTCCATATTTCGTGGGCTTTCAAATTTGGGATACCATTGCCCCTAGACTGGAAGGACTGTGCCGCCTGAGGGTGATTTCGGATACGGATGGAGATCCTCGTAGCGTGGAGGCTTTGGCGAATGGGGTGCGTTTGACCTTTGAAGAGGAACTCGATTTTGAGAGGGCGTCGAATCCGGCCAACTATCAAGTGAGTAGTTGGGAGTATTTGCGGACGGCGCAGTACGGTTCTGCTCAGTATAAAGCGAACGGAACGGCAGGTGTGGATTCCTGGTTCGTTCATACGGTCCTCGTTTCGGAGGATAGGCACTCGGTGTTTTTGGCAATTGATGGGGTTAGGGAAACCATGCAATTGGAAGTTCAATACAATTTGTTTGAAAAGTGGAGGCCAGTATATTTCACAATCAACGAATTGAGGAATAGGGATCTAGTAGATTATGGTTTTCCTAATCTCGATTTTGAAACGCTCTTTGCGGGAGAGCCGGCCTCGCGAGCGATTGTTTCCCCGCAGGGGATTATATCGGTGGCCCGAGGGGTCGAGCTGTCCACAACGTTGGGTTGCATCGGTTGTCATTCTATCGATGGCACGACCGAAGGCCGAAGCGGTCCTTCTTGGTTGGGATCCATAAAAAGCGTTCGAACTCTATTGGATGGGACGACCGTTAAGGTGACCGATGATTATTTGAGGACTTCGATATTAGATCCTGCTGCGGCGATATCAGTGGGATACGACGGTAAGGAATCAGGGATGCCTTCGTACCGAGGCATTTTGAGCGACGAAGATCTCGAATCGATTGTATTATTTATCGTATCCCTCGGTAGTACTCCTTAAACGGGCGCTTTGTGGAAATAAATAGAAAGAGAGAACTATATGTCAAATTACAAAATAGCTCAATTCGATGAGATTGATAAAGTGAAGTGCCCTTGTGGATACAGTCAAAGAGCGTTTGCGGACATTGATAATTCTGTGGCGACAATGCATATCGTCGATATTCAAGAAGATTCGAAGACGCACTATCACAAAAAAATGACGGAGCTTTATCTTGTTCTTGAGGGCGAGGGGCAGATCGAGCTGGACGGCGAACTTTTCCCTATAAAGCCAATGACCGCTGTTTTTATAAAACCAGGCTGTCGTCACCGGGCGATTGGTAAGTTGCGAATAGCGAATATCCCAGTCCCGGCTTTCGATCCAGCGGACGAGTGGTTTGATTGAAAGGGCATCCTGCCAAGCGAAGTGCAACACGTGGCCTAAAGGCCTGAAGACGGCGCCAGCTGCTTGCAGTTTGGCTCCGGCAGGGCCGGAAACCGTGTGTGTATAAAAGAAACTACCGGCAACTGACGCCGCAAGAACGCGATACCATTGAAATCATGAATCAGGGCAATCCTAAGGGGGGGCAATCCGGGTGTAATTAGAAGTGATGGGTGATTAGTTGCGCCAGAGGGAGAGCCATTGGCCGTTGGCGCGGAGGACACGAAGGCTGGCGATGGCATCGGCATGAGAGGGATCCCACCAAGCGCCCGGTTTTTT
>Ga0209390_10010404_pt1 | contig 10892 bp, 7 predicted proteins | sample BON01_FD_187212 | JGI IMG/M metagenome (GOLD analysis project Ga0209390, IMG submission 187212) | Freshwater microbial communities from Lake Bonney liftoff mats and glacier meltwater in Antarctica - BON-01 (SPAdes) (version 2) | ecosystem: Environmental > Aquatic > Freshwater > Ice > Glacier... | reverse complement strand
ACTTAGGTATGCTTGCTCAACGGAGTTTCGATCTTAGTCGGGGGGTGTCGCATCCGCGAGAGATATAGAGCCCTAAGGTATTACCTTAAGCTCTATACTTGGGGGTAAGACGAGATAACCATATTATTTAGCACCTAGTAGACAGTAAACCAAGACGTACCGCCACCGAGGCGACGCTACAACTTTAAGGCCGACTACAGGCACGGGCACGACGAGGCGACCTCTACAAGGCCAACTCGACGTACGTACAGGAACAGGAAGACGCAGAGCGTCTTGGATACCCAGTAATATCTCCCTTATATAGCAGTTGAGGACCGTGCGAGCTAGTGTTCTTCCGGACACTGACCGCGGCCACTCAGCTTATGTGTATTGCCGAGATGTAACCTGGGCAGTCAAACCCGACGACGAGGCCAGTGCGCACTGGCCTCAGTCATCATCAGCACAGGAATCAGTAACGGGTTACAGGAACCCATACCCCCCAGATTAATCGTCTATCTTCCAGAGTAACGACTAAGGTTAAACCTTATTCCTTACTCTCTAAGATAACGACCCCTTCATAAAAGATATATACCCAGATTCGTGTGAATGACCATTTCGGATGCGCGACAGTTCAGCCGAGCGACGGCCTCAGCGTGCCGACCAATCATCTTCGACGAAACCAACCAACTACCCAACCACAGCAGCCATTGTAATTCGCGCCCTGGGCACCATGCCGGCGGCACTCCAGTCTTTTGAACCGGCGGGCTCCGGCCCAAACACCAACCAACCAGGGGTCATGAACTTCCAGTCGACGATCAACCCGCTCGCGTCATCTGACGTGGGCGGGACGGCTGGCCATGTTGCCGCGGCGTGTGTTAGCGCCAGCGGCGAGTGTGATTGCGAGCGCGTGCGCGACGCGCGCGATGCCAGTTGCATACTCCCCCCTACAATCCTGTCTCCACGGGCTCGACAAGTCGTAGTTCCACAGCTGAATGCTCCTACGAGTTGCTGGAGTGTGCTTGGGACGAGGCAGCGGAGTGCATGCCGGGAGGAGTTTGCCCCTTCTTCAAAAACGCCACTGGCGATCCAGTCGTGTTGCCACTTATCTAAGGGTGATATTTTTGGGGTCCAGTTGTAGTACTGGATTTTAAGGCGATTTTCTTCTCGTTCGGCGAGGAAGTGTGTGGATTTGGCGGATCTGGCAAAAAGGGCCATGCATGCTGTAAGGAAGGTGTCTGGGTCAAAGGTTAAGGGTGGGGCATGGGTTCCCTGGGTAGAGTTACGCTTGCGGCGTTCGATGGCAGTTTGATGAACAGCCGCAGTGAAATGGGCTAGTACTGATGGAGGGGCGTGGTACATTTGGTCCTCTCCTATGGTGCTGCCAAAGACAAAAGACTATGCGGCGGGCAAATTTTTTAGTGAAAGAGGTCGGGGGCGAGCTTGGGTGGCCCAACTATGGGTCAAATCGGTTGGGGCGGTCCGTCTACGGGCCCTACCCCTTTTCTTTGGTGCAACAGGGGTGTCGCCGGGCCGGCTGCTGCTGTAGTGGGGAGGGGGTGTTAGGTGTTTCGTAGGGGATAGAGCTCTAATTCCTGCGCGACCCACCGGTATTTCGAATATTTTCGCGCTTTCCCGCTCGCCGCGCGGACGGACTGATGCGTGTCCACAACCCACCTCCAAAGTTGGCTGTTGTCGGACCAAGCTCCGACTCGCACGGCGTGAAGGACCACCAAAGCGCGCCGTGCCCGCCGTGGCCGACCGGCGAGGAGGACGCGCGGCATGGGCAGCAGCCGTCAGGCGAGACGCTGCATCTGGATGTGACACAGCCAACAACCGAGCCCGAGGAGGACGCGCGGCACGGGCAGCAGCCTTCCAGCGAGACGCCGCATCTGGATGTGCCGCAGCCGAGTCTCGGGCCTGAGGCCAGCGGGTACCGGCTATTTTGTCCTGCTGTTGCCGTCGCGCACCGCAGTGCCCCGCCCCTGAACTACGACAGCGCCGACGAGCCGCCCCTGAACTACGATAGCACCGACGACGTCGTCCCCAGCCCTTCGCCGCCGCCGCCGAAGCGGATCCGGCTGCCGACCCGCCCCTTTGTGCGGTCGACTCTGGACGATGTCATGGCGGAGGACGAGGACGTGCCCGCGCCGATCCACGAGGGTAGTGACGATTCGGAGGAGTCGCTTCTCGACCAGGCTGTCCTCGCGCTCGACAGACAGCGCGCGCCGGCTGCACAGGCTTCCCACGGCGCCGGCGGCAAGACGACGAGCGGTGCACCAAAGAGCGGCGTCAAACCCTCCACCAGCGCGGCCCCGCGCCCCCCGCCCTGTCCGTCCAGCCCGCAGCGCATCACGCCGGCGCACCAGCCGCAGTTCGTCGACTTGGTGGAGGAGGAGGAGCTGCAACCGGAACACAGGCAAGAGCTGACACCACCCTTGCCAGCCTTGCCGCCCGCTAGTGGCTTGGCTCAGCAAAACGAAAGCTGTGGTGTGGACGCCCAGCGCGGAGCAGGGTCGCAGTCGCCCCTTCAGACTCCCGCGAGTGGTTTCGTTCAACACAGCAGCCCGCGAGCCGAGGGCTACGATGGGGAAGCCGACCGTGAAGCAGAGTCACAGCCGTACACGCAGGCCGCCGTCCTACAGCAAAACAGCCCACCGGCCTGCCGCCAGTTCGTGGAGGACGATGTGGAGGACGACTCTCCGCTGCATGTGCCCTGCGCTCCTCGTTTCTCGTACGACAGCCGATTGCCGATGGAGCAGCAGCAGCAGGGCAGCAGCAGCCTTCCATCGCACAACCCCCACCGTGGCGCTGAAGTGCCCAACCCCGCGCCCTCCGTCCCACGCCAGGCGCCCGCTTACCCGCAGCAGCGACTCCAGCAGCCCTCCCAGCCACCCAACCACAGCCACAGCAGCTTCCCAGATCGCACGCCCTCCCTCCCACGCCAGTCGCCCACCCAGCAGCCCTTCCCGCAGTCCTCCCAGCTACCCACCAACAGTTACAACGGCACAACGAACCCCCTTCTCTCACGCCACACACCTTCCCAGCCTCCCTTCCCGCAGTCCTCCCAGCCGGTCAGCCACCGCTACAACGACCCCACCGCTCCCTCTCAGCACTCGGCGCCCTGGCTGCCGACACCTTACCCCATGCCACAGCCCTCCCAGCCACCCAACCACAACTACAATAACAGCTACACTGGCCCAGCGGCTCGCGCGCCGTGGACGGTGCCCGCGCCCGCCCCTTCGCGCCCGCGGCCCTCCCAGTCCATTCAACAGCCCACTTCACAGCGTATACAATACCCTGCGCAACATCTCAACCAACAGCCGATTCAACAGTCCATGCTACAGCAGCAGCCGTACTCCCCGCTGCCGTCCACCAGCTATGGCCACCCGCCCCGTACCCCGCAGCCCTTGCCACAGCATTACGGCTCTCGACAGGCCCCTTGGCAGAAAACTCAGCAACCGCAGCCACAACCCTACGGCGCCGCGCCAAATCGTTTTGCTCAGCCCCCATGGAAGAGTGTGCAGCAGCCCACGCAGCAACCCAGCGGAACCGCGTCCTCGTTCTCTCAGCAAGCGGCATGGCAGAACAGCCATCAGCCCACGCAGCAACACAACGGAACAGCGGCTCGCGACCCTGCGCCCTTCGACACTCTGCCTCAGCGCCCGCGTCCCGTGCCCCAGACCACGCCGCAGCCCATCCAACAGCCCAGCAGCGGCTTCGCACCCCGAGGCGCCAACGGCTCCGACGAGTGGGTGCGTCCAGTGGACACATCCAGGGCCGCACCCCGCCCGCCTGCGCCACAGCAGCAGCTCGACATCCTACCACAGCGCCCACGCGCAGTCATCGCCTACGCCCCCGAGCCACACCCATCCCTCTCCAATGCGTCCCTCGTGGGCGTTGCGTCTGTTCCGTTGCATTCCTCGCTCTCGCCACGCGGCCCCCCCTCGTCCATCTCTTCAAGCTCGCCCCTCCCTGCCGGAGTTTCGTCTGTCTCGTCCCTGCCCCACTCGGGCTACGTCACGCCTTGCGCCTTCGCCGCCGCCTTCCTGCGCATCGCCGGGCCGGCGGGGCGGCGCGCCGTGCTCACCTGCTGCGTAGACGAATGGGCGGCCGCGGCGGCGGGCAGCCACGAAGAGAGTCGCTGCCGCTCGCAGGTGCGACAACAGCGAACTATAGTCGACATACATATTCGTCTAAAGCGTTGCTCACGTGCTGTGTAGGCAACTGGGCGAAAGCGCCTGCGTGCACTTTGAACAGGCCGCTGCACTCCCAGGTACAGAAAAGTGGTATTTATGTGCATAGACCTAGTATCAGCAGACGTAGTAGTAGTGTAGCAGCAAGAGCAGCAGTAGCAGCAGTAGATTTCGTAAGCGACCTACATATGCATCGAAGTAGCAGCAGCAGCAGTAGCAGCACAGTAGTTGCAGTTGCAGCAGTAGTAACAGCAGCAGACGCAGCAGTAGCAGTAGTAGCAGCAGCAGCAGCAGTAGTGGTAGTGGTGGTGGTGGTGGTGATGGTGGTGGTAGTAGTAGTAGTAGTAGTAGTAGTAGTAGTAGTAGTAGTAGTTGTAGAAGTAGTAGTAGTAGTAGTAGTAGTAGTAATAGTAGTAGTAGTAGTAGTGGTAATAATAGTAGAAGCAGCAGTAGCAGTAGTAGTCGTAGGAGTAATATAAGAAGTAGACGTAGTATTAGTAGCAAGAGTAGAAGTAGGAGTAGAAGAAGGAGAAGGAGTAGTAGGCGTGGTAGTAGTATTAGTATTAGTAGTAGTAGTAGTAGTAGTAGTAGTAGTAGTAGTAGTAGTAGTAGTAGTAGTAGTAGTAGTAGTAGTAGTAGTAGTAGTAGTACTAGTACTAGTAGTAGTACTCGTAGTAGGAGAAGTAGGAGTAGCAGTAGCACAGTAGTATTGGACTACATAATAGCAGCAGTAGGTGTACGAGTAGTAGCAGTTGGACTACATAATAGCAGCAGTAGGTGTACGAGTAGTAGCAATAGTAGCAGCTTCAGCAGCAGTAGCAGTAGCAGCGGCAGCAGCAGTACTCGTAATAGAAGTAGCCTTAGAAGCAGCAGCAGCAGGAGCAGCAGCAGCAGCAGTAGTAGTAGAAGGAGCAGGAGTGGGAATAGTAGTAGTAGTAGTAGTCGTGTTCGTCGTAGGAGTAGTAATAGTAGTAGCAGTAGCAGCAGCGGTAGTCGTCATAGTCGAAGTAGTAGCAGCACCAACACCGGCAGCAGAAGAGGGAGTAGTAGTCAGAGTAGCAGTCGATGCAGTAGCAGCAGCAGCAGCAGCAGTAGTAGTAGTAGTGGTAGTAATAGTAGTAGTAGTAGTAGTAGTAGCTAGTAGCAGCAGCAGCAGCAGCAGTAGCAGTAAGAGTAGTAAAAGTGTAGCAGTAGTGCCCTCTAGGTTGAGGGCTATACGTAGTAGTAGTAGTAGTCGTAGTAGCAGTAAGAGTAGTAGAAGTAGCAGTAGTAGCAGTGCCCTCAAGGTTTAGGGCTATGGTGGAAATGTGTTATATGGATGTGTATATGACCTTACTCACCTACTGCGAGGATGCACGGGCAGGAGTGACCGCAGGTATGAGCAGGCCCTAGTTTGCCTTTCTTATAGAGAAATTGTCGACGCGAGCAGAGGGTCTACATTTCATTGCAAAATAGCGAGTCACCGTTAAATAGCCGTTTTTTCTCTAATCGTGTTGGCGTAGTTTGTTTAGCCATTTAGCCGCCTTCAATTATAACGGCCTTTGTACATCCTCCCTCCACGTTAGCCGTTGAGTTTTGTTACAGGGAAACTAGGGCTTGCTCATTCGCGAAAAGTTGCTGCCGCTCGCAGGTTCGAAACACTACATTATCCGAGAATTTTCAATTTATTTGATCGATTATTTTACATATGTAAAAATACGGCGTCTCTTAAGCTAGATGTTGAGTTCGAGTGGGACAATGCTCCACCTCGTATCGCTACCCCTAGCTTAGTGAAATCGCTTTGCGAAATCGCATGCTCCATAAAGTCACCGCCGCGGTCGTGCTTCGTGGACCATACGGCCTATCGTTTTCTCTCGTCTTCTTCTTCTTCTTCTTCTTCTTCTTCTTCTTCTTCTGTGTGAGTTCAATCTGAAAACACTTACCTCCGGTCCGGTTTACTTACGCCCCCTGTATATTGCGTCCCTAGTTTAGCTGGGGGAAAACATCGCTTGTTCGGCCAGTTCACGTAGGCCCCCTGTATATTTCGTCCCTGTTTTAGCTGGGCGAAATCATCGCTTGTTCGGCCGGTTTACTTACACCCCCTGTATATTTCGTCCTTTTTTTAGCGGGGGGAAACCATCTCTTGTTCGGCCGGTTTCCTTACGCCCCCTGTATATTTCGTCTCTTTTTAGCTGGGTGAAAGCATCGCTTGTTCAGCCGGTTTGATTACGACCCCTGCATATTTCGTCCCTTTTTAGCTGGGTGAAAGCATCGCTTGTTCGGCCGGTTTACTTACGCCCCCTGTATATTTCGTCCCTGTTTTAGCTGGGCGAAACCATCGCTTGTTCGGCCGGTTTACTGACGCCCCTGTATATTTCGTTCCTTTTTTAGCTGGAGAAAAGCATTGCTTGTTCGGCTGGTTTACTTACGCCCCCTGTTTATTTCGTCTCTTTTTAGCTGGGTAAAAGCATCGCTTGTTCGGCCGGTTTACTTACGCCCCCTGTATATTTCGTTCCTTTTTTAGCTGGAGAAAAGCATTGCTTGTTAGGCTGGTTTACTTACGCCCCCTGTATATTTCTTCTTTTTTTAGCTGGGTAAACACATTGCTTGCTCAACCGGTTTACTTACGCCCCCTGCATATTTCGTCCCGTTTTAGCTGGGGGTTAGGATTAGGGTTAGCTAAACACCTACCCCCGGACATCCCGTTTACTTAGGCCCCCTGCATATTTCTTTCCTTTTCAGCTTGGGGGGATCATCGCTTGAAAACACTGACCCCCGGGCGTCCGGTTTACTTACGCCCCCTGTATAGGGTTAACCCGCGCCTTACGTTCCGCGCACTCTCCCTATGGGGGCGGCCGGTATTACGGTGTCCGGCGCGCGCTGGTCTTGCGTTTCGGGTTCTTAGTAAAGCAACATGGATTAGCTGTTTGTGATTTGATGTGCGCGGGTTAACCCCTAACCCTTTATTTCGTCCCTGTTTAGCTGGGGGAAGTCTTCGCTTGCTCGGCCGGTTTACTTACGCCCCCTGTATATTTCGTCCCTATTTAGCTGGGGGAAATCATCGCTTGTTCAGTGAGCTCGCCGGCGCGATCGCTCTTCATCGACCAGATCGTCTCTCGCTGCATCCTCACAATTCTTCTCTCGTCGACGAGACAACACCGAGCAAGCCCTCCGAAGTAAGCGTATTGTATTCTTTTAGTAGCATAACAGCCCCATGCATACCATATGTGTGTGCGTGTCTGTGTACAGGCAGCACCGAGCATGCCATCTAAAGTGAGCGTATTCGTTTCTTATTGTGTTAACCTACGCGACGGTACGCTCGTGTATACATATAGCTAGTTAGCTGGATAGGAAAATCGACACAGATGTATGCATAGATAGATAGATGGATGGATAGATCGATAGATATAGGTATGTATGTACACAACAACAACTTTGTTGACGAGATCGTCTCTCGCTGTATCCTCATCCTCACCATTCTTCTCTCGGGATAACATACAACTCATACCACAAAAATTGAGCGCAGGGCGGAAGAATCGCTCTGGCCCCAAAGGCGCCAGCGCGTGGCCAGAAGACCAGAAGCGGCATCGAGTTGTTTAGTATATCTCTCATAGCATAGAACGTACACCACAAGAGCTGAGCGCAGAGCCGAGAAACAGCGCCAGCGCCGAAGCGCTAGCAATGGCCAGAAGACCAAAAACTGCATTGAGGGAGGAGATCCGGCCGCCGCCGTTTTTGCCTCGCGGCCTACAAATATATATAGCTGTGAATAGTCCAGAGTGTAGGTATATGCAGCTGTGCACCGTCGGTTTGCCTCCCAGGCGCTTAGATATCCAAAGGAGACCCCCTCTAAATGGCTCCAAAATCCACTCTCGAAACAGTTCCCTGTGCGTGTGCGGTAAGTATAGAAAGCTGCGCGTCGTCGACTTCCCCCCAGGCGCCTAGATATCCAAGGGAGATCCCCCACTATACGGCTCCGAACTCCTCTCGAAACAGTTCCCTGTGCGTGTGTGGTAAGTATAGAAAGCTGCGCGTCGTCGACTTCCCCCAGGCGCCTAGATATCCAAGGGAGATCCCCCACTATACGGCTCCGAACTCCTCTCGAAACAGTTCCCTGTGCGTGTGTGGTAAGTATAGAAAGCTGCGCGTCGTCGACTTCCCCCAGGCGCCTAGATATCCAAGGGAGATCCCCCACTATACGGCTCCGAACTCCTCTCGAAATAGTTCCCTGTGCGTGTGTGGTAAGCATAGAAAGTTGTGAATAGTCGACTCGCCCCCCAGGCGCTTAGATATCCCCCATCCCCCCCTATACGGCTCCCAAAGCCACTCTCGGAACAGTTCTTCGTGCGTGTGTTGTAGTTATATAAAGCTGTGCACAGTCGACTCGCCCCCCAGGCGCCTAGGTACTGTAGCCAAGGGGAATTTTCCCTACACTGTACAGCTTCCAAAGCCACTCTCGAAACAGTTCCCTGTGTGTGTGTGGTAAGTATAGAAAGCACACCGTCGCCTCGCCCCCCAGGCGCCTAGATACTCAAGGGAGACCCCCCCCCTATACAGTTCCAAAACCCACTCTCGAAATAGTTCCCTGTGAGTTTGTGCTCGTGTGCTCGTGATATATAAGCCGTCTGCGGATAAGCTGTATTTTGACACTTTGTTTCAACGCCGTGTGGACGGGCTAAAACCAGCGTCCACGCGCCTTTGGACTGACCCCCGGGCCCAGGCCCTCCTTCCAACGCGAGCTTGGGTGGGCCAATTTTGGGTCAAATCAGTTGGGGCGGTACGTCTGCGGGCCTTAACCTCCTTTTTATTGTAGTGGTATCTCGGTGTCGGTGTGAGCCGCTGCGGGCCGGCTGCTGTGGTCGGGAGGGGTTGTTGGGTGTTTCGTAGGGGTAAACTTGTTATCACTCTGCGGATGTAAAAGCGGAGATTATATCTCCGTTGATTAAGTGGCCTCTTGGTGCATCCTTGCCATTCTCCTCTTGTCGACGAAACTTCACCGAGCAGGGTTAACCCTTAACTCGATGGTCAAGGCGACGCAGCCTATATGTTTATAGATGCATACAGGTATACATAGACATGCATGTATATTCACATTGGTGCACACAGTCATATTAGTATGGTATATCTACCTTATCGAGCCAGTTGTTCCCTCATACATGTAGGCGAACTCCGCCTGGCTACTCGCCCTTTACAAGATATTCGTTTGTTCATGCGGGCATTGTCCACGACTCAATACTATTCTTGGCACTAAACACCTCCTTCATTGCCCCCCTCTGTATTTTGCAATCCGAATTGCCCAATGTATGATTTCCCATACGCCCCCCCCTGCTTTCATTCAACAGATTCGATTGGTATTGGTATTGGCAATATCGTGTAAAGGCCAACTTAGCTTTTACACGATATTGTCATGACCAATATTGTATGGTGTATGGCGTATAAAGGAAGGGTCGGGGGGAGTTCTTATATTGCGCAAATGTCGTGCAATAGGATTGCAGTAGTGTGGGCAATGCAGATTCGCAGGGGTAATTAAGGGATGGTTGATTCTTGCACCCACAAAAACAAGTAAAATCATATCTTGTACAGGCCAACAGGCTACCATTCTTCTTCGGTGGTCGATCGTCGAGACGACGTAACCTATTCATTTATAGATTCATACCTGTATACAGTGTATCTATGTCTAGCACCGCTCTATTAGCAACCTCTTATGGTTGCGCGTTGCTGGCACAGGCGTAGCTCTCAGGGTTAAGGGTTCGGGTGAACCCTGCCACTTGCTCCCTTTTATCTGTAGGCGAACTCCACCCGGCTACCATTCTTCTTCGGTGGCCGATCGTCAAGACGACGGCGTGCGGCTCGCAGTCGGCTGGGTACAGGTAAACATATCAAAGGTTACACACACACACACACACACCGACAGAGAACAGCACCCCCCCACACCAACACACGACAAGTACAACACCCCAAGCCAGACCCCCAAACGAACACCCCCACAAACACCTAACAACGCTCGAAAGTGGCGCGACGACGGTGCGTGCTACCTCCCACGCCCGGGTGGGTGGCCGCGCCGTCTTTAATAGCACACACACACACAAACACACGCGACAACAACAAAACCACCGAGACCAAAAAACTCAGACGAACACACACACACACACACACACACACACACACACACACACACACACACACACACACACACACACACGCACGTACGCACGCACGCACGCACGCACGCGCGCGCGCGCGCGCGCGCACACACACACACACACACACACACTACACACACACGCGCACACACGCACGCACGCAAGCACACACGCACGCACGCACACACACACACACACACATACACACACGCACGTACGCACATAACTGTGTTCCCCGTGTCTATGGTGGTGGGGGCGGTAATGCCGGCGGCGGTGTGCCGCTGCGGGCTGTTCCCGCGCTGTCCTTTTATGGGGAGGTGTCTCTCGGGGGTAGGCATATCATCATCATCACAAACGACACACGCGCTCAACGGGTTTAACCCGATGTATGCGTTCACCGATAGGCTATTTGCGTCCTCTGACGGGCTTCTCTTTGCTCGCGTGTAGCTCTAGAGGACGGTAAAACTACTACTACTATTTCTTCTACAACGTTTTCTAATACCACTACTACTACTACTACTACTACTACTACTACTACTACTACTTCTACTACTACTACTACTACTACTACTACTACTACTACTACTACTACTACTAC
>Ga0209390_10010402_pt1 | contig 10892 bp, 2 predicted proteins | sample BON01_FD_187212 | JGI IMG/M metagenome (GOLD analysis project Ga0209390, IMG submission 187212) | Freshwater microbial communities from Lake Bonney liftoff mats and glacier meltwater in Antarctica - BON-01 (SPAdes) (version 2) | ecosystem: Environmental > Aquatic > Freshwater > Ice > Glacier... | reverse complement strand
TTCACCGTGACCCACTTCTCCTCGTCCGCACGTCTGCCTCCAGACTTGTGCTGCGGGAGCGCCATCAGTGGTGCAGGAGTGTGGGTGGTTTCGGCGTCGAGTGGAGGGTTCGTCCAGCGCCCACCAGCGCCTGCCCCCCTCGCCCATGACCCTTTGGGCGCAAGCGAACTTGCGTGGTGGTCCAGCGCGGGGAACTGCGAGTCGCTGGCAAAAAGCATGGCCACCTCCTGAACAGGTACCTTCGGCACCACTCTGTCAGGCTTTGGCCGCACGCTGTGAGCAGCGCCCGCGGTAGAAGTAGGCGGCTGCGGAGATGGTTGGACCTTACGCGCAGGCGTGCTGGTGCTCCCACTCGCGGTTTTAGGCCTCTGGAGGATGCGCTGCGGGAATGTGTTGTCTCCACTTCCGGCGCTCTTCGCCAAGGGCCCTGTTCTGGCCCCGCGGGAGCTGGCATGCTGGGCGCTTGTCGGGCGTTCGGTCGCTCTCGTCTGATTGCGCGCACCAGTCGGTGCGCTGTTCCAAGCTGACAAAGGCTTTGTCTCCCGCTTGTCCACGCCTGTGTCGCCAAGTTTGGTCCCAGACGCCGAAGCGCTGGAGCGTGGTTCAGGCGGCGGTGCTCCACGCTCTCGTGGGCCTTTATCCTTTGGCATCTTATGTGCAGCTGCAGCGATCCTCAGTAGTAGTATGAAAAAATTGGAGCCAGCTCCTATTGTTTTAGAGTCGGGGCTCTTTTTCTCAATATCTCGAGCAGAGTTGTGCGGGTACCTTGTATCGTAGACCGTTTCTTTCTTGACTCCGGTTTTATTACTGAAAAAAAAAATAGACAAAACTAGAAGCAACGTTTTTTGGACAGTTGCGAGCGGTCATGTTAAAGAGGGTGGCGAAGACGATGGAGTAGGAAGAAGCTCGGATGGTAAAGCAGCAGACTCTACCGGTGCATCAGCCGCGCCCTCCTGTTGGTGAGCGCTCGCGGTATTCTGGAGCGCCATTTGACGGGTGTGTGTGTGTGTGTGTGTGCATTGAGTGTGTTGTGTGTTGTGTGTGTGTGTGTGTGTGTGTGCGTGTGTGTGTGTGTGTGCGTGTGCGTACGTGTTTTTGAGCCATCTGCACTGCGAGGTTGTCGCTGCGTTGGCGGCTGTCCTCCAGTGTGGCTTGTCACCCTCGATGGCCCCGGGCCCTGGCTTGCTTTTCTCATGTGCTTCTGCCTCTCCCAGGACCACATTCGAGGCCGGGAGAACACGTGCAAGCAGGCCAAGTTCGGCGCGCTCAGATATTAGAGGCCCAGACCAGTTCACCGCACATGCAAGCAGCAGGACCGATCGAATGATGGGCACAGACATTCCTTTACAAATCCCATGCGCGAGCACCCGCCCACCCCCCAATATGGGGCCAGCCTCCAACGTCTTTGTCTCCCCCTCGCCCCGCGGCATGGAAAAATTCATGCAGCTCTACTATGCAGAGGACGAGAACGAGGGCGAAGATTCCAGCTCAGATTCGGTGCGTGTCCTCTGTCACTGCCTTCCCTTTGCCCTGACACAGAAAGCCCCCCATCTCTCCCCACGTTTCAACTGGGCGAGGCGCTTGCGCCGAAGCTACGCACCACTCGACACGATTTTAGGCGCCGGCAATCGCGTCCGTGAATGCCTTGCAAAATCCCGCCGGCTATCGTGTCCATACCTGCCTTGCACAATCGGATGCGAATTTGCAAGGTAGTTTTACTGCGAGGGTAGAAACAGAGTTGACTATACAGGTAGCATAACTTTGTAAGGACTATATTGTCGACTTGGCAAGGAGCATTGCACTGTATGTACATAGCCTTAAAATACCTTTGCAGGGCGCGCGGCGGCCGCCGCCCTGCACCACTCGAGGATCCCGTCCCTCGGGCACGATTTTTCCCCTGTTTCCGGGTATTTGAGTCGAACGAAATCGAGAGTGTTTGCCAAATGCTTGCAATTTCCTCGAAAATGGACAGAAAACAGCTAAAAATTGGGCAGCGTGCCACTCGATTTCAGCAGCGATCCATACGGATGGATGTTTGGCGGGCTCGAATGTGGTTGTGAGCCAACTGTTTCTCATGCGCCAAGAATTGCGGGAAAACGTCCTAAAAAAAAATCCAAGTTTTTGATTGAGCCTCCACAGAGGGTCAACTCGAACTTTTGAATTTTCTTCGTGTTTTTCCCCGTGTTTTTCCATGGTGTTCAGGCATCTGATTATTGTGGTGAAATCCCGACTCGAAAATCCAAACCCTAAGAAAACTAACCAAAACAAAAATCGAAGAAATTATAGAGGCTTTTTGTCAAAACGCGGGTGCGTTGGGCGCGCGGCGGCGAGGCGCACCGCGCTGATGCTGCCGCGCGCCATCTGGGTAGGTCCAAACCCTTGAGGGAAAAATCACAGGAGTTTATCAGCGGTGTTAAAACACTGGAGTTGATCGATGGTATATAAGTACGGGAGTTTATCGACGTTATATACAGCGCGCCTGCTCAGCACATCGACGAGCTGGAACAAGACTTTTTTCAATTTGACTGTATTGTTGGCAGGCACAAACGAATCTCAAGAACCCAGGATTGGGGCTGACTCCTGAAGAGATCTTGCAGTTAACCAATTCGCTGCAGCCAGAAAGCGTTGGGGAGCACGATGACGCAAACCCTGCATCGCCCGTGGCAAGCGTATCCAGTACTATGGAAATCAAAGAGGCATCCACACTGTGGCTTAACCTGGGAGGTGAGCCCGATGCAAAAGACAAGACGGGGAAGGAATGGAATCCACAAGTAGATGAGGGGCTAGCCTCAACGCCTCAGTCCCAAAAAGTGACGCCACAGACGCAGTATCGGGCGGGCACAAACGTAGAAGATGATACACGACAAAATAATCCCACACAAGCGTCCCAGCACCCTCCAACCAACGGTTACTATGTACAGGCGTGTCGTGGCAGCAAAGTGGCGTTTGCCACGACTGTGTCAGAGACAACTCTAGCCTATCATGGGGGGGGGTCAAGACAGGATACGGTGGAAGACGCCGAGGCAGTGCAGACTGAAAGGTCTAGAGAGGCCGCCGCGCAAATAGTAGATGCTGGATCTGTTCCGGCGGCTCAACTGGTCCCTGCTGCTCCAGTCTCCTCTGCTCCTATAGTAGATTCCGCCACAGTAAAGCAGTCGGGAGGTACATCCAATTCAGACTCGTCTACATCGATGCCAGGAGTGTCGATGGCAGGTAAGCACGTGGGTAGTGCAGGCGGATTGATACGAGTGCAGTCGTCAGCGTCCGCGAATTTTTTAGAGTCATCGGGCAAGCGCATGAAGCTGTATGGCAGTGCATGGAGCAGCGAGGTACTTCCCGTCATCGCCCTATTCTCAGAAACAGGCACGCAGTACGACATTCTTGCACATGACATGCTGGATCAAGAGGTTAGCAACATTGCCATGGCGCATACTTCGAGGAGTCGCATCTTACCCGTTCTCGACGACGGCGGCTTCACAATCTGGGAGACTTGCACGATCCTTCGCTATGTAGGTGCAAAAGAGGAGCTGCAGTCATGGTTGCCATCGGACTATGTGTCACGCGGTATTTGTGATAATGCACTCGAGTTTTGGAGCTCGTCGTTTTACGACTTTGCTGCCAACAAGGTGCTCTATCCTGCAGTTGGGCTGGCACCGCCCCTATCGCCCGAAATGGGCGCACGCGCGCAAGTTTCTTTCCAGTCAGATATTTGGCCAGCAACCCAGCACCTGCTATGCAAAGGGGGAGGCCACATCATGGGCGGCGCAGCACCCAACATTGCAGACCTCTTATTTTTTGTGTATTTCGAACTCATCTCTGCTGTGATGCCCGAGCACTTTGTGTCACAACACCAAGGTGTGAGGCAATACGTGACACACGTCAGACGTCTCCTCCCGACTGCGCAGCACTTCATGAAAGAGGCGCTTGATTTCCATCTCCAGAGAAAGGCGCAGCTTGATCGAGAGAATTCGCTCCAGATGCCAGCCGCACCAACAGGAAAGGTGGCGCACGAAGTTGCCGCAAAGACGGCAACAGAACCAGAGCCCGCTGCAGCAGGTGTAAGAGGAGCGAATAAAGCTCACGATGCAGACGCTGAGCATGCAGTAACACCAGAGGCAGCCAGCGTTGCAGTAACACGAGAGGGAGCAGGTGCAAATACGGCGCATGGAGAGGAGGCAGCACAAGTGCGATTAGCTGTTACAACTGTGCATACTGCAATACCTATGACAGCTGCACACGAGGCCACGCCAGAACCCGCTGTCAACCTGTATAGGGTGGAGAGTACGGGAACTCAGTTAGCGCTTGGAGAGCTCGTCAAGGAGAGCGAACGCATGCCTAACTCTCTGTCCGACGTTGATCGGTCGACTCTCCTCAATACAGTGGTTCAGAGCACTTCGCTGGTCTCTATCATTTTTCGCAACAGCATTCTCCCTGCGATGTCACGCGATGAAGCTGTGTCAGGACTCGAGGTGGAGGCATCTGCCACTTCGCCTGAGCCAGCCAACACTGAGCAGGATCGCGATGAAAAGGGGGAGGAGGACAGTCTTGCCGACATACAGGATGACGTTTTTGATGACGATGATGATGACGATGATTGGACGACGAAACAACAGATTCGCTTTGCCGTTGCGGCAGGTGAATGGGGCGAGGCCTTGCAGCTGAGTGACATGATGGATTCTTCGAACAGAAACAAGGAAGAATTAGCTTCGGAAGAGGCTGATGAAAACGAGCTGCATGATTTAATTCAAGATGCACTGAAAGCTGGCGATTACGATTCCGTCACCAGCTTGTCACAGCGCATGAAAATAGTGAAATCTGAAGGATGGCTCCGTGAGCAGGTGATGGAGGCTTTGAATACGGGTGACTGGGCAAAGGCCAGTCAACTTAGCATGCAGCTTGCACACACTTCTGATGCTAAGAATTACGATGGGCAGTTGAATTTCGACGGACACGTGCCGCGCAGCCTCAACCAAACACCCGTCTCGCACGCGAGAACCAGACATCCATCTCCTCCGACGTTTGACAGGCGACGCTATCACAGTGCACCACGACAGCGTGCCCCCGTGTCAACAACACCCGCAGCAGGAATTTTAGGGCAAATACGCAACGAAGAGCTCAACGCGTACTCTGGCAATGACATCCTCCCCAACAATTCTATCAGAACCTGGCAGCAGGATGCTGCTGAAGCCGGCGCAGCAACGCATACCAGAGACCCACCGCACATAGTCACACACGATCCGCCACCTCATGTGTCTAGGACTTTGGCCCAGCAAGACACAATTGGGGCCGCAACGGTAGTTGCACCAAACACACCTGCAAACACCACTACGAATGCACCAGAGGAGGACGGCAAGAGGAAGGAGGAGCAAGAGAAATCACGTAACCAGGCAGCAGCTGACAACAGGGCGCATGCCGAAGACGCCCAACAACAAGCGACAGCGCAGCAGGCGGTAGAGGCAGAGGAAGCCAATAGAAAGAAGGAGGAGGAGACGCGCCTAAAGGCAAAGGCAGAGGCTGAGGTAGCAGCAAAGATTGCAGAAGAGAAGGCGACGGCGAGGGAGGAGGCTACGCGAAAGGAGGATGACGAAAAAGCGCGCCTCCAGGCAGAGGCTTCGGCAAGGACACTGGCTGAAGAAGAGGCCCGTATCCAAGCTGAGCTCTTGACTGCGGCCCAGCAGGCGGCAGAGGCAGAGGAGGCCAAGAGAAAGATGGAGAAAGTGACACGCATGAAGGTAGAGGCAGAGGCAGAGGTAGCCGAGAAGATTGCAAAAAAGGAGGCGGCGGCGAGGGAGGAGGCCTCGAGGAAGGCGCAGGCGCTGGCTGATGAAGATGCCCGCATCCAAGCCGGGAAGGAGGCAGCAGCCGCAAAGGTGGCAGAAGAGGCCAGAGTGAAGATGGAGGAGGAGATGTGGCAGAATACAGAGGCTGCAGCGCAGCGGAAAGTAGAAGCAGAGGAGGTCAAGAGAAAGGAGGAAGAGGAGAAGGCGCACAACCAGGCAGACACCGAGAAAAGGATGCAGGTGGAAGAAGAAGCCAGCATCCACGCTGCGCAGGATGCAGCAGCCATAAAGAAGGCAGAAGATGCCAAGATGAACTTGGAGGAGGAGACGTGGCAGAAGGCAGAGGGTGCGGCTGAAACAGTGCGAGATGTGCTTGAACCCGACCTGAAAGAAACTTGCATACAGCCAGCGCAGAAAGATAGTGATGCGTCAAGTTTCACACATCGTGTCGACACCCACGATTGCGCCGAGACATTGCTGGGAGTGTCACTGGTAACAGCAGAAATAGACAGTCAGACAGATGCGTTGACGCGAGATGAGAGGAAGGACAGCAACACCGTACACGTCGCACTGGCAACGAACAATGCATGCGCCGCTCTCGAGCAAGACCAGCCTGCGCCAGTAGAAAACACAGAGATACAAGAGTCAGCCCTTGCCCCATCCGTTATTCCAGCGCAGTCCGCCGATGTGGATGCAGTGGCAGACAAGGCAGTAGTAGATTCGCGGGAGCCAAGACCTCATCTGTCGATAGAAGTGACTCTAGACATGGATTTTTCGAAATTCGACGACGCTCCGACGGCTTTCACCGATGAGTTGATCTGTGATCTCGTGCGCGCCTTGGCGTGCGTCAATGACAAGATCAAAGTAACAGACATTCGTGCTGGCTCTGTCATCGCCACCGTGGTTTTGGAGGAGGGGCTGTTTGCCGATGGGTCCGATCACATGGGCGCACTCGACATGTTGCTACAACAGGTTGCAGACAAGGCCTCTCTTTTGCAGCAGGGCCTGCATACGAAGCATGTCATCTCAATCCGCTTGGCTGGCGTGGATTTGGCGGCGTCTGTGGCGATTGCACACACACCAGCCATATTCGCAGAAGCCACCGCTGCACTAGAGGCTGTGCTAGACCATGGGGCAGAAATCCGAGTGGCCTCTACACAAGAGCATGCGCACAAGTCTGAATTGGCTACGGTTGAAGCAGTGGTGGAGGCGGCTCATGTCGCACCCGAGCCCGTGCTGCACGAACAAGTGCTGCAAGAAGAAGCATCGATTGAGCCTGTAGCCACCTCACCAAGTGTGCCCCCAGCCAGCGAGCCTATGGATGCAGCAAGCGGTGGAGAAGGTGGCGGGTGCGATGCTGACGATGTTGACATTGTGGCTGACGTCAGCAAGGTTGGAGCTGGCAAGAACGTGGATTCGAGCAGAAGAGAGCAAGAGGAGCCCGTTGCAATGAAATGGCACGGACTTGCTCCTCCACTTGCAACTTTGGAATACACTGCAGTTGCAGCCCGCGTGCCGCCGACAGGAGAAGATGAGTCCGACGATGGGTTGATGTCGGGAGAAGTCTCTGGCGATATGTTGAATACCAATGCCTTCACATTAGTGACATCATTGAGTATGGACAATTTAGACAAGGCGAATATGACCGAGGCAGAGCAGAAAGCAACTGAATTCAAAAAGGTCAAGAAGGGCAAGAGTGTGGGGAACAAATCGATGAAAAAGCCTGATGATGACGAGACTGTGGATGGTGATGAAACAAACACCCAGAATCTTTGGAACCGGACGCAATCTGAAGAGGCCCACCAGGAACTCGATGAAGTGTCTGCGAGCCCTGCATGCATCGGGCGAACAGGCTCGGATCCGGAGACCAAAAAGAGACGAAACCCAAGAGCTGCAGTTGTCGTTATCGATGAACCAGATTCCGAAGCCGAACATAGCGAGCCCGACGTGGAGGATGCGGATGATGTCGATGATGTCGATGATGGCGACTACACCGAAGACGAGCTTGCTAGGATGAAGGATTTAGTTTTACGATGGCTGCGGGACTGCCCGCATCACTCAGAGTTTGCACAGCCGACTTTTGTGAAATTGGATCGCTCTCCCCTGAAAACAAATGAGTCGGGTATCAAAGAGTTCTCGGTGGTGGATGAAATGGCGATTGAGCGTATGGGCGCTGCGAAGAACAAACGCTGGAGTTTGCTCCGCAACGCGGCAATGACAACCTTAAAGATAAAGCTCACCGACAAGAATGTGCGCGACCAGCCGTGGATTGCGCAAGCGCGCAACGAGACGGTTGATTTCGTGTTTGCTCTCCAAGGCCACAAGGGCCATGCGGAGGAGGAAGAAGAGGATCTCGTGGTCATGTCCGACAAATACAACCCGCGCTCCCTTTTGTTGTTCAATCTCGACAGTCTGTTCCGGCGTGCCATGATTGCTATAGTTGAGTGGCCTGTCTTTGATTATTTTATAATGTTTGTCATTTTTGGCAACTGCATGATGATGGCGTTGGAAGATCCGCTGATGCCCAACACACATGGCATCTCTGAGATATTTTCTTTTATTTTTGTGGTAATTTTTTGCGTCGAGGCTGCGTTCAAAATCATTGCGTACGGCTTTTTTCTGGGGCCTCACGCCTACCTGAAAGACGCATGGAATTGTATCGACTTTTTCATTGTGATCACGGGCCTATTAGATCTATTTGATTCCGTCAGTGGACTGGACAATCGAAGTGGGCAGAGCCGTGCTTTGTCTAGTTTCCGTCTGCTACGCCCTTTGCGTATCCTTCGAGCAATCGGAAGGTTTTCAGAGCTGAGGGTGCTGGTGGCATTGATTCTGTCATGTGCCACCGAAATGGTCAACGTGCTGGCACTGGTGTTTGTTCTAGTGCTCACCTTTGGAATCACAGGCTTTCAGATCTGGCAAGGAGCTCTCCGTGGCCGCTGCTATGATATATCACATGGAACCCTTGTCTTGAATTCAGAGGATAATATCTGTTCCACCTTTTCCTCTTCTGGGCTGGGCTCGTGCCCTCCTGACTTCCAGTGTCTGGATCTCGGAGAAAATCCTTCTCCGGGTGTCGTTCACTTCGATAATGTTGGGGCCTCAATCGTCAGCATTTTCCAAGTGCTCACGGCGCAGGGTTGGAGCGATCTCATGTGGAATGTCGAGGCTGGATTCTCAGGAGTGACCAACATTATTTTTATTTTCCTCATTTTCGTTGGTCCACTTTTCTTACTGAAGCTCATCATGGTGGTCATCGCTAACAGATATTCGGCCGTCAAATTGCTCAAGATTAACGAACTCAGCTTGCTCTCCCTTTTCGAGGTGCGTGTTGGGATTCTGGAAGCAGCAGAGCTTCCGCGTATGGATCTTTTCGGTGAGAGTGACGCCTACGTAGTAATGCAGCTTGACAACAAGACGAAGAAAACGCGCGTCATCAAGAATTCTCTGCATCCCAAATGGTATGAATACAACAACTTCTCGGTCCAGAAGACAACATCTATGCTTGTGCTCAAAATGTTCGATTGGAACCGTATAGGCGCGCACGATTTTATCGGTCAGATTTTTCTTCCAGTTGGAAACTGTGACGAGCAGCCCATGGGATCGGACAGATGGTATGAAATGTCGGAAGAAGACTCGGGTGCTGCGTGTGGCATGGTGCGTGTGCAGCTGCAGTGGCGCAAAAATAGCAAGTCGCCGTGGTCGCCTCTACCTCAATTAAACGATAGCACGCTTGACCACGATGATGAGGATGAGAAGCAGAGCAGTATTGCACTCTTCTTCCAGCACATGGCAACATCGCAGATGTTGTCCTTCATCATGATCCTAGTCATCGGTCTAAATGTGGCGCTGATGGCCATCGAACACGAATGCAGCGCCTACGACTACTGTTTCGACTTCCGTTACAGCACTGAAATTTTGAACGTGGCCTTTGCCATCATGTTTGCCATTGAAATGATTATCAAAATCCTCGGGCTTGGACTGGTCAACTACTGCAAGGACACTGGCAACATGCTGTATGTCCTGGTTGTGGCAGTCGGTATAAGTGAGCTTCCCTTCATCTTGGCGGAGCTCACATGCCTGGACGCATCTCGAAAACTAACCAACGATCCGTACTCGTGTCAATCGAACCAGTTCTCCATCATCCGGATTTTCCGGTTAGTGCGTTTGTTCCGAATTGGGAGGCTCATTGAATTCTTCCCGCAGCTTCAGCAGCAACTCACGGTCATGGCCCGTACTGGCATGGCTGTTGGTAGTCTAGTGCTACTCATGTCATTTTTCGTGGTTACCTTTGCCATTTTGGGTATGAATCTCTTTGGTGGCAAGAGTATGCTGGCTGTTGACTCTGTCGATTTTGATGGTGGGGCTAATTTTGTACGAGGTGGCATGGTGCGATTTGTCCTTCCCGCCATCAGGACAAACCAGACGGATGCTTTAAGCACGGGTCAAGCGCTGCTCACACCAGCTCTGACTGGCAAGATGATAGAGGCAGATCTCTCACAGGATCCTTATCAGTTTATCGTGGCTCAGTATGGCACTGGCGTGCGATATCTTATGACACTTGAGGCTGGCTTTGATCTCTCCGACGCTGTGTTGGCGTCCAAGAACATATCTACGCCGATCATTATCGGCTTGGTGCCTCGATCTAACTTTGACAGCTTTCCCAACTCAGTCATCGCAACTTTTCAGATCCTGACCCTAGCAAATTGGAATACGGTCTGGTATTCATGCACAACGAATGGGAACATTGTACCCTTCCTCTATTTCTTTGGAGTAATCATTATTGGCAATTACGTCTTGTTCAATCTGTTTGCTGCCATCATCATCCACGGGTTCGCCCAGCAACGCGAGGAGCTGGATATGGAGTTACGGGAAGCTTTGGCACGCGAACGCGATATCGAATTGCAACCCATTCCCTTTATGCGCACATCATCAGGCAGTGCATCTGGAATGTTCGAACGCAATGGTTCTACGAACAGCCTGTTTAGGCGCACTTCCAGCAATGCGTTGCTTCCAACAACTGCCTCCAACAACTCACGCAATGATTCGTTTTGCAGAACCAACTCAGCCAGCTCACATGGCAATGGCTCAGCAGCTGTTGCCAGAGGAGGC
>Ga0209390_10010396_pt1 | contig 10894 bp, 11 predicted proteins | sample BON01_FD_187212 | JGI IMG/M metagenome (GOLD analysis project Ga0209390, IMG submission 187212) | Freshwater microbial communities from Lake Bonney liftoff mats and glacier meltwater in Antarctica - BON-01 (SPAdes) (version 2) | ecosystem: Environmental > Aquatic > Freshwater > Ice > Glacier... | reverse complement strand
CTGCGTTTGAGAGTAGAGTTTTTATTGAAAACTGAAGGTGGGTATCTAAGGGATGCGGAAGTTACTTGATTCACCCTGGCAAACCCTTAGCATTCCCTTTTTTGTTCGTTTGTTTCATTGTTTCTTTCTTTCTTTGGAGGAGAAATTCCAACGTTGTCACTGAAGACCGCAGTTTCTCTCATGTCAAATCAAACAAACGCAGGCCGGCATTTTATGCATGGTTCTTGATTCCAAAGAAATCTCACGACAAATCATCCTGAGAGCAAGTTGGCTTTGCCAAGTTGACTCAACAGAGGGGGGGAAGGTCTTACAACAAGCCTCGCTCTCATCCCGGCACGAACTTATATTCACCATTGATTTGTGTTAATTGGCACCAAAAGAATCAGTGTGCATCACCCGCACCCACAATGACTGCTCACTCATCTCACTCGTCCGCATACACACTTACAAAAATGTGAACGTGCTCACAAGTGTTTACCTCTTCATCTTTCACGTACACACACACACTCACTCACATGCATATGCAGTCGACACTCAGTTGTCACGCGTACGACTACAGTCATAGGGTGCTGGAAGGGCGTCACAGGCATCGCCACAAAGGCAGGTGTCACCGGCACTGTAGCTAGAAGGTGTTCTCTTACAATGGGAGTCTGTGACCTCCTGTGACAGTGTCTCGTGACATGGCAACACGCCGTACCGCATGGTTGATATTATTTGTCCTGTTTTGTGTGTCCTGATTTGGAGCCTTTTGAAAGAATCAATGAGTTCTGTGTGCGGAAATCCCCGCAAAGGTTATCGACTTTGAGATTCGAATCATCTCAGTCATGCGTAGCTGTAGTGCACTTATATACAATTTATGTGTATATATTGTACCTGTTTATACACAACATACACGTGTGTATTCGTATATACAGTACCCGTGCGATGCTGTCTGAGGTGTTCGATTTTTGAGTTTTGTCTTGTTTTCTATTTGCTTAGAACGTTGGTGCTCGAGGAACGTAAAAAAGGGATCCCGATTTTGCTCGCAACTCCGCGGGCCGCAATGTTGCCTGCGGAAACGAATTCGTGGAGAAAGTGTGCGTTAGTTTTTCCGCTCTCGAGTTCGAGTTCCTATGAGGGTACCCATCAGTGTCCATAGATGTTGATGGAACCATATTACTTCGAATCATCCCTGAGCCCAGATGTGTCCTTGGAGAAACCCCATTCTCCGTTGCTGATGCAGGGCGGACTCCAACCCCAGGGAGCGTGAGGGGTGTGATGGGCGTGATGGGCGTGACGGGCGTGGAAATGCTCGCTCGTCGTAGAAGGATTGTCTGATAGAACAGCGCGCCACTGCTCACATTTATTTTTTTACTTCCACTTGGCTTTGGCTTTTCTGGCCGCCGTGTTGCTGCCCCGGCTTGAAGCTGTGGCACCGAGGTCGAAGCGGTGGGATATCTCCTCGATATCTTCATGTCACGATTCTTCAAGCTTTCCCTTTTTTCTGGGACAGCTCCAGGCTCCAGCAGGCTTGTTCGTCTGTGTCTGAGGATGTGCTCATTGCTACCCTGTGAGTGTTCACGTTTGCAGTGGTCCTCGGGAAACTTGAGACCCTGTTGCAAAGAAGGCTGTGGGCATTCCCGCTTGCTCACAGCGGATGTACAGCTCCTGGCCCGGGCCTCCAAGGTCAACGCACGAACCAACTCCTGCGCGCGCAACCGAAACAAACAGCAAAACATCAGATACTCCTGCTGCACACTCGGGAGGAGGGTTTCTCAGCCCCGCCATAACGCACAAGGCAGGTACTCAAAAACGACTGGAAACTCAGAACCGTGCCTAAGTCAGCGTACCTCGTGCAATTCCAGGTTGTTGGCAGAATCGGATTGCCTGTCCGTTTCACGGTTGGGCAGTATATCCATATCTCCATTTGCCTGCCCTCGGCCCCTCTCCTTTCTCCTATTTTGGCTTCTGTCCGAACACTCCGCTGTTGGCGCCTTGTAGGAGGCCCATCGTCGGGGGCGTGCTGGGTCTCTGTTTCCATCTCCCTCCCCAGCAGCAGGGGTTCTAGAAACAACGCAGCAAAGAGAGATGATGATCCGAACGAAAGCAACAATCACCACGCCGACAAACACAATCTCTTGACCGAGCCCACAAATGGAAACGTTGACAAGCGAACCATCAGCGATAGGAATCACGCTCGGTTTACCCGGCATCGTGATTCGTCGAATTCTTCAACGTGTGCATAAGCTTACTCGACTGGTAGGCAATATTAAATATTACTACAGGTTCCAAGTAAATTGGAGGTTGTTTCTGTGGTAATGTGGCCGACTCAGATTCCCTCGATCGAACCATTCCATTTGACTTCTCACTGCCAAGTTCTGAGTGCTGAATGCTGATCAAATTATTGAACCCGGCCTTACTACAAGCTAAACGCAATAGATTTGATATAAATAGAAACCTTTGATCGTTTGGTGTTAGTTCCAGGACCGCTCTGTATTGTTTTGTGTATTTCACAGTCCCCTCTGCTACCGCACCTCCACCGCTCACGTTGCAATTATTTCTTGAAATTCCTGAGTTATTCCCAGAAAAATGTTCTCGGCATACTTTTTTAATCAGATTACTACACCGCCCCGGGCCTCTCCTCGGTCCCTGATCTATTTGTGTAGTGATCCTAAAATTTTGGTATTCATGGTTTTTTGGGCGTTCGCGCTTACACAGGAACTCAGGAATATCGAGAAATAATTGCAATGTGAACTGTACGGGTGCGGGCGTAGAGGGCGTAGTGTCAAACAAGAAGCAATACAGTGTGGTCCTGAAACTAACACTAAACGCTGAAAAATTGTTATTTTGCTCAATCTGTGGCGTTTAAGTTTGTGCTGAGTAACGATTTGAGTTGTTTTACAAATGTCAAGGCATTAAGCACTGAGAAGTCAAAAAATGTTGGTTCGGTCGAGAGTCGGACACATTACCACAGAAACAAGCGCTTTACTATGTCATCCCCTTTCTCTGTCTTTGAAATAGCTGCATGGAGGGTACCGGGACTCGGCCAGATTACTTGGTGAATCGTGATGACCCAAAAATTGAGGGGCCGTTCGGGGAAAAAAATCGCACAAAAATCGAGAAATAGTTGTCAATTGAACGGTCGGAGTTGTGGGTGCATAGGGACAGTTAACTCAGGGCCCAAATGTGCCCATTCCTGAAACCAAATACAAACGCTCAAAGAATGTCTTTATTGTCACATTTATTGTGCTCAATTGTGCGCACATTTGCGCGCTATTGTTACAGTCTCTTGCGCAGTCTCTAATAGGGAGTCCCGGTACCCTCGCTGCATGTGTGGAAGCCGAGGGCATGGAAGAATTTTGTGCCACTGATAACAATTCTGTAACCAGCAACAAACGCTCAATGATTGCAATTGCTGTCTCATTTATTATTGCGCTCATCTTGGCAATTTGTGGCATCATTGAATTGTCAGGGCCTGCTCCACAGTTGTCGCGCAGTCTCCATGAAGAGAGTCTCGGTACGAAAGGCCCGGAACGGTCAATTGAGTGGTGGAGGTGTCGATGTAAACTTCCCACCTGAGCCCAAAATTAGTGCAATTCATTGTGTTATGAACAAAATCTATTCAAGTTATATGGCTTGCGGGAGACTCTTTTGGACTCTTTTTCATATCATCCCCCCCCGGTCTAGCCTCTTCCTTTCCGCTCCACATGAATTTCTTGAAAGGGGCAAGTTTTTCCAACAATTTCACATCCTTGGAGTCCCACTTTGGGACAAGTGGACTGGTTCATCTGGACAGACACCTTGTCCTTGTCCCACTTGTCCCACGAAGATCTGAAGGACCCCTTCTCCTTGTCCCATTTGTCCCACTAAGATCTGAAGACCCCCTTCTCCTTGTCCCAGTTGTCCCACGTACTCCAACTGGTCCGAACTTGTCCCATTTGTTTGTGCCACTTGTCCTTTCCCAACTCTCTTTTCTCAGATTTTTTTTGGGTTTCTCATTGTCATTCCATTTTTCGAAAAACACTTCTGAATGAAAAGATTTCTTCAAAGCCATCATGTTGGAGAGGTTATAAATAACAAGCAAATTTCCACGAAAAGACAGGGGACAACCGTGACCATACACTCGAACACATGAATATTTTTGTTTAGAGTTTAATTCGTCTACATTGCGACATCAACACAACAGACAAACTTTGTTTGAAAGTACTATACACTGTGTGTAAGTCTCACGCACTGTCATATCCCTCGTCGTGGGAGTGATCATAGACCCTTTTGAAATACAAGTCTGGCACGCCGAAACCATGAGCCGGTAGCGCTTCGCTCATTTCTTTGGCTGACATGGATTTAGGAGACATATCCTCTGGGTGTACCAAGTGAAGAAAGTTCACAAGAGCACACAACTGAGCTTGAAAGTATCTACCATCCATACTACCCCTATTCGACGGCAACACCAAACTTGCAGCACTAAAGTCTCTTTCTATCTGCACTGATCACATGAGATGCGCCACCACGAACAAAAACACTTCATAACGTATGGGAAATGTAGTCTTGTGATTGATCCACCATCCGGCTAAGCTTAACGCCGACAGAACTTGGCGTACATGACCTGCACATGAACACACACAAACTCATATGTCAACACCCCACACAAATTCAACTTATTTTCGACAACAACAGTAAAACTACAAACAACCAACAACAAACTGAAAAGAACCAACAACAGGCAGACAAAAAACGAAAGGACTGACCTACACTAGGCGAGGTCAAGGCAGGTGAGGCAGCGGAAGGCGGGCCGGAGGATGAGGCAGCGGAAGACAGACCGGAGGAAGAGGCAGCATTCTGGGTTGAACCTGCGTTGCCAAACAATGATAAAGACTTCAGTCAAATCAAAACTGAAAAGAACTTGAACCAACAACTGGCAGACAAAAAACGAAAGGACTGACCTACGCAGAGCGCCTGAGGTCAAGGCAGGTGAGGCAGCAGAAGTTGGGCCGGAGGACGAGGCAGCGGAAGGCAGGCCGGAGGAAGAGGCAGCATTCTGGGTTGAATCTGCGTTTCCAGACAATGAAAAAGACTCAGTCAAATCACATACCAAAAGGAACATGTACATGTACAGATACATATGGGACAAGCCACTGGGACAAGCACAACCTGTGGGACAGGCAGATTTGGACAGGCTGTGCTTGTCCCAGTGGGACAGGCACGCTGCCTGTACAAAACCTGTCCCACTGGGACTAGGCCCGGAAAGGTCAAAAGAGACCTGTCCTGGTCCCATGGACAGGTCATATACCCACGCTGGAGTCCTGTCCTTGTCGCAGGACCAGCCCTATGCCCACGATGGAACCTGTCCCAGTCCAACTTGTCCCAACTTGTCCCACAAAGTGGGACTACAAGGCCGTGAACAATTTGTCCCAATTTTGAAAAAATCGTGTCAGATATTTTTCACCATTACTGCACCAGTCACACCACCCGGCATCACCCCGGGCCAACGATGGGTTTTCCCCAAAGTGTTCCGGGAACGTGTTCCGGATCACATGGAGGAACACATGTTCCAGCATGTTCCTGTTCCTTTTCTCCTGTTCCCTCAAGATTGTCCCCGGCTCCCCCCCTTCCCATTATATTTGTGGAGCGAGACTCCCGCCAAAAAATATTTCCCGCCAAAAAGAAAAATGGTCGAAGAGTCTCCAAAAGAAGAGGGATGGTAGGAGATGATGTCCTGAATGTGGATCAGCATCAGGCTGAGGGGCAACACAACCTCCAGTGGATGGACATGTTGATTGGTCACACATCTTGTGCCGCTGGAAGTGGTGGCAACGGACACTATTTAAGTCTTGGCACGTCTTAGTGATGAACTATTGATGTGTCGCATGCATCGAGACCTTGCAGTATTGATGCGCATACACTACCCACAAGTTGCAAACGAGCACTTTAAACTTAGTACGCATCAATACTCACAGTTGAGGACAACGAGGAAAGTGAGGATGAATAGAAAACTGCTTATCTACAACATAGAATTATTTTGGACCGTGGTCAGTCTCCCCCCTACCACCCACCTGTATAGATATGTCGAATAAGTGACTCCCGGGTTACATATTTGACAAATCCTCGATACTTTTCCTTGTGAAACCCAAAGATTTGGTTGGATTACAACACCAAAAAAAACTACAACGAAAATCTCGCAAACACGCTCTCCGATGTGCTACGACGTCTCAATTTTTTTTTGCGGATGACGCCGCATAATTTCAGCCTCCGGCGGCCTCGCGTGGCGACTGCACACTACCATGACCTACGTGTTCTCTGTTCCCGTTCCCTGTTCCCACAACACTCCACTCTGAAAACAAGTTGTTTGGTAACGAAATAATGCCAAGGCAGTGGTGCTGTACAGGTGTCTGCGCTCAGTGGGTACAAAGAGACACCTTGACTACGTCGCTGGTTATAACAATCCCCTCCTCTTCCTCTTTGAACGGACCTACAACTACTACGTTGACAACCAGGGGCTTGTGTCCTGGCGGCTGCGTCGTGTGGACGGATTTAAAGTTCAAGTTCGTTCGGCCTCACTGGTGAGGGTCCTGATTGATGGCAAGATTTTTTGAGATCCGAGGTCCCAATTGTCGTGAAATCCTCCACCACCTACTACCATAGCAAAGCAATACTTGTTTGTTTAAAAAAAAAAAAACCCGAAGGAGAAAGCACACCTGCACCAGAGAAACAAAGTCTTTCCCATTTCCATTATGGAGACAGTACTGATCTGTGTCCTGCTGGCTCGTTTGTGACGACTTTAGACCCATCTGGAAGTGTGGGACAGACTGGGTCTTTCGATGACGGGGACGAATGTGTCCAAAAATGAGTGACGTCACATTTTTGTCACAAAATGTCACATTCCCGGTTCGATGGGACGCTGCCAAGTTTCGAAAAAGTTTTTTTTGGCTCTTCTAGAAGTGTGACGTTTTTCCTTGAGCTTGGTACAAATGTGACGATTTCGTCACGTTGTCACATCATTTTTCTGGGTTCGGCTTGGAACAAACCTGGGTTTAAAAACCTGGCCAGGTCCTCGGTTCCAGGTGCTGGCTGGGTTCCTCGATGTGTGCTAGGAACGATTTGATGTTGCTTTTGTTACTTTGTAGAAATAGTCTAGTAGCTTTGCTGGAAGCTCTATGAGCTCGAATCTTTTCCTTTAGATTCGTGAATATCGGGTTTTTCCTGATATGTTTTCCCCCTTTTTTCCTTTTAGTGTGTGTGCAATGTTTTTCCCCTTTTTTCCTTTTTGTGTGTGTGCAAGGCATTTGTCTCGAATTAAAGCCTTTCTTCCGCCCCTCTCAACCAGGCTCCTGTGTCTGTCTGTCGCCATTCCTCTCTTGTGCTGATTATACAGGTGTGCTTGTGTGTGTGTGCCTCTGAATGTGCATGTAAAAATGTGTAGGTAAAATGATTAATATTTAGCAAATATAAGCAAACCGTGACGATGTCACGTGTAGTATTAACATAGAAAACAGAAATAGATGTTCATAGTGACGTCAAACATGCAGTGAAGTGGCAAGTTGTTTGACACGTGACAGAATGCAATACGAATAAGTAAAATACTATAAATGTGTCCGTCTTCCGGACTCTGGGGGGGGGTCTTGGATTGTGATTCCCAAGTTACGGAGCTTAACAGCTGCGAACTGAGTGTCTTTCGATTTTAATGTTTCTTACTCCTCTTGCTGAGGTTACTCCTTAATGAACACTCTTAAATTAAAAAGTTTACTATCTTGAGTCCACTATTGTTCGACGGCCCCCAGCTTTGATTCTCTACCAGCATGTGTCCCTCTCTCCAACTCCTCACACATGCACATTGTGCCCGATGATCTCCCTCGTACCCTCTGTGGTTGGCCACGCACCTCGTTGCACCTGCTAGAGGAAGGACACATTCACCCAATTGTGCGCTTCGCATACCTGCGTCACTAGATCGGCGAAGAGCTTGTCTTTTTTTCCTCCTTGTACATCAAGCTCACATGATCTTCCATGCTTCTGCAGACAGACACTGTCGACCCAAGCACTCCGCCTGCAAATCCAGCAGCGCCTGCTAAAAACAAGAAGAGTTGGAACCTTAATTGGGGGCCTCTTTCTTGGATGGCTGACATGTTTGCCAGCGGCTTAAAGACCTGACATGCGCTTCAGTATGGACCTTTGGATGAGCTTCTTCTACAGTTCCATGGGCGCGCCTATCCCGATGCTTCAAGTGCATGCTGTGGCTCGGACGATCTGCTCGTGCAAGAACTTTTCTGTTGATCTGTAAGGTGATCACATGCTTACTTGCAAAAAGCACACGGGAGCCACTCGAAGCCACAATCATGTCATGGATGTCCTGGCGTAACTGGCCTGCAACACAGGCTACTCTGTGCGCGTCAACCACAAGGTGTCGACAATAGCGGCCGCAGGCAACAAGCAGGGTAATGTTGAGCTTGTGAACTTTGGTCTCGATGGCTATAACAACCTTGTCATCGATGTTTCAATCTGCTGTGATCACATCGATAATAGCACAGTCACCAATGGACTCGGACACCTCAACGGCAAGATGCACACCAATGACTATCTCCATGCACGTGTTGGGGTCAAAAAAAGGAGGTACAAAGAGGATTATGCTGCTGTTAGTACGGCGGTTGCACCTGCAATTGTGTCAGTGGCTGGCCAAATTCATCCCGAATTTCTTTGTATCCTGTGGGTCTTGGCTGACAAACAGATACGCAATTACTATGCACTCATCAGCGCAGAGGAGGAGATTGGCAGTGAGGCATTCACGCTGTCGTGTCGTCAAGCTGGCCAGCCCATTTCATCTGCCGAATGCCTCATGCACGGCGCTGCACATGCATCGCAACGCGCTGCCCTTTGCCCTGCACCCCCTCGCCCCGCTGTCAATGTGGACGTGGTGCACCAAGCGTCGCGCCATCTGCCCATGCTAATCGTGCAGGTGTCTCTGTAGAGGTAAATGTGGTTGATGATGGCAGATGGTACACACGCTGCCGGCGGTGTCGAAGCCTCTTAATGGCTTGCAGCCACTCTTGGTGGTGTTGATGTCGTCAACGGAGGTAAAGGTGCCCGTAATAGCACGTATGATCACGCACAGAGAGACGATGATGAAGACGAACCAGCGACCATCCTCGAAGCAATCCTTCGCCAGGTGCGACAGCGTGAGGACACGGCCTGCAACGAGGATGAGGTGGATGTCAGTGTAAGTGTCGATGTTGATATAGTTGTAGGTGTCTGTGTCCATGGTCAAGGTGTTCATCTAGGTGTCGGTCTAAGTGTCGGTCTAGTTGTAGGTCCCCCCCCCCTCACTTCCCTCGACTCGTAGGGAGCCCTTCTGAGATCTGGTAGTCATATGACTTAAATTACCATTTACCCTCTTGACGAGGTTCTCCCTTTAATAAAAACTCTCTACTACTTGCACGCCCTCATAGTCCTTCGATTGGTGGCAAAAAATCCCATCCGAGCATCATCAAGAGCCACGCGGCACCATGTGGGAGCCATGAGTCGTGCCTGACCACAGTGGAATGCCCAGGCTTCGGGCATCATCCTCGTGTTCAGCCCGAATTTCTCAGTTCAGTATTTTTCCTGTTATTGCAGTTCATGTAATCTCGGTGGCGTCTTTGCTCTTCAAAGGCGGCTGATCGTCATATCTTGATGAGAGAGCCGGCAGACGGGTCGGCAACCCAACTGGTTTTGCTTCTGTACATGCCTCCAACTTTGACGGAGTGCCAGGTTGCTACTACTGCGGGGTCCAGCTTCCTTGATCAATCGTTGCATTGCCCTTGGCCGACGTGCGCTCACCGAGCCGATGGGTCGAGCTTGACAGTGGCGGGCTTCTGATGGAGTCCCCTGGCCTAGTATAGTACCATGATACATACATTGCTCTGTAGTTCCGCCCGGGGTTCACAGATCAGAGCGCTGTCGTTTTATGATGTTTGTATTCTTCTAGCAAGAACACATCGTGGCGATCTGCGGATGTGTTTACACCGATTCAGAATTCACAGTCCGTCGTTCAACTTCACACATCAGGTTCTGGTGCATTCAGACTGCCATACCGCATACACATACCACAAATACATAATAGGCATGCTCCAATCTTGGTTTGGTTGAGCGAAATGAGTACATGTGACACTTTGATTGTCCAAAGGAGTCGGATGAAGTCCTTTTGTCCTCAATGATACACACGCCCAATCCATCCAGTTGTCTTGAGAAAGCCAGCCGCAGTCAATGTATTGCAGTGGAGAGTAAAGGCTATTTAAACATTTACTACAGAAATTGAACCGAGGGTGCAAAAGTATTTGTTCCATTATGATTAAATAGTAATTTGGTTATTTTAGATATTACTATTTTGAATCATACCTATACATCTATACTTCAATATATTTATTTATCTGTACAGCTTTATGTCTATATTTTCGTATATCTATATGTTTATAGATCTATACGTCTATATATCTATATATTCATATTTATTTATCTGTCAATCTATATATCCATATATCCATACAAATATATATATATGTATATAGTTAGCGCAATAGTCATTTTATACTGTCAATAGAGTAGTGAGTGGACTTTCGATACTGGTGTCACACACACACACACACACACACACACACACACACACACACACAGCCACAGACACAGACGCACAGAGAGAAAGACACACACACACACACACACACACACACAACACACACACATACTTGCACGCACAGTACATTGCTCTATTTCATATGCATGACATGACTCATTCATACATGCGTAAATAGAGCAGCAAGCACACGCACACGCACACACACACACACACACACACATGCAAACACACACACACACAGCCACAGACACAGACGCACAGAGAGAAAGACACACACACACACACACACACACACACAACACACACACATAC
>Ga0209390_10010394_pt1 | contig 10896 bp, 2 predicted proteins | sample BON01_FD_187212 | JGI IMG/M metagenome (GOLD analysis project Ga0209390, IMG submission 187212) | Freshwater microbial communities from Lake Bonney liftoff mats and glacier meltwater in Antarctica - BON-01 (SPAdes) (version 2) | ecosystem: Environmental > Aquatic > Freshwater > Ice > Glacier... | reverse complement strand
TGGGTCGTCAGTTGTGGTACCAGATGCGTTTGCAAGTAGTAGTGCGTTTAGAAAGGTGTGTATCGATGCGAAACCAAAGCTAGCTGTCCACTGCTCGAATAACTCCAGCACAGCAACTGATCTTGCTCGAGCACTGGCTCCTGGAGGGGTTCTGGTGGCGGTTCTTGGAGCAAGCCCTGTGACTGTTCCATCTTCCATCCTCATTGAACGAGGGATCTGTATCCGAGGGTTTGCCATGAATCCAAGCACAGTCAAGGATACTTTTGCTGAATTAGTGGGTTTGGCAAAATCAGGAGCTCTCAAACAGACGATATCGTCTACCACCTCACTCAATGATATTCAAAGTGCCATGTCGAGTGTAGCTTCGCGATCTGCAGGAAATATATTGTTGAAATTTTAATAATAAAAAGTATCCCTTTTGTTATGAGATGCTATCTTTTAAAAGGAATGGAAGTTGTCCATTACATGTATGCAAAAATGAAGCATTCCGCTAAAAGCCCCCCCGCGTGTATCTTCTGGAAATTTCTGAACCATCAATATGACGGATCCACTCACTGCTTTAGCACAACGCGCGAGGAACGCATCCCATATTCTCAGCAGCGCTTCCACGGTACAAAAGAATGCAGCTCTTGCAGCGGTACAGGAAAAGCTCGAGTCCTGCAGAGCTCAGATTCTAGAAGCCAACGATCTGGACAAAAAAGGTGCTGCGTCAGACAAAAATTTGTCATCGGCGCTAGTGAAGAGACTGGATTTATCCGGAGATAAGTTTGCAACTCTTATTCAAGGTCTCTCCGAGGTTCAGGTGGTGGCTGACCCTGTTGGAGTAGTTTCTTTGGCTCGAGAACTTGATCAAAACCTTGAACTTTATCGCGTTTCATGCCCTATCGGAGTTCTTTGTGTGATATTCGAATCACGTCCAGAAGCAGCTGTTCAAATTGCATCCCTTGCCATCAAATCTGGAAATGCAGTTATTCTAAAAGGAGGTAAGGAAGCTCTCAATTCCAACAAAATCTTGGTTGAATGTATTCAATCGGCATTGGAGCAAGTTGATTTGCCAAGGGACTGCGTTCAGTTGGTAGCCACCCGTGAAGATGTCGGTGCTCTTCTGAAACTGGACAAGTACATTGATCTTGTGATTCCTCGCGGTGGAAACGCCCTGGTGCGCAATGTGATGGACAACACTAGTATTCCTGTGATGGGACATGCTGATGGAAATGGCCGAGAATGTTGTAGTGGATGCAAAGACACAATATACCGCTGCATGCAACACAGCTGAGACTTTATTAATACATCGTGATTCAGTTGCTAGCCTCCTTCCTGGTATCGGAAAAAGACTTGCTGCAAAGGGCGTCAAGCTGCATGCGGACGCTCACTGTCTTCCGTACCTGCCAAAGAGCTGCACGGTATTAGCACAAGAAAAAGATTTCAGAACTGAGTACCTAGGTCTGGAAATGGCCGTGAAAATGGTAGATGATGTTGAAGCTGCCATCGTTCACATTAATGAACATGGATCACATCACACGGAGGTTATCATCACTGAGAATGAAGTCAATGCCGAAAGATTCATGCAAGCAGTTGGAAGTGCCGGAGTATTCCACAACGCATCTTCTCGATTTGCTGACGGATTCAGATTTGGATTTGGGGCAGAAGTCGGAGTGAGCACCAACAGAATTCACGCAAGAGGCCCTGTTGGTCTAGAAGGATTGTTGATTTACAAATACAGACTGCATGGAAAAGGACAATGCGCGGGAGACTATGGAATTGGTGCTGGACAGAGGCATTACACCCATCGATCCATCCCTATGACTTCTGATCGAGCACCAGCTGTGGGGACTTTCGCCATGGAAGTCGCTCAACAGAAAAAAATGTTGATCATCGGAAGTTGTTCCATTGTATTGGCAGGAATGGCTTTTATGATAATGCGTTCCTCATAATATTCTTTTATTTATAAACCAACATTTTTAGTAGACATATTAGAAAGTATTCTCGGACTCTACCTCCATCGTTGAAAGTCTCCCTTCCGCCAGTAGTTGTATATCTCTGGCTGATATTTCCTGTTCCACCAACCTCGCTCTAAATGAGGGACTTTCTTGGTCCAATAGATATTGAGGCACACGGGCAAATGAGGAAACGGTCGAAACAATACTTGCAGAATCATCAAAATCCACAAAGTCATGATTGCAATTCATTTGAGTCTTGCCGTCTTCCGGTGCGAAACCAACAAATGAATCTTCAACCACTGATTGATCGTCTTCGTCGAACCCACTATCGATCTTCAATACAGGCGCTTGTGGCCACTCGGAAAAATAACTTTCATTAGCTTCAACGTACTTGTCAGAGATGATGGGATATACATCCTGTGAACTACCGATACTCGTGTATGGGTCGTTTCTATACCGAAACACATGAACAAAGAAAAGCCTGCCGAAGCTGAGAACGCACCAATCGATAGCCAGGGAAACGGACAAGAGAATTAAAAAATGCTCTAAAAAGTCCCGATTGCCGCTAAATGTCGCAAAGATCACAAATATATCAATACCCAAAGTTACCAGAACAAGAAGGATTACGACGTAGAACCAGAATCGATCAGCAACGCGCAACACCTCCTTTAATTTGGGTGGGTTCTTACAGAATTGCAAAACATCAACTTCACCATAATCTTTCAAAATCACAGCACCTGTTTCCGAGACATCCATTATAAATTGGTATTTATTCAATCCAGCGTTGATCCTTCTAGTTACATCGCGATCTAAAACGAAGCTCTCGAGAGCACACAATCCATCCCTAGCAGTAGCTACTTCTGCTTCAATCAAAGCTACTTTATCTTGGGAAAGGGCGAACGATCTGCTATCCATCTCTGTACCATCAACAAACTCGGCGTCTTCTTCTATAACTTGGTTCCTCAATGGGGATGTCCATTCTGATCGACCTTCAAGCGCTCTCTGTAGATTTTCGTGAGCATCTGTAAACACCTGTTTACCTTTGTTCAAATAATCCTGCTCCGTGGCGGCGCGACGTTTTTCCAGGGCCATTTGAGAACGAGGACAAGGTGGAGAAGAATGACGAAGATGCATTCGTGGAATCGACATGGATACTATCAAAGTAACGACATAGATCACCAAAGATCCAAGCATAACACACAAAGTTAAAACGAAAACGTCCAAATCTGAAAAGAAGGCGACGGCGGAACTCAGTACTATATGTGCGTTCATACTCCAGGCCAGAACGACTGTTCGCAGTATCCTCGGGAATTGAACAGTATACTGGTAAAATATAGATATCAGCAAATGGTTCGATAGAAAGTTAAGACGATCTGGGCCATAATGAACATCCATGCTGGGCCCATCTTTGCTTTGCTTGGACAATTCGCTTGGATAAGATTCAGTTCCTAGACTCCATTTTCGAAGCCTCAACTGGGCCAACTTCGAAAAACCCCGGGCCTTCAAAGCCCGCTCCCGTAGCTTTCGATGCAATGAAATCAGAACAAGACCAGTGCTACGTTGATGCGCACTTTGATAATCAGCACGACGAGAATAGAAAAATAATCCCAAGAAAAGAAAATCGACAGCCATAATAACAATGCTTCCTCCAAGAATGAAGTACCCCACTGATGATGATTGATCGACTGGTAGGTCTACGGTGTAAAACACCACGCCAATAACTCCACTGGTTCCACATGAACAGTGAACCACCGTATTGTGAAGAGTCGTTTTACATTGACCAGTGTCCCACGACGGCTCCACCCATATCGCACATGATACATTTGAATATTGAATATAATCAGAAGATAGTATGAATAATGCAGTGAATTTAGCATCCTCTTGCTCATCGGTAAAATCACTGTTGTTGCTTCCAGTAATTCCACTGAAAGAGGATTGTGAAACAGATACTTTCAAAACGCGTGTCGACGCAACTTGGAAGTTCGGGGATGAAAATAAAGTTCCTGGGTCCACCACCCAACAACTCAGGACTTCAAAAGGAGCAAGGACGTTAAACATGGTGGACCAATATCGTTTCAAATTGCCTGCCATGGTGAATGTTTGATTTTTATCCCCCAAACTGAAATCTAAAAACGAATCTAGAAAGTCGCTAACGAAAAAACAGTCCATGTTGTTCAATGGGAAGTGCTTAACTCCGTCAGTGAGTGGTGTGTCTTTCATGGTAGATAGAATACCTTCACTGATGATATCGAGTACATCATTCGGAGAAAAGTTAGATGTTGCGTCATTGGAATTGCATAAAATGTTCTTCAACCAAGTAGGCCGAGGAATTTCAATGCACTGCGGAATAAAAGTAGACGAGTTCCAAAGGCTATCTACAATGGCAAGGGAAGATTTTAACGCTGCGGATTCCATCACGAAAGGGAATGGTGCCGAAACATACTTGCTATTATACGCACTTGAACTACCTGAATTGAGAAGCCAGAAATCCATAATTGAACTAACCTGCGATACGACGTGATGCTGTACTGGGAGACACATCGATACATCAACAAAGCTGGTTAGAAAATAATGAAACACTCCAAGAAACTGCACTACGGTATATATAGAATCTTCAATCGACACTGTGCTTTTTTCGGAATCAAACATCTCAAAAATAACGTTCAAGATGCATAGCTGAATGCTGCACAGTCCATCTGGATCTGACATCTCCAGCTGACCACTTGCATGTATCACATTCATAATCGCCGATATATCTTTTGCAACCTCCATTCCAGACAACTGCACCCAAGAAGAAACAACATATTGAGCTTCTTCTGACAATTGTCTCCTTTTTTTGGAGAAGAAAGATTTGCGCAAAACTCTATGATGTCCATTTTTGTCACGAACGATACCCACTACATGAAATCCTGCCTCAGAATCCGGCGGGAATACAACAATCGTTCCTCTGCTTTTAACAGCTGTCGACATTAATGTATATCCGTTGGCATCCACGAGTTGTAGCACATACGAAAGTTTGGATAAGCTGTCAAAACGCCACAAATGGAAATCCCATCCAACATTGCTTGATGATCCGCTGATTTCTCCGCCGGTAGGTCCTGGCTTCAATTCGCAAACGACCGTGGAAGTTGATGCACCACATTGCAACATCACCTCAAAAATTCCGTCTAGAAGACCACTGGCATTCAATTTCATCGTCGACTTGTACTGATACAATGAAATATTAAGCAATTTTCTGGTTCTTGTTTCAACCACACTCCAGCGAGGTACACCTCCTCCACAAGTCCCTGCAAAAATGTTTAACGAGTCCAATGCCAATGATGAAGGATACGCAGCAATGTAAGCGGCAGCACTTTTCAGTACTGCAGGAGATAGACTAATGGTCACAGGAGCTCCAAGAGAAGCAATTTCCGTCCCCGCTTTCAACGTCAGGCCAAAGTGCAACGAAAACTTGATATTACCCAATGGCATAGCGCGTTTTAACTCCAAAAACTCATGGTTTGACTTCGTGACAAGATGATTCTCCATTTCAATCCATAGACCTTCTCGAGAGGTCCCCCCAACTACTTGATCTGGATAGAACACTGTGAAGAGTTTGCAGTAGTTCACAGGCGAGCACGTCCATTGGAACACGGGCGGTATGTACCCAGGGCTCAAATAGTCCGCCAGAGGATCACCGGAATCACTGGCATCCAGTCTAAACGACTCTGTCAACGAAGAGATCAAGCGATTCCCTCCCGCGACAGACACTCTAATAGGAGGTCGATTCACAACCACCGACCACAATGCAAGGGAGAAGGTCCCATTGACCATCACAGTGCAATTGATGGTCGCTCGGGTAGAACTAGTTTCGTCAAAGAGCCCTTTTAGAATAAGTTTATTTGATAGTACATTTGTTGGTGATACAGACAACATATTTGGTTTGAGGGGTAGATCACCTGTTAAAAGCCATTCAATACCGGAAATGTTTGAGAAGACACAAGACCTCTTCAGTGCACTACGAATGGATAGTTGTGGAGATTCGTTCGAGAACACAGTGAACGTCAACAGCGGCATGGATTGAAAACACTCCAAGTAAGAAGGGCATTCTGGTGATATGGCAATATCGACTTCGTCCGTTAAAAACACCTCACCAAACACCGTAGTCAGTTGTACCGCGACACTAATTCGAGTTTCCGAATCCAAACTTCTTGAGATATCCAATGCCGAGAAGGGGCATAGAAGACTTTCTCGGGTGATATGAGAACCTTGTAATGTATTGCATCTGTTGAAGATGGATTGTTGCAACAGCTGATTGGAAGTCAAAAACCTAATAGAAGATAATGTTCCCACGAAAAGAGCATCAGGAATACCGATTTCAAATTTCGAATTACAAGTATTGATAGATATCGGTGCGACGACACTGGCAACCGGATATGGTTCAAGCGGAGGGTGAATTGCAACTTGATGTTCTACAGTGTCAGTGGTCCATGATCCAGGACGGATAATTACGGCACGTAAAGACACCGATGCCCCAAAAGCCGAAAACCCCATCCAATTTTCATGCCACTCGCAACTTCGAGCTCCAGCAAGATCATCAGAGACCATGTAGCAATCGAAATTCTTAGATAATGATGTCGGCACTTTGGAATTGAATACAAAGTCAATTAATGAACCATCTCGACTGAATGCAGCACTGATCACTAAAGTTAATTTAGCACTAGGGGTCGCAGAAGGAGACATGGATGGCGGAGCCGAGGAAAATGGAGCAGGAGTGTCTTCAATATTCGATGGAGCTTCACTTGGAGATATCGAAGGGTTTGTAGTGAGGATTCTTGGAGCAGGAGCGGATGTAGAAGGACCGTTTGTTGTAGGAAGAGAGGTGGGAAATATAGTGGGATTGAAAGTCGGTTGTCTGACAATAGACGTCGGTAACGCTGAGGGAGGGATCGAAGGAAATGCTGATGGAACATCCGTTTCCAAGCCACAAGATGAAAGTTGACACTGAGAAACTGAACCATTTTCGGTCGTACAATATGGCATCCCGCCAGGTTGCAGTGGGGCACAATATGCATGATCAGTCGTATTCGATTCATTTGCAACACAAGCTACACCATTTGTTCCAATACAAATACCGCAACTAACCGGATTACAATACCCCCATAATTTTCGAACCTTCGTTTCGGTGTTGTAATTTTTTACCGTCGCGCACCAGTGAGTGTTTTCTGCGTTAAATTTAATTTCGTTAAGGGGTAACTTCGGGTCGATTGCAGGGTCCATGATAGGTTCAGCAGCATCTATTGCTACACATGAGCTATAGGTGACTCCTAAATACACAAAATTAGGCATACATGGGGTATCATAAGGAACGTAACCTCCATCTGTAATACATTTTAAATCAGAAAGTTCACGTTGCTGCATGTTACAAGAAACCGATTCCCATGAATGGCTGCTATCATATAGAGAAAGGCGTTTTGGACACCAATGAGTTTCAGGACTTGATACAGGGGCTATATCAAGAGCCAATGCATCTGCGTGCACCAGCGGTGATAAATGTTTACTGTACATACCGGATATCCCGTGAAAATGTACAAAGGGATAGTCACAAAAAGAGTCTTGGCAATATTTTCGTTCACAATGCGAGACTACGGACCAATTGGTGGTACCGAATCTGTACACATTTTCAAACGGACACCATAGTGTGGTCGATGGAAACGCTGCACCATGCGGCCTAGCTTCTTGAACGGTAACAGGTTCAAAATAGATTGTTGACTTTGCATTTTGGTCTACAAAGACGAATGGAAAAGTACATTGTGAATTACATTCGGATCTTGTATCAAAGCAAACAGCTGTCCCAACCACTTGGACATCACTAGTCAGGTTTTTGTGACCTTTGGTGGGACACAATTGCATGGGATAAGATTCAGGTGCATGCAATGGCTTGTGAGAAATTTCAATCTCGCCATAATGGTTGACAAAGCTAAAGGGAATCTGACACTCAACAACACGTTGCTCCTGCGTCTTCATGAAACAAATCTGTTCCGCCGCCAATATACAAGGGAGAATGACACCTAGCGAAATAACATTGATTCGCATTTGATGAGTGTATCACACCAACAGAGAAGCGTTTTCGACTGCCAGCAATCACAGAATAGGATCGTTGCCTTTTCTTCACTATGCTCTTATTGTTAGTACCATCTTTCTTCGGTTCGCCCTACTGTTTTTCCTAGACAAATTGCCCACCCATTTCCCCAACAATCCCATGATCCTTTTGTGAATTTCGGGGGACCTATCCGGTAGTGGTATCCGTTGAAATGGACCTCATGGACATGCTGGAGGAGGATGCATTGGAAGGACTGCGTCGTGAAGTGTGTGCATTTGGCGATGAAGGTATTGAAATACAGGAATTTGTCAGAGTGATGATTGCTGCCTTGCTTTCAAGCCCAAAGGTCCCTGATCACGAGCGATCGGAATCAGTCATGGTTCCAAAACTGTGCGAGTTATTCGAAGAGATAGATCGAAATGGCAATGGAAAGGTAGAGTGGGTTGAGTTTACTGGATACTGTGTAGACGCCGGGTTTGTGGCCACGCGAAGGTTTGTGGAGCCCATGAGGTTGAAATATATCGAAGATATTGAATACGAAGACAAGTTTACTCAACAGGCCTCAGTATACATGCTGCAAGAAATACCTGCACTTCGTAAAATAGCTTCCTTTGAGAAAGGGACTCCACTTATCAAACTCTATTCAGAAGATCTCAACAAATATTCCGTCATTGATACATCGATGAAGGTTCGTGGGGGGCTCCAAAAGCGTTCCATACACGATTTAAATAAAGGTGAGATGAAATATATTGCGGATGTAGTTTCAATTACATACATTCCGCTGACGAATCAACTGATGACTATTATGGCTGACTTGGCAATAAGTTTTTGGGATGCGAGCAAGCTTGAGCTAAAGCACAGGACAAGCTCGCGTGTGCCTCAGCTATGTGCCACCTATTCAAATACTTCACAATACGTATATTCTGCTGGACATGACAATCGCATTCGCATATGGGATCCATTCAAGTACATGGTAGTCGATGATATTGTCACCAAGCATAAGGAGCCTATTACAGATATTATAGTTGTCGATTCTGAAGAAACTTTGGTGACTTGCTCCGTTGATAAAACAATTCAGATTTTTGACTTGATAACTCAGAGGTTCAAAGGCAAACTAACAGGTCATTTGTTTGGGGTTCGGCAAATAATATACTCTGAACAACAGATGCTTTTATTAAGCTGCGGAATGGAGACCGATGCATACGGCTGGGATATGAAGTCACAGAAATTGGTTGTGCAGTTGAAAGGGCATCGATCTGAAGTGGTAGGAATTCGTTTGATGCATCCCAAAGGTCTACAGAAGAATGATCGAGGAGTCACTGCAGACGTAATGGGAAATTTTAGAGTTTGGGATATACAAAGGTCGCATTCTGGCTTTGCAGTTTGCTTGCAATCTTTTCAGAGAACTCCCAGAAGTTTTATTCCCAAGAAAGTCAATAAAAAGAGAGCTGGAGTGGAAAAACAGCCTTGGTCTATTGACGACTTTTATCCCCATTGTTTCTGTATTGCTCCGACGAAAGGTGATGTGATTGCTGCAGCTTCACGAATCTGCAGATTTACTTCTATTCAAAGTTCAAATTCTGACATCATTCCATCATCTGCTATTTTTAACCCAGAGTATATGTGCTTCATTACAGTCACTGGATCCGATATCCAAATATGGGATGCAAGATCGGGGAGAATAAGAGAAGAGATGTTCAACGTCGCTGAAGGTGAACTGCTAACAGTTCTATTGGACGACCGTCGTCGTAAGTTTATTGTTGGCACATCGGAAGGCACAGTGGATATCCACAACTTTTTGAATGGAGTCCGAATGAAACGCACGGATTCAGAAAGTATTAGCGACGTATCAGGACTGGCATATGTTAATCGTGAGAAGCTTCTGATCTCCGTGACGAAAGATCGAAGCATTCGATTGCATGATGATCAACTGGAAGAGACAGCTCCATCAGTGAGAAGCATTCGAAATGCGCACCAAGGCGATATCACCTGCGTAGCCTACTCGGACGCCTTTTCTTTGATCGCATCGGGCTCTTCTGATGCCTGCGTCAATGTTTGGGATTTTGAAATGCTCTCACTAGTGAATGTAATCACTCTCCATCGTGCAGATATCACTGCTGTGATGTTTGTGGGGAACTACCCAGTAATTGCTAGTGCTGACAGGGCCGGAATGATCTGCTTAACTTTAGTCTACCCTCCACGACGGAAAGGTCAGTGCATTCTCAAAATAGAAAACTTCAATGAGTTGTCCAAGATTCAAAATGATTTTTATCACAGTGGTGGTGAGGTAGCGACTCATGTTCCATCCGGTGTGATTTCGATAGTAGCAGAGGAGCATCGAGGTGAAATGATCCTGGTATTTGGTGATGAGACCGGTAGTGTCAAGAGATTCAACGTGAATGAAATCCTGAGACAGGAGAACTGCGTCGCAAGGACGTTGGAACAGTTTCCATTTCATCGCACTGGGTACAACGCTCGACGTCGAATACACAAAGATATTTGCCAGTACATGGACGATCACTTTTCCGGAATAAAGAATGACGGCGGCTTAAAGCAGGATTCTGGCACCAGAACAATAGATTCTTCAAAGTGCGACGAGTTGCAAGTGATTCAAGCTCATTCTCACGAAGTTTTGTCCTTGCAAATAATACATGAGCCCTTTTCAGTATTAAGTTCTTCTCTAGATAGGTCCGTGCGTATACACGATTTGATAAGCGGGAAACTTCTTGGCGTGCTAAACTTGAGCGATGAAGAGATGGGGGCCATAGAGACGGGCAAGCAAATGCCATATACGTGGAATTTCGACACCAAGCCAAGCGCAGATGAGCTTGAGCTCCGAAAGAAAACGCAATCGGATATGATACTTCGTTTGAT
>Ga0209390_10010393_pt1 | contig 10896 bp, 8 predicted proteins | sample BON01_FD_187212 | JGI IMG/M metagenome (GOLD analysis project Ga0209390, IMG submission 187212) | Freshwater microbial communities from Lake Bonney liftoff mats and glacier meltwater in Antarctica - BON-01 (SPAdes) (version 2) | ecosystem: Environmental > Aquatic > Freshwater > Ice > Glacier... | reverse complement strand
AGTTAAATAATTTGAATTCTAACTGGAATGGAGTATGAAGAAGTGCAGGCGTTCTGGGAGACAGTGAGTGAGGAGCAAAAAGGACCTTTCTTTAAATGCGATCCAGTCTTAAGGTTCTTTGACACCTTTTCCATTCTTGAAGTCATCGAAGGTAAACTTCTCAAATTCGACGTGGACAAAACAGCAGAACTTCAAGATAGGATAGACAAGGTTGAGGCTTGCGTTGAAGATCAACCAATACGTGATGTTTTTGCACCTGGAGCAACAAGGAACCCCAATGTGAGAACCCACAAACTGGTGAAAATTATCAAAGATCGACTTTCATACATAGTGGAAAACGATAAATTCGTACCTACAGAAAGTCATCCTAGAGCAGGAGATAAGATCGTATGGCGTGCTACTCGTTCACTTTGCTTGGCTCATGATCTTCCAGCTGGAGCTAAAATCAATCTCAGAATCGAACCGCATGCGGAAGCGGCTGTAGCGGATGCCATTGATGCATCCTCTGTGATAACTGCATTTGCCAATGTTGGCGATTGGTTCTGCGTGGAATCGGAGCAAGGTGAACTTTGGGTTTTATCTCGTACTCCTGACCGTGTACTTTTGGTGGATTTTACAACTACCGGAAATGCAATAAGTCCCATGGAAGAGGCTCCTCCTCAACCTCCTCACCAACATGTTGAATATCAACCTCCTCAACAACATGCTGAATATCAACCTGCTCAAAAACATGTTGAATATCAGCCTGTAGAAGCGAGCTTCTCGAATACTCCAGTTAAAGTACCTCGTGGTATTTCAATGACACCTGTTAATGGCCAAGATGATCCCACGAGGTATGTAACTCTAGCAGAGCACAATCGTCTGAGATACAAAGTTGCTCAATTGGAAGCCGATATGAGAGCACTTCGATTGCTTCTCCGATCATGGTCACTTGATACACCTGCATCGCCATCATTTTGAAATATGTAATTTTTAAAAAAAAGTTGTATCTACAATTCATCCATCTCCATTTTATCCTTGACAAATTTGGTCCATTTTCCAGAATTGCTTCTTTGGTGTTTCCCTTCAGGGCCATAAAATTTATGAATAAGAACGTCTCGATTCATCGTGACAATGGAACCAGGCAACGGGTCTGAAGAACCTCGGGCAGTCCATCCAAACCTATGACCTTCAAAGGTTTGAATGTCCATTCTCGCCATCGGGTCTAACGTAGCTTGAAGAACAGTTTCGTCCCCAATCCACACAAGATCATATGTTGCCTCTCCTTCGTTCTTGAATGTAACACTGAACCTGCCATCGTCAGATGCTCCTGCTTTCCCTGGCTCCTCAAAACTTTTAGAGTAATCAAATGCCGCGTAGTGCGGATGCTCCGGTTCAACTGCTTTCATTTCCTTCCACCGATAATTCTCCTGATGCGTATATTGAGTGTTTCTTGCATCACGTGTAATCTTCTCCCATTCTGTAGCATCTTTACCATGCATGGCAGCTGGTTTAAAATGACAAAAACAACCGACGTGTGTACCACCTTTATTTCTATAAGGTCGTCCATGATTTAATTTTGAACTCTCGTACAGAATCATGGATCCTGCTGGATGCTCATATCGAACATGATCACCTGACCATTGAATTACTTCTAAGGGCCATGCCGGGGCCCCTTCAGGTTCTTTGTGCAAAGCTATCGTCACTGAAAGTACATGAGTGTCGATTCTGTCAACGTGGTTCCTTAACCAAGACCCTTCATGATACTCTCTGATTCCATAAAATGCAGTTAACTCCAAAGGCGATACTCCCGACCATTCTTCTACCAATGGTTTAATGAACTTGTTCGCCCATTTATTCCTTTCATCATATATTTGATCCAAATCAATAAAAGTAGTTCTCGTCTCATGAAAATTCATTTGAGTCAGGGAAGTGTCCCAATATTCTGTACGACGAGTGTGGTTGAAGCGATTGTAGAATCCCATTAAATTCGTTTTTAGTTCATCGGGAATCGGGATGGCTTTGAATCCAGACGGACTGAACGCCGGAAAAGCACGAGAGAGATACAGCGATCGCATGGCTGTATTAGTGGTTGTATCATCACGTGTCCTTAACCATTGGGATTGACTTTTATAAGTCTTGAGACCCGGTATGATCTTCGGTTCTGGTTCGGAATGGATGTTGGTTTCAAGCCACGATACAATATCACCTTTTCCATTCCAGCTTCGTACATTGATGCAACTTTCTATGAAATCTTTGCATCCAACATATTCAATACCGTCTCGTTTCCCTCTGCTGCACCACTCAGTAAACCCGTGACAACTGCGTGGCGCATAAACCAACTCAGGACAACGCGATATTCCAAAACGTGTTTTCAAATCCAGTTCGGGAGTGAATTTGAACCATGGGCGAAGAGGAGCAGCATGCATATCATATCTAGCAGCAAACAGTCTGGCACGTCCAGGTGCTTGTGTCTCTGCAATAGCATCCCAATCCATCTGATTGTACCTCTGCATGCATGCACGATCGCTAGAATCATAGAAAAATACTGCAGATCCAGGCCGTATATCATCAGGAGCATCTTGAAGAATGTCATTGAAGTGTCCTCCGTGTACTAGATCCATCACACGACCTCCAACGCGAACTTTAGGCAAGTTTTCAACGCTTCGATCTTCCACTTCAACTCCCTCCTTGAAATTTTGCATTTTGAAAGGACGAGGATCAAACACAGAGAGATTATCATCCGTATCACCTCCGAATAAAAAGGAGAGTAGAGATCCATCAACCTTCAATAGCAACAATGCGAACACGACAAGCAGATGACGGACCATCGACACAATTCCAGGATTTTAGGTAGACCATATCAAGACGATACCCTCATCACCTAAATTCAAATTTCAAACTACACAACAAAAATCGATTTTTTTTAAAGCACTACAAGTAGTGGATAGAAGCCATCAAATGCTAATTTCTTAATAAACAAGAGTATCTTGTTGAAAGAAAAGAGCCTGATGGCAATCCGTGAGGAAATCAGGAGCAAGAACATTATGTGGAATCACTGAATTCACATTATATTTCTCCTGATGTAATTTAATTGCATCCCTCGACTTGACAACTATGTCGCCTGCAAACGCCTTCCAAGAAGTAGCCACTAAAGCATTTAAAAATTCTTTAATTTTCCAAGTACTCTGAAGCAGCAACATTGTGATGAAATATCATTCTAAACATAAAAAATTGAGTTTGGTACCACCTGACGAGGTTTTTGACGCAAAGGATGCTTTAAAGATGGTAAAGTATCAAGATATTGTGAAAGGCCAATTCTCATTTGTATTGGTGCTCGATGGGGTCTAGATACCACGGTGTTATTGCAAAGGTTTTTAGTGGATATGCGTGAAAATCTTGGGAATTCAGGAAGTAGGACGTGAATAGATAAACTATTTTAAGTGCTTTAGTGGCTACATGGAAGGAGTTTGCATATTGCTATCGAGGGATGCAATTAAATTCCATCAGTACAATATGAAATCAGTGACTTTTCATTATGTTGCTGCTTCTGATTACCTCACAAATAGCCACTGGGCTCTTTCTTTCAACGAGATACGAGGACAGGAAAACAGAAGAGATTCGAGACAAATTCATTTCTTCGCTATTGGATGAAGCTGTCATAGAATCAAACTTTGTACATGTAAATCAATTCTGTATTTTGATGGATCGCATATCCATCTTTGGCGTATTTTGATATTTTATACCCAAGAAACAGCTCCGAATTCTACCAAGAGATATACGACATCAAGGAGTAAAGCAGTATCGGCAATATCTAACGATAAAGTCGATATGAATGGTTTGTCACAGGAGGCAGAATTTCTATAGTCTAACACAAACTAAAAATAATTGTGAAAAGCATATATCTCGAAATAACAGATGATATCAGTGTTATGATAGCATTAGCATAAACAAGCTCTGAAAATTCAAAGAATTCAGAATGCAAGCTGAAAGACACGATGATAATAAATAGTATCATACCTGATTCATTTGGTGCATATCTATATTCTTAGAAGGCACTATGTAAAGCTCATAAATCCGAGTGAAATGAATTAAAAGCACAACGAATCTTGATAAAATACCAACATCATTGCTAGGGATGAAGTACCGAGTGTCGATGACATACTTAATACAAGTGATACCTTGAATTTCTCTTGGGAAATCAAATTCAAAGAAGGTGTTGCAAATAGTGAATTCTAGCTGAATAAACCGGATAAGGAATCCATGTATCTGATTTGAACGATTGAATAAAAAAATGATTTAGGTTGTAGAGTAACGAGATGGAAAGAAAGGAAGATCTATTCTTCCCCCCGCTTCATCATTGTTTGAGATACGACCCCCATGGCATCAATATATCGGTCCATGCACATTGCAAGACATCTGTAATAATGTTAAATGGTATATCAAGCAATATCCACGTAAACTTACTTTTGTTCGCTTGAACCTAAACTACTACTTGGCTTTGGAACGCATTTCAAGAAGCATTTTTCAGATATCTTTTGAAACATCTCTTGGAGAGCAGCAGCTTGAACTTCACCTCTTACTTGTGCCAACACTTGTTGCTGTTGTTCCGGTGTAATTGCATTGTTCGCCATGATCCCACAACCACTGACTTTTTATTTTTTTTATGACGAGTCGGGAGACTATTGCAATTGGTGCACTTGTAGACGTGGTACAAAAGCATGACCAACAAAGCGGTAGACTGACCAGAGGGTATGTCGCGCAAATATTAACTAGCAGTACAAATCATCATAGAGGAATTAAGGTTAGACTTGGAAGTGGAATCGTTGGGAGGGTTCAACACATCCTGCGTGATAAATATGTATCACCTAGTAAGGATGACGCCGTCTCGGAAACACCTGTTCGTCGAGCGCCAACGCTGCTAGATGCGTTTCCTGCTAGAAAATGGACATGTTGCACATGCTCAAGTGCAAATGGTTGCGGTGTTGGAGTTTGCGGCAATTGTATTCAAGCGGATAGTGACCGTTTTCCTGATAAAACAACTGATGATTTCCCGGAATGGAGTTGCCTTTCCTGTACATACTCAAATCAAGGTTCTAGGGATTGCTGTGAATTATGTGAGGTTTCTCGAAGCACCTCTATTAATGAAAATACTCAAAATAGTCAGAATACTGACTGGGTATGCAGCCAGTGTACTTTTTTAAATGACTGCGATCTTTTATATTGTGATATGTGTTCTTATCCTAAGTAGTTTTTTGTTTATTAATCAGAAATTGATTTGACGACTTTTGTTTTGTCATCTTCGCCCCTATAGAAACTTAAAACACACACCCAAAGGAATGAAATTCCATGATTCAACGGTAGCCTAATCCACAATGGCACTGAATATATAACAATATCCATTGGAAGCCAAAACAACGACATTCCGATATTGTCTTGAAAGAAATTCTTTTTCCAATTAGCAAAAGCATTTCCAAATCGCGTCTCGCCTTCCTTAAAACTAGGATCTACAAAAGTTTTGAAGCCATAAAATACTGGAAAATAAAGCACCGGCTGAACAAACACAAAATCTAACAGAATTTGCCCAAAAAGTTCCTTGATCCCTTTTTTATTTCGGAGTTTCTCTCGAATGCTTTGGTTGCAAAATGTTGCCATTGTTGGAAATATACGTTGAAATCCAATCACATACACACCCCATTGAAAGACTCCGAGATAAAGTCCACCAAATAAAATAAACAACAAGTTTCTGTTCCAATCTATCGATTCCTTCTTCTCAACTTTTGTTTGCACTAAAAGATCCGCTAAACTAGTTTTTATTGTAGCAAGTGCAACTTGAAACGTGAACGGATTTCGTTGAAAAAGCCCTAGTATCCCTCCAGCACCAACAGCTGCTCCTGTAGAGAATTTGGCCGCTTGCAATAAAGACATTCTCTTGGTAGACGATACGGGGGAAGGAACTCTTGACAAAATGGATCTTGTCAGAATCCGTCTCCGCATCGAGCTTTGAACCACTCGAAACATTTTCTTGTGGTGCAATTTTTCAATTTTTAGAACCCTGGTTTTGGGAGAACATTCGTCACCTAATAAAATGGTTAATCTTCAATAACCTACTGTCATGTATAGTATTGTTGCAGCTCCCCATCGTTAAGCTTTGCTTTTCAAACGCTAGCAATCTAGGCTACTTGAGATCTTATTTGCTTTTGTATCGTAAATGGCCAGTGTCACTTTTTCAGTGATTTGAATACAAACTCAAAAAAGGGGAAACAACAGAATAGCAATGCACTGCAGATGGATATGGGTGAAGCAGACACTACATTTGCTACAAGTTTCGATTTCCAATGTCTTTTGAAGTTCCATACATTTCGCACTATCTTGTAGAGGGATTTATTTAGTTTCTTCTTAAATTCAATACTTATACTTTACTTAATTAATTGAATTAGGAATTTGTTTTCGTCGGCAAGCATGTCTGTTTAACTAAGTTATACAAAAATTGCTGCATGTTCGCGGAACCAAGCCACGGCCTCGTCACTTTGCGTTGGCGCTGAAGTTGGCGGATGAGTATTCATTTTTTTGTCGGATGAACTCAATGAGGATGCAAAGCTGCAAATTTCTCCATTAGAAATTTGTTTTCGTCATCAGTCAGTCGACTTCGAATACTAGCCGAGTTTCCCGAAGCCACGAGTGCGACAGTCGACAATAAGGTAAGAGAGAATTTCATCCTTTTCTTGTAGGAGATCGTTTAAGATTAGCTTCCTCAACAAGGATTCTTGGTGTTAACTAGTATGAAGTATAAATAAGATTAAAAATAGTATAATCAGCAGAAAAGAGCAATCAATGAAAATTCATCAACAATGTGGTATACTTATCTTAATTATTTATTTATTTATAAAAAGCAATACATCTTTCCAATCGAATGACGGTGCATCATTCGAATCAAAACAGAAAACCAATATTACCACGGTATAAGAATAAATTGAGCATTGGAATTAAAATGAAAAGTACCGATTCATTCATTGAATGAGCCAATGGTCCTTCTATGCATACTACTATTATTATAATTAGTATAATAAGCCATCTACTTTATACTTGGACTGATATTGCTTTGCTCTTGGATGTTGCGTACCTCCTGGTTTTCAGAGAGCTCTGTTTCTTGGATATGCGATCGATTAACATATATAATAACTTACGATCTGTCAGCCTACTCAAGAAGGTTTTAAATCAACGCTTGAGTTGCAGTTTTAAATCACCGTCTCGTTATTGTTTTTAATAATCGATGTTCAAGGGTTTCAACTTTTTGGAAATATTTTGAATCGACGCTCAAATGACGAATTTAATTTATTAACTGTAGTATTTTAAATGATATCGCGAGAAGCCAAAGAGGAGAAATTTAATGATGCTGATACCAATACGGGGATCCTGGCCCTTGATACTGATAGTCAGTTGGTGGGCTAGATGGTGGAGGACTAGATTGCTGGTATTCATCTCGTAGTTGTTTGAATTCGTCGGGAAACAAAGTTGAATAATGCTCTAGCATAAACTTGTCTTGCTTTGGATCATCGCGTCCATGTTTTGCTTCATATTCATCCTCCAGATCCCAGAATTCGTCGAGATGCAAAGTCACAAACTTACTTAGTAGAAATTGATCTAAACTTCTTGCAGCAGTCAATCGACTTCGGATACTTTCTGAGGTTGCAGAAGCCACCAAAGTAACAATTGCTACGAGTGAGAGAGGGAATTTAATTTCTTGTTTTATATTTAAGATTTACTCAAGGTTCCAAAATTCGTTGTATCATAATATTCCAGTAAGGGTAAATATACCACAAACATACTTCAATCAATTGTGGCACAACATCGACGATTATTCTTTTTACCAATGTTCCAGTAGAATCGAGCATGTCTTACCACAATAATAACTGGGGACCTTTGCGTTACAACGAGAGGAGTGCCTACCGATTTTTGACTACGCATATATTTTACCTTCCCTCTTCTAGTTAATAAATATTGAATTTGAAAAGAGATCAACTTAATAGAAAGCGGCGACAAATTTGAATGGGCATATCGAATATTGGGATGCTATCATTTAGCAGAGTCAGTCAGTAGACGAGATTTGAGGCTCCTGAAATTCTTCTCGGGCTACATGTGGACCAAAAGCCACACAATAACGTGCCATCTACTTGAGCTATTCTTCATGATTTGGTTGAAATTTTTTTCTCAAATGAATAAGTTTGAAAACCCTGCCCTTATTAAAAAGAAGTCACTTTATGGAATACTCGTTGAAAACTTTCTACTATTTATTTACTATTCAAATCATATTCTGGAAGTTCTGCCTGAAGAACTAGTTTTTGAAATTATCTATGGCCGCTTTAATGTTATCTAGATCTCCTTTCAAATCCGTTATTTGCTTGTTGGTAGCCTCAAATTGAATCGTACATCCATTTTCAACAGATATATTCACTGTGGTTTTATGGGCATCACAAATCCTCCACGAGGTTTGTAGGTATCTAGGCGTCACTTTACTTTTGGAGATTGCCTCGTCAAACATAAATGCACTACAAGTCCAATAGGAAATAAACGATTCTATGACAGCTTCATCCAATAGTGAAGAAATGAATTTGTCTCGAATCTCTTCAGTTTGCCAGTCCTCGTAAATGGCTCGAAGAATCAATTCATGAAGGTTTTGAATCAGTACTCGCGCTTCCGCAGTTGGAATTTCTAAACGAGAACTCAACGGATCTATCATCTCGTCTAAAACCTCATTGTTGCCATGAATGACGGCCTCACCAACTGCTTCAAAGAGCTTCTGAAATACTTTCAACTTTTTCATCGTAATGAATGTTTTATTTACATCATATTTTGGCCTATTTTGAATGGATTTCCATTTTATTTTGCCCAGATCGAAGATGTTGATGGTAGCACTCATTCATCTCGCTACACTTTGTTCGTTCATTGTTTGTGCTGCCAGAGAACCAAAGATTAGCGATGTTAGTGTACTCTTCCCTACGGACACTTCAGAGTCTTCGCATGCAGGAAGCTCTATCAGTGTAAGAAAGAGGATTTCAATCACTTCCGGTTGTTACAAGTGGATATCTGATGATGAGACTGTGGCCACCATCGAGCTTGATATGAGCGAAGAGTGCGACCCAGGATTTTCATCATCAGTACATTTGCAAGCAGGAAAATCCAATGAAGCCAAGTCAACCAAGGTAGTAGCTTGGTCATCACAATATGAATTTAGTGTGGAAGTCTATATCGCACCCATAGCAGCTATAAGAATACTCACTACAGCTCGTAAATTAACGCTCCTTGAAGCTGAAACTGTCGAAGTTCAAGCTTTTGATGAACAAGAGAACGTTTTTTCTAGTTTGGATGGTTTGCGTTTTCAATGGAGGTCGACCGCAATTGATGGTCAAGCTGAAAAGAGTCCACTAAAAATACACCGCTTGAGTGAAACTAGAGTTATGAGCACCTTTACTGAGGGACTGCAACAGCAAGAATCATTCGGACAATTGGGATATAAAGTGCAAATCACTGGTTCTTACCCAGGAGTCGCTCAAATCCATGCAAAGCTACTTGGGATGGAAGGAAAAAATATTCAATCATCAGTTAAAATTGATGTAGTAGAACCTCTAACTATATGCCCGCCCTCTCTGATAGCTCTACGTGGTTCTAGCTTCCGCCCTCAACCCCTCATACGAACTGACAAAACGAAATACTCGTCAGTGGACTCTACCAAGTATGAATGGAGATTAGTGTCCGGCGATGTTGTTAGTGTAGATTCAAGTTCTGGTCTTATTCATTCGACGGATCAGTTGGGAAAGGCTAAAGTGGATTTCTTGCAAAAAGGCTACAGTGAAAACCATGTGTCTCTCAATATTCGGGTGATAGAACCGACCAATATTCTTCTTTGGTTAAGTCTTGTCCCACCCCAGCAAGATATTGGGGAGATTACTAAATGCCATTCACTTCACCGCAATATGTTTCCCGGTGACGATAGATTGCCTGATTTTAGAGAATGGCAGTCAGTAAAAGACACATGGATCCTCACTCGAGGAGAAAAATACTACGTTATGATTTCTTTGGCTGGAAATGACATTAAAGAAAATGAAGTGGTCAGTTGGACTGATTCCATGACATGTGCTTTCAATCCTGCAGTAGATACCATGGGGTTATTGACCGTAGCTGAATCACAGCCGGAATTTCTTCCTCCTAATGTCAAACTATTTCATGCTGACTCCACTGGATTGACAAACCTAGGAAGTTCCTTTGAAGACCCAAATCATAAATTTCAATTTGAAATGGTCGATATTCAGATCACTGATCCAGTTGAACTGCTAGACAAGATTATTCGCGTGCCCTACGATGAAACTGTTGTGCAGAGCTTTGCTGTAAATGCAATTGGTGGTACTGGTCATTATGACTACAGTGTCACCGACCCCAGTTTAATTCATATATACCCCAACTCAAACGTGATGAAACCCAAAGAGTTTTCAAAATTGACTACAAGCTTTTTAGCTATGGATAAATTTAACCATGCTAACAAAGCCCTTGGCCAAATCGTGGTCACACCTCCAGCTCAATTAGTTATTGAACCTGCAGAACTTTATGTTATTGAAGGAACCGAATTCGCTTTAGACGTGCAATTGTTCGATTCTAGTGGTTTTAACTACACGAATTGCACGGCGATTGGAAAGATGCTGAAATGGAGGATGGCCCCTGGAGCAGTGAAAGCAAAATCAGAACGCAAAGCAAGTTCGTCTATTTGTTCTTCAAAGGTGTTCATTGCAGCTCAACCGGGGACCACTTTTATTCGTGTTAAGCTATCGGATACACTTGATGAGGTATCTGCCAAAGTGGTCGTTATGGGTAAGATTCGAATAAATCGTCCGGGTCCGAATGCCGTGGGGTTGCCAGTTGCTA
>Ga0209390_10010392_pt1 | contig 10898 bp, 8 predicted proteins | sample BON01_FD_187212 | JGI IMG/M metagenome (GOLD analysis project Ga0209390, IMG submission 187212) | Freshwater microbial communities from Lake Bonney liftoff mats and glacier meltwater in Antarctica - BON-01 (SPAdes) (version 2) | ecosystem: Environmental > Aquatic > Freshwater > Ice > Glacier... | reverse complement strand
GTATGGCATAAACAGGGGGGGGGGTCGGTGGGGGGGCGTATATTGCGCAATGGTCTTGCAATAGTATTGCAATTGCAATAGTATTGCAATAGGGTAGGCTTTGCAGGTGGGGGGCGGCAACAAAAAGACGATTGACTTCCACAATAAATCTTTGAAGTGAAACAATATCTTGTAAAGGCTAACTATTCAATTGGGTTAACCCGAGGTATTCGGGAGGGGGCGCGCGGGCAGCCTAAATTGGCCTTTACACGATATTGCTATTACCAATATTGTATGTTGAATGACGAAAAGGGGGGGCGGGGGGGAACCATATATTGCGCAATAATGATCGGAAAATACAACGGGGGGGGGGAGTGCAATAAAGGAGGTGTTGAAGGCCAAGAATAGTATTGACTGGTGTACCATCCCCGAATAAACAAACGAATATCTTGTACAGGCCAAAGCCTAGTAAGCTGAAGACACTGTATGGGGTGCGTGATACCGTGAGGGGGGAAGCTCGAGATTCAGACGTCTGTACCGAGGGAGTTTCACAGAGTTAACCAGCGGGGTAATTTCTGCGCTGGGCTACCCCCCCCTTTGGGGTAACAGTACGTTTTACTTAAGTGTTCGGAGTTTACCCGGGGTTAACCCGAAATCCCCCTTCAGCCCTATTCTGGATTCAGACGTTCCAGCAGCCGCGTCCGGCCACGAGTATGGTCAGCCTAGATGTTGAATACCGGAACGAGGAAAAGAATACGGGATTCTATTCATAGTTAGCCTGTGTTGTGAATACAGTCAGCTTGAATATGTACGTATCCATGTCATATACAGGTCAACCAGGCGGAATATGGTATTCATATTCTTGTGATTGCGCCGCAGGAATACGTGAATATTTATTCGACATGTAGGATGGTCAGCTGTGTCTTGAGTCCTGTGTGTCGGTCGCCCCTGTGTGGGTCGCCCCAGTCCCTCTGCTTGGCCGCTTCTTCAAACCGTCATGTGGGCTCTCTGAGCATGTCAGAACTGAGTCTGGCAACGTCTACTGTGAGCGAGTATGGCCAGATGGCCAGCTGGGTCGTGAGTCCTGTGTGTCGGTCGCCCCTGTGTGGGTCGCCCCAGTCCCTCTGGCTTGGAACCGTCATGGTTCGCTGAGGCTGTCAGAACCGAGTCTGGCAACGTCTACTGTGAGCGAGTATGGCCAGCTGTGTCGTGAGTCCTGTGTGTCGGTCGCCCCTGTGTGGGTCGCCCCAGTCCCTCTGTCTTCGAACCGTCATAGTTCGCTGAGGCTGTCAGAATTGTGCCTGGCAACGTCTACTGTGAGACGTCCGAGTGGAGATGAGTGACCCCAGTACAAATCGGACGAGCTACAACTTGGCCTTTATACAATATTGTGTAGAGGCGAACTGGCCGCACTGACGGTACTTTAGACCGCTGTGCCAGTTCGCCAATAAGCGCAGCGAGACGAGCGCCTTCTTCAGGGAGTCGCTGTTTTGTAGAGGCGAACTGGCCGCACTGACGGTACTTTAGACCGCTGTGCCAGTTCGCCAATAAGCGCTTATTGGCGAACTGGCACAGCGGTCTAAAGTACCGTCAGTGCGGCCAGTTCGCCTCTACATATTGCCATCGCCAATAGTATATGGTGTATGGCATACAGAGGGGGGGTCGGTTGGGGGGCGTATATAGCGCCAAAGTCGTGCAATAATGTTGCAATAGGGTAGGCGTTGCAGGAAGGGAGGGGCAATAAAAGGATGCTAGACTTCCACAGTAAAGCTTTGAAGTAAAACAATATTTTGTAAAGGCTAAGCTGCAACAGATACCGCCAGGGGGTAGTGTGGTCAGATACCGCAGGGTCCGTGTGGTCAGATACCGCAGGGGGCAGTGTGGTCAGATACCGCCAGGGGGCAGTGTGGTCAGATACCGCAGGGGGCAGTGTGGTCAGATACCGCAGGGGGCAGTGTGGTCAGCTGAGAGGGAGAGGGCGAACCCCAACCCTAAGCCTACTGCTTTGATAGTTTTCACCTGCGCCACGCTAGAGATCTCGTCAGCCGCTGCAGATTCATCCTATCCAGAAACACCCTGTCTGCTTATCGATGTATCTAACCATCTATCTATCTATCCATCTATAGACATCAACCTGCGCCACCCTCGAGAGGAGATCTGTCCGCTCTCTCGTCAGCCGCTGAAGATACATCCCATTCAGCGCAGCCCTCTCTGCCTATCGATCTATCTATCTATCTATCTAACTATCCATTTATAGACACGAACCTGCGCCACTCTGGAGAGTAGATCTGCCCGCTCTCTCGTCAGCCGCTGAAGATTCATCCCATCCAGCGCCGCCCTCTCTGCCTTAACGTCGCCAGCACCAACAGAGAGCTTCCTTCCTCCCCCACCACCTCCTCCTCCTCCTCCTCCCGCGCCTTCGCTTCCCTGTAAAAGACATCAAATACAATAGTGCGGATACGTGAGTAATGGCCCTTCCCCCCCACCTCCTCCTCCCCCCCCTCCTCCCGCGCCTTCGCTTCCCTGTGAAAGACATCAAATACAATAGTGCGGGTACGTGAGCAATGGCCCTTCCCCCCCACCTCCTCCTCCCCCACCTCCCCCTCCTCCCGCACCTTCGCTTCCCTGCAAGAAGAGAAACAGGTCACACACACAAACACACAACAAGAACACCACAACACACGACACGACAGGAACAACACCACAACAACACAACACACGATACGACAAGAACAACACGACAACACACGACACGACAGGAACAACACCACAACAACACAACACACGACACGACAAGAACAACACCAGAAAGACATCACATGCAATGGTGTGGGTATGTGAGCAACGACACGTATTTTGGCCTTCACAGGATATTGTTTTATGTCAAGGCTTGTGCGCGCGAATCAATACCATTCGTTGCAAACACCGCCTTAGTTTGGGCACCCCACTCCCCTCCTTAATCGCACACACCATTGCGCAATAAATTGTTTCCCCTCGACCATGCTTAATTGCAATATACACCATACAATATTGGTAATGGCAATACCGTGTAAAGGCCAAGACGCGTGAGAGAAATAGCTTCATCTATGGTCATAGACGCGCGACAGCTACACCTTGGCCTTTGCCAGATATTCTTTCACGTCTAGGCTTTTGTGCACGAATCGATCATCCTTTTCCTGCCCCCTCCACCTGCATTGCCCACACGGTTGCAATACGGTTGCAATCCAATTGCGCAATATTCGACCCCCCTCCGAGCCCCCGTTTTTATGCCACAACACCATACAATATTTTGCATAGCAATATCGTGTAAAGGCTAAGCTACACCACAGAGGGGTAGAGTCGCGCGTTCAGATAAGATTGGGTTGTGTTCACATTCACACGGGGACGATACACGTGGGGAGGGGCGACACATATCAAACGCACGTGTACCGTGTAGACGTGAGAACCCTACGGGTTAAGGGTTAAGGGTTAACCCTTACACAAGAATCCAAAAAAATAACGATGAGGACAATACTAAAAACCATTCTCGTCTCTGGCGCACCTTCGGAGCAGAGGGCACGTAGGCAGCCGAGTGGGTGGGTGCATCGGCCCCGGACCTGATGCGCGCGACGTCGGCGCCGGCGGCGGTGGCGGCGGCCTGCGAGATGGAGAGAAATCGGGTTAATCCTTAACCCTTAAGGGGTTCAAGGGTAAAGGGTTAGGGTTAGGGTTGATCCTAACCCTAACCCTAACATATAGCCTCGGGTTAACCCGAGGTCCAGGGTTAGCCTGCAAGTTATATGTCTCATATCATACTGGGCCTGTTTACAACTACTTGCCCGTTGGGTTAAGGGTGATCCGAACCCCCAACACGTATTCCGCATGGTGCACCGTGCACATGCCATGGATACGTACATACTCAAGGTCGATGTATTCACAGAACAGACTAAATCTGAACATACTACCGTATCTGGGGGTTAAAGGTGCTCTGCAGCTACTAAGTAAACGCCATATGTAAAATCGCTCTGCTCAGATACCTGAGCGAATTTCGGTTTCAAGTTCTGACGGCGATCAGCAGCGATGTATCCTAGATTTACCCATGAAACCCGGAACAATTCGGAAAAAGTGATTGAAGAGTCGAAACTGAAACCGTCGTTCATTATGAGTCACAGCACCAAAGTCATTAGTACACGTTGAATAAGAGAAACTGCTTGAGAATTACTTAGGCGCACAGGGCACCTTTAACCCTGCGAGATGGAGAGAGTCTACGTTAGAGAAGGGCATGCTTTGCGTTAGGGAAGGGCAATCTATCTCTCTATATATATCGATTTCCATCACGCTAGCCAGACCTCTCGCTGGCGCAACGCACCCTGGTCCTAGAGGTATTTCTATGTATCTCTCTCTCTGTTTTTCTATCTCTATGTCTATCGGGTTAACCCTAACCGTTTGGCGTTCGAGAAGGGCGTGGATTGCATTAGAGCACAGCGTGAGTTGCGTTAGAGAAGGCTCATGTTTGGCGTTAGAGGAGGGGCGTGTCTGGCGTTAGAGAAGGGCGTGTTTGGCGTTCGAGAAGGCCGTGGATTGCGTGCGTGCGTTGCGTTAGAGCAAAGCGTGAGTTGCGTTAGAGAAGGGCGTGGTTTGGCGTTAGGGAAGGGCGCGGTTTGCGTTAGAGAAGGGCGTGTTTGCGTTGGAGAAGGGGGGTGTTTGCGCTTGAGACGGGCGTGGTTTGGCGTTAGAGAAGGGCGTGATTTGCCCTCTAGAAGGGGCGTGTTTAGCGTTAAAGAAGGGCGTGGGTTGCGTTAGAGAAGGGCGTGTTTGCGTTGGAGAAGGGGTGTGTTTGCGTTAGAGAAGGGCGTGGGTTGCGTTAGAGAAGGGCGTGATTTGCCCTCTAGAAGGCGCGTGTTTAGCGTTAAAGAAGGGCGTGGGTTGCGTTAGAGAAGGGCGTGTTTGCGTTTGAGAAGGGGTGTGTTTGCGTTAGAGAAGGGCGTGGGTTGCGTTAGAGCACAGCGTGAACTGCGTTCGAGAAGGGCGTGCGTTAGAGAAGGGCGTGGTTTGGCGTTAGAGAAGGGCGTATTTGGCGTTCGAGAAGGGCGCGCTTTGCGTGAGGGAAGGACGTGGTTTGCGTTAGAGAAGGGCGTGATTTGCGTTAGAGAAGGGCGTGTTTAGCGTTAAAGAAGGGCGTGGGTTGCGTCAGAGAAGGGCGTGTTTGCGTTCGAGAAGGGCGTGATTTGCGTTCGAGAAGGGCGTGTTTGCGTTGGAAAAGGGCGTGCGTTAGAGAAGGGCGCGGTTTGGCGTGAAAAAAAGGCGTGTTTGCGTTGAAACAGGGGTGTATTTGCGTTAGAGAAGGGCGTGGTTTGGCGTTAGAGAAGAGCGTGATTTGCCCTCTAGAAGGGCGTCTTGTCGTTCACGAAGGAGCGTCTGGTCCTTGTAGAAGGAACGTGTTTGCGATATATATATAGATATATATTATATATATATATATATATATATATGCATATGTACATATATAATATATATATATACATACATATATATATATATATGTATATATATTGTGTGTGTGCATGTATATATATATATATATATATATATATATATATATATATATATATATATATATATATATATATATATATATATATATATATATATATATATATATATATATATAGTTCGAGGTTAACCCTTGTCCTTGTAGAAGGAACGTGTTTGCGATCGAGAAAGGTGTATCTGCATCAGGAACAGCGTGTGTTTGCGTTAAACGGCTCGGGAGTTTGAGAAAAGCGCGTTCGTGTTATTTTAAGGTGCCCTGCAGCTACTAATGAACCGCTACGGGTAAATTCGCTTTGCTCAGGTACCTGAGCGAGTTTCAACTAAGGATTTCGTCGTTTTGATTGTAGGAAACTCGAAGTCGAATCACTTCGGCGTACAGGGCACCTTTAAACGGGCGTGTATGCGTTGGGGATTTTGTTGTGAGCCCAGAATGTTCTCTGAGAGGTTAACCCTTAACCCGTGTATGCGTTGGGGACCGATAGACTACAGGATAGTTCCTGGGTTAGGGTTAACCCGAACTATCCTGTAGTCTATCGGTCCCCTCGGGGTAACCCTTAAACCCGACTACAGGATAGTTCCTGGTAGTTTCCCCAACCCTGTTGTGTCAGTTGCAGTGTAAGACGCTGCCGTGGACACTGCCGCAGGAGGCTTGACCACGGGATGGTGGGCTGTTGTGTTGGAGTGCTTCTCTTCACATCCTTTGGGACCGTGTTGTGAGCCCAGAATGTTCTCTGAGAGGTATTGCTCGCGTCGTTGGCTGCAAGATACCTCGAAAAGAAAACTCGCCGATTTTTTGATTTTTTTGCGCCCCCCCCCCTTCCTGTTTCCCCGGGTTCACCCGAGGTTGACCCGATGATTGACATGTATATATGTGTGTACATGCATATATATATATATCAAGTGTAGGTATTTTTTTCTAGGTCGGACCTCATGCCAAAAAAAAATATTTTTTAAAACCGACGATCCAAAACTACCTACCTACCCCTCCACCTATGAAAAACTACCTACTACTGAAGTATCACTGTACTGGGCTACTATTATAAAACAAGTCTAAGGTTAGTATTCGTGTATACAGTCACGTAGCGGGTTAAACCCGACTGTGATCAAAACAGGCGCTCCGGATAAAAAAAATCGGGTTGATTAAAACTTTTAGCCGGGTTTACCCGAAAGAAGGCGAGCACGCGCCCGGTAAATAGAAAAAGCGCCGATTCCACGCGTAATCAACGAGTTTTCTTTTCAAGGTATCTTGCAGCCAACTACGTCGGCGTGAACACCTTCGCGCCAGAGTGATACAGATATCCGCCGCTACCGCAGTCTCTAGCAAAGCGCTGGCCCTAATTTGGTACGTGCCCTAACTTGGTACTCCCTTCGCTTGAGCCCCCCGCGAACACATTTCGAGTCCTGGACGCTGTTGGCACGCGGGGGAGGGGCTCCCTAACTGCCCGGTAACGAGTCGCGGATCGTCCGGCGCAGCTAACGATCGTGCTGGCGAAGAGTACCAAGTTAGGGCACGGTACCAAATTAGGGCCAACGCTTTGCTAAAGCTGGACAACCGCCTTCCACGACTGTGTGTGTGCATAGTCGTGAGTTCGGTTTAAAGGTGCTCTGTGCGCCTAAGTAATTCTCAAGCAGTTTCTCTTATTCAACATGTACTAATGTCTTTGGTGCTGCGACTCCTAATGAACGGCGGTTTCAGTTTCAGCTCGTCAATCGCGTGTTCCGAGTTCTTCCAGGTTTCATGGGTAAATCGCTGGTGATCGCCGTCAGAAGTTCAACAAAACGTAACAACAAAACTCGCTCATGTACATGAGGAAAGCGAATTTACATATGGCAGTTACTTAGTAGCTGCAGAGCACCTTTAAAGCCTAGAGAGAAGAGGGCAGCGAGCTGGAATCTGTGCCTGTGGCAGCGAAGGAGCGCGTTTGCGTTACGGAAATGGGCGTGGGGTTGGGTGCCTGGGGCTGACCCCCGGACCCAGCCATTGCAAGCGGGGTCATAACGGGGTTGGCCCGTCCCGTTTACCCTTGTCTTCTGTAGCGGTGCGTCTCGGGCCGGTTTTGACCTGCTCGGCACTTTGTGTGTCGGCGCTACGGTGCGTTCCGCTGCTGTTTGTTGTGTGTGTGGGGGGGGGGGTGTTTCGAGAGGTCAACTACACACACACATACACACACGACTCACGACTCACGATGCACTCCGAGGGGTCGTCCGGTGGCATCCTCGGTGTGAGTGGTGCACTCAGCTCGACCAGGGTTAACTCGCAAACGCCCTTATGGGGTAGAGAAGAAACGTGTTTGCGTTGGACAAGGAGGTGTCGGGTTTGTGTCTACTCACGATGCATTCCGGGTTTCGGGTTTGGGTTCACCCAAAAAGTACTTTTGGGGTAGAGAAGGGCGTGTTTGCGTTGGAAAAGGTGTTCAGTTTTTTCTACTCACGATGCACTCCGAGAGATCGTCCTGCGGCATCCTCGGTGCGAGTCGGGTCAAGGGTTAACCCGATATATATATATATATATATGTACATCGAGTGGTGAACCCCTCATCTGTGCCTGTGTCAGCAAAGGAGCACGTTTGCGTTATATACAGGGGGGGGGAGTGGAACACACGATGCACTCCTAGAGGTGGTCCTGCGGCATCCTTGGTGCAAGTGCCGCGATCAATTCGACCAGATCCGATAGCGAGCGAAAGTTCTTTTGGGGTAGAGTTTGGCCTTTACACGATATTACCATCACCAATATTGTATGGTATATGGCATACAAAAGGGGGGTCGGTAGGAGGGCGTATATTGTGCAATCGTCGTGCAATAGTATTGCAATAGGGTGGGCTTTACAAGTGGGGGGGCAATAAAACGATGATTGTCTCCCACAATGAAGCATTGAAGCGAAACAATATCTTGTAAAGGCTAAGGTAGAGATCGGCGTGTTTGCGTTGGAAATGGTCTTCAGTTTGTTCTATTCACGATACACTCTAGTTTTCGGGTTCGGGTTAACGCGGGGATCCCATTTGGGGTAGAGAAGGGCGTGTTTGCGTTGGAAAGGGTCTTGGGTTTGTGAGGTAGAGAAGAAAGTGTTTGCAATGAAAAAGGTGTCCAGTTTGTTCTACTCACGATGCACTCCGAGAGGTCATCCTGCGGCATCCTCGGTGCAAGTGCCGCGATCAATTCGACCAGATCCGATAGCGAGGCGGTGGCGCGGACGCGCGCGGCGGCGGCGGCGGCGGCAGCGACTGCGGCGGGCGGCGGGAGCATTCCATATTCTGCGAGAGACTTCATGTGTGCGATGGCACGGCTCACTTTCGCCGCCCCGCAGAGCGCATGCACCAGCACCAGCTCAAGCCTACGGATCTCCTCCTTGCCCACCGCCTCCTCCGCACCCCTGTGAATAGCCACGCTGTGAACCGCCTTGGCGGCGGCTGGTTTCGAGCTATTTTGGGGCTCGTCCGAGTTTAGCTTGACGGCGGCGGCGGCGGCGAGCAGCTCGAGTGCGGTGGCGGCCTCGTCGAGCTTGGGTGGCTTGTGGCCGACGAGCAGCAAATGAGCAGAGCGGAGGGCGGGGGCGTCGCAGGCGAGGCGTCGCGCCACAACCTCACCCACAAGGTGCAACACCTACGTAAATGTTAGGGAGTGAGGGAGATCTCTATCACTGTATCTACTTACCTATCGACCAATATATACATAGATATGGACGTATCTATATCTATCACAACCTCACCCACGAGGTGCAACATCTAGGCGGGCGTACGGGAGTAGTTGAAGGATACATATCTAACTAGCTCTATATCTAGCTATCTATCTATACATCTTTATATATGGACCTATCTATAACTATCACAACCTCACCCACGAGGTGCAGCATCTAGGAGCATGTTGGGGAGTATTTAAAGCATATTTATCTAACTATATTTAGCAAATGAGCAGAACGGAGGGCGGCGGCGTCGCAGGCGAGACGTCGCCCCACAACCTCACCCACGAGGTGCAGTTCCTATGTCAAAAGATCAACAGGTCACACGCACACGCACACAACAGTAGAACACACGACAGCAGAACACATATGTAAACGTTAGGGAGCGATTCAAGAAGATCTTTAACACTATATCTAGCAATCTAGCAATCTATATTTCTATATGGACGTATCTATATCTATCACAAGTTCGCCCCACGAGGTGCAACACCTAGGAGCGCACCAGGGAGTAGTTGAAGGATATATATCTAACTATATCTACCTATCTGTCTATGCATCTATAGATCGACGTATCTATATCGATCGATTCTTCAGCGACGAAATTCAGCACCTACGTACACATTAGCGAACAAGTCAAGGAGATCTTTAGCACTATCTAGCTATCTATCTACCAATCTATATATATGGACGTATCTATATCCATCACAACCTCGCCCCACGAGGTGTAGCACCTAGGAGCATGTTAGGGGGTAGTTGAAGGATATATATCTAACTATATCCACATATCTATCTATACATCTATATGTCTACCTATCTATAGCGATCAATCTTCACCGAGAGGTACAGCACCTACGTGAAAGTTGGCGAGTAGTTAAAGGATATATATCTAACTAGATCTAGCTATCTATCTATATCGATAGTTTTGCCTATCTATCAATCACAACCTCACCCACGAGGTGCAACACCTAGGAGCATGTTGGGGAGTAGTTAAAGGATATATATCTAACTAGCTCTATATCTAGCTATCTATCTATACATATATATATATATATGGACGGATCTATATCGATCACAACTCCACCGACGAGGTGTAGCACCGAAGCAGTTCAAAAGAACAGGAGCCAATCTCTGTAGAGATACATAGCAAAGGGTTCGCCTTAACTTGGTACCGTGCCCTAACTTAGTACTTTCTTCGCGTGAGCTCTCTGCGCACGCATTTCGAGCCATGGAAAGTTGTCGGTACGCGGGGGGAGGGGGCTCCCTTGCTGCCCGGTAACAAGTAGCGGGTCGTCCGGCGCAGCAAACGGCCGTGCTGGCGAAGAGTACCAAGTTAAAGCACGGTATTAAGTTAGGGCGAACCCCTTTGCTAGCAAGAAAATATTATACCGGTAGATAGATGGTTGCTAGATCACATATCTCGCCAAGACGGGTGCAGCATTTGTTGCGCAAGGGGAGGGGTAAGCGTTCTGGTAATTATAGCCCAAAAGGGTAATCATATCATAATAGAGGGTCATTAGAACACAGGGAAAGCACCTGTAGTCCCAACCCCCGAATTAGACGCACACTAGGACAGCCGCGTGTAGCCGTGTATGTGTGTGTCTGTGTGTATATATATATGTATGTATATATATGTATGTATGTATGTATGTATATATATATATATATATATATATATATATATATATATATATATATATATATATATATATAT
>Ga0209390_10010391_pt1 | contig 10898 bp, 1 predicted proteins | sample BON01_FD_187212 | JGI IMG/M metagenome (GOLD analysis project Ga0209390, IMG submission 187212) | Freshwater microbial communities from Lake Bonney liftoff mats and glacier meltwater in Antarctica - BON-01 (SPAdes) (version 2) | ecosystem: Environmental > Aquatic > Freshwater > Ice > Glacier... | reverse complement strand
ATGGGGAAACGATGGGTTTGGAAGGGGTTTCTTCACTTAGTAGCAAAGGCTAAAATTATGAATGGGGGGTGGTGAAATTTTTGGGGATGATGAGTTGTCAATGAGCAATTTCAGATTTCTGTCCCCCCCTTTTTTTTTTTTGACTCGTTGTGAGCAAAATCCCACCCCCCATTTTGCAGATGCGCTCAAGCTGTGGCGGGCATAGCTGTCACAGTTCAGTGCAGGTAATTGCTCTTATTCTTTTTCATGTGCCCTCGATGGGCTCGTGCAGCCAGTTTTGCTTGATTCTGCATCCTCATCGTGTTGCTGTACCTTTTCCTCCAATTTTGGCGTCGCCATGGCGGAACAGCTTTGTTCAAATCCATGTGGAACAGCTTTGTTCAAGGCAAAATTTGGGACGACCCCTCCAAAACGACCCAAAAACGACCAACATTTGGGGGTGGGGTCAGCTTATGGTACAAATAAACCCCCCTCCGGGAAGCCATCGTTTCCCTATGGATTTGTGATTATGGGGAGTGTGTCTGTGTATACAAATATATATGTGTAGAAGAATATTATTCTTGATTCCATCTTGTGCTCTCGTCTTCTTGAAATGACCACTCAAACTCCTGTTGCACCATCTTTCCTCACAATATTTCTCGCGCTCACTCTCAAAATTTGTACACACACACATTGACATAGATACCACTTAACGAGGATCCCTTGTATTTCCAAATCAACGAATGTAAACATGCAAACTACAGTACAGGTACAAATTAAAGAGGCTACAAAAGATGGCTCATGTGGTCCAGTAATGCTCATGATACAGCCTCTTGCTGCTGCATAGCAAGCCTCCAGGAATGAGCTCGATTTTCTCGAGCTGCCACATCCAAATCCGAGGAAGCTGCCACAGAGCGGATTGGACCAGTGGTGGTGTTGGTGCGCATGCCCTGCAGCATTTGGTCTTGCGCTCTGGGCTGCGGGCAGTAGCGGCCAGCGTGTTGCGCGGCGTGGGACTCCTCCCCAGCTGCATTGCGCAGTGCAGTAAAACCGCCTGAGAAATACACACAGTTGGTGGCCACAGCAAGACTGCTCACATATCCATTCACACCACTTCCCGCAAGTTTTTGCCATATGCCTGATGAGTAACGAGCAATATAGTCGACAAACATGCCGTCCACCTCTGTGAATTCTCCAGCAACAATCAAATCAGACCCCAACACAGCTACAGCATGCACGTCGCCGTTGAAGTGTCCCAATGCACGCCATTCTTTGGCATCCCACCTTGCCAGACCTCTGGTAGACACATTCCCTGCTACTCGGAAGCTGCCGCCTATAAACAAAAATTCACCGTCAATCGCAATTGAGTGCACACTTCCTCCTCCCACGCCACCACCAACAGCAGACCATTGCTGTCCATCAAAGACAGCAAGGCCATCAACTTTTTCCAATCCCACTTTTCGGAAGCGGCCACCGACAAAGATTGAAGATCCATTCACGGTCAAAGAGCTGACGGCGCCGTCAAATTTTTCGCCGCCTAGTACCGACCAATAGCTTCCATTCCAGGCAGCCAGATTGCCTGTTTGCACGAAACCGGCGCCCTCAGACTGGTAAGCCCGGCTGAACGTACCGCCCACTATGAGCATCTGAGCGAATGATGCCATGACATTGACAGATCCATCGACACCATACCCTACAGGCTTGGGCGAAAGACCATCAAAACAGGCAAGATGGCTCACTCTTTTCTCGCCAATCTTCTGGAAAGAGCCGGCAAAGCAAGGGATTCCGCCGTAGGACACTATCGACATGACAGACCCAAAGATGTCCACGCTGAGACTTTGGTAGGTCGGAGCGTTAGAATCTTCCGACGTGCTTGTGACTGCTGGACTTATCGCTATGAAACCCGTAGCAATGGCATCCTGCAAGATTCCACCATAGTAGACCTCAACATACGAGAAGGATTCATTGAGAGATCCTGTCCGCACCGCATCAGATACATCGTTGATGGATACACTTACACTTGAAAGACCCACTCCTGGCGGAGTCAGACACAAAACCTCGGAGTCAGAAATGTACTTTTCCGCTATGCAAGGTTTTCCGCCTACGAAAATCTTGAATTTCCCGTATGTGGCTGCACTCAGTGCTCGACTGTAGGTAGATCCGAAGTAGAGACCCTTGACAGTCAGATCTGAGCTCCCTCCGATGGGTCCGAAGGCAGGCAGAACAGACAAAATGCGCGGGAGAGGAAAGATCTTGAGCTCACTGATTCGAGGACCACTTCCGGGAGTTCCAGACAGAGCATTAGCCTCGAACAATTCCACCGTCAGCTTTGAACTCCCATGTTGCCCTGGGGCGCTGGTGAAATGCACATGCCCATCCGGAGAGACAGTTGGTGGCACAGAAAAAAGCTGCGCATTGTCGAACTTGATTGTGAAGAAAACTGCATATAGACTTGCCGTAGGGTGTCCTGCCTGAATGTCATAGGCAAGCACTCGATTGAGGACCCCTGCATCTTCTGGCCCGCTGACCATTGCCTGCACAGAAAACTGCGGTGCGCGCGCGATAGAATTCACAACAATCTCGACTGTCTGAACTGTAGATTCAAAGTGCGAGTAAAAAGCTCCTGGTCCGCCGACAACAAGTAGGACATCCAGTTTTGCACTACCAAGAGCATACTCTACAATTTTGAAAGAAATTGTTCCATCTGATGCAATTGTTGGCGCCTGGCTGAAAATACTCAGATCGCTGTTTCTCACAACACTATAGATAAGCTCTTGCACGCCCTGGCCTGAGTCTGTATCTTCAAACTTGAACCATGCAGGTTTAACAGTTAGTATGCCATCATCAGCAGCCTGAATCACGGGATCATTATAGAACACGGGTCTATCCGGGGAAACGGCAATATGGAAGCGACTCACAGAGGAGTTGCGATCACCTTCTAAATATCCTCCGTCGTCCTCAATCTTGACAGTCACGACAAACACACCGTTATGTGTTGGATTTGTCTTAAATTCAAGAGAACCATCGTTTGAGAGATTGAACAACTCGAACAAATCTGCGCCATTCCATATGCCAGTGACAGTCTCGACATGCAACAGCGAAAACGAATACGTTTGGTTCAATTCGTCGCCAAATCCCACGCTAATATTTGTGGCAAAAAAAGAAATTGTCTGCGGGCCTGATCCCTGAACGACAGACAGATTGCTCTTCGGCACAAAACTGGGCGCGCTGTTAAGAGTAACAAGTTGAAGAATGATGTAATGCTCTTTCGAAGCACTGACAAGAGCTTTTGTGAGACTCTGTTGGGTCTGCAGCTGAGTCATGTCAATGCTACAGTCAAAACCTATAAACCTACTAGAACATACACAGTACCCTGAGGTAGCGCATGTCCCTTGGCCAGAGCAGGTGGAGCATGGTGCTGGGATATCTGTGGGCACATCATCTACGAGCACCACTGAGAATTGGACAGCGCCACTGGCCATGACAGGGATCGAGATGTTGAGGAATCCCAGAAAACCTTCGTGGGTCTTGTCGACATACAGTTGCGGGGCAACAGAGAAGATGAAATCACTAGAATATGTGAACAGCCACTGCAACTTCTGACCATCCTCATTTTCTCCAGGGCTGACATCTGTTGCAAACAAAAATGACTCAAATCCTTGATTGGTCTGACGCTCTGGTATGCGGATATCTTGGCTGACGAAGGATGGAGGCGAATTTGTCGCCGCTACATGTACCGAAAAAGTCGAAAATGTGCTCAACCTACTGTGCTGACCCATTTCAGCGAAGACTTCTGGGCCTCCACTCTCTTCAAGTTGCACGCTAAAAGTGGCAGAACCCGTGCGGTGTGGAGCTGATTTGAAATACAAGACACCGTCTGAATCCAAGAACGGTGCGGTAGCATTCGAACCTTGGAATAAGAGAGCATTATCTGTGGCTGTCATGGTGACGGTGAAGGAGAGGCGTTGACACTGTGGTGCTCGGGCAAACGAGTCTTTGGCAGTAGTAGAGAAGTCGCCGCAAAGCAGCTCATCTCGATTTAAGCCCCCAATGGCAATGAATGCACAGTCCTTGTCACGGCAGCTTTCTTCAGCTTGCATTTGATGAAGACTCCCACTGCCCTGGCCCACAATCAACTTATTGGCATAGCCGAGAGCTGCGGGTGATTTCTCTTGAGAGCGCGTTGCTACTAGAGCAGAGCCAAATTGCAGACAAGGACGGGCAGAACACATAGAAGTGCACTGTGTAGTTTCATCGAAACACACTGTTTTTGGTTCGAATCCCAGCGCATCTCTCACAGTTTTCCTGCTCAGTTCGACAAAGGAAGAATCAAGACGACTGATCGCGTAAACCATCTGTCCAGATTGGCCCACGTTATCTCTTCGAGGATTTTCTATCACACTAACAACTCCACCAAGGCCTTGAACTTTTTTAAATTTCCAAGGATAAACAATTGCGCCCTGAGTGGAGCTGCAGACAATAATCATCTTTACATCGCCAACTTCGACATACTCCAATTTCAATGCCCGGCCTGCATTAATGCGCAACGCCTGCGAGTGCATTTTCATCTCCGATACAATCACATCTGATCCTCTGAGCATTCTGTTGTCAGCATCAATGATGGCCAGCATTTCTCCAAACATCCTCGTTTCCTTGTTAAATTGAAGAATGGCAGATTTCGGCTGGCCCCACTGGTCTACACAATCCCGTCGACTAACGAAGGGCTCGCAAACTGATTGAGCCACTGCTAAGTAATACTCACCGTCAGATTCAAATGCTGTAAACGACGTGGCACCGCGAAGGCTAGGCAAATATTGTGTCGAGCCATCGGTTGATTTGAAACAGTTTCCATTGCAGAAAGCTTCTCTCTTTGCCTCGCTTGATTCGTCTTCAGATGTCGTCGAAAATCCTGTCAATACCTGATGTGTTTTGAACGACAAGACTTCATTATCCCAAACGTAGACCTCTGACGACCCATCATACGCTTCATAATCGTTTGCGGAAGATGGGTTTCTGGTTTGACGTTTTGCAACAGCAAGCATATTACCAACTGCTGGCAATGTGAACAACTCGATACCAAACACACGACCTGTCGACAGAGTCTGCAATTTGGTAAAAGTTTGAGATTCAATCCGAAATTCGTAAAGGTCGACACCTCCATTTGAGTAAATGCTCCGATGAATCATGTTCTCGTTTGCGACAATGAGGACAGTCAAGCCGCCTAGATTTCCAAATCGAATATCTGTGGCAGACTTTGTGTCTATGATCTGCAGGAATTCAAAGCCAATTTCGTTGGGATCCCAAACCGTTGGACCATCCTCAGGCACTGGCTGTGAATTCCATCGATACACGTATGATGGTCCTGCGCAGGCACCATCGTTCCAAACATTGGCAACTGCCAGATATGAAATACCTCCAACCTCTGAGTGCCCTATCTCCCTAGGACACTCGGTACTGGACGACCCAGGAGAGGAGATTGTGTGGTGAAAAACCAAACGAGCCACGTCTTTGTTCCATTTATATACGTTTACGGTACCTGAGCGCAAAGGGTTCATTCTCCTCTTGCCGAACATGTTTGCAACGGCCACGTATGATTGCAGCGTTCCAGTGGCATCTTTCTGATGAAAAGCAGCCACAGCAGAAGCTTCGACTTCAAAATCTAATAGTTGATGTATGACAAACGATGATTTAGTCGAATCCCAGCGGTAGAGTGAGGCAGTTCCATTTGATGGAACACATGACGTGTCTAATCCAGAACATTCTGCTTCGTCACTCGAAGCTACAATGACATAGATGTCACCTCCGATTGCAAGATGCTGAGAGTCTCGTGCGCTGTATTCCCAGATCTCATCTGCTATACCGTCCCGAAGTCTCACAAGCCCCTCTTGCAAGTTCAAGTTGTCCTTAAGATCTTTTGCACGAATGCCAGGGAAGGAAGAAATCAAACGTTCTCCATTCTTGAGCCGATCTATAAACACGAAACTTCCATCTTCGTGTGACTGCAACACTGTAACGGCCTGGTCAATTGCGCCGGCAACATAAATGTCATTGGTGGTAGTGACTGAAATACCAAATGCTCCTGCCAGTCCGTCAACTAGTCTGCCGCCTTTGTCCATGGTCCCATCTTGAATCCATGAAAGTAAAGCCAGGGAGCCATCAGCTGGATTGATTGAAAAAGATGCCACAACGTTATCGACAAATCCCGTCGTAAATAGCTTATCACCTGAGGGATTTACAACCATTGCAGTGATGCCCTGTAGCGGGAATCCTAAACTCCAAGCATCAATATCTAAGTTGCTTGTGCTGACATTATTGATCAAGATATCTTTGGTGTAGTTTGTTTGGTACGTTGAGTCGCGTCGCCACAATATACGACCAGAAACAGCGTCTCTTCGGAACACTGCAATTGATTTTGACGTTTGGCATCCTACAAAGACATGATTGTCAGTCACAGCAATTGCTGAAGGACCGATCAAGGCATTCAAGGCATCATGCTGACCACGATATAGCAACGACCTTTGCTCATCACCGGCCAGCAAATAGTCTACAGTGCTTCCAGCCGGAGAAATTGCGCGGAAATGAACAACTGCGCCAGATCCCTTTGAGATTCTGAGCACTTGACCTCCGGCAGAATTGGCTGGTTGTGTCGAAGAAGTCGGGGCACCCAGAAATATTGTTCCATTCCATCTAAACATCACAGTGGCAGCGTCCCTTTGATTCACCAACAGATATGAGGAGTTATAAGGTAAACCGGCAGAAGTAGTGCTGGTCGACAGGAAATAGAAGATAGATGTGACATGCGAGACGGGTAACGTCTGGATCATGACAAATTGCATCCCAGTCGATGTCAGCGCAAAGACTAGAGAAGGCCTGCTTGCATTGAGTGCAAACATAATGTGATGCACTTCAGAAAGCCTGGCATGCGTCACATCCAGTGACCTCTCACATCCCAACAGCGTCTGAAACAGAACAGCACGAACGCCATATTCAGTATCCAGCTCCAAACGGAAGACTTTGGCAGGGCTCCCTCCATTTTCATCGTCACTAGATATGGCAACAAATGTTGATCCTTGCGACTCAAACACAGCTAAAGACGTAGCATTCGTCATTGCAACCTGCACCGGCGCCGTGATATTCAGTTGGTTGCTTGAGCTGTCCCATCCGTAGATGGTACTTGCTCCTACCTGGTTTGCAACTATGAAATAATGAGCTCCTCCAAATTCAAAATGTTGCCATCGGCGAGCTCCAAATGTTGGTATGCTCTGATTAAGAGTAAACCGCTTGCTAGTTCTATCAAATTGCAATAAGACAGAAGGCACATCCCGTTTGTCGCCATCCCAAAAGTTTGCCACGAGCACAAAGTGCTGTGCTTCATTGCCCGACGCAATTGCAAAATGCATGGCTGAACTAGCACCTAACCAGTCATCACCTAGGGACACGCCAGGCAGAAAATTTTCTTGCTCAGGGTCAAATTCGAAAATGTACGACTTAATAGTAAATCTGAACTTAACACGAGTTCCCACCAACGTCGACGAGATTGTAGAGGTACCATAGGTGGTCGCCTTATATAAAGCAGCGCCATGCGAATTTGTTACTGATGTGCGGTCGGAATACGGGATGAATCCGCACCCACGGTGAATACACAGGCGCTGCCAAACCGCAATTTCCGAACCATTGATGCTGCGCTTGATCCTGAACACAGGCAGTGAATAGCCATTTTCCCATACTGTTGTGTTACACAACAGGTTAAATCCAAAGCCAGACACACACTCTTGACCAACACACTGTTGCACTGTTCCATTAGTTTGTCTAACGTAATCATTCTTGCCCTCAAACACACACATGTAGGTGGCAGACAACAAAAATCTGCCTTTGACAGAAATCGTTGTCGGATACTCAGCATCGGCACTCTCAACGCTAGGCGATGCAGATATATCAGGATTGTCATAGATCAACTTTCCATTTACCCAGTATTCATTCATACTGACAGGTGAAGCTTGCATAAGTTGCGAAATAGAGTCATAGGAAGCCTGAATTTCTTCTCCTGACAAAGCTCGCTTCGAGATTTTGACGTTTTTAATTGCGCCAATATGCGGGCTGGCTTGGGCTTGCTGCTTGTTGTCAAAACTTCCGACAGTAAAGGGAGTTTTCCCCGGCACACACGAATCGGCATTGCTGATGTTATATGCAGCAGGGTACACGATTTGACCGCATGGTGGCTGTGCACACGCCTGCTTTTCAACTTTGTGCATCGAACCGTCAGCACCTGCAAAGTAAAGCATCAGGGACGAACGATTGTAAGCAACCGAGATGTAGTTCCATACACCCCGGACAATACCAGGAAAGGTAAAGTCTAGAATGGTGAATCCACCAACTGAACTTTTGAAAGTCGCCTCAAGGGCGATACTGAAGGAAAAGGAAAAGTCTCCGACACTGCCGCCAGTTACTTTACCATACGTCAAGCTCCATCCTCTCTTACAAAATTGACCGTCTTGCTGTACAGCCAACAATCCAGCAAAATTGATGTCGTGCTCATCAATAGTAAACCATACCTCTGCAGTCATTTCTTTTAACGGCAGCTTTGAAGAACTCTCAATACCAGTAACAAGAGCATCAATGTTTTCTGCCACATACAAACCACGGTTGAGGCCGCCATCAAACTGCACAGCTTCTAAATTTCCGTCGTTCATAATGAAATTCCGTACGGAAAGGGTTTCTTGCGCAGGTGTCATCCAATCGTTGTTGACGTTGCATTGTTGTCCCGTCAAAACAGCAGAGCCCAAGATTCCAGTCGAGTCTCTGAAAGTTGCAGGGCCCACCATTAGGTTGAATGGCTCGTTGCAAACAGTCGAGCTTCGCTTTCCTCGCGAGTATGTGCAGTGATTATCGTCACATTCAATCTTACTGAGGAAAGCATCACTATGCACCGTCTGCTGTCCCTGTGCACTTTCCTCTTTAAAATCCCAGAATCCCACTGTATCGTCACTCATCTTTGGAGAACAGTTTTCTCCGACAGGATTTTGACACTCGGCAACTACATTATTTATATGATCCAGCCCTCTCAACCAACCACATCCCCTTGACGCAAGAGCAAATGAAGTTCCATTACTTTCGAATGTATCCCAGGAACATATCAAAGGCGGACCAAAGCTTTCCTGGTCTTCGCCTGGTACGAACGAGTTATTCCCAGAACCAAAAAACTGAAGACGGCGATCACCATCAGTCATACGCTGCACAAATTCAACCTCAGAATTGTCTTCTCCCGACAGTGCGAACACAGAAACAGAATCTGTTTCAAACTCCGTAAAGTAAAGGAAAGGGTTGTACCCAGGAGGGCTCATCATATTGTCATTTGCATACTGCATGTTGGGAGCACGCAAGACAGGGTCCGACCCCATCTCCTTGAGAAGAGCATGGCCTGCGTCGCGATTGTCAGCTTCGAATACAGTTTTAGATCCCGGTAAAAACCCACTTTGGGTAGTGATCTGGGTTGCGAAGGACCGAATGGACTGCATGCCCGCATTTTCGGACACAAACACCTCAGAAACTGCATTTAAGTTCACTGGGGAGCATGCACTCCCCTCCTTGGCGAAGGGAGGGCAAGAGCAGTAGGCACCTTTTGAGTCACAAGAAATTCGCCAGGGCAGTCTAAATTCAGGTCGATCATTTATAGCAGTCACGTTGATGATGAAATCATGAAGAGTAGACGTGTTTTGACCATCGTTGTTGCCATGTTGAGTTCCATCATCGACCAAGACGAGCCGGGCCAAGGAATGTCCATTTGCATGTGGAGCAGGCTGCAATATCAAAGTGCCATCGCTGTTCACTGATGGAATGTGCACAAAAAGGTGCGGGTTACTGAGACTGATAATGTGGAAGGTTACCTGTTGTTGCTGACACAGGCCCTCGCTCGGAGGCCATTTGCTTCGGTCACGGGAGTCTCTTTTGGGAGCCTCGAGACAATACTCATTAGGAGGACCAGCCCTGATATCATTGACGAAAAGAGGCAATTCGAATCCTTTATCCCCCTCACTCAATTCCACCATGGTGAATGACGTCATAAAAGTGGGGCGGTTGTTTACAGGCCTCACAACAATCTTCATCTGCAGCATCCTCGAATCGATGCCCCCCCACTCGAAGGCCTTTTGATCTTTCAATGTCAGATTTGCAACGGCCACACCAAATTGATAGGATGCTGTTTGAAAAACCAAAGTGCCGTTCAAATACATCCTCGGCTGGACTGCAAAGAGTGATGGGTGGTTGACGACAACACGAAATTCAGCACCCTGGCTGGGATTTGGAATCCCATCGACTACAATATTCAGCGCTACCGTCTCCATGTACAAGCCGCTATCTTCATCTACTGATACATTCTCTGGTAGGTGGAAGACAGGTTCGCGATTTTTTACGTTCAGGGCGAAAATCTGGACTGAACTCGTGTTGTCGATGGGCCCACCATCATCCTGAAGTGTAACGTTAAACACCAGCGGTTCATCAATGTAAAAATCTGGTCGGATATGAAAATGCAACGTTCCATCGGGAAAGGAAATCTTTGGCGGTTGAGCAAAAACTCTTGCCACCTCCGATACATTCCATGGGACGACAAAAAAAGTTGCAGATTGGCTCTGGCACGTGGTAAACTCTGGGCACTTGTCGGGACCATTCTCAAACGAGCCCAGCGAGATCCGGCGCACAAAACCAGCCCTTTCCTGCACACCATCGTCCTCGAGCCTGCACACTGCTTCATTCGGGAATCCCCATTCGTTGTGAGCCACACTGCCTGTTCTGCACCCAGTCCCTGATATTGCAATGATCAAATCAGCTACGAGGCGGAACGATGGTTGATCATTGACAGGCACCACAGAAATAGCCAGGGCCTTTGCAGTTGATGCACCACCCGAGTCAACAAGGATGACATT
>Ga0209390_10010390_pt1 | contig 10899 bp, 8 predicted proteins | sample BON01_FD_187212 | JGI IMG/M metagenome (GOLD analysis project Ga0209390, IMG submission 187212) | Freshwater microbial communities from Lake Bonney liftoff mats and glacier meltwater in Antarctica - BON-01 (SPAdes) (version 2) | ecosystem: Environmental > Aquatic > Freshwater > Ice > Glacier... | reverse complement strand
ATTTCTGGGACACGGAAGAGTTGCTTCTAGAAGACCCGCGAAGAATGCAATCAACTATTATAAATATACAAAAAAATGTATTAGATGACAAGATGAAGATTACAGACGAAATGAAACTGATGGACAGCACAATAAACCGCGTGTGGTATGCAATCGACGTTGTGTTGCGCAAACGAAGACGGTCCGACGAGAATCTCCTCACAGCAAAGGTCGCAAAAATCTGACTTTGTTTTCAGATTGTAATTAAAAGAAAGATTGCAGACATGCACTCGTCTGAAAATTTGTTTTTTGAGTTCCAGGCATTCATGTTGCTGATGAGTTGCGGACTCACATATTCGCTGATGAGTAGTTCTTTGTGGATGTTTTGAATTCTGTTGTTGAAGAAGTTTACAACGTCTTTGTAGAACGCGTGCTGGGCACAAGTGTCAATATATGCTATAATGTACATTTGCGCTATAAACGACATGGTCATGAGGTCTTGTTGAAGCACGCCAAAGACGCCGGCAAAGCAGTCTTGAGAAAACTGTTCAAGCATTTTTATGAGAGGTGTGTTTGACATGTCAATGTTGTTGTTGATTTTCGGCAGTATTTGCATCGTGTACTTTGTGATTTGTTGCATCCTTGCTGGCGAGACAATACAGGTGTTGATGGACTCTTCCAACACTTCCCCAAACAGTGAGCTTATGAGAGAATACTTGCTGGTGATGCACTTGTTCTGTATGGATACAATCAAAAGAATAATTTGCTTTTCGGTAGAAGATTTTGTTTTCCACAATTCCATGTTGAGCGGGAGGTCCAGCAGCATCTTGTCATTTTGAGAGATGGTACTGGTGTCGTCTGAATTGATCAATTTGTTTCTGCCCGTCAGAACAGTTTCCCGCAACATCGTCAGTGATAATCTGCACTTTAGGTTTTGGTGAATTTTTGTGTAGATCAAGGCTTCGTGCCGAAACCCTGTTGGATTGCAGATTTTTTCTGCGAGGCTGGTGCTTTGCTCCAGCACCATCATCCGGAGAACACAATTCAAATCAGACATAATATCTTGACGGTAAATAGAAGTGTTCATTTGGCCTAGAATTTGCCACAACATGTTTGTGGGGTCTCTATTATCGGTATGCATCAACATATTCGAGATTGCCTTTACATGATCAATCTCACAGTTGTAGATCGACATAAACACGCGGATCGTAAGGTCGGCATGTGTTTTTTCATCCAACTCCATGTTCTCCTGCCACGGTCCCAAACAGCAGCGTCAGTCCGAGCTTGCACTGGGCAAAACTACTTACCAATCAACATCGCAATCGCACCTCAATTATTTTGTGAAGTCTCCATATTGGACTCTGCATGATCCTTTCTTGGTATGACTCGGTGATCGCTTGCAGAATTTCAGAAAACGAATCAACTGTAATGAGCTTGATCAGAGCAATCCATTCTTGTAGCTGCATTGTCGTTAATTTTTGTGCCAGCGCTACCTGTGTTGAGAGAAAACAGTTCAAAATGTGACGGAACAAAAAGCATGATTGGTTGTACACACATCACACCTCTGTGCATTTCTGGTTGAAATCTCCAATGTCCACTCCCGCCTCTTTCAAGTCTTCTTTGCTCCACACGATGTCGACGCTAGCTCCGAATGAATACAAGAGGCGCAGTATTACTAGGCGATGTACTCTTGTTTCTTTGGGAATGATTGTGATGTTGCTAGTCTCCATAAATCTGTTCATGATTTCGACCATATTCGTCATGTCGTCGAGCATTGCAAACAAAACATTGCTAATATCTCCCTTATATACGAAAGCTCGACATGCTTGACTCGAACCAGGCACAGTGCCCCCAGAAAACATAAAAAAAAATTCCAGCTTTTTTGCATCTAAAAATAGATGTCTTATTTATGAACGTTTTCGTTTCATAAACTAACTGCAGAAATCCACAAGAGTACACATAGTTAAGACATGCAAAACGCACGGCTGTTGCCTGTGGTGTCGTTTGTGCATGAACATTCTAACCCCGGAGCCTGTACCAATTCTCTCTGCTATTCGAGAGAGGACTGTATCACAAATTATTCGATTTCTCAAATTTGTTTGTTGCGCCCAGTGTCTGTCTGCGAAGGTCGGTGCTGCCACTCAGAGCAGTGTCTCAAACTAGATTCTGTTGACTGTGTAGATAATTTTTCGACTATTTGCGACGTGTTCCGCGCGTTGTATGCGAAACTCGATGACATCAAAGGGAAAGCTCTCATAATTGTAGTAGCTGATATGTTTTTGGACACGCATGGTCGACTGGATGTGAATAAGACAAGGTGTGACGTTTTGTTGGTTTATACGAATGGCTGGGTGGATCATGTGGTCGAAAAATTTGACAAAGAAAGTTTGACGTTGTTAATGTTTTCAAAATTTATGAAGAATCAAATCGTAAAACAAACCATCCAACATTTACAAGGAACGTTTAAAAACAAAAGTTACATCAACAAAAACGACGAGAAAACTCAGATTGAACGGCATATCGAATTGAGACAATCAATGTTTGTCCAGAAACTGACTGGATCTAAAATCGAAACGCAATATGTTGTCGATGAATTGAGGGCAAGCATTTTCAATTTCTGGAATGGCAAGAGTTGCAAACAACGTCCAAAGTATCTGGATCTGGCGATGGAAACAACAATACCGTTATTCGAACCCGAGAATGACTGTGTACAGGGGTTTGAAAGCGGACCTTACATGCGACTTTATAAGGATGAACACTCGGAAAAGGGGGTTATTATTGTTTATCTGCAACACAAGGTCAATTTCACACTGGAGCACGATCAGCAACATGGTTTTTTTGTGTCCCCAGAACATTCTATTCGACTCAAAAGATTATGCCCTGCTATCAATCATCACTGCACATTGCATGACATTCCTCTAGCGAAGTATTCGGTGGCGTTCCCAACAGGAACTAAAGCACAAAAATTTTATATTGACAGTACATTGACAATGAACATGGGTACTAATATTCTGTGCAAGAGAAAACGTAACGACGAGATTATAGATCGCATGCAACCGTTTTCCAACTTGGATTTACCGTGGTTTTTCAGAATATATACCAATGAGTGTCGAATTTTTGACAGTGCTCAGGATATGGGAAATATACAAAAGGCCTGGGAGAAAGTAATACACACGAGTAAGAGCGATAAATATTTGTTGAGCATGTTTTTTCCGGAAGAAGTGGCAGACTCTTTGAAGGTGTCAATCGATAATCAACTCGCAAGACAAAAAAAAGACGACGAAAACGCAGAGAAGTCGAAGCTGTCAATCGAAAACTGCAAGCGCGAAGACGAAAGCGAGTTGTACAAAGGTCTTACACATTCTCTTTTTGTTGGTATCAATCCAACCTTGAACACCATCAAGTGCATATGCACCGACCTCGTGTTGGGAATGATTTTGATCAGCAACGGCACGTTTTGCCATCGCGAGAATGTGTGCCAGCTCATGTACATGGCTAAGTATATGGATATGGTATTCCAGCTCGACTCTTCCGACGATATGCCACCATATCTATACCTGGATCATAAAATTCCAGGCCATATTCGCACGTGTTATGCAGATGTGAGAAGAATGCATAAAAACACACGACGAATTCTGATTTCCGAGTACATTTCCGACGTCATGAACGAGGTTTTTTACGGTGGGAGCATAATGACACACGATGACAAATGCGAGATGAAGATACCTCCGATAGTCAACAAACAAAATCAGTACTTGTTCAATAGAGAGATATGTTACCGATTGGGTTGTGATTCAGTTAGTATGAGCTCACACGAACTCCAACTGGCTATGAATGTTTTGATCTATCAGACTGGAATCTATAAACAAAATTTCGATCAAGATCTTCGCATTTACAGTCTCCGCAATATCACGACTAAGATGAGTCCTGCAGATGCTAGCAAACTTTTCAAGACGCAATATATTATCAGGAGATTTGCACCCATCTCGAAGAAAAACAAAACATTCAAGCGCACAGGATATGTTGACAGAAGTATGATATATAAGAAACACGCTTTTCAATTCCTGGAGGATTTCAAAAATCAAATGGACTCTGATATCCTGCACATGATCAAGACAAGACGAGATGAGATTGCGATATCTGATAAGAAGATCGAGGACGAAATCAATCAGATTTTGACAGTCAACATAGAGTAATTTATTTCTGAATAAAATTTTACTCAAAAAAAAAGGGACTTGTTAGTCTGTGGGGTGTTTGTTGGTGATTCAACTCGGTCTTTAGTTGTCTCATCTGTGTTTCAATGTTTCCCATTTCCTTCTGGTGCTGCTCCAACATGATAGTTCCAACGACGCTGTGTGCGTTGAAGATACTCTCGATTTCCATTCGGGTTTTACTTGAAATTTTTGAAATTGCTTCTTGTTGCTCACACAACAGTCTGTGCAGATCGGAATTGTGTTTTGAGGAAAGCTTTAGTCTTTGCTGGGCCAGATCCTCTAGGGTTTTAATGATTTTTGTGGGAGTGTAACTCGACATTTTTTCTGTGAGAGAGTCTCATGCTTATATATTATGGATCGTGAATTCATACAGACAAAACGTGATTGTTGCGAAAAGTACGATTTCGAAAAACATTCTCAGCTAGTATTTGATTTATGTGATAATTTTTTTCAACGGTGAAATATTATAAAAATAACTAGGTCACCGAGGTTGTAGAATGTATGATCAGAAAATTCTCGTCACCGGCGGTCTCGGGTATATTGGTGTTCATGTATGTGTCAAGTTGTTGGAATCCAATTTCGATGTAGTTGTCATTGACAATTTCAGCAACTCACCACGGGATACTCCCGAAAAGATTAATACAATTACCGGCAGGGCAATTACGCTCTATGAAGGGGATTTATGCGATGTAGCGTTTGTACGTAAAGTATTTCAAAATGAAATCCACTTTTCATGCGTCGTTCACCTAGCAGCGCTTGTGTTGATGCACGAATCTGTATCCGATCCAGTCAAATATTACGACATCAATGTAACTGGCAGTATTGCTTTGCTCAAGATTATGTGCGAACATCATTGCAAGCGCCTGGTTTTCTCGTCTTCTTCGTCTGTTTATGCAGACGCAAAACTGTCTCTTGTCAGTGAATCAGATGCACTAGGTCCAAAAACACCCTATGCTACAAGTAAAGTTGTCATTGAGGAATTGTTGATTTCTCAATGTCACGCCGATCCTCGATGGACTGTAGCAATACTACGTTTGTTCAAGCCGGCAAGCTCACACCCCTCTGGGGGCTTTTGCGAACCCAACATCAACATAAACAACTTAAGTTGTATAGACAATCTTGTCAAAATAGCAACAGGAATGGCAAACGATGTGACACTCGAAAACAAAGGTCTTACAGCACATGACTATGTGCACGTCATGGATGTTGCCGATGGCTTTGTATCTGCTATTTGCGAAATACTCAATCAATCTTTTGCTGGGATCGAAATTATCAACATAGGATCTGGAATCGCTACCACAGACAATGATCTGGTAGACGCGTTTCATGACGCAACAGGCACCTTAATCCACAGTGAATACACTGAAGGTGTCTCGTGCAACGTGACGCAGTCAGGTGCAGACATAAGCAAAGCATTACGTTTATTAACGTGGAAACCCAATCTGTCACTTTCGCAAATATGCGTAAATAGTATCCCACACCAATATGTAGGAACATACGAATACAATAATCATTGCATCCAAAACATCCACGAGCTATGCCAGAAAACAATCCGTAAATGCGAGTTGCTATCCCGAGAGAACGCAATGTCGTCCACAATGCTATCACGTAAAGTTGACATTGCCTCTGACCTCTGTAATCTCATCGAATCGTTCGGAGCTTTTCATAGGCAGTGGAAATATATTGGCAAGGACAAACAACGTGTACTGCACAGGTCGAGACGCGCTCCCGCTGTCTTGTGCAAGCTCTAAATTATGAAAAGTGCCGTTGCAACTTTGTATTTTTTCCACTTGCCACTCCCTTGCTGATCAATCAGTTTGTTAAGCGTTTATTGAAAATCAAAAAAACACACAACTTCATTGGTATTCAGTTCCATCGAATAAATTTTTACCAATGCCGCTTTAATAAAATGCGTATTGTCGATTTATATATACACTTTGCGTATCAATAGTTCGGCCCATTCGTCGTTCACTCTGAATACATTGTCTTGTGTTCGGCAACATGCTTTAGATCAAAGACCAGATATTCATATTGAACCTGGGAAAAAAATCTATTTTACGAAAAAAAAATCTATATAAGGTGTGCTTCTCATATTTCGATACTATACACAAAACCCTCACATGAATTCAAATGCAAAACGTGTATTCGAATCTTTGGACCTGCGAGAGAGCATTGTGAAGAAACTAGACACCATGCAGCAACTCCACTCTTTCTTATGTATACATAAACTAAAAACACTGAAAGAGCACAACCCAGAGATCGAAAAAATAAAAGATAACGTAAAAATCAGCAGAGCATACTTATCAACAGACGTAACAGTGTATGAATTAAAGATTATCGACTTGATACGAGACGAGAAATGGGTGTGCATTCTTCAAAAGTGGGGAAAATATATGATTAATCCAGAGGTGGCAATATCGACTCTCAATGCATTTTCTAGTCGTCGTCATTATTCGAATTCTCCAGTCAGTTTTGTTCAATTGATTTTGTCTGAATTGAATTCGTGGACAGTTGCTGCCAAAGTTGTGGTAATAGCAAAAATGATTGACTATGGATTGCTCGATCTGGTTGAAGAAACTATGCGTAAGCATTGTCAAAACCACACAATCGTGATGGAGAGCATTGTATTTCTTATGAACTGGTTTATGATGATGAATCGTGTAGACAAAGAATGCAGATGGCAATTGAAGATAGTCAGTGGCATTGTTAAAGAAATCGAAGATGAAAATAATGGCACCCCCAGTGAAGAGTGGTTCGCAAGTCTTGTCGAAAGCGAGACTGGGGAAGATCTACCCGATGGTGAGGAAGAGGAAGACAGGTTTTTCGAGCCTTACAACAAAATTAAAGACACAGTGGAAGACTTTGTGGAAGAATATCAAGAAGAGTCGTCTGAAATTGATTTGAAAGATTCGGAGAAAGCGCAGCATTACATGGACCAGTGCATGAAAAACATTATGGTGTACCGAACAGTTGACCTGAGACCCATTGTGTGTCAAGTCATGCAATGGCTGCGTACGATTACACAACAAGAGCTCCCTGAACATGGGCGAAAGCAGATCCGAGCTCTGGCGCTATTGCAAACCGCCCTCAAGACAAACCACAAAATGAGGGCTGGGTTGATCGAATATGGCATTGTCCCATTTGTTGTGAGCCGAATCGCATTCAACAATGGCAAGGCTATGCTCATCCGAAAACGCAAGTTGGATGCGCAAGTTCCGTGTGAATACACGCCTTGTCAATTCGCATACTACTCTTTGCTGTATGAACTCTTGATGAAAACAGACAATGATGTGCTTGTTGCTGCCCTCTCTAAAGCAAGTGCCGTCACTGTCATTCTCGACACTCTCCACGAAGCATCGATGATGAATAGCCCGTTTGTGTTTGAATTTGCAGGAAAAGAGAGGAGAGATGTCTACTATGTAGATCACATGAATTGTTACAAAACAATGAAAAATGGCGTTCCCGTGCACAACATCTCAGAGCTCGCACTCGTTGTAATGTCAAAAATGTGCATACCTAACCGATTCACAATCGACTTAAGATATTACAAGGAAAACATAGCGTACTTTCGTAAGCATAGCGACGTTGATCTGTTGAGAATGGGATTGTTCAGTTTCACAAACATCGAACAAAGTGTAAACGCGCAACACAATAGCATATCTGACGACGATCACGACGAAAGGCTACGCAACCTCTCCAATTTAGAATCGATGGTGTTGAATCCTAAAAGTGAGTGGATGGTGGCACATTCTGAAAGAAAAAAAGCACTTTTGGCGGTCGTTACAGAAGAAATGGAGGCCGATGCAGTAGAAACCTAACTTTATTGAATAAAAGACAAAACAATATCCTGTAGTCTCTGCACTCTTGAACCCTGTATTTAAATACATTTCCACGAGTCTTCCGATTCTTCATGCAATCCTAAAAATAGAATGTTTTGGCGCACAAAAAATAGAATGCTTCTTCTTGATAAACTGATGAATGGGTCGATCAGGGTAATCTACACCATGTCGAAAAAGCGTTCTCGTTTTTCTGACAGTGCTGTCCCTGAATGCCAATCTGACAATGAACACTCGTTTGATTTTGCGAATGTTAGCAAGAGCCACTCTGTACCAGGAGCTACCGATGAACTTCTTCGAGTGTTGAGAAACATGTCTAACTGTCACAAAAGAAAGAGTACAGAAGGACATATAATTTATATCACTGTGGACGAGTTCTATCAGTGGGTTTTTACGGACGTAACTCCAGAGAAAATGTTCAATATCTTTTCCGAAAACTTGCAACTCGATGACGATTCGTCTTATGCGACACTTAGAAATCAACCGAGGACACAGACAATGAGTGAAATCGTGGGAGCTTTTTTCCAGCAATACATATTGTATGATCAAGTGTATGCAAGCTTGAACCGCCGGAATATCAAACTCTTGACGGCAAATGAGCTCCTCAGAAGCTTGACTTGTTTCAAAGATGGCACAGTCGCAATGAAGTTGGCACAGCCAGTGTCGCGGATCGATGGCGAACAAGTCACAGAGATATTATTCAAGGATTTGCCCAGCAAGGAACGAAACATTTTCCTCCAAACTAAAATTCCTTTTTTCGTGTTGAGTGATCTCAGCAGCGCCGAAGAATCTGCATACATCAAATTCAACAATCACACAGATTGAACTGCCACAAGACTCGTGGCCGACACGAAAAATAATTTTGTAGAAATATTTGACTACGTGTGCCACTCTACAAAATCATTTGGGGAGGCCGTTGCGTCCAGCCGTTTTTATTACAGTCAATAAATTTACACAGCAGTCTCGACAATGCACAAAAGCAGCAGTGGGAGACACAGATGACGCGTCATCTTGAAAAGCTGGTAATACTAAAATTTGGTGATTGTATTTCCAATAAATTCTTCCAAGAGTAAATCAACATTGCTATCTTGTGTTATAACGGTATAATCTTGGAGTTTCTCCATAATATGTATATGAAATTCAAGTTTGTTGGTGAGGTCAAAACTGTCTCCGATCACTGTAGTATCATATATAAGTGACATTGACTTTCAGGACTAAGATGTCATCTCCGCAGGAGCCGTGGAAAAAAGATATGCTGCGAAGGTTCTATCACCAACCAGGAGAAAACAATATTTCGAGGCCAATTGGGTACAAAGTTGAAGGGCAACAAAAAAAGGAACAATTGTTTGGCAGGAAACGGACTGCAATGGTAAACCGTCACTTATATTTACTGTCCGAGATGAACATTCGAAATATATATTGGTGGACTTGACATTCGCTGAGGACCGCAGTGACGGTGTGGTACTTGACCGTGATATTTATGAGAAAAATTACATTCTCCAACAAATCGCGGCAAGAAGATAGACGGGGAGAGATAATGAACATTATGTATGAATGGGATAAGTGACAAAAAAAGTCATGAGCGCCATATTTATCTGCATGGACTGAATTGTTACGTTTGACAATTGCACTCGAATCGTGTGTCGTCCGCGAGATTGATGTTTATATGAGCTGTATTTGTATAATACGGGCAGTATCTAAAACGCAACGTGCCACTGATACGGAGTGTATATAAGCAAGCGCATTGTCGGACAAACACAACAATGCCTAGTATCGCGACGAAAACGAAAATATTCCCATCACAGTACTGTCCTATCTGCTTAGATACAAACTGCCTGGGCGATGGTGCCCAATCAACATATGAACAAGAATATGCGGCAAACGTTGCCAATGTGAGGAATTTTGATGCAGCGACACAGGACATGATGAAACCCATTTTGCTCCACGGCGACAAACACTGGATGTGCAAAGGGTGCTTGTCGACCAACCCGCCACGGAACCTCGACGACGCGGGCGGTGAAAATAATATGAGGTGTTATTGCCGAGAAGAATATAACAGGAAGGGGGTGCACAGTGACGGACCACCTGCACCTGTTAGCGAACGATCTGTCTGTCTGAGAATCGCTAAAAAATTCCAGAGCGGGTTTTTCACCGTCTTCAGACAGCTGCACCACGAAATCCAACAAGAGTACACCCATCGCAACGCCAACACATGGACGATCATGATAAATGAAAACTTCTGCGAAACAGACACGTTCCACCAGCTGGGAGCGGAATGGAAACTCGTCATACGCAAGACGATGCTCGTCGTTCTTCCGTTGACCCAGGTCGAGAATCTTGCAGAAAGAACCGTTTTGGAACTCTGTAATTGGTCGGTGCATCAGCTCGGTAATGCAGATTTTGACTGCGGTCCGTACTCTGTGATTCAATTGAAAACATGCCGATGTGAGGATCGACTTTTTATTCTGCGCACGGGATGGCTATTGAAATCATCGCACATTCTCTCTAAGTTTACCATGTTTGTAATACAGCATTTCTGCAAGGTTTTTTTCCAGTATCTCGCGCACTTGCGCCTGCACGAGCGCGACGACGAATCCATCTCGAAGCTGGGAGATTTTTACAACAAAGACGTCCAATCAAAGCTGCGGGTTGGAAAAATCGCCGCCAGAGAAGGTGCTTACGGCTGGGAGCAATTTCTTCGTCAAAATCCGAACCACAACAATGTGGTCCTTTTCATCGAATACCACCCCGGCGGCAATCTCCTACCCCGCTTGGACGAGTTTTCCGTTGCTGCGTTACTGGCGTTTTGGCAATTTCTGGGCGACGTGACCGGCGATTGTAAAGACCCATTATACATTCCGGGTTCTTCG
>Ga0209390_10010382_pt1 | contig 10906 bp, 13 predicted proteins | sample BON01_FD_187212 | JGI IMG/M metagenome (GOLD analysis project Ga0209390, IMG submission 187212) | Freshwater microbial communities from Lake Bonney liftoff mats and glacier meltwater in Antarctica - BON-01 (SPAdes) (version 2) | ecosystem: Environmental > Aquatic > Freshwater > Ice > Glacier... | reverse complement strand
CATTCCCTCCCCCGAACCCACCACCAGGTGAAAGACACAAGCCCTTCTTTCATCCGCTTTGTCAGCAATTTTCTTACTAACCCACCCCCAAGCAAAACAACATACACCCTCCCTTCCCTCCCTCCCTTCCGCTCTCCTCTGTCAACCAATCATCGACGAATTACCCACCCACCTTTTCTCTTTCCCATTATTACATAAACACCTCCGGCGGCATGTCCAAATGTCGATGCCTCCCATGCTTATCCCTCTTCAGCGCCGCAACCTCATCCTCCTCCTCCCCCCCTCCCTCCCCTCCTCCCTCCCCCCCCTCCTCCTCCCCAGAGAAATGCGCAGGGCCTTTCCACTGCGGACTCAACGTCTGCGTCCGATCACCATTCGCATGCATCTCACCCACAAACGACGCCGCGGCACCCAACCCCTCCACCCCTTCTCCTCCCTGCTGCTGCTGCTGCTGTTGCTGGTAAGGTTGATGCCGATCCTCCAACACACTGTCACTACTCAAATACCAATCATGTAAGCCATACTTCCGTTCAATATGCTCATAATAATGAATGACCCGCGAGACATAATTCCGCTTCTGTAAATACGTGCCCGGGAAAAAACTCCGTTTGAATCCTTCCAAAATGATGGTTTTCAACTCTGTAGGGGTTAAGGCAAAATGCTCGATTGCCAATAAAAGTTCTTTCACCACAGTGGTGTTGCTCACGAGCCGGTTGTCGGTGCAAAGAGAGACGCAGATGCCGTGGGCCAGCATGTCCTTTAAAGCGTGTTTCGAGATGTCGTCGCGGAGTTCCACCCTGAGGGAGGGAGGGAGGGATGGAGGGAAGAGAGGGAGGGTTGTTAGGATAAATGCTTAGCAAGTTAAACCTATCCCTTCCTGCCCACCCTCCCAAGAAAACTGACATCGTCTGCCGATTACTGGTCAAGCACACCTCGAGCATAATCCGTCTCTTCGCCACATACTGCGCCGAACCCTCCCCCCCTTCTTCCCTCCCTCCCTCCCTCCCTCCCTCATCTGGAACTCACATCGTCTGCTGATTACTGGTCAAGCACACCTCGAGCATAATCCGTCTCTTGGCAACATATTGAACCAAACCCTCCACAAACTCCGCCGGTTTCTCCTTCTTCGTCACTTTATCCACGCTAAAAAGGTGGTATCCGTGACCTAGACGCTCGCAATGCAAGTCGGTGATGGCTTGAAAGACAGCCTGTTGTTTGAGGGGGGAGGGAGGGAGGGAGGGAGGGAAGGGAAGGGATAAGGATTAGTGGGAGGTGATAGTGATAACCTCTTTGTCACTCTATCCACACTAGAAAGGTGGTATCCGTGACCTAGACGCTCGCAATGGCTTGAAAGACAGCCTGTTATTTTGGGGGAAAGAGGGAGGGAGGAAGGGAGGAAGGAGAATGAGTGCAATGAAAAGGGTTGGTTGGAAAAAGGGGTGAGGAATGGGATATGAAGTACGGCTTTGGCACGAACAGATCACACCAAGGAGAAACGAAGGGAGGGAGAGAGGGAGGTAAAGAAAGAGACCAAAACTTTAAAGTACGAATCAATACCTCGGGTCCAAACGCCTCTCCCGCATGCACCGTCGCCCCCAAGAAATTCTTTTGTGCCACCTCAAAAGCAGTTTGGAAAGCCTCAGCTGGGTACCCCGCCTCTTGCCCTGCAATGTCAATGCCAACAATAGGGAGGTTGTGTTTTTTTTTGGCGTTGATGGCACCGTGGACCAAGGCAGAGGCCGCGAGCTGATAGACAAGGGTAGGGGGTTCGTCCTTATGCAAAGAGCTAAAATTCCGGTAATACTCACTAACATCCGTCATAAACACACGCATCGCACAACAGATAATGCCAAATCGAAAAGGAGGCTCACTCCCGTCTGACACGGAGGGGCGGGCATTGAACTCGGACTTGGCCCGTTCTAACCCGTGCGCTGCTGCTTGCAAGACCCCAATCACGTCCACCTCCGCCGTCGCCAGCAGCTGCGGCGCAAATCTTGGCTCAGTATACCGCACGCCTTCATTGATACAATCCCAGGCAAACTCGTAAGCAATGCGTTCCAGAGCCCCGGGTTGCTGTAAGACGCGGACGATTAACGGAAAACCAGCCAGGTACTCCACCAAGCTGTCGTAGCTCTCACGAAAGACCAGGGTCCGCAGCCCTTCTTCCGTGTATGCGGGCAGCTCCACGCCGTGCATCTGTGCCAACTCAATCAGTGTGCTAAGGCGCGGAGACCCGTCCAGGTGCACGTGCAGGTCCGTCTTGGGTATATCAGTCAGGAACTCGACGAGGCGAGGGCCGAGTTGCTTGAATGCGCGGCAACGCCGACAAGCAGGAACCGCGGCGTTGCCATCCTCTCCGTTGCTGTTGACCCGCCTCTGCAAATCGTCGTCGTCGTCGTCCGGATTGATACTGCTGCTGCTGGCGGAGGCTTGAAGCTTGGGGGCTTTGGAAGACGGAGGAGAGGCGGCCGTGGTTGCGGTGGGGTCGTTGCTGCGCTTGCTGCTCATTCTTCCCCTAGCTCAAGCTGCCGTCGTCCTGCTCTCTTGCTCTTCCGCCTCCTCGTCCTAGGCTCGCCTTCCTTCTCCTCCCTGTGCTTGTGGCTGAGGAAGGAGTGTTGTGAGTGTGGGCGTGTGCCATGGCGTATGTGGTCATCGCCAACGAAAGCTCAACCCGAGAAGGGGGGGAGGAGGGGGGACATTTCCCCAGCTCCCCTCATCTTCATCTACTGATTCGCAACGACCAGGTCACACTTGCACATCTCACACGCAGTCCACCCCCCAACCAACACAGCCACTGCCACAAGCACTACGCCCTCGTCGCTCCTCGTCACTACACCTCGTCGCCAGCTACCCCTCGATCTCCGAGCAATTCGTCCTTGTCGCTTGACGCCAAGCTCTGCAGCTCTGCGCCATCATGGACGAGGTCATTGACACCGGGACCACCACGACGACCACCACTACTACCACCCCTCCTTCCCTGCGCCGCAAACGCCTCCAGCATCGATCCGCTCACACACACAAGGACCTCTCCAGTCGCCTCCTCCCCACCTCCAAGCCTGGGCCCCGCCCAGCCTGTCCGGAAACGACAACTGGGCTTCTCTCTCGCCTCTTCGTCGGCTGCGTTTGCTTTCAGTCCCATTCCCGCGCAGCCAAGCCACGATTCGAGCGCCTTCTCCTCGGCCTCTGAATCTCCTTCGGTCCCGCCGTTGCAGGGCTTTGCGTCGGCGGCTCAAGTTTTGCAGAAGCAGCGAGAGCCGAAAAATAGAGGCCTGGCCGACTTCAGCAACGGCGGCAACGACGACGACGAACCACGCTCCATCTTCCAGACGGCCAACCAGGGCCGCAAGCGGCAACAAGTGGAGGAGCAGCAGCTGGCATCTGCCAAGGCAGCAGGGGACGCGGGTGAACTCCAGCACGCCTTTGAGGTGACAGTCATCGGATTGCAGTACTACGAGGCAGTGGCCGACCGTCTCAAGTCGTCGTCACGCTTTAACCTGCTGCGTGAGCCTAAGAACGAGCACGACGAGAATGCCATTGCCGTGTTTTTGGTGCCGGCGGCGGATGATGGCAAAGACGACGAGGAGGGGCCAGGAACCAAGGTGGGGTACGTCGAGCGCAAGCAAGCTTATCGTTTGGCCGAGTTTCTCGACGAGCCTGACGACGATACGATGGCCTACAACACCGAGATCTGTGCTTTTGCCCGCTGCATCCGCGTGGTCGATGTTCAGATGCTGCGGGCGGGGCTGGGGGAAGGGAGTGGCGACAACGGGGTTGACGAGAAGGAGCAACACGACGATTACGCTGCGACGGCCTCCACTCCCAAAGTGTTGAAGCTTTGCGTCAAGGTGTATGTGAGCGATCGTCGGCGGGACGCATGGCATGCCCTCCAGCAAGCGTTTCCGTCTTCGATGGTGCGCACGCAGGACGCCAAGGACGAGCAGGAAGAGGAAGAACGTGTTGCCCGTGCGCAGCAGGCACGGAACTTGCAAGCTATGGAAAATGTCATGTCCTCCTCGTCCTGGGCCTCGGCCTCTTTGCAAGGCCTCCGGGTCCTCTCCGTTTGTTGACGGCATCGGGACCGCGCTCGTGGCGCTGCAGAAGGAAGGCATTCGCATCGCTTTCTATTGCTCCTCGGAAGTGGACCCTGACGCACTCGCTGTGACAGACGCGCGGTTTGGCACTGGGGATGGCAGTGCAGGCGCTGACAACTTGTGTGCTTTTCCTTTCCTGAATCTGGGGGACGTCCGCCTCATTGATCGTCAGTTATTAGAGCGTCTGCAGCCTGATTTGATTATTGGTGGATCGCCGTGCCAGGACCTCAGTCGCCTGAATATTCAAGGCAAGGGTTTGCAAGGGTTGCGGAGCGGCCTCTTTTTTTGAGTTCCTGAGGATCAAGGAGTTGTGTTGCGAGATTTCGACGCACTCTGCCTTTGTCTTGGAGAACGTCGTTCCGCGCCTCGAGGGAAGCTTGCTTGAGATGAATCGATGTGTGGGCGTCAATCCGCTGCTCCGAAATTTCGGCGGCCGCGCGGGACCGGTACTACTGGACAAATCTGCCTGTAGTGCGCCTTGTGCCTGGCGCCGCTACTGGACAAATCTGCAAGACGTTCTGGTGTCGGGGAGGGCCGCGAAGCACCTGGACAATAATCTGACGTTCGATGGAAAAGCCCGGTGCATCATCCGCAGCGTTCATCGCGATTGGAACTTGATCGACGATCCTCTCCACCCGGCCTCGCGGGGCCAGAGGTACCGCCGTGTGCTGCCGGTGGAGGAGGAGCGGCTCATGGGTTTCGACGACGGCTACACTGACGTGGCAGGAACGCTCTCCGACGACCAACGCCATGCCTTGCTTGGAAACAGCTTTAGTGTGCCCGTGATCCGGCAGTTGCTCCGACGACTTAAACCTCTTGAGGACGCGACGACAGCCGAGGCCCAGGCGAAGGCACAGGCTGAGTTGCGCTTACTGCCGCTTGGGAGCCCAACCGCGCGAGAGTGGTGCTCAAACTGCAACAGTCGAAAATGTGTGTGTTATTAGTTTGATTGGCGAGCGCGCGTGTTTTCTATATGTTAAATATGAGGAAAAGCAAAACATAAATGAAGATCATTTGTTTAGATGAATATTACTTTTTAGATCTTTTATTCTATCTCTTTAAAGTCTATAGGGATTGTCTTTGGGTCTCTTTCTGTTACGGGGTTCCCCTCCCCATTTCCTATCCCTCCCCCTGCCCTCTTTCTCACACTACTCCCCGCTGTCGTCTTCCTCAACCACTTCCTTTTTGACCGTGATGCCCATGGCAAGGGACCCAGGACCGACCCCCCCATAGCCTTCCGGATTTGCCAAGGCATCAAAAGACCCACCCATGGCGGCTGTGTTTCGTGGGGGGGGGCGAAAGGAGGGAATGTAAGATTGTATGCCAACCTTTCAAATTCGGGTTTATACCGGACCATCATACGACTTCACATACCCAAACGTACCGACATGCGAGGGCCCCAGCGAATTGTACATGGGTGCGACCATGCCACCATCGTCGGCTACGTGTCCGTTTGCGATGTGCGGGTCGAGGTGGCCCGTCTTGGCAGCGTACTCTTCAAGCTCCGACAGCAGGCGAGTGCCTTCAATTTTCTCCTGCTGCTGTTGTTCCCGCTCTTCTGTTTCTTCGGATGGCCCCCGCAGGCTGGTGGCGGCAGTGGCTGCATTGGTAGGGCTCAGGAGGAGTAGCACCAACGCCACAAAAGGGACCAGACCGGTCAAGCTAAAGAAAGTAGAGGAGGACATGGAGGCTCGGAGGGTGGCAGCAACAAGGGCAGTAGCAGTAGTGGCTCGGCTCGTGGTGTTTCTGTTGGCTCTGCCGGGGCAAGTGTTCGCATTCACTGCTGGGGAAGTAAGTTGAGGGGAGGAGGTTGATGAGAAGAGGGTCGTCGACTTATTAATAAAGTGCGTCGCTTGCTTCGAGCACAATCAATCGAGGAAGCAAGAATGGTACTGCATGTGCGTTTCTAAGGCTTGCCAAAAAAAATTCTCTGTCCAGGCGCGTGACGTAGGCTGTCTCGGTCGAGTTTTTACGGAAGCCGCCGTGTCGCTTCGGAATCGCCGCGCTAACGGCTTTTTGGTGTGTCGTCTCGTTTTATCACCACAGCCTCCAACCGCAAGCCTGACCGAGCTATGAAAGGGACGCCATTATATAACGTTTACACATAAGCAGTTTCAAGGCTTGCGCATGGTCGCAGCATGTGATTTATTGGTCAATTTTGCTGTCGACTTGTGGAACGTAACGGCCACGGCATCACGTTCTCTGAACGTTCCTCCGCACGAGGCCCATGTACTCGACTCCTTGCTTTACGAGGGGAGCCTTTCATGATGATGCTCCACGTAGAAGCCAGCATTCAAAATGTTATAGCAACGAACAAAACAATTGCACAACGCTTTCAAATAAAAAAGACGTAATCGTCACGTAGCCCGCCCGCCATTCTATTTAAGTAACTTCAAAAATGCTTTTCTTTTGTCTATTGAAACATACCTACCACGCTATGACTACGCCTATTCACTAATAAGTTACACATTCCCCGCTGCTTCCAGCTTCCCAACCCCTACTCGGTACTTGTTTACCTTTCGCAAGCCGTACACGAGCGCTTTCCATACCCCCGCCGTAAAAATGCCCTTGACTCCTTGCGTCAAACTCGAACGCGCCACCACCTTGTGAATACCCAACTTGACCATCTTGGCCGTCTTTTTCACCGGCAATTTTTCCCACGCCGTCCGCAGCGCCGCCTCCGCCTCGCCTGCTGCAGGTACCTTCCCTGCTTCCGCCCCCGGTATCAGGATGCTTCCACCGCTCCCCCGCAAGCTCCGCGGCACCAAATGCTGCCTCACTGCCAATGGCATCTGGCCTAGGAGGCCCGCGCGAGTCGATGGGCTCAAGTCTTGGGCAAAGCGAGTGCGATCCGACGAGGTGGCCGCCAGGGATGAAACGGCCGAAAGGACGTGAGGCGTGTAGAGGCGATGGAAATGGGGTAGATTGGCAGTGACGATATTTTTGACTTTTTGTGGGTTCTCGCCAAAGGTCATGCGGAAGTCGCCTCGGTAGGAAAGGCCGGCAATCATGGTAAAGAGATCGAAGTCGGAGAAGGACTCAGGGAGGAGGAGGAGAGCGGCGCGCGTGGCGCTGGCGAGGTTGGCTTGTTGGGCCTCGGCGAGGGCGTCATAGGCCTTGATGACACGGACGGGTTTTTGCATTCGTCCTATGGGTTGGGGTGGTGGAGAAGAGAGGAGAAGATTATGGATAAATGTGAGTGGAAAGGTTTGACAATTTAAGATATAATCACTTCACAGGCCGCGATTGTCATCTACCATCATCCTGCAATCCGCAACTTGCTCCTGCCAAAGTGTGACTTGCTCCTCCTCTAATTCCCTCCCATCCTCCCTGCCCCCAAAAAGCTACCTGCTGTGTACATCCACCGCCAGTCCAGCAGGTCTTGCCGGAGGGCATGCGTGCTAATAATGCCGTACTTCATGACCCGACCCGGCTGCCCTGGGACGGGGATGGCCGTGTTGTAGTAAATGGCGGCGCCGTAGTCCTCTGCAGTGAATGTGATGGGGAGGGGTTGAACAAGGGTGAGAAAATGATTCTTCTATTTATTAGCCCCTTTCTTTGTCGCACGGGTTGTTATATGCAGGTGCATTTCTTCTCAGAGGCCTTACTCCCTCTCGCTCCCTTTCTCCCTTTCCCATGGCAAAACCAAAAACCATTTTCCTAACCGTCCGATCTTTCCCCCCCTCGCCACGGAGAAGGGTAGAACGAACAAGCAGACATTACCCAAGCATTCTTCTCCACCCCCTCCCTCAACTACCAACCTACACGCCTTGCTCACCTTGAATCTGCCCCAGCCGCTCCGCGCTCAGGTAGCGCAAAACAGAGTAATGCTTCCAATTCCGGTCGAGGTTCTCCCGGTGCCATTCAATGGGATTGCGCACGGCCAGCACCAAATCCAGCATCGGCAGCCGCGCCGGGTCCGTCACGATGGGAAGAGACGATAGCGGTATCGTTGCATCGCCCCTGATCGCCGTGGCCTGCCTTTGCGCCGCCGTCGGGTGGGAGTCGTTGTCGTCGTGGTAGCCATCTTGGTCAAAGACGCCGCTGCCATAGGCAAAGCCAAAGTCCGCGGGCGGCAGGCTCCGCAAGATTTCGTCAAACTGCGTGCTGGCGTGGCCGTGGGCGTCCAGCTCGTGCAATGGGGGCAATGGGGGTGAAGAGCCCATGCTTTTGCCTTGCCTTTGTTGTATGAAATGAGGGTGGGTGGGGTGGGGAGGTCGAGAATCCAGAGCGGACGGAGCAATGATACATGCGTAAGAGCCGCACAACGCCCCGAGATGGTTCAAGTGCATAAGACCTGACCACCCTGCCCACGGGGGTGTGATGCTCTGCACGGTACAGTGTAGGCCTGCTTCGGCATGCGCCAGAAAAAGCCCTCCCAGAAGGTGCGAGAAGAGCGCCCCCAATCAAACACGCCGAAGTCGGCACGAAGGCACAAAGCTCAAGCTCAAGGCCCGTGCACCCTGCACCCTACCACACCACCAAGTGGCTGTCCTAGGCTATGCATTGACATGGATGCTGGGGCTGTGGTGGCGTTGCGGCGCTGTCGCCGATGAATCGCCAACAATTCTCAAGTCCCAACCACCTCCCCCTCCCTTGCCGTGTCGAGGACACGACGACGCCCATAACGACAGCTGTGAGCTTCCCCCATGTCTCCAGGAGAGAGTGCCCCAGCGCGCGGGGGCGGAATCTCGTCGTCGTCGTTGTCTACCAACATGCCCTTTCCTCGCACCTTGTCCGCTACCCTAGTATACTAGTCCCGGATGTTAGGCAGGACCCATATGCTCGCAGGTCTAGAATTTTGCCTCGGGCTCTTCCCCTCCAACCCACCCCTCATCATCTTACATCATCATCCCCCCCTTCTCTCGGAGGACAGGAGAGAGAGGAGGCCACAGCACCAAGACCCCCTCGTGCCCTCCTCGTAAGGGTTACTACAGAGGAAGCAAGGCGCTGGCACCCATCACACCCCTCCTCTCTCCTCCAGAATAGCAAGCCACACTCCCGCCCGACGGTTGCGGCAAGACGCCACCACACGTGATCACAAGCCCCCTTCTCACCCTAGACCATCGCGCCCATACCCAATAGATTGCCCTAGAGGACACCAAGGCATGGACACGCCCATTTATCAGCAGGCCACGCCCACGGTGGCCGGGCATCATCAGCAGCATGGAGGCGGGAGCGACGATGAGGAGGAGCTGGAGCTCGTGGACATCATGCGCAACGCAGACGACGCCTCCTCCTACTACGAACCCCCCCCACAGCCCCTCCCTGCCACATCAGCAGCAGTAGCAGCAGCGGCATCATTTCCCAGCAGCAGCTCCAGCACCGGGAGCAGCGCCATCGCGGCGCTCGCCAAGCCCCCGGCGCAGGCCCATGGCCCCAGCAGCAGCAGCAGCAGCAACCCCCATGGCGACGAGGAGGGCGAGCAACAACCCGAACTTAACGTCGACGGCGCGAACATGGATGACGGGCAAGGGCAAGCCTCCCTATCCCACATCTCCTCCTCCTCCTCCCCCTCCTCCCTTCCCCCCTCCGTGGGGGTGGGTGTGGGTACGGGTGAGGCCGAGGGTGAGTCCTCCCCCGCCCGCAGCACCAGCGACGCCCAGGTCCAAACCGTGGACGACATGGATGTCGACGAAGAGGAGGAGGAACTCGCAGCAGCCGTGGCAGGGACTATCCACTCCTCCTCCCCTCCTCTCCAGCAGCAGCAGCAGCAGCAGCAGCAGCAGCAGCTAGGAGCAGCGTACTCTTTCTCGAGTAGTCATACCATGGCTGAAGTCGAGGCATTCGTTGCCTTTGCCACTGTAGCAGAGATGGAGCAGCAGCAGCAGCAGCAGCAGGAGCAGCAGGAACAGCCCCAAGCCGACGCCAACGAAGCCGATGCCCGCCCCTTCTCCCCTTCCTCCTCCTCGCCCTCCCGCCCTCCCTCCGTTGCGAGTCAATCCAGCGATGTGGACGAGCCTCCTCGTTATCACGATGATGATGGCATCGATCAATACGACGATGACCTCGATGACGACTGCTCCCCCTTCCCTCCCTCTACTACCGGGGAGGAAACCAGCAGCAGCAGCAGCAGCGGTACGAAGCAGCAGCAGCAGCAGGGGGGGAAGGGAGGGAGGGAAGAAGAGGAGCCACCGCCCAAGCGTCGACGAGGACGACCTCGCAAGAACCCTCTGCCTCCAGCTCGTGAGATGCGTTATCCGCAAGGAGAGGAGGAAGGGAAGGAGGAGGAGGGGGAGGAAGGAGGGAATAAGGACAAGGCACCTACAGCAGCAGCAGCAGCAGCAGCAGCAGCAGCAGCAGCAGCGGCAACAGCAGCGTCAGAATCCGTCTTCCCCCCCCCACTCACCCTCCCAGCAGCAGCAGCAGCAGCAGCCACCACCGCCGTTGCCCTCCGTGGCACCACCACCACCACCACCACCTCAACAACAACAGCAGCAGGAGCAGCAGCAGTAGCAGCCCCACCCTCACGAGGACGTACCCACACACAAAGCAGGAGCGGCCGACCCTGGTCTCGTGTGTCATTAGATTCCTTAGGGAATCTCTCCCTCTCTCCTGGCCCTGATCTTGGTTTTGATTTCCCCTTAGAATTACTAGAGGAGGAATCGGAAGGGATGAGGTACCTAGAAGGGCAGGAAGGAGGGCGGACGCCCCGACAGCAGTTGCAGCAGCAGTTGCAGCAGCAGCAGCAGCAGCAGCTACAGCGGTTGGAGCAGCAACAGCAACAGCAGGAGCAGCAGCAGCAGATGGGGTTTTATGGAGGAGGAGGGGAGGGAGGGGGCGAGGAAGGGGAGCCACGGAGGTATGGACCGAGG
>Ga0209390_10010381_pt1 | contig 10907 bp, 13 predicted proteins | sample BON01_FD_187212 | JGI IMG/M metagenome (GOLD analysis project Ga0209390, IMG submission 187212) | Freshwater microbial communities from Lake Bonney liftoff mats and glacier meltwater in Antarctica - BON-01 (SPAdes) (version 2) | ecosystem: Environmental > Aquatic > Freshwater > Ice > Glacier... | reverse complement strand
TAAGCAGCTCGTGGGTTCCGAAACGCATGATGGAGGTGTGAAGGTATAAGGTGGATGGTATGCTGGGTGCAGGTCTGAAGGAGCTCTAGTTGGTATGGTGAGGATTGGTGGGTGAGGTATAGGGCTGGCTTATACATGCCACGTTTGTGTTTGTTGTGGAGATGCCCTTGTACGTATGCCCTGACTCGTCCTGGTGGGCTACTTAGCGTAATCTCGAGGTGTTTTCGCCATTGGTCAGAGCATTGAGTCTCGAGATACTTTTGGTATGACTTCTCTTTGTTATGTGGCTTGGCAAGGGTTACATTGTGTGGCATCAGGGATTTCGGGTCTCGTAGTGGAGGATCCACCTGTCCTACAGCATTCTACATGCGGTCTTCAAGCGTATCCAAAGGCACTGCTTGCAGCAGAGGCTGCCATGAACACCAGAGGAAATGCTGGATTGTGGTGGGGGGCCAGGAGTACAGCCTGAATCTAAGTTGTGCAAGTTGCAGATTTTGTGTGATGTATAGGGGGGGAATACCTGTTTCAGAAAGTAGTGCTGTGAAATGTCCATAAACATGCATGGTGGTGCTGAGTGACTTGTTGAGGCTAGCCTGTAGTGAAATTCTGTTGTGCCAATGATTTTCTGTGCTGTGACTTGTAAGGCTGACACAATGATTGCGTTGGCTTTTTCTGCGTACTGAGTAGCATTGATACTCCCTTGTTGGATGCTGTTCTTGAGTATCTTGATGGCCTATTCTGCCTTATCAGCCTGATCCTCTAGGGCATGTGAGATTTTTTTCCGAATAGCAGGGTCTTTCAGTGTGGATGAGTGGAATTGGGTTCGTGGAGGAAGCTCTTGGGCTATGGGAATATTTGCAGTGCTTTGCGTGGCAGACTTTGCTTAGAGAGAGAGGTGGAGAACTATTGGATTGTGGTCTGTGGGTGGCCCTGATTTGGATCTGAAGCTACGTGAGGGCCTTGGTATCACATAGCAGGTTTTGACTTTTGGAAAATGCTGTTTTGCTACAAGGTTAAAATCGTTGATGGTGGCTTCATCTTGGCGTTGGAGTGTAAAAGGGATGGGATCGTCAGCGCCTTCAAATCTACAATTGAGGATGAGAAAGGAAGTGGTATTAAGCATTCTGAGGAGGAGTCGGCCTCGCTGTGGAGATGCGTGTGTTTGTGATGGGAGCTGCGGCTGGTGGTGAGGGCATATGTCGTTTATGACAGTCCCCAACTCGAGGTGCGATGGTGTGTCGTTCTTGCATTGTGATGTGAGTTTCAGTTTCGTCAGCGACATGCGCATTAAAGTCACCAGTGGAGATGTGGATATCATCGGCAGGAGAGTGGTTCTGTTGAGTCAAGGTGTGAATTTTTTTTTGAATCTCACCCTCACTCGGGCTCACCTCACTCGGGCTCACATACACGCCTGTAATGTGGATTGGACGCGCTGTCAGGGGTGATCTAATCGTCCAGGATACGGCTTGGTGTGAGGACCCATTTGCCCCATCCGTGATACGGTGTTGTTCAACCTTCAGGTTGGACGCATCTCGATACAAATTGCCACGCCAACCCTATGTTGGTGCTGCTTTCCTCTTCGTTTCGGCACTCCTGCTACTGCTCAGATATTCCATCCGCTATCTATCACTTCTTTTGGACGGAACGGCCTGACAGGTGGTATTCTGTTAAGATGATCACAGATACATTTTTTATGATGGGCAAACTCAGGATATATTTTCATTTCTCCTCTGCAAAGCCGTTGATGTTGATAGTGACACACCGAAAGTCTACATGTGTAGGGGCATCGGTGGAGGTCTGGGAGGAGGATGGTGAATATGAGCGCTGCTGTTTCTGTTTCTTACTGTTGTGAGAGCTAGATGTTTTGTCAAGATTACTATTCTCCCTGGAGGATTTTTGGTTAGACCTACTCGAGGTATTTGGTGTGTTCACATTAGACCCTGCGCTAGAACCTCCGCCCCCCTAGCCCCCTGAGTGCAATGTTCCACTCGTACTCCAAAACAGTTTATTAGCATGGCTCAGTACCCCCAAAACCCCTCTCCTTATTGGAAAGATAAACTCCCACTCTTGTGGTGTTATAATAGTAGACAGCTGATAGCGACAGCATCTTGAAAGATCCATGCCGAATGGGCCTGTCGGCTGCAGTGGCCACCCTCGGACCCTTAAAACGCCAACGACTCGAAATAGATTTTACGATCTGCACCCGGCTCAATGAGATACATGTTATCTGGCACACGTAAACATGAGGTCTCAAAACAGATCTACTACGCTGCTGCAGGCGCTTGTTGCCGTGCTCGACGGCACAAGGGATGGCCTGTTGTAGCGGTTTTATTCCTTCCTGATGCTGTCGTCTGGCAGGATAGAGTAAGGGAAGTGGCTCGGGGTTGTTTGGCGTCAGAAACAGGAGCAAGCTCGTGTGTGGGTGTAATTTGTGTATACACACATCAGTCGGGGGAGCAGGCGCCTTATATATAGTCTTAGAAATGCTAACAAAATGTAAACAGGCATTGGAGTTGAGGGCAAGGAGGCACACGGGGCTCTTACTCAGGGAGAAGAAGGGGAATGGGATCTTTTCCTTCCGAATCTTGCCTTCAAGATTGCGCACCGCACTGCCATGTGGGTCCCATATGGTGAGAGGATGTGTCATTTTGCCAGACAGATTGCACGCGACGAGATTTGCATTCTTGCCCTCAAAGGTAGCTTTGGCGTCAACGCATGCCTCTTCGGATCCAAAATAGAATCTGATCACACACACTGCCCACTTCGTCTCTTTAGAGTTGGTATCCAAAAGCAGCCACATACCTGTGGGTGACAACTCCAGGATCTTATCCAGGTACTTTTTGCCAATCATCAGATGGAGGGGCATTAACCTCACCCATTCCCTGCGAACCCCAACTGAGAGCGAGAATATGTCTCCCATCCTTGCAAACCCCTTTGGCGTTACGTGCCTTGTACAGTTTCTGCAGCGCTTCGTCACGGTAGAATGGTACCTCGTGTTGCCAAAGAGAGAATGTCAGGGGTGCCGTGAAGTTATCGGCGAACTCGAAAAGAAGTTCATGGGCAATTTCATCTTGGATGTCATTGATGAAGTCCATGTCGCCGTCTAGATCATTTCTATCTCCTTTTCTGCTGCCGGAGCCCGATCACGTTTGTTCCCTGAACCTGCACTGCCGCCAATGCCCTTACCCACAGGTGCTGCTCCGTCTGCGCCTGCGTTGCCCTCCCCCATGAGACTAATCATGGACTGGGCTATTTCCTCTGCTATCATGACTGCATGCCTCCGCTCCTGCAAGGGCACTACCGTATTGCATACAGGGCACGTGAGACTCTCTGACGCGCACGCACTTTTGAGCCATATGTATGCAAACTGCAATCTGAGCAGGCTGCACCTGATGTGGTGTGGTGTGGTAGTACGCAAATTCCGTGATCTCACATTTGTTTTATTGTTCGCGCAGGCTTCTCGTTCGCAAGAGGAAACACAGGCAAGCACAAGACCACTTCTTCTGAAAACTCGGTGCTTGCGACAGTGCAATTGCCAGCGTGCCGACCTTTGTAGGTATGTTTGCATGATATGTTTGCATGCATTTAAATTGTGTTTATACATATCTACCTATCCATGTATATAGGTACATATATACATTCATATCTATTTATATGCATATATGTATATATACATGTATATCTATCTACACAAAAATAGATGATAGACAAAAAGATAGATTCATGAATATATACATATATATGTATATGTACATATGTATATACATATATAAATGTATATGTACATATATATACATATTGATATATATGTGTTATATATAAAATGTATGCCGCGGTGACAGCATCTGCCCACTATGTGTGTGTGTGTGGTTACATGTGTGGGTTTGTGTATGTGTGTGTGTGTAAGTATGTGTGTGTGTGTTTTGTGTGTGTGTGTTCTGTGCGCGTGTGCGTGTATGGGTGCGTGGGTGTGTGTATGTGTGTTTTAGTATGCTCCAGTGTGGTCAGGAATGTAGTTGTTTTGCTCGGTGTTTGTTGTAAATGTGTGTACGTGTGTGCGTACATGTGTGTGTGTACGTGTGTGTGTGTGCGCGCGTGTGCGTGTACATCTTGTAATCAGGGGTCCAGTTGAGAGAAAGTCGCTGATAGTAGGCATTGCTCTGTTCGTACAGGTGTGGATGCAAGATGCGTCTGGAGTGAAGAACTTGTAGATTTGTGACAGTGACTGTATTGGTCATCACAGTGCACGTGGATTTTATTTTTCGGCAACATATTTCATGGATTTTATTTCTCGGCAACGTGCACATGAGTAGCGTGCAATGCGACGGCGCACATTACCAAGAAAAAAATTCTCTCATTTTCGGGGGAGGTCAATTACTGCCCATTTTTCCGAGGGGCGTTTATGGTCTTCATCATTGAATTACGTGATTCAACTTGGTACCATCAAGCAGCATTGCGTGGATAACGGTGGCGCCAATTCGTTTGGCAATTTGATTTCACGGAACCGGCAAACTCAAAGTTCGACTTTAAGTTTCACACACGGCATTGTTGGAGGGTATTTGTTTTACATGTTTGATTGGCATTTCGATTGGTTCCGTATTTTGATTTCACGGAATTGGCGTTCACGTCAAGCCCGTTTTTGGACTTTCGTCATTACGTTGAGCACACAGAACAGGGTCGCGCATACAGTCTGGAAAATTTCCCCCTATCAGGGGAGGTTGAATTATTTTCATTTTGGGAGAGGCTTTCTTGTGGCTGCTGGTACTATTTGGATTGGTTCAGTATCTTGATTTCGCGGAATTGGCGTGAACGTCAAGTTCGATCTTTTAATTTCGGCATTGCGTTCAGCACAGAACAGGGTTGCGCATACTGTTTGAAAATTTCCCCCTATCGGGGGAGGTTCAATTATTTTCATCTTTGGAGGTGCTTTCTTTTGGCTGCTGGCATTTGGATTGGTTCAGTATTTTGATTTAACGGAATTGGCGTGCACGTCAAGCTCGCTCTTTTAATTTCGGCATTACGTTGAGCACAGAACAGGGTTGCGCATACAGTCTGGGAAAATTCTCACTATTTGAGGTGTCTTTTCGTTCGTGGATTCAAGATTTACTTTGGTATCTTTGTTTCGCGGGTTTCCTTTTCTTGTCTGGATTCAAAAATTACATTAAGCATTTTGTCCATTTTCCGAGCGTGGGTTCAAATATTACATTTCCAAGAGTTTTGTTGCGTGTATACTGAATACTAAGAATTTATGTGGCTTTTGTTTTGCCCTCCGACCACACACTTGGTTTCGCGTCCTTGGTAGTATGTCGCAATCCAAATCTGCAACCGACCAAATCAGTTTGCTCAACGTGTTGTTTTGGGCTACTGACGGAGCATCCGTGATGCTAGGTTCATAAAGTGGAGTGTCCTTTTATTTGAAGTTGTAGGCATCAATTTACTCACTCAACTACCACTGTGTTGCTCACACGCATGTTCTTGCACTGAACCATGCAGCACTTACGCCTTTTGCGGAATGGCTTGAAAATGTGATAAAAAGAATCGTGACATTTTTCTCTCCCGGAGGACTCCGCAAACAGATTTTGAAACAACTCCAAGATGAACTTGGTTTGGACAAGATGGGCATGCTCAAATTTCACGCTATACGTTGGCTTTCAAAGTCAGCAGTTTTGACTAGGATCATCAAGAACTACCCTGCACTGTGTGTTATGTGGGAGCGAGAGGTCTCGGACAAGAATCTGAATGCAGACCACACAGTGTTGGAACTAGTGCATGACACAGAAACTCACAAGTTTTTGGGATCGCTGACAAGTGTGTGTGATGTTCTATATCAACAAGCGGAGATCAACAAAGAATTTCAACATGAGGTTGTATATTTCAAAAAACTCATGGACACAATTCATTATAGCATCAATGAACTGGTACAAACGTATCTGGACTCGGATTTCACTCCTGGAGGCCATTTTTACAATGAAGTGCATGATGCCATGGTTTCAACTCGCAAGTATGTAGCAGAGGTCAATGCTCATGTGAAAGCCAGATTGGAAAAGGCACAGCAATCTGTAAACTCTTTGCCATCGATCGAGAAACAGGTCAAACAACAAGGCGGCAGCAGTAGCGCTTCAGCGCAGCGCGCGGATCAGACAAGTAAACAGATGCCAATGAAGGAAGACGGTAGCAAACGTATAAAATGTTCTGTGCTGCCATTCAAGTCGTCTACCTACGACATCCCGAAACGGAAGCCTTCTGGATTTGCACAAGAACCCCCTCCTACTCCTACCCGTAGAGATGGACAAGAATGGTTGGAAATGGAGAAGATTGTTGGTGAACGGGAGGATTTGTCTGAATACAAGTGTAGGTGGAAAGGATATTCAGCCAGGCACGATACATGGGAGGGTGCATCCAACATCCCTGATCTCATTATGGATCAGTACACACGAGCGAGTATGCTTGCAAGTCGACAAGACATGACAATGTGACACAAGAGTAGTCACGTTGACTTAGACTCAATGTACTCGTACAAAGGGGTGGATGTGATGATGTGCATAGGCGAAGAGCAGTCTGTAATTGATGGGATCAAACAATATGCACGAGATGTCATTGCGGGGCACAAGGAAAGATTCCCAGACGGAAGTGGGGATGTGTTGTCTGCCTTTGACATTTTCCACGTGGATTCTATGCCCACTGATCGTAAATCTTGGCTCAATTGCATTAATTTAATTTTAATTGCTTTTATTACTGGAAACAGTAGTTTAGAACCCTTGATTGAGGGTCTATGTGCTCAAATCCATGTGAATCTGAGGTGACGTGTTTTCGGCCGGAATCGAACCGGTGGCCTTACGGATTACTAACTTTCTTGAGTGCCGCGCTCTTCACCACTGAGCTATGGTGACAGATGAATCACCGAAAATCCTTTAGGACCCTCCAGAGAAATGTTTGGTGTTTTGGATCTACAAGTTTTGATTTCTCATTACTATCCTTGTGTTGTCAACGAGTTTGAAGGAACATGCAAACAACGACATTGCCATCAACAGTGGAGAATGCTTCGCAATCGTATGTGGGAGTTAAGGGAGAACGATCTAAAATTTGACAAAAATTTGAGTGCTGCTGACTTTTTTGCTGACCGCCTGAACACATCTTCGCCAAATACCGACAACGAGATTCGTGGGCTGGTTCAAATGTTTTGTGTGATTGTACTGTCATCTGTGCCCAATGAACGTGTCATTAGCAGCATGAATCGCACCAAGACAATTGAAAGATTTCGAATGTTGACAGATTTGTTGAATGATCTCATGATGATCAAGTCAAATGGATCGGATTGCGAAGGAAGTGGTGATGAAAGGTGGAAAGATATCGTTGACAGAGCACTTGTAGAATGGCACCGAAGAAACGACAGGAATCCTAGTCGTTCAAGATCTGACGTGCGGCCTGAACAACAAAAGTAACCTCAAGACATCAAGACAAGAATCTCTATGCCGAAAGGAGCCAAAGTCCAAAAGTAGATTGGCTGCTGCATCAGGTAGATCCACTGCTGCATCAGGAATATGACTCGGCCTGACATCCACCCACCATCGCTTTTCCTGTCACCCCCCCCTCCCTTGCCACGTGCATTGCCCTGCTTCGACGCCTCCTCTCTGTCTCTATTCCCTCTGTCGCAGAAGTCTTGCTTCTTAAATTCTGTGCGATGCCGGGCAGCTGGGGACAGACAGCGCTGGTAGAAATTTTCAAAAGTAAGCTCACTGTGAAATGTAGCATAGTACATATATACATATACATATATATATTATATATATATATACATGTATATATATATATATATATACATACATGTATGTATATATATATATATAACCTGACTGTAGCGCTGACTTTTGAAAATCTTGTTCAGGCATTTTGCGCATCACAAACATGGAGGAGGGCGAGATTGAAACATAGGCGCTGCGCGATGTAGAGGGCAAGACTGTGCTCACAATGATTTTGAATCTTGTTGTGCGCCCTGCCTGAGCGCTGCACTCTTTTTCCACCAATCGAACCTGTAATTACGTCTCTTCTTGTGCAAATAAGCCGTATTATTAGGACTCATGTTGCTTATGTTGGCGCATTGTTACTATGCGTGGCAGTGTGTGGCACTGTGTTGCAGCGTGTATGCTGAGATGGCTGCCATGTCACGCATTTGAATTGTTGCTCACACTTCATGTTCAAGGTTGTTGCGCGCCCTGCCTGAGCACCACACACACTATGTATACATGAATATATATATGCTCTGTTCCGCAAATGAGCCCTATAATCACGACGTCTTTTTCCGCAAATATGTCCTATGAGTACGACTCTCTTTGCGCACATTGATTGTTGTTCAAAATTCATTTTAAAATCTGGTTGTGTGTGCTGCCCTCCCTGAGCGCATCCGACACTCTCTTTCTGCAAAGGTGCCCTATAGTTGCGGTATCTCTTGCCGCAAACGGGCAATGCAACAAGAACTCTCTTTCTGCAAATGAGCCCTACAAGACTTATTTCCCAAAAATGAGCTTTATAATTGACGGTTCAATACTATACATGGATATATACATATAGATATACATGGACACATCAGATTGCGTCGTTGGATCGTCGATGACAAGACGTCAACGATATATATATAAATCGTCGATGACATACACTTATGATGTACACATATACATACGTACGCGCACACACATATGTACATATATATATGCCCATATATGTAAATCGTCGATAATTTGTCAACGATGAGAATGCGTAAATACATATATTATGTATATATATGTATTTATATATAAACTTATCCATGCGACCTTGCTTTCAAGGGATGTAGGTGCGTACTGAAGTTCAATTGAATAAAAGAACAATTTCGATAATATGGTGACACTGTCGAGTGGTTATTTGTTGTTTATGAGGGTTGGAGTCAGGAATCTATATTGAGGTGCACTAAAACATCGAGGATGAAATCAGGGCTTGTTTTGGAAAATTTTAAGGTCCGCTGAACCTCGGATGATTATACATATAATGTATTATCGATGATACATATATATATCAAACATGTGTCATTCAAAAACATCATTTTGGAGGGTATGAAATCAAAAAAAATCCCTCTAAATTCACGCGAAGTTGCTCTCCGACGCGCTAGGATCCTGTCAAACAAAATTTGCCTGTGGCGCTGGCCTCCGGCAGCTCTGCGAGACTTCTGCATTTGCAGCTGGAGTGCCCATTGTTTGCCAGATTTTTGCCAGAAAGGCTGCAAGGCACCCCTTTTTTGGGCAACGACTGCCGAGCGAAATGTCCTAGGTGGCGAAGACAACACCATTGACAAGCAGCGTGAACTGCTCGACATACACCTCCTTGCCGCAGCTTGCCATGGCGCAGACAACTTTACTGATCTCCTCTCAGTGCGGAAGTTTCCCATCCGCGGACGGTAGGATGTGGTTGAAGAACATATGGCGCGCGGTCTTATTAATGGTACGCCCTGCGAGCGAGTCCTTCTTTTTTCATCCCTGGTGATGAGCTCCACCGTGTACTCCAGATATGAAAAGGCTCCTACCATTTTTGCGACCGCATTCATGTTGCTTTTCGTGAAAGGCGATGGAATAGGGTCCAGTTTCGATGTCGGGAGGGCTTTTGGTGTCATAGCACGAGCCACCTCGAGTCCCATCCGTTAGTACTGCTGGCCAATAACCACTACATCGCTTTGAGGATCATAAGGTATCACCAGGTCGAGCTTGGGTGTCAACTGAGGTAGGCTGCCATAGAATGTGAATCCAAGTCGGAGCGGGCTGGAGTCAGGAGGTCGGGGACAAGGGACCATTTCTTTTCCACCCGCCGTGAATGGCAGAGCCCGCATGGATCCAGCTCGGGCTGTCCACTTCTCAATAAATGTTTTGAATTCCTCCTTCGCCTGCATATTATCTGAGAAGGCAATCGAGCGCTGCATGATATACGGGGTGATAGAGTCAGCATTAAAAGGGCGGCCAAAAATGTTCGAAGTTGTCTGGAGAGCAACAGCCAGGCAGCTGTTGGTTTCAACGTCGATGTAGTTAGTCCCTTCCCGGTGAGTCTGGAGCCACACTGTGTTGAGTGGGATCCGTGGCATCAGTCGGACAAGGAAACTGGGGATGAAAAATGGCACCTTGTTCCCCCTCTCAAGAATGGTCGGCAAACTTCCCGGCAGTGTACAGTTGCACCACGCCACATCTATGTCGATCGTCCGCACTGTGAAAGGTGAGTGTAGTGGAAGTGAAAGCGCGTCCGGCCGGGGCCGCTATCGGGGCCGTTGGGAGTAGAGCGATCACTGGAGGGCATACGACGACCATTAGCCCTGATCTTGTTTGCATGCGCACTGGCAACACGGAGCGCCATCCCGGGACTGCTTGCACGTGCGTCCCATCCACACCACTGGAGCGCGAGCTGTGCATGGGAAATGGGGCGTTAGGCGGGGGCTAGCTCGCATGATGCTCGCATTGTTCGCAGCAACGCGGTGCCTTGCATTGAGCGCGTGCTTTGTCCTCTTTGTCTAGTGTGTTTGAGTTATCGCGGTCAGTGTGTTGCCTACAGCGCCGGTGCGGCGCCTGCAACGCCTGCCGCGACGCTGGGAACGCACGCCCTGGTGCCGCTGCATCTGTGGGAGCATGCAGCTGGCTGCGTGCGTCAGAGTTCACTGCGCATGCGCGCGTTTTGTTGGCATGTTTGTGCATGCGATTTTGTCCGGCCTGCTGACAGGGTGATCAAGCACAAAGTGTTTTGCGTGTGCGTTTTTGGTCCTTGCTTTTGGTATGCATTGGTCTATTTTGTAGCAGGGGCGACATGTTGGTCGGGACAAACAAGCAAACCCCGTCTCTTCTTTGCTACGTCGTGGGGGTTTGCATGCACGCACGCGCACACACTGGGTTACGATCGCA
>Ga0209390_10010371_pt1 | contig 10913 bp, 10 predicted proteins | sample BON01_FD_187212 | JGI IMG/M metagenome (GOLD analysis project Ga0209390, IMG submission 187212) | Freshwater microbial communities from Lake Bonney liftoff mats and glacier meltwater in Antarctica - BON-01 (SPAdes) (version 2) | ecosystem: Environmental > Aquatic > Freshwater > Ice > Glacier... | reverse complement strand
AATGAAGCTCGGCACTTGTTACAAGATCAACGTAAAGCCGCAACAGAACTCGCAGCAGCTCAAGCCATGCAAAAATCTCTTGAAGAAGCACGCGAAGCCGCGGCAGCCGCAGCAGCTCAAGACGCCACCGCAGAATCACGAGCAGAACTCGAATCAGAGCCAACAGAAGCGGAACCTAGAGCAAGGGTCAGAACAACCAAGCACGACATCTAGTGAACAAGCGCGACTCAAACCCACAGTCCCAGAATCAGCACCACCGTATGTGCCTGTAGCGCACAACTACTCTCAAGGAGCAAATGTGAATAGATACAATTACAAGCCGAGTGCATTACCATTTGGCTGTCAGACCGAACTTGCGTATGTACCTCAAAGCAAATCTGCAAAATACGCATTGTACGCTAGTAGCTTGAAATACAATTCCAATATCAGCCCAGAAGGATTTCAATCGATGATTGATCTGTTAGAGAGATACAATCGCGGTGAATTTGACATTATGTTTTTCAAAGATAATGCGCATCTAGTTGCTTATGCTTGGTTTTTACACACGGGTATGTCTTTTCTGGACTTGCTCAAGCTGCCCTTAGGTGAGGGTCTCTTAAAGTGTTGCAATGGAGATTTAGAAGCAATGATAAATGCATATCACGGAGGAGGGGATACGCAGGCAGAGTTATCTAGTGAAATCAAATTGTTATTGATAGACTTAAGGAACAAGGACATGTGTATTTTTCAAAAAATACAACAAGCGGACGCGTATAATTTCACTCTAGCAGCACTGGCTCCGCACCCAACAATGTCAGAGCCAATGAAGGGATTTGTGATTCGTTTGGAGGCTCGATGTGCAAAGTTGGCTCAAGAATGCAAAGCTGAGCAGGGTCGGCGCGCGCAGGTTGTGTTAACTATCTTGTCAACTATAATGATTGGTAGTGTGTCAATATATTCAATGTCCGGGGTATTGATAGCTACTCGAATATTAGGTGTGATATACCAGTCAAATATACTTGTCTTAGGTCGATTCTTACAGATTGCACTATAACCAAATAACATATTGTGTGTTAATATAATATATATGAGCGTGTGGCGCAGAGGTAGCGCGCAACGTTGACATCGTTGGTCATAAGTTCAAGTCTTATCATGCTCATTTTATTTATATATATTACTGTTTTTATTGTTATGTAAATCTCTCATAGAGCATTGATTATTTTGTCAGTTTTATGATAAAGTATATTATATATATATATGCCTAAATCTTGTCGTAATGTTATAAATTTAGATGAAAATCGCTTGTATTTGGATCAGTTTGTAGATACATTTGAAGATTTTTTTGCACTAGTGCCTCGTAAATTTGCACGTGCGAAAAATAGAGTGATCATTGACTGCGAGCCTTCAGCAAATGCAGGTTATTGTGGTAAATTTACTATTAGCGATAGCACAGGGTATTGCGGAGTAGTTAGCAAGCCATTGGCTGAGCACATGAATAATATGCTGCACTTTCATGCAAATTGTTTATCTCCGCTATCAGGTGTGTCTTTCTTTTTGTTAAACCTGTTGACTGAAATTAACACAACAAAGTGTCAGTGGGTCGTGGAATACAGTGATAGCAAGATAGATTCTATTAATGCAGTGTTTACCACAGATGGTTGTGATACGAAGTACTACATCCCTTTGTATCGGAGTGCCTGTAATAGTGCGTATTTGCACTTAGATAGTAGCTCGTTAAGTGTTATTCAAAATGCAACTATACAATATTTATCCAATGCATTTATAGATAATAATTCAATTATCTTTGATGCTAATCTTCCGTTTCGTCATCTGCCTTGTCATAACATTTCTTACAAATCCGAAATGCCCAAGTTAAGTTTTGATGATTTTGCACGTTATTTACCGAGCTCAACAAGTGTTACAGGTGATGCTCGTTTAATTTTAAGCGATAAAGCGCTACCTTCAGTTTTAAGTCTTTTACAGATCGCTAATAATGAAAGCGGGTCAAATTTGATTTGGGATAGCGAATTGCACGGAGAATTGAAGAACGCACAAAACGAGATATATGTTGTTTGCACTGATGAGAGTAACGGTTTAAAGAACGAGTCTTTATCGCAAACGTCAGCAGAGAAAGTGAAGAGTCAGAAAATTAGCTACATAATGCTTAAAAACCCAACTTCCAATGCGGGTTATGTGATATATTATGACAAAATGCCGTGCGTAATATAAACAAGTGCAAAAATACACGTTAAGAGCTTGATTGAATTGGAATTTTACTACAAAATTAGATATGTCTGTTGTTATTCGGTTTGCCCGTCATGGAAGACGCAATTCACCTGTGCATCGTATTGTTGCTATAGATAGAAAGAAGGCTCGTAATGGAATGCCTATTGAGTACCTTGGTACATTAGATCCGCGTATGGCAGAGAAAATTGTATCTTTGCATCCAGAGCGTATTGAGTATTGGAAATCACAGGGTGCGCAAATGTCGTTAGCTGTTCACAAAGCATTAGCAAGAAAAGGTTTAATGGAAGCTCCGGTATATCCAGAGCAGACAAAAAAATGCTTGCCAAAAAAGAGAGCGCAAGCGCGTCTAGCTGCAGCTGCGAGGTAAAGTGGTTGTAGACAAACTGTGCAAGGTTGCTCGTGTATCTAAACCTCATGGATTTGATGGTACTCTGAAATTACATTCTTATATGGAAGATATATCTTCGATTTTAGGGAAGCACGTGATAATAAACGATGCAAACTATAAATTAGATTCGGTAGCCGGTTTGGTTAGTAAAAATCCACTAGTAAAGTTTGCAGGGATTGATTCTCATGAGAAAGCTTTGCCATTGAAAGATCAGACTATTTATATACATCGTTCTAATCTTCCAGCGTTGAGCGAAGGAGAGTATTATTGGTGCGATCTTTTGGATTGTGTTGTGCATTCCGGAGAGGGGATACTCGGCACGGTCATCGAAGTGCGTGACGATGGCGGTGGTTTGTTGCTGAAATTAAATAATAACGAGTATATTTTGTTTGATTGGATTGAGAGCATTGAGCAAAATCAGATTTTCTTGAAAAACGAGATATAAGTGACGATGGCGGTGGTGGTTTGTCGCTGAAATTAAATAATAACGAGTATATTTTGTTTGATTGGATTGAGAGAAAGTGTTTGGATATATACGATGTGTGCAGAAGTTAAAGATAAGTGATTGGAGGCGTTCATTACGAGAAGAGATTTGAGCAACTTGATTAATCGCAAAGATTTTCTTGAAAAACGAGACACGAGTGATTGGTTATTTTGTCAGTTTTACCATTGGTGTGATTTTATATAGAAAGCATTGTCGCTGAAATTAAATAATAACGAGTATATTTTGTTTGATTGGATTGGATTGAGAGAAAGTGTTTGGATATATACGATGCGCATCGAGTCAATATTATGTTTTATTGCAATTCCATTCGTTCATCAGTATTCACGTTTTCTCGTGATTCTGTTCATTCATCAGTGTTCACGCTTTCTCTGAGTGTATTGCACGGGCAAGCCTTAAATTCTCTGGTTAATGCTTTCTCGCGATTCATTTCACCAATCAAAACCTGCGACTCTCTGTCTCACGCTTTCTCGCTGTCTGTCTTACCAATCCAAACCTCCAGCTCTCTATCTTGTGCTTTCTCCGAGTGTATTGAACGTGGCAAAGACTTAAATTCTCTGTCTCGTGCTTTCTCTGAGTGCATTGCGCATGGCAAAGCCTCCGGCTCTATGTCTCATGCTTTCTCGCTGTATATCTTACCACCAAGACCTACAGATCTCTATCTCATGCTTTCTCTGAGTGCATTTCACCCGTCAAAACTACGAGCATTCGCAAATGTAGTCCAGCGATCTTCGTAATGCAATCTCACAGTGCCTATTGGACCATGACGTTGCTTTGCAATTAAAATTTCCGCCTGATTTGCAAACTGAGCCATTTTATCTTGCCAAGGACCCATTTCCTTAGATCCTTCCGCAGGTTTTTTGCGCGACAAATAATACGCTTCCCTGTAAATAAACATCACCACGTCCGAGTCTTGTTCAATAGTTCCTGATTCACGTAAGTCCGCTAATTGGGGCTTCTTATCCTCTCTTTGCTCCACAGCACGTGATAATTGCGACAGAGCTAAGATTGGAACTTGCATTTCTTTTGCGATAGCTTTTAATGTTCGAGTAATCGCAGATAATTCTTGCAAGCGATTTTCTGTATTTTTACCTAAAGACAAAAGCTGCAGGTAATCAATTACGACAAGTTCTATTTTATACTGACGGACCATTCGGCGCACTTTTGTACGCAGGCTTTGAATAGTCAAAAACGCACTGTCCTCTATATACAATGGTTCATTAAAATCTTGAGCCGCACGCACAATTCGCTCCCAATCTTGATTATTAACTGCTCCTAATCGCAATTTATCTGAAGGGATTTTCACATGTTGACTTAATAAACGATTTCCGATCTGATCTGACGACATCTCTAATGAAAAAAATGCCGTTGGATGACCAGAGCGTGCAGCATTAAGGGCAATACACGCACCTAAGGCAGTTTTACCCATTGAAGGCCTTCCTGCCAAGATAATAAGGTCAGATTTCTGCAAGCCTCCCAGCTGATTGTCGAGGTCAATTAACCCGGTGGTGATTCCAGTGATATGCCTACCACTTGCACGTGCAGTCTCAGCTCGATCCGTTGCGGTTTTCACTGCATTTAACAGAGAAACGGTATTGCTTTCGCTTTTTTCCGACGCAAGTTCAAATAATGTCTGTTCTGTATGCTCTAAATAGTGCAAAGCCGGTTCTTTTCCTTCGTAAAGATTAACAGACAGTTGATCAGCGACATTTGTTAACCTACGCCTTAGATATAAATCGTACAGTTTGTCTGCATGAGTCCTAATACCGTGTGGAGTGGGAGAAATTACATTCGCAACCATTTGCGCAAGAGTTTCGTGAAGGTTGTCAAATTTCACAAGATAACTAAGCGTGATTGGCGTAATTATCTGGCCTTGCAATATAAGTCTTTGGATACTTTCGTAAATTTCACGGTGAGTTGGCTGTGCGAAATGCTCTGAAGTGGTCAGGTCTGATATATATTCATATAACGAGTTATTTCGTAGTATAGCACCTATGATTTCCTGTTCGAGTATCATATCTACGGGCATGATACGTAAGTCGGTCATTTGTTTTATTATACAAGATTTAAAATATTGGCAATTATTCGATATGCTACTTGATTTACTCTTAAAGAATAATTACTATAATAATAGATATGAAATCGAAAATCATGATGAGAGGATTGGTAATGTTGTCATTGGGCGCGTCCGTGTGCAATATAACTCCTTTTACACTTAAAGAAGAAGCTAGAACGACTAACCAAGAGTCACAATCTAAATTGAATGCAGACATCAAGTTACAGACAGATAAAGCATTTGAATCAAGAAATGCAGTAGCAAAGTTCGCAACAGCTCTTAACGGTCTCACTTTTGCTGCATATCAAGCTGCAGGCACAGGAACTCCTGCAAAGCCGACTCATGCGACTTCTGATACCGATGAAGCAACGGTATCTTTTATAGCTAATCTTTATACTAAAGAAGATGCTGATCGTCAACCAGTATTAGCGGCAATTGTTGCTTTAGCGAGGTTCGTGTCTCCTACTGGAGGTACGTTTGACGTATTAAGCACAGCTGCGAACAACGCTACATTAGGAAGCGAAGCAGCAGGTACTTTCTTTAGTAATGTTAAGGATGCCATTCAGCGTCCACTAGATGTTGTAACTCGTGCTAAACAAAACATGACACAGGACGCAATTGATGCTGAAGTGAAAAGAAATGGAGAATCAGCAACAACTAAAGCTAAAACTATATTGGCTGCGCTTATTGCAAAGCAGAAAGCTCTAGTTGAACCAGCAGATAAAGACAGACAGGAATCTGAGAATCTTACTGCAAAACTGACTGCTTTAAACACAAGAGCAACATCAATAACAGACGCAGATTATACAGCATTTCAACCTGTTCCTGCCGCTCCTGTTCAACCAGTAAATGGAATGGACACATTACTTGCAAAAGCACAGGAATTCTGGAAGGATAGTACTGTTGCTCGATACGCTGTTAAGTCCGTATTTGCATGTGTATTCGTTATGGCTGCGTATGTAATATACCAATACATCTTCAATTTCGGTGCATCATTATACAATGCATACGGATCGTTCAGAGCTTAATTCGCAGCTTTGCGAGTTACAACTGAATGTGTTGTAGTGTATAATTTTTACTTGTTACTGAATATATAATTTTTTTTACTTATTTTAGAATTTTTATAAATAATTTTTAGTATTACATTTTTTCATTTCTCTAATAAGAAGTGTATGTTGATGTGGTAGATTTTGATATCGCGAGATGCATCTCTATTCTCCCTCTACACACAGGGGCAGTATTACTGTTTGCTAGGATACATCTTTTCTGAGACGTCACGCTGTCAATAAAGACGCGCAATGATACATTGCTAAACTTTGGAGGAGAGGAGGAGGGTGTGTGATAAATGATATGTATGCGTTTGCAACGAGACGTAACTTGATCAGGAAATGAAGTGCAATATAGGTTTAATGCATCTCTATTCTCCCTCTACATGCAGACACAGGGGCAGTATTACTGTTTGCTAGGATACATCTTTTCTGAGACGTCACGCTGTCAATAAAGACGTGCAATGATAAATTGCTAAACTTTGGAGGAGAGGAGGGAAGTTACCGAGATAGATGCGCGTATTGCAAGACTTTTTCTTTGCCGGTAAAAAGATTATTCAATTAAGTGAGCAAAGCGTTGATTGCGGATGAAGGTGATGCTAGTGCAAGTTGATTGTGGCACTCTCAAGAATCAATGCAGGATGTTGGTTATGAATCGATTGCTGCAATCATGCAAATCTGCAATACGAGAAACGCCTAGACCAATACCATTAAAATCATCTCAATTATCTGTAAGATTGGTTGTTCGAATCACGAATCAATACCAGCAGCAGCGCTCAAATGACCATCAGAGCTTGTTATGGTGCATTGTACACTAGATCTATTATAATTAATACTTAAGACCAATACCATTAAAATCATCTCAATTATCTATAAGATTGGTTGTTCGAATCACGAATCAATACCAGCAGCAGTACTCAAATGACCATCAGAGCTTGTTATGGCGCGTTGTATACCAGGCAGTTGCAATTTTATACATCCCCACACATAGCCACATGTTACAACTGTAAACATTCATCACGACACATTCAATGACAATTAATAATGTTTTTTAAATTCCCTATGGCAACAGTTACCAATTAACTATCATGTGTGCAGATTTTGCACTAAGGCATGCGCGGTTAACAATTCATTATTATATGTTTTATTTTGGCGAGAACATCTTCAATAGACCTGGTAGCACTTGATTCAAGACGTCTTGTGGTTTTGAATCAGATGGTGTGTCCGTGACATTTGCGTTTGAATCATCTGTGACACTTGCATTTGAATCAGCTGTGTTTGGACTTTTTTCTGGATACATATAATCTACACATGATTTTAATGGAGGTGCTATTTCAATACAGCGCTTCCTTGCTTTTGCGTACTCCTCTTTGTCTTCTGCTGAATTTTTCGCTTCATGATTATAGTTATTCATCAATCGAAATGCGGAATATATACTATATACCTTGTATGCAGTTAATACAAAGAGTGCCCAGTTTATATACATAGCTAAGCTTGACGGTCCGCTTAGTAATGCAAATGTACCAAGTCCTGGTATTGTGATGCTGAAAACGCCTGCTATTGGTGCAAGAGCAAAGAATGCAGTCGAGAGCGTGAATATTTCTACTACACCAAGCTTTAACCAAGACAAGTTGTTTAACCATGTTAATCCATGCAACAACGCTTCTATTTTCATTTTATTTTCACTACGTAAATCTTTCTCTGCCTTAAGTTGTTTGCGCATATCTTCGACTCCTTCAGCTACTGATAGTTTTGCATTGAATTTCACTTTATTTTCAGAGTGACTGTTGATTGAACTTATAATACCTGGTTGAAACCAAGATTGAACAACAAAAGCAACTGGGAATGTTAGCATAAATGGCCCCAAGTACTTCACGCATAAGATGAAGTGCTCGATGATGTATTTATTGGTCCATTGCACGTCTAATTTCAGAACAATTCCGCTAAATAACTCTTTAGACCAACCTGCAGCTTGATATCTGTAGAGTAAATACCATGATAATGAAAAGACAGAAGTTATAAGTAATGCGATAATCAAACCTGTAGAGATAGATGTTCTATTAGAATCGAACATTGGCCAGACTAACATCATGAGCAAATTGCTAACACTCGAGAATGGGTTTGACGCAAATGTTTGTAGCATTCCCAAAGACATTGCGGGTGTTTCTGTTGGATTTGACAGTGTAGTGGATAATTTGGATAATGTTGCGAGAGAGTTGAGTTTAGGATCTACTACTGGCGCAGGTACGTTAGCACTGTACAAACCACTAAGGCACATCGTTAACAAAAGACGTTTCATAATTAAATAAATTTTACTATATTATCATATTGTTATGATAGATCAAGTATGGATTTGAGGATCGTTGGATGTATTATACATGACAATCGACAAGTCTGAGTGCGCGTGAAATTATAAGCTTACTTTTGGCAATGTAACACCAACTTGGTTCATATATTTTCCTTTTCTGTCTGAATATGTCACTTCACATGGAGGGCATCTGAAGAAGAGAAACTGGCACGCGCCTTCATTTGCATATAATTTTGCTGGCAGTGGCGTTGTGTTGGAAAATTCCATAGTTACATGACCTTCCCATCCTGGTTCAAGCGGTGTGACGTTTACAACAATTCCGCAGCGCGCATAAGTGGATTTGCCCAAGCAGATCACAATTACATCTGTAGGGATTTTAAATCTTTCAACAGTAGTCGCTAATACAAAGCTGTTAGGGGGTATTACGCATACGTCTTCGGTTTTTTCTACAAAGCTTGTTTCTTGGAAATTTTTTGGATCTACAATAGTATTGTTGACATTTGTGAAGATTTTAAATTCACGATCAATTCTGGCATCGTACCCATAAGAAGAAACTCCGTACGAAATACCACCTCTTTGTTTTTCTGAAAAGGGGGTGATCATACCTTGTTGCGCTTGTTCACGGATCCAACTGTCCGGCATTATACCAAAGTTCATATATTATTATAGGGAGTTTTTTGCTTACGTATATTGCGATGGAAAAACCTGATAATATTATTATAAAAGCAATGGAGCGTGTTGTATCTAATTCTGAGCCATATTATGTGCCTACAGATCACAACGAAACAGATATTATCCTGTCTGTTTCTGGATTATCTTATATTAAAGACAATGTATCAATTTTAAACGACATTAGCTTTGATTTACGTAAAGGTGAATTTTTTTCGATTTTTGGTCAATCTGGATGTGGAAAAAGTACATTATTGAAGTTGATCGCTGGATTTGAACAGCCAACGTCAGGTTCGATTATCCTCAATGGTAAAGACATTACAAATCTACCACCAGAGGAACGAAATTTAAATTTGATTTTTCAATCTTATGCGTTATTTCCACATATGAATGTCGAAGAAAATGTACAGTTTGGGTTGAAAAACGAACGTTTATCACGTGAGGTGATTCAAGAGCGAACGAGTGATATTTTACAGCGATTAAGAATGGAAAAATACCGCTATCAACCTGTTATGTCGTTGTCCGGAGGTGAAAAGCAGCGAGTAGCAATTGCGCGCGCTCTTGTGAAGCAACCGTTAGTATTGTTATTGGACGAACCCTTTTCTGCGCTGGATAAATCATTGCAAGAAAGCACGCAACTTGAAATGGTAGATTTGCAGGAAAGCTTAGGAATGACTTTCTTGATGGTTACGCACGATCAAGAAGAAGCGATGACAGTGTCTTCTAGGATTGGTTTTTTAGACAAGGGTGAGATCTTGCAAATCGCACCTCCTCATGAATTGTATGAAGCGCCAAACTCGCTGCAAGTAGCTCAATTTGTAGGTGAAATGAATGTTATGAGTGGTGTTGTGCGGTCTCAAAGTAATGGTACAGCTTGCGTGTATTGTAATGATATTGAGGCGGAGGTGTTAACTGTAGAGAATCATTTAATCTCACCTGGAGCGGAGGTGTATATTGCAATTCGTCCAGAAAAAGTCCAAATATCACATAATCCGAATGGAATTTTAGGGAAAGTGCATGATTTGGCTTATTTAGGCGACATGTCTATCTATCATGTTAAGCTCTCGTCAGGCAAGATAATCAAGAGTAGCGTGTTAAATGCAAAGCGTGTGCGCAATATTGAATTCACATGGGATCAAGATGTTTATATTGCATGGGATCCAATGGATGCTTTTCTATTAAAGGATTGAATAAATTCTGCGAGACTAGGCATTTGTTATGCAAGTATGAGACAATATACTTATATGAAAGTCAAGGCGGTCTTGTTTTGTTTTTTGATGAGCATTTCTTCTTACTCTCAACAAATAGCACCTGTGCGCATTGGAGGCGATTCTATCCAATCCACTAATGCCACTACAAAGATCAGTGAATTTAAGAGTAAGATGTATATTTTTGCAAAGACACATAAAACAGCATTAATTGCATTAGTAACGATTGGAGCAATTTGCATGATTGTATATATGATATACACATCCGCACCACACAAAGATAAAAGCAAAGAAACTAGTGATGACGATGCAAGTGCAGATAGCGCAAGCAGCGGAGGCACCGGAGGCACCGGAGGCGGGAGCAGCAGCGGAAGCAGCGGCGGCGGTGCAAGCAGCGGCGGTGTAAGCGGCCGAGGTGCAAGCAGCGGCGGAGGAGGCGATGGAACTTGTCGCGACATCCGTTCAAGTCCTGTAATTAACCCTACAATACCTAAGCAAACAGCTCATGCG
>Ga0209390_10010370_pt1 | contig 10914 bp, 11 predicted proteins | sample BON01_FD_187212 | JGI IMG/M metagenome (GOLD analysis project Ga0209390, IMG submission 187212) | Freshwater microbial communities from Lake Bonney liftoff mats and glacier meltwater in Antarctica - BON-01 (SPAdes) (version 2) | ecosystem: Environmental > Aquatic > Freshwater > Ice > Glacier... | reverse complement strand
CGATAATGTAGATTATGGAAACTTGGCGATCGATAACAGGCATAACCGGCGTTAAATCAGCACTGTGTCGTCATGGCGGTACGGCGGCGAACAGCAACACAGCAGCGTTAACGGCTCTTCGCTCGTGTTCCAGAGCTTGTGCGGGGCGCCTGGAGCGATCACGACACAGTCGCCGGCCTCAACCGCCGATTCCTGTTCGCCAATCCGAACTCTGCCTTTGCCGGAGGTGAAATAATAGATCTCCTCGGCCTCGATGTGTAAGTGCTCGGTTGTTTCGCCGCCGACCTCGACTGTTGCCTGCGCAAGGCTTTGGTTAACCGTCGGCGAGCTAACGCGCCCAGCAAGCTCGTGGATCGTCGAGCCATCGTCCGTTATGAAGCCCTCCGCTGTTTCGATTCGTGAAATCTCCATTGCTCTGATCAATATAAGGAATCGAGGGCGCATTACACCACTGACCTACAATGGAGTGATGCGTCAACAGCTAAGGCCACTCTTCGACCGCGTTGTCATTAAGGAGCTCGAACCCGAGCGCTTCCGTCGCTCAGGCTTGCTCGTCGCGCCTGGCGACAATGAGCCGCCACCGCAGCACGGAATCGTCTTATCGATCGGGCTTGGGATTGACTGGTGGCAGTCGGCCGGCGTTGAGATGCCAGTTTCGCCCGGCGACCATGTCGTTTTTCCCGCGTCGGCCGGCGTCTGGGTTGAGGTCGAAGAAGAGCGGCTGCTCGTCTGCCGCGTAGGCGAACTGCTGGGCGTGATCGAAAACAGCGACGGGCGCGAAAGTAGCAGTGAAATGCGTGAGCAGGCCGAAGACGGCTAAGCGGCGGCGCGCTGGGCAGTGAACTCGACGAACCAGTCGAGCGAGTCAGGATTGGCGAGTGACCCTCGGCTGGCGACTTTGTCTGGATCGGCGCCTAAAAGAATCCTTTTAATCGGCACTTCGAGCAGCTTGCCGGAGATCGTCCGCGGAACCGCTGGCACGGCGAAAAGTTCGTCAGGGAGGTGGCGCGGTGAACAGTTCTTGCGCAGGTCGCCGCGAATTCGATCGATCAATGCGTCGTCAAGCTTCGCTTCGTGCGAAAGCACGACGAAGAGCAGGATCGTGCTCTCAGCTCCCGCTGCGTCGGTCGGTAGATCGACGACGAGTGCGTCCGCCACCTCCGACTCGCGCAACACCGAGCGGTAGATCTCAGATGTCCCGATGCGCACGCCACCGCGGTTGATTGTTGAATCTGAGCGACCATAGATAATCGCGGTTCCCCGCTCAGTCAGCTCAATCCAATCGCCGTGACGCCAAAGCCCCGGGTACATCTCGAAGTAGCTCTCGCGAAGACGGCTGCCGTCTTCATCGCCCCAAAACATGACCGGCATTGAAGGCAGTGGCGCGGTGATCACGAGCTCCCCCACCTCACCGACCAGCTCGTTTCCATCCTCGTCGAGGGCCTTGAGGCTCACACCCAGCGACGCTGCCTGGAGCTCACCTTCGTAAACCGGATTGATCGGGCAGCCGCCGACAAACGCAGTGCAAACGTCGGTCCCGCCGCTGGTTGAGAAAAGCCACAGATGCTCACCAAACTGATCGCTCACCCACCTGAAGGCCTCCGGCGGCAGCGGCGATCCGGTCGAGCCAATGCTGCGCAGCGCTGCTAGCGGGCGCTGCGCGGTTCGCGGCGTGACGCCGTCGCGCATGCAGCTGGCCAGATAAGCGGCGCCAGCGCCAAAACAGGTCACTTCTGCGTCTTCCGCGAGCTGCCAGAGCGTGTCCGGCTGCGGCCAGGCAGGGCTGCCGTCGTAAAGCACGATTGCAGCATCGGTGAGCAGCACACCAGCGAGGAAGTTCCACATCATCCAACCGGTGGTTGTGAACCAGAAGACACGGTCACCCTCGCGGGCGTCGAGGTGGAGCCACATCTTTTTTAGGTGCTCAAGCAAAATCCCACCGTGGCCGTGGACGATGGGTTTGGGCATCCCGGTCGTTCCGGACGAGTAAAGAATCCAAAGCGGGTCGTCGAATGGCACGCGCTCAAAGGTCATGGGGCCCTCGGTGGGCGCAAAAGCTTCGGTCCAGCCCATTCCAGCTCGTAGCCTCGCTAGTTCGGGCGCTCCGCTGAGATAAGCGAGCACAATTGTCTGCTCGACCGTTGGCAGCGCTGCCTCGATACTCGCGACCTCCGACATGCGATCAAACTGGCGGCCGTTATAGGAGTAGCCGTCGACCGTCAGCAGTAGCTTCGGTTCTATCTGCGAGAAGCGATCAACGACGCTATCGGCGCCGAAGTCCGGCGAGCAGCTCGACCAGATTGCGCCGAGACTGGCGGTGGCCAAGAAGGCCGCGATCGCCTCACTGCTGTTTGGCAGGTAGGCGGCCACGCGATCACCGGGGCCAATTCCAAGCCGCTTCATCCCCGCCGCTATTGACGCGACGCTGCTCGTTAGTTCGCCCCAGGTAATTTCACGCAGCGGGCGCAGCTCGCTCTGTTCGACCAGCGCCAGCGATGAGCCGGCCTTGCCGCGGAAGACGTGCTCGGCGAAGTTGAGCGACGTATTAGGGAACCACTTTGCGCCCGGCATTGAGCGGTCAGCCAGCACGAGGCTTGGGTCGCCGTCGCCCTCAACCTCGAAATAGTCCCAGATCGAGAGCCAGAATTGCTCGATTTGATCGGCCGACCAGCGCTGCAAAGTGCCGTAATCGCTGAGATCGAAGTCGAGATTGCGCTCGCGCGCCAGCCAGTCAATGTAGGAAGCCAAGTTGGTCGATTGCGCCTGCTGCGCCGAGGGCTGCCAAAGGATTGCTGGCGAGCGGCTGCTGGAACCACCCGCCGAGATGGGGGTCGGCGTCACGCCGACAGCATAGCCCGGCCCGACGGGCTAGAAGCCGACCGGGTGACGGACCGCGTAACCGGCGGTTGAACGCATTCGGCGATCCCAGCGGGTGCCGTCATCCATCGCTGAAGTGTCGTAGCGGCGGACCCCTGAGGGCGTTTTGATCGTCATGAACATGTGCCCGCCTTGAGCATAGATAGTAATCCAGCGGCCGCGCCCGGGAGCGCCCCAACCCATGAAGCTGCCCGAGGGCATTGCAGACTTCAGCAGCCCGGCGCCGTGCAGAACGTAGGAGACCGATCCCGAGCAGTCGTAACCACTATCGCGGAACGAACCGTGGCCACCGCCATAGCGATAGGGCTTGCGGGCGATGCGGTTCGCGGCACTGATCGCGCGGGCAACCCGAACCGGGACTCCGCCACCGCCGCCACCGCGACTTCCGCCACGCTTGAGCACCGGACGCTTGCCATTGAAACCGAGTGCGCGCCAAGTGGCCGGACCGACGACACCGTCCGCGGTAAGGCCATTGCGAGCCTGAAAACGCCGCACTGCAGCGCTCGTGGCAGGGCCGAAGACACCGTCTGCGCCGATCCGTAGCCGGCGCTGAAGCGCTTTGATCGCAACAGCCTTGCCCCCGCGCGAGCTAGTGTTCTTTCGGCCAGGTGCTCGTACTCCGAGCTTGCGCCACGTGGCTGGCCCGACGATTCCATCAGGGGTCAGGTTGTGGCGCCTCTGAAATCGCTTGACGACCGCCTTAGTTCCCTTCCCGTAGATCCCGTCAACGCCGATCTTGAGCGCTGACTGGAGCTTCTTGACGCCCGCGCCACGAGAGCCTGGCTTGAGCGTCGGTAGCGAGGCTGCGCTAGCGGACACAGCAAAGAGAGCCACGAAAAGCAGCGTGAGAATGAATGTCCGCACGCGGACGCATTGTTTAAGGGCTGACATCTGAATTAATCTTCTTTCCGCCTACGAGGTGAGCTGACGGGCTCGCAGCGGGCGTTTGGCCCGGCGCTAAGCCGCAAATTGCGGCTATTCGCCCCCGTGATCACGACGATCACAATGGTTCCCCCGTTTGCCGCCCCTGAGGTACGGCAACTCGGCTAGAGGCCAATCTAGCAAGGGCCATTTTTTGCCCTTGCATCATTCGCTGCAAACCGGCAAAACCCCCGCAAACTGATGTTTTTTGGGGTTAGGACGCTTTGACGTGAGGGGTGATGAAAGCTGCCGCCAGCCCGAGCGACGCAGAGGCTTCGATTGTGGCTATTTGGCGCCCAGGTTGGACCGCTTCACTTGGTTCGCCGAGCAGCCCGCCGGCGGTCGCTTTGAGCCGATCGAAATCGCTGACAGCGAAGGTAACGCCCCAAATCCGAGCCCGTGAGCCTTCACGCGACGTTTCATCAGCTGGCCCAACTAACTCAATTAGCAGGTCCCCGCTCCAAAAAAACACACCGCCGCGCCGTGACGATCCACCACCGAAAACTCGCTCGCCTTTGGCCACTAAGCCAAACGCTTCTAGCTCACGCTTGGTTTTTGACGGCGACTCGCTGATGACAACGACATGGTCGATTTTGAACGCGCCATTTGGTTGCTGTGGTGGCGCGGACGAGGTTGACGCAAATTGTGCTTGCGTGGTCTTAATCCCGTCAAGCTCTGTTGGAACCGATTCCGCGCCAGCAAACCCCCAGCTAGGTTCCAGTGCCCTAAGCTGACACTTCACCTGACCGATCACAAAGCTGTCGTCAACAATGGTGAAGCCAATTGCCGCCCAGTTAGCCGCCGCACCAGGCAAATTAAGCTCGGCTATCTGGGGCGAGTTTGAAGTTGGCACTGAACAAAGACAGCAGATTTTGTGGCGCGAGCGTCGCCCGGGGTCGTGGCATTGCTCCCTGCGGGCAGATACTCTGCCCTTATGGCTCAGAAAGCACGGCAGGTAAAGCTCAGTCAGAAGTCGGCGGCGAACGAAATGCAGGCTCTCGAGCAGCGCAGTGACGACGAGCTTGAACGCGAAACGAAGTACAAGTCGGCCGCGCTTTCGATCCTCGGCGCTAGGGCTGCGGAGCGCTACGACGCCGCCGCCGCGCGCGAATACTTCCGCCGCGCAATTGCTGCGTCGCGACCGCAGGAACGGATGCAGATAAGGCGCATGGCGGACGCATCGTTAGCTCTCGCCGAGCGTCGCCCCGATGACCTGAAGGCCGCCGTCGAACGGCTTGGCCAAGAGGCTCCGTCGAGCCGCCAACTGCTGCTACTGCGTTTGACAGGCTTCCTTTCACCTCCCCCCGGCTCGAGCATCTGGCTGAAAATTCGCGGCATCGTGCTCGGGATCCTTCTCGTCGTTGGACTGCTGGCGATTGGCTTCGGCCTCGTTACGCTGATCGCGCTGCCTTTTGGCGGCCTATCGATCGGGCCATCGATCGTCGGTGGCGCGCTGCTGGTCGCGATTGTGCTCGGGATCCTTGTCCTCTTTGGCCGCAGGCGGCAACGTAAAGCTCGCGCCGCAGCAGCGGCCAATCGCGGCTAGCTGGCGCTCGGGCCTGTGTGCGGCCGCTACACGCTCGCGCCCGTCAGCCTCACGCTCTTTAGCGAGCGCTTCAACGTAACCCCACCGCCGGAAGCTGCGGCCGGGTACAACGTGCCGCCGGGACGGCCGGTCGCCGCAGTCGCACGCCGTGCGGGTGCTGCGCCAAGCTACGAAATGTTCCACTGGGGCCTGATTCCAGCTTGGGCGCAGAGCGCGGAGAAGCAATACAAGATGATCAACGCTCGGATCGAAAGCGTTCGCGACAAGCGTGCCTACAGCGGCTTGCTCGACGCGCACCGTTGCCTGATTGCGGCCGATGGCTTCTTCGAGTGGCAGCCCCAGGCGGACGGTCCTAAGCAGCCTTGGTGGTTCCACCTGGCTGGCGGGGCATTGTTCGGCTTCGCTGGCCTTTGGACCTCGTGGCAACCGCAGCCTGACGTGGAACCGGTCGAGAGCTGCACGATCCTGACAGCGGCGGCGAATACGATCGTCGCGCCGGTCCACAGTCGTATGCCATTGATTGTTAGGCGCGAAGACGAAGCTGCTTGGCTCAACTCGGCGATTGGAGCCGACGAAGCGCTCGGGCTGCTGGAGAACAGCTCCAACGAGCAGCTGCTGGCGCGGCCCGTCAGTCGCAGCGTCAATAACACGCGTAACCAAGGCCCCGACTGCATTGCCACCGTCGCTCCCGGCGAGCCCGATCCTTCGACCGGAGCGCTCTTTTGAGCGGCGGCGGCGCGGCAATTGCCCAATTCGCCCCCGGCAACCGTCAAGATAGGCGCCCGTGACTGCAATCCTCTTAATTGCCAACCCGGTCGCCGGCGGTGGACGCGTGCCAAAGCTGCTGCCATCCGTGCGCCGCAAGCTCGACTCGCTGGGCATCAGCCACCGCACCGGTTTCACAGCGAATCTTGAGGATGCGGCCCGGTTGACCGACGAGGCGCTCAATCGTGATGAGATTCCAGTCGCCTTCTCGGGCGACGGTGTTGCGGGGGTCGTTGCGCGAACCACCTCCTACCGGCCCGGCGCAGTGTTCGGCGTCCTTCCCGGCGGAACAGGTAATGACTTTTGCGGTCACGTGGGGATTTCCGAGGATGCGGTCGAGGCCTGCGAGGTTCTGGCTGAAGGCCAGCCAACGGCAATCGACCTCGGCGAGGCCAACGGCGTTCGGTTTCTCGGCATCGCCAGCTTCGGCTTTGACTCGTTAGCTAACGAGTCAGCCAACGCCGCGCCACGCTGGCTTGGCAGTGGCGTTTACATCTGGGGCGCGATTTCCGCGCTGATTCGTTGGAAGCCCGCGCACTTCAAGGTCGTCGCCGATGGGATCGAGAAAAGCTTCGAAGGGTGGTCCGTCCTCTGCGCTAACACGAGCCGCTATGGCGGCGGCATGTTGATAGCTCCGGGCGCCTCAATCGACGACAGCCAGTTTGATCTCATCTGCACTTTTAAGAGCAGCCGCTGGCACTTCATTCGAATGCTCCCGAAAGTCTTCAAAGGAACCCACATCGGCGATGACAAACTTGAGGTCAGCAGCGCGCGCGAAGTAAAGGTCAGCGCCGATCGTCCCTTCACAATCTACGCCGATGGAGATCCCATCGCAGAGCTGCCAGCCGAACTGCGGATCCTCCCGTCCGCTGTGAAGGCGCTGCTACCGGCGTGAGCACTGTTCGCTTGGCACTCGCAAGCACTGTCGCCCGAGCTGCCGCCGGCGTTCTGCGCATTGCGGGCAGCGGTGGCACGAGCGCGCCCGGGAAAATACTGTTGGCCTTAGCCCCGAACGCGATTGCGCAGCGCAGCGCAGAGCTGCGGCGCGGCTGCGCAGTGATCTCAGCGACAAACGGGAAAACGACAACGAGCGCGATTGTTGCCGAAATCATGCAGCGCGATGGCGCGAAACTCGTCCATAACCGCGCCGGGGCGAACATGGCTGGTGGAATCGCGGCAACGCTCAACGACCAGCGCGGAGACTTTGGCCTGTTCGAAGTTGACGAGTTCTGGCTAGCGAGCCTCTCGCCGCAGCTTCGTCCCCGCGCGATCCTGCTCGCCAACCTTTTTCGTGACCAGCTTGATCGCTACGGCGAGCTTGACCAGATCGTTGACCGTTGGCGCCAAGTCGCGAGCTCTGCGAGCGGCCGAATTGTGCTCAACGCCGACGACCCCCTAATCGCTGGTCTCGGTGCCCTTGCCGCCGACCCGCTCTACTTTGGAATTGAGGATCAAAACGTTGGTAGCGACGGCCCGCAGCATGCCACCGAGCAGGCCTGCTGCCCTGTCTGCGGTGAACAGTTCAGCTACAGCCGTTACTTCGTCGGTCATTTAGGTCATTACTACTGTCGCCACGGTCACTTCGAGCGGCCGGGGCCGCACGTCAGTGCGAGCAACATCTCGCTGACCGGCCTCGCTGGCTCGTCCTTCACGATCAGCTTTGGCGACCGCTCCTACCGGGCTCAGCTCGAAATGCCAGGTCTCTACAACGTCTATAACGCAGTCGCCGCGGCCGCGCTGGCGAACAGCCTTGGCGTCAGTGACGAGATAATTGTTGCGGGCATCGCGGCCGCTAAGCCAGCCTTTGGTCGCGCCGAGTCGCTCCAGCTCGACGGGCGCGAATGCTCGATCATGCTGATAAAGAACCCGGCTGGCGCGAACGAGGTTTTACGGACGCTCGCTAGCGACCCGTCAACGCACGATCTTCTAATTGTTCTCAATGACCAGATTGCTGACGGCCGCGACATCAGCTGGATTTGGGACGCTGACTTCGACCAACTCGCCGCCGCGCAGCGCCCGATTATCTGCTCTGGCAACCGAGCCGTGGAACTGGCCCTGCGGCTCAAGTACGGTGGCATCGACACCGGACTGATAACCGTCAAAGACGACCTCGGTGAAGCCTTCGCCATTGCGGCCGCGTCGGATGGCGACCGCTTAGTGATCCTTCCAACCTACACGGCGATGCTTGAGGTTAGAGAGCTACTGGTTTCTCGCGGAGCCGCGGTGGAATCGTTCGCATGACCTCTGACGCAGCGATCTGGCACGAGCTTGAATGCGGCTCCTATAACGCCGACTTTGACTGCTGGCGCGAGCTGGCGAGCGAGTATCAGGGACCGATTCTTGACGTTGGCTGCGGCACCGGGCGCATCGCGCTGATGCTCGCCGGTCTTGGCCACGACGTGACGGCGCTCGACCTAGACGACTCATTGCTCACGGCGCTCACGCAGCGCGCTGGCAAGCTAGAGATTGAGACGATCTGCGCTGACGCCCGCGAGTTCGAAGCCGGCCACGCGTTCAAGCTGATCATCGTTCCGATGCTCACGGTTCAACTTTTTGGCGGCAGCCTAGGCCGCGCAAAGTTCTTCGCCGCGGCAGCCAGCCAGCTCAGCACTGGCGGCTGCATTGCTCTCGCGATCGCAAACTTGCTCGACGACGAGGAAGCCACCGCGGGCGGTGAACCAGCGACAGCCGACACTTGCGTGATTGACAGCGTGGGCTACTCGACTCGCGCCGTCGGGCTGCGCCAGCACAACGGCCAGATTGGGATTGAACGCCGCCGCGAAGTAACCGCGCCTGATGGGTCTCTCGCTGTGCAGGCTACCACTGATTGGATCGACATCCTAACGGCGCAGCAGCTCGAGGCCGAAGCCCTATCGGCCGGCCTAAAGATTGCGCCGCGTCGCCACATTCCGCCGACCGCCGATTACGTGGGATCGGCGGTGATCTGCCTCCATGGCTGAACCGACGCTCCGAATTGCCGCGCTCTACCCCGAGCAATTGAACATTTACGCCGACCGGGGCAACATCGCGGTGCTAGCGAATCGTTGCCGCTGGCGTTCAATTGGCTGCGAGCTAACGACGCTAGGCCTCGGCGAGCAGATTGATCCTGACTGCTTTGATTTGATCTACCTTGGCGGCGGCCAAGACGACGACCAACGCCGCTGCGCGGCCGACCTGATTGAGCTGAAGCAGGACGGGCTTAGGGCGGCCGCAGCGCGCGGCGCCGTATTGCTTGGGGTCTGCGGCGGCTACCAACTATTCGGTCATTGGTACGAACTTGGCGACGCGCGAATCGATGGCGTGGGCCTGCTTGATGTCGAGACCGTTCGCGGCGACGGTGAGCGCCTCGTCGGCAACGTCGCGATTGAGCTTGATCTACCCGGGCTGGAGCAGGCGGCCGTGCTCGCAGGCTTTGAGAATCATGGTGGCCGCACACGGCTGCGCGATGGCGCCCAACCGCTTGGGCGCGTGCTGAGAGGGAAAGGCAACGACGGCCAGTCAGGCTTCGAAGGCTGCCGCAGTGGCAACGTCATCGGCACCTACCTTCACGGCCCACTATTGCCAGGCAACGCTTGGTTTGCCGACTGGCTAATCGCCACTGCGCTAGGGCCGAGCGTGCAGTTGGACGCCCTCGACGACCGATTGGAACAGCAGGCCCACGCCGCCGCCTGTAAAGCAGCCGGTATTGCTGCGCGCTGACTGATCGGCGGAATTCCGGTTCCGGCGGGGAATCCGGCGTAGCGGCGCACTCGGCTGTCAGGCGGGGTATGGTGGGCTCATGGTCTTTGGACCGATTCGCTCTCGTGGATCCTCCGCCTGCTTGAGGCTGGCGGTACTCGCGAGCGCCTTCCTCGCCATGTCCGGCGCAGCGACTGCCGCCCAGGCCGGCTCGATCGCGTACGTGGATCAGAACGAGGTCTGAGTCTCGTCCTTCGACGGCACCCAGCAGGCCCGTCTCAGCGCCGGTGAAGGGGACTGGCGCCTTGTTACCGCCGCCGACAACGGCATGGTTCTCGGCGTCCGTCTAGAAGCTGGCAAGGTCTCCCAACTCGCGAAGATCCAGCTCTGGGGGTCCGACGGGCAGGTAATCAGTCAAGGACCGTTGCCATACTCCACCTACAGCTGGAGTACCTACGCCGCCCCGCTCGGCCTAGACCTGAGCGCTGACGGCACATTCCTCGCCTACGGATATGCCGGGCAGATCGGCAGCGGATGGTTCGCCGGACACAACGTCGTCAACTCTGACACCAAGACCAACAACACACCGATCGGGCAGGACGGCTACCAGTGGCCGACCATGTTCGGCCAGCAGGTAATCGCCAAGAGCAGCAGCAGCGCCGTCTTCCAACCAGCCACCACGGGGCCCTTCGGTAACACGTTCGAACTGCTCGCCAACACCTCGGGCACAGGGCTCACCCTGCAGCGTACGGACGTGGCTGCGACCGGGAAGCTGGCCGCGATGGACCTAGACGGCGCCACGGACAAGATCGGCGTAGTCGCACTCAACGGTATGACCGCGCCGGTCGCCGTTGGCGGCGCGGTCGGGCCCGGCGCGGTGGACTGTTACCTCCCCGCCACCGGGAGCGCGGATAACGCCACGTTCTCCCAGGACGGGAAGTTCATAGCTTGGCAGGACACTGAGGGTGTCAAGATCGCCGGCGTCCCCACCACTGACGCCGATCCATGCGTGTTCTCCTCACCCCCGGTCCTGATCTCCGCGACCGGTTCATCCCCGTCGATCGGGGGCTCGGACGTGGGCACACTGCGGCCGGGGTCGTCCGCGCCGGGCGGCGGTGCGGACGACG
>Ga0209390_10010367_pt1 | contig 10919 bp, 8 predicted proteins | sample BON01_FD_187212 | JGI IMG/M metagenome (GOLD analysis project Ga0209390, IMG submission 187212) | Freshwater microbial communities from Lake Bonney liftoff mats and glacier meltwater in Antarctica - BON-01 (SPAdes) (version 2) | ecosystem: Environmental > Aquatic > Freshwater > Ice > Glacier... | reverse complement strand
TGCGGTGGAGATGAATTTGACAAAACTGTAACGGCATGCCACACGATTCCAAATACCCCTCCATAGAATCTAGCAAGATTTGCTTGAGCACGAATTGAGTGATAGGACTCTTCATTTGGGCGAAAGGTGTGTTGCGCCTGTCTATTTCATGAGCGACTCTCTTTTTCATCGTGATATCAAGGAGTTGATTGATCTTTTCTGTCACACTGCATTGTTTGAAAATTTTTCTCTTCATTAAGATCCACGGTAAGCAAACTCCGTGAAGTACATCTTTGGTGTCACACAAGACATTGATGTTGTGCACAAGGCTTGTGTTCATGCAGGCTAAGGCCACGGAGATCAATTTTTTACATGCCTGTGAGTCCTCTTGAGAGGTGGGTTGCAGCGTGAGCAGCATCCGACAGAGATATACGCGGAGCGACATAATATGGTTACAATTGCTCTCGAATTCTCCGCCCAGTTTCTCTTGATGCATCCAAGTATGGCATGAAGTCCATGATAGATTGTGAAGACGAACTTTCATCGCGCTGAAAATTGCCAGTAAAAATACAAGTGATCTTTTTTGCAAGTGCGCGTCATCAAATTCGTGTACCAGACGCCTCTCGAAATACGGCATTGTCTCATCAAAGCGAATTGAGTCGACGACATTCTGGCGTGTGATGGCACCACGTATCGTCCTGGATTTTGATTGGGCTGTAAACGTCATGTCATCCAGCAATGGTGTGGAGGCGTTGATACAGAAAGCGTTTGTAATGTGGTCAGAGTTTTTTTGAAACTCGAGGACACATCTGTCCATGTTGGAAATATCGTCGACAATTGTCTTGTAATCTGCAGATTGAGATGGTACCTCCAGAATCATACCAAGCACCTCCTCGAACAAATTGAATTCATCTTCTTGAAATGCTTTTATCAGAAACGGCGGCCATGCTTGCGTAATATTTACAATTGGCCAATTGTTGCATAAACTGCCTTGCACATTTTTGAAAATCAAACACGCAATAACGTTAGCTGCAGGAAATATTTCAAAGATCTCATTTTTGGAGTCCCACATTTGCGCAGATTCCCCATTGACTACGACGAACACATTCGGGAATTTTTCAGCGTCAAGAGGCACTGTCGCAATCCAATTCAGTGGCGCCGAGTTGCCTGCAGCACTTGTACACTCTAAGTCCTCGCGACATAATTTCATGTAAATATTGCCAACATCGTCTGTCACTGTAATGACGATGTTGCTCATCTTATTTCTGTAAAATTCATACCGTACATACACCACAATGTCAATGGCAGTCCGCGACCCATTTACGAATTTCTTCAATTCTCTGTTGTGATAATTATGAACGTCTTTAATGATTTCTACTATTTCATCCAGCCTTTTGTCCACTAACACATTTGCAATAACATTGGGAGGATTGACAGGCTTATCTTTGACAGCAATTCTAGATTTTGGCCCACCATGCACAAGATCTCTGCACAACAAGTGCGTTTGAGGACCTGTGTTGCCCCTCACGTTCGGCAGGCTGGAGCTGTGCGATGCACCGTGGGCAGCATTGTTAAGATGTGCTGTGCCGCTCGTTGTATTCCTGCTTCCGTTGCTTGAATACAGGTTCTTCTTACGCAGTTTGGCCGGCGCCGTGGCATACAGAAGAGGAGGCGTCAGTACACTCAAGTTCCAGAACGATGCAGGTGTCCAGGAGACTTGTGTATCGGCACGCATGCCTGTTTCTCCTACACTGCAGAGTGACATGATACGTTCTGAATTGCAACGTCGTATATACAGGCAAGGTCAATGCATTATGAGTGTCCCGTCTCACGGAGTCGGGGCTGGATCACCCTGATCTTTTGCTGCCCTCGGTTTGCCTTTTCCTGCCACGCGGTTGACCTTGATCACATTGCCATTCGTTTTAGGTGCCAGTCTGCCAAGGTCGTCCGTCAAAGTTTGCAGCGACGCCACCGCCGGAAGCGATGCAGTCTTTGTATTGTCAGCGGTCAAAGCAACAGCGGCGGGTTGGGCGGCTGGTTGTGGTGAGTGCTCTGCCGGCCGTGTGCTCGGAGGCAGAGGCTTGGCAGGAGCAGGGGCCAAGGCACCGTTTATTCGCACTGGTGTGTCTGGTATCAATGGCAGTACTCTTGGAGCTGAAAATGAAAGGGAGGGACGTTCTGCCGGGTGATTCACAGGGGGCGACAGGCTCGGTGGCTTCATGGTAACGGCTGCCAGCCTCGATGTTGCTCCAGTTTGCAAGACCCCGGCTACATTCAGCACACTCGGTGCGGAAGGTGTCACCAGCAGGTGCGCCAGCCTCGATGTTTGCTGCGGTGCTCCCAGACTCCAGGCTACGCCCAATTTGAAGGGCCCCGGGTTGGGCGCATACTGCGGGAAGTTTGATAGTTGATTGGTTTTCTCGGGCGCGCGAAAGGACTCGGCCCAGGAGCGCTTGACGCCGGACACAGCATGCCTCGGTGGCTCGTGGTCTCGGTTCGTGGGTTGCGCCATCATGGAGTGCTCCGGCGCTGCCTTGGCGTCGTCCACGGTGTTTAGCGGCTGGCACTGCACCCACACCGGTGCAAAGGTCACTTGCAAGAGCTGGCCCCGCAAAAAGGACGTGTCGTGAAAAATGTTGCCTGGGTCGGCCTCGCAGCTGCCTCGGTGTTGAAAGCACTGGCCGATGCGCCAATACCCGTTGATGCGATAGTCGTAGGCCCACGGCTTGAGCCCCAGCGGCGCCTCCGGAGTATCCATGCGAAAGGTGTCCGGAATCAGCTGCCAACAGCTCATGGGTTTTACAAACGTCTGCCGCACCACGCCCTTGTAGTAGTGGTTCAGCGTGTAGCTGTGTGTCGGCAGCCACTCCAGCTTGAAGATGAGCTGGTCCCCCGCCGAGATGTCAATATTCCGCCACAGGTTGACCAGGTCGCGGTTCTGACCGTCGACAGTGAGCGTGGTGATGTGGTTAACAGCCGCCTGCACGGGCGCGAGCCCTGTCTCGTGCTTGCCGCCCTGATGCTCCGACCCCGCGCAAATGCCAAACGGCACAAAGCGCGAGCTGACGAGCTGCAGCATGTCTGCGCGCGGATGCCCACGCTTGTAGCGGTAACCCAGGTCGCGCGCCAGCATAGCCCATGTGGCGTTTTTGGGCGTGTCTTTGGTCAGGCGCTGCAGGCCCGCGAGCAGGTAGTTCACCGTCGAAATGTTGATGAAGGCAGTGTGGCTGGGAAGTTGCTGGTTGGCAATGGAGGCGTCGCGCAGGGCGTGGTTGTCATAGAGCTGCCCCTGCACGCGCGAGCTCTGCAGAATAAAGGCCACGTCGCCCATGTCGACGGCGTGCGAGAGCGCCACACAGGACTGCGTATTTTCCACATCCGCGTACGGCAGGTACAGCTTGGGGATGATTTTTTGGATGCGGTGCGGGATCTGCTGGTAGTTTCGGTCGGCGCCCATGCGGCCCTGGCCCGGCCCGTAGGCGTACGGCGCGATGCCCGACAGCAGCTCTGAGTTGAAGTTGATCTTGCCATCGGGGTCGCCGTTGACCCCGGCCGGGCCCGACAGGCTGGTGGGCAGCGGCCCGCTTCCATTGATGTTCGCATCGGGAAAGCGGATATTGGACCCCAACTGAGCAAAAAAGTCAGACATTGCGCACCGCCAACTTGTGCTTTTATACATGTGCGCATTGGAAAAGCAAGACTCGGTGCATATTTAAACTGTGATTGCCGGTCGACAATGACCGTCTGCCACGTGTCCGTGGTGGAGACCCTGTCCGACAGCTGGCTGCGCGTTGTGGGCATGATGCGTGGCCGCAAGCCCGAGGACGACATGCGCCGCGCCACCATGATGCTCAACTCGTCTATACAGGCCACCACCCGGACAGAGCACGAACTCGGCGCCGAGCTCGCCGAGCTCTCGTGCCGGGCGCGCTCGCTGCGCTCCAAGCATGTCAAGGCCGACCTCGTCGCCCTGCTCACCAGCAGCAAGCACAAGCGCTTGCGGCTGCAACAGACGGTCCGCAAGCGCCTGGCCCTCGAGCAGCACCTCGAGACGCTGCACAGCACGCTCCTCAATCAACAGGTCATGAACTCGGTCAAGCAGACCTCCGACGTGCTCAAATCGATGGGCCTCGAGCACGAGGTCTCGCGCATCGAGGAGGTCAACCTCGACATGCGTGAGACTCTGACGGACGTCGGCGCCATCCAGGAGCAGCTCGCGGCGGGTGGCATCTTCGGCAGCGACGACGACATCGACCTCGAGACCGAACTGGAGCTCCTGATGCAGCTCGACACTACCTACACGGATAGCTCGCTGCCAGTCTCCGCGCCCCTCGCCGTCAGCATTAGCCCGCCGATTCAGAACACCATGCCCGTCGAGCTCGTCGCGCCGGAGTCGGCCTCGCCGCCTCCCGCCGCTGCGCCCGTCGCCGTTTGGCCCGTAGCCGCTGCGGCGAGCCTTGCGGCGAGCCCTGCGGCGAGCCCTGCGGCGAGCCCTGCGGCGAGCCCTGCGGCGAGCCCTGCGGCGAGTTCTGTCCCGCGCGAGGCGACGCTTGTCGCAGCAGCCGAGGCAGACACTTGAGCACGCCAGAGATGGATGCCGACCTGCTGTCGCAAAAACGTGTCAAACGCTGCTGCACCTTGGCGAAGCAAGCGTGCCCATCAACATGAAGACAACAGCCGCGCTGCCGAAACAGCTGCAGTTTATGCTCAAGCAGGTGGCCATTCCCATCCCTCAGCACGACAAGTGCTTGCACGCCAGGGCCATGTCTCAAATGACGGAATATCTCAAAATTGTCAGCATGCGCACAAGCCTGCACCCAGACGAGGGTGAGCAGGCGTATGACCTGACAGAATTGCTTGGCTTCGTTCACTCCCTGAGCGCCGAGGACAGACACTCCGAGGACCACAGTGGAGCGCAGGCAGGACGAGGGTGACGAATACAGAAGAAGACTGGAATCTGTGTGCCATTTGTGGTGTCAATCGTATTTACGAGCCGCTGTTCCTGGAGCAATGCCAATTGCAGCCGACGCACCGGAGCCCAGTCGTCTGAAAGGCATGTACCTGAAAGTCGAACGGTGGAAGTATTCCGTTGGCCGCATCAAGACCGTGACCTCGCTGTGTCTGCTCTTCATCTTGATCAGTCTCGGATTTTCGTTTGCAAACGTCGTGGACGAAAACGCAACCCTTTTCAGCCAGCTACACGGCGTGCCCATGGTCGGGGAGGGGATGGCGCCCCCGACACAATACTGGACCATGGATTGGATTATGAGCCCCATGCGAGTCTACGGCGCATCAGGACCGACCTGGGTGCAAACCTCAGTGGCGCAGAACATGTGCTTGGAAAGTAAAAACGCATGCAACCCTGTGTCGTGGCAATTGCAGACAGCTTGTATCACAACTCCGAGCACCGAAGTGAGCAGCGCTTTGTATGTGCCTCAATCCGTGAAGGATGAGCAGGCTTACTTTTACAAAAATGCCAAGACGAAATTCCGACACCTACAGCCTCTCTTCACGTGCATGGCCGAAAAAATTGGCTTGGTGAGCCTCTTTCTCAACAACGAGCACTCGTACAGCATTGGCTCAACACACTGTGTTCACGTACTGGTGAGTGCAGTGTTTGTGATTCTGGCCATCATCTTGACCTCGATGCTGCTGGGCGCCAGGGAAGTGAAACCGGATGCCAACGCAAACACTGTCGCGATGCGACGACTGTTTCTGGTGATTGTGGTGATTGGATACATTCTCATTGCGTTCTATGCCGCCACTTCGTATTCAGTTGAGGAGGAGCAGGACAGGCACCGGGCGATTGGTTTGGCCTCGTATTCGTACAGCACATTCTATATCGTCGTTGCTCTCATCATTTTCAATCAAAACAAAGTTTTCTCCGACCACGCCGACGAGACGAAGCGTTTCAAAAGGGACAAGGCTGCGCAGAATGCACCAGAAAATAATGCCGCAACGGCTACTATCGGGATGCTCCCAAGGGACCCACACGCGAAGGGGGGCTTGAACATAGTACAACAAGTAAATGGATATGATATTAGACAAGCCACGCTCAGTGTCCGTGGCTTCGTCCGCGAGCCCTGGCATTTCGACGACAGGATCAAGACCTCCTACTTTGATCGCCCAGATCCCGGCCATGGGCAAAGCAAAGTTGATCTGAACATTTGCGACTACATCAACATTCCCGTGCACTCCAAGTACATCTACGGGCAGTTCCTGACCTTCCCCCTCATCGTGCTGGCCTTTTACATGAACAGGCGCAACTACGGAATCGATTCCGTGTGCCAGCTGGTCTTCATCTGTGCGTGGGTCATTGCCCTCGTGGACACCTTCCTTTACCGCATGTGGTGGGCATTCCAGGTCCACAAGGGTGTCACCTTCTACAGCGAAGGCGACAGGACCGAGTATCAGGCCATGGGTCTCATCACCCTGATCGGGGTTTTGTTCCAACTGTCGGCGTATCTCGTTCTGATTCTTTCCACATTCTTTCCAACCTCGTACATTGTCGCCATGTCGTGTTATTTCGCCTTCACGGTTGTACTGAAAGCAGGGCTTGTCGTGAACATCGTCAGGCACATGACCTACAACGGCACGTCCAGCACGGAGTTCGCGACGGCACGCGCAGAAAAAAAATTCGACCACTTCGTGGGCCTCTTCCAGAAAGTAGATTACTTTGTCTTTATTGGCTATGTCCTGGCGGTCGCCATTACATTATGGGTCTGCATCGTCATGGACGAGCATCGTTTCTTCAAACCCACGTGGATGAAAAATACAAACCTCACCGACCGCTGGGGTCCTTCCTGGCATGTGTATCACTCCTTGAGCACGGGCGCATGATGGTCTAAATGGTTGCCCTGTTGTAATAAAAATCTACATGCTAGTATCGAAACTGAGAATGAAAGACAGAGAAGCGACATAGTACACCATGAAAATAAGCATGCACAGCTCGGCGTTCCCCTGCGATTCCATAACGAACTGTTCTTGGGATAAATTGGCAAAAACCACACACGACACGAGCAACAATGTCAGGTAGAGCCACCGCTTGCGCACAGCCAGCACTGCCAGAGAGTGGCTGAGCAATCTCCTGCACTGTTGCAGCAACTGTGTGGTTTTTTGCTGGTCTGTATTAGAGCTGCGCGCCTCGCTTTCGCGAGAGGTGCCAGAGGGGCGCGAGAGAAGCATTGGGCGTGCCTTGATCACACTCTAATACTGCACATACAGCGCACGGCGGCTGTCACGCTGGCAGCGAGCAGCGACGAGGACCTGCCTTTGTGCCTGGCTTCGCAGAGCCGCAGTACCACCAGTATTAGAGACGGCTGCCGTGTGCGCTAATGTCCGACGTGCAGGTCTTCGATGTCAGTTTGTTGTCCAACATGCAAATTGGCAAGACGCGTCTGCACACCACGGGCACACGCAACCGAAAATCGGTGAAAAGCGCAGCATCCGCCTCCGCCCCCTCTCGTCGCAGCACCCGTGGCAACACGGAGCAGGAAATTTTGCGTCAAGTGCAGAGCAGCACCCTGCACAAGTACTGTACACTGTGCAAAAGCCTGAACGTAGACCCTCTCACGCCTTACACTCTCGTGCTTGTTGTCATGCTCCTGTCCCGACACCCGCAGCGCATGGATATTGCGCGCAAATTTCTGGCGTCAAAAGCATACGATGACACGACTATCGTGTGGAAGACCGCCGAGGACATCGACTTTCTGCAGCAAAAATTTTCCTCCTCGTCAGACTGGGGCATGCTCCTGTCGTACTTGGAATTCGACCTTGACGACGCGGCCAGGGCTGTGCTGGCGGCGCATCCGGTCTTGAACACACTGCAGAAGAGCCTGTTAGCGGTGGGCATCATCACCCTGCAGACACCGATTGATTTTGTGATGCACTGCCTGCTCTACATGACCCCGGCCGGCACCCCATCGCCCAAGATGCTGGAGCGTTATCTCGGCACTCAAAACATCGAGTGCCGCGATGTCGAAGTCAAGTGCCTGCGAGCGGTGACGAGCTTCCTGGACCAAATCAACAACGAAAGCCAGCTGGCCACCTGTTTTCTCGACATGTGTTTGCACATGCGGTGTGCCGCGACGCTGCACCAGGAAATCGAGGAAGTTCTCCGTGCGCGCCTGTCCAACACCAATGAACCGGACCACGCCGCGCGGCGCATCCGCCTGCGCGACATTGTCGAGAGCGTGCACCAGGCGAACGCCCTGTCGTACGAGCTCACGTTCGACAGCTGGTGCTGTCAGAAGCAATTTGCATCCACAACAGGGCTCAACGTGCAGCGGCTGTTGTACTTCATCAATGCGCAGACATGTGAGGTCGATTTCAGCCGATTTCCCGACTACTTCACGCCCGCCATGACGAGCTACCTCGCTCTCAAAGAGCTCAGCACCATTGACATCGCCCCCATCAATGCCGTCATTGGCAGCCTGCGCCTGTACACCAACAACATCAAACATCTCATCGACTTTCGCGTGCTCTGCCTCGAGGGGCTCAACGTCAAGGCCCGGCAGAGCCTCTCGCAGGCGCAGATCCTGCAGCTGTACATATGCTGCTATCAACACGCGTCCATCCGCGACCGCTGTTGGCGCGCCGTGCTGCCCGTGCTGAACCACAGCATCCAGCGCGCCTGTGTCTTGTTCCGTGACAAGTACGCCTTTGAAATCGAAGCCGTCGTGCGCTCGGTCATATTCTGCCACGTCAACAATGCGCAGGGTAGCGTACCAGGCTTGCCAGCAGCAGAGTCATGACCAGAAAGAGTTGCTGCAGCGTCAGCAGCGTCATGCTGTCCAACACCGCCGTGGCCTGCAGCAAGGCCAGGGCCACGCACGTTCCCATGTAGAGCGCGCAGCACATGACCTGGCACTGCCACGCCATGTCCGCGGGCCGAGCGCCCACGGCATGACTCATTAAGACTGCGGCACAGGCCCACAGCGTAACCATCGACACTGTGTCGCGACGCAAACGTTCTGTGTCCCCCATCAAATCCAAAGCCACCGCCAGGTGCGCCGTCGCAACAACAGCCATAGTCTGCGTGGGGGCTTTGGAGACGTGCAGGATCAGCATGACCCCGGGCGTGCATACAAGCAGCAGCACTGCCAGCTTGCTCCCGTGCATTCTTGGCGAGCCCACGTAGTCGCTCAGCACCAGAACAATATACACCCCAAGGGCGCCTATCCACGCCAAGTATCTCGCGCGATGCGCAGGCTCGGCCGTTTCTGCGATGGCGTGCTTGGCGCCCTTAGTAAAAAGGTCAGGCTTGGTTACTTTCTCCGTCCTGACAGGCTTGTCGAGCTCGTGGAAGACGTGCACAGCCGCCGCCTTCATGCCACACAGGGTCAGACGCTTGTTCTGCATGCCCACATCAAATGCCCCTTGCATCCTCCCGCGCCACGCCCTTTTTAAATATTGAGGACCAGACGCCCGTGTATATAAAGTCGAACACGGCGCCGAGGAATGACCTTGCGACATGATGCGCTCTCCCGCACCGACATGGACGTGCTGTACGAGCTGCTCTGCTGCGACCCCGACATTGTCGTCTGTGTGAACCGCATCAGCAACGCGTGCCTGCACGGCTCGTGGGACCTTGAGGAAAGCGGCAGCAAGCTCAAGCCCAGCATCCGCGAGTGCCTCAACACACACTATGACGTCTTTCTGCGCGACTGCATTCGCATGATCTACCTCTGCGGCTTTGCCGCCTTCTACATCCGCCGGGTGCACAAGATACCTCTTCCCTTCTGCCCGGCCATCGGCACCTTCACGTGGAGCACACGCATCAGCGAAAAGAACGCAGGCCCAAACGCTCAGTACGACATCAACGTGTCCAAGGGCAACGTCAAGCGCAAGGACATCCACATCATGCCGTACTACAGCCCCATCGTCTCGCAGCACATCAAGACGCCCATGCAGGCCATCCTCTCGCAGTACATGGCGCTGCAGGAAATGCACAATACGATTCGCGTGAGCAACAAGTGGAACCAGGAGAAACACATTGTGGTGACCGAGACCATGGACGTCAAGGACCAGACCACATCGGGACTGCAGCTATTGGATGATGTGCGCCGGTACACGCTGTCCGGCGAACACTCCATGATGCGCGACAACGTGCTCCGCCTCAAGAACCGCTACAACAAGGACCTGCGTAACACCAACGAGGCCAAGCTCGAGTGGATCCAAGACCAGTTTGGCGGCGGACACACGCAGGGCATAGCCACCCACGTGCTCCCGCCCAACATGGGTGTGGTGGAGCTCTCCAACATCGCCTACGGCAACGAGTACGAGACGCTCAAAGAGCACTACCGCGACTCGGTGTACACGTTTTTCGGCGTGCAGAACCAGTCCACGGTGCAGGCCGCCAACAAGAGCACGGCCGAATTCATCAGCTCCGAACAGCACCAGAACACCCAGAATGTCTCGCGCTTCCTCGAGCACGTGTTGCAGAGCGTCTACTCCATCAGCTTTGACGTGCCTCTGGAGAAGATCAAAGTGACCATCAACGGCACCCCGCGCGCCGCCATAAACAACACAGACGACATCAAGCGCTTGGCCGACGCCGAGCTGCTCGCGCCCACCGACAAGAAAAAAGCACGCAAGCTCATGGACACAATATGAACTGACGTGAAATCGTGTTTTAATCCCTCAATAAAATTTGACTTCCTTTACACCCTCATTGCTCTTCTGGATTTTCTTCAACCACTCCTGCACGCGATCCAATCTCTGTCGCGTTTCGTCCTGGCGATTCAGCTCAGACTGCACATTCGCCTGTATCAACACGGACTTGCTTGATCCTTGATTGGTCTTTTCCAGGCGCCCTTCCGCTGAGGCATGTGAGGCAGGGCCTGCCGTGGCACGCTTGAGAAAGCCCATCAGACAATAAGACATGGCATGCCGCTGATCTCGCTTCAAAAATAAGCGAGCGTGCGCAAACTCAGGGTCCA
>Ga0209390_10010362_pt1 | contig 10923 bp, 9 predicted proteins | sample BON01_FD_187212 | JGI IMG/M metagenome (GOLD analysis project Ga0209390, IMG submission 187212) | Freshwater microbial communities from Lake Bonney liftoff mats and glacier meltwater in Antarctica - BON-01 (SPAdes) (version 2) | ecosystem: Environmental > Aquatic > Freshwater > Ice > Glacier... | reverse complement strand
CTATGCAGCTCGTGCAGCACTTGAACCAGTATTAATTACCGGCATTGAGCAAGGTGGACAACTCACCACTACCACCGACGTTGATAATTGGCCTGGTGATGATCAAGGTGTCGAAGGCCCTGAATTGATGCAAAGAATGCAACGTCATGCCGAACGTTTTGGTACCGATATCATTTTTGATCACATTCACACTAGCGATCTAAGCCAACGTCCATTCCGTCTAATCGGTGATGCTGGGGAATATACTGCCGATGCATTGATCATCGCCACGGGGGCCTCTGCGCAATACTTAGGTATGGAATCTGAAGAAGCATTCAAAGGCCGTGGCGTTTCTGCATGTGCAACCTGCGATGGTTTCTTCTACAAAAATCAACCCGTTGCTGTAATTGGTGGTGGTAATACTGCAGTTGAAGAAGCGCTGTATTTATCTAACATTGCATCAAAAGTAACGGTTATTCATCGCCGCGATAAATTTACTTCTGAAAAAATATTAAGTGCACAACTTTTGAAAAAAGCGGAAGAGGGTAATGTAGAAATTTTATGGAACTCCCAGCTTGATGAAGTATTAGGTGATCAAGCAGGTGTAACGGGTTTACGCATCAAAAACAATTTAGACAACAACATGCAAAACGTCACTGTACAAGGTGTTTTTATTGCCATTGGTCATAAACCCAATACCGATATGTTTATTGGCCAACTGGAGATGGAACACGGCTACATTACACTGAAAAAAGGCACGCAGACTAGCATTAAGGGTGTGTTTGCAGCAGGTGATGTTTCTGACCCTATTTACCGTCAAGCAGTTACCTCGGCCGGCGCAGGTTGTATGGCGGCATTAGATGCTGAACGTTTTTTAGAAAGTGAAAAATAACGCAAGATGATTAAACTCAAGGGCAGGTGCTGACTTGCCCTTAACTTTTATGAGGCACATATCTCATGGCAAATTATCAACAGATTCTCATTGCCGCTGACTTTTCCGATCACAGCCAACAGGTTATAAATCGCGCAAAAGAAATCGCTGAGCGTTATCAGGCAAACCTCAGTATTTGTCATATTATCGAAGATTTCCCGATTGCCGATTTTGCATACGAACCTATGATCAGTATTGATTTGGACATGCGTGATGCCATGCTTGATTCGGGTAAAAAACACATCGCTGATATTGGACGTAAATTTGACATCCCTGCTGAAAATCAATGGGTGGAGTTTGGCAGCCCCAGCCTTAATGTTGTTAGTTTGGCAAAAGACCATAAAATAGATTTGATTGTTGTTGGTTCCCACGGTCACCATGGCATAAAACTATTACTTGGCTCGACGGCTAGTGGCATTCTGCATCATGCTTTATGTGATGTTTTGGCGGTGAGACTAACTGAAGACTAGTTCAACGCTTAGTCATAACCCTTATTTACATAAATATTAAAATGATTCGTACTCCCCACTTCGCATGGCGCATATAAACCTAGTCCCACTAGGCTAAAAGATCGCCCATTGTGACGTCACTCATCATGCCATATAGACAATACGTTGTTATTGTATTTAACCATCATCACAGCCAGAGCTATTACGCAGCAATACTTTAGATTCAAAATATCGCAACTTAGGATATTTAGTCGCTTTATTTAATGCATCTAACTAAGATGTCTCTTAACACTTCTAAAGTCAGAGCGACTCATGAACTCACTTTTCAAAACAACGGGCTTTTTTGCCTTTATATCAATGATATTCCTAAATGCTTTTGTCGATTTAGGTCATAAAATAATTATTCAAAACACTGTTTTCAAAATATATGATGGTTCAACTCAAGTTATTTTAACTGCCATCATCAATGGCCTTATTTTATTACCCTTTGTATTGTTATTTACACCTTCTGGATTTTTATCTGATCGTTTAAAAAAACCGCAAATAATGCGATGGGCAGCCTTGGTCGCCGTCATATTAACCTTGATAATCACCGCCGCATACTATTTAGGTTGGTTTAAACTAGCCTTTGCCATGACCTTTCTGCTTGCAGCGCAAAGTGCATTTTATTCACCTGCTAAATATGGCTACATTCGTGAAATTGCGGGTAAAAACCATTTAACCTTTGCTAATGGCGTTGTGCAATCCGTCACTATCATTGCGATATTATTGGGCATGTTTGCATTCTCCGTGCTATTTGAAAATATACTCGTAGGCCAAACATTTTCGACCGAAGCCGATATCATTCGGATGATTGCCCCGCTTGGCTGGTTACTCGTTGTAGGCAGTCTAATTGAGCTTTTTCTCGCCTTACGCTTACCTAACATCGAACACCCCATCAACACTGAATCCTTCAACTGGAAAAAATATCGCAGCGGAAAGACACTTTACAATAACCTTAAATTGCTCCGTTTTGATCCTGTTATTTGGTTATCCATTATTGGTCTTTCGGTTTTTTGGGGCGTATCGCAAGTCGTACTTGCCATCTTCCCTGCTTTTGTAAAAGAAGTGTTATTAATCAATAATACGATTGTTATTCAAGGCTTACTTGCCTGTTCAGGTATAGGTATTGTCGGCGGTTCATTATTGGCAGGTAAAATTTCTGACCGATATATCGAATCTGGGCTGATTCCCCTTGGCGGGCTAGGCATGGTTGTCGCATTGTTCTTTTTACCGCAACTCACATCAACAACCTTATTCGCTGTTGATATTCTCGCTTTTGGATTTTTCGGTGGCTTATTTATTGTGCCACTTAATGCATTAATCCAGTTCCATGCCAAGGCACAACAATTAGGGACGGTACTTGCTGGTAATAACTGGATTCAAAATGTAGTAATGCTGACATTCCTATGTTTGACAGTTGTTTTTTCAATGGCCGATATCTCAAGTAGAGCCTTACTCAATCTATTGACCATCGTCACGATTGTGGGGGCTAGTTATACCGTATGGAAACTGCCACAGTCGCTTGTTCGTTATCTTCTCGGCATGGTGTTCGCCAGTAAATATCGCATCAATGTACAAGGTTTTGACCATATGCCATCGCAAGGCGCCGTGTTGATGTTAGGTAATCATATCAGTTGGTTAGACTGGGCCATGATCCAAATTGCCAGTCCTCGACCCGTTTTATTTGTAATGGATAAAGGCATTTATCAAAAGTGGTATTTAAAATGGTTACTCGACTTATTTGGTGTTATTCCTATCTCAGGCACCAGTAGTAAAGGTGCGCTTGCCACTATCAATCAGCATTTAAAACAAGGAGAAGTAGTCTGCTTGTTTCCAGAAGGATCGATTAGCAGAAATGGCCAGTTAGCAGAATTCAAACAAGGGTTTGAACGCTGCGTAGAAGATATTGATGGCATCATTTTACCCTTCTATCTACATGGTTTATGGGGCAGTCGATTCTCACGTTCAAGCAGTAAAATGCAGTTACTTCGCCAAAGTCGGATTCGTAGAGATGTCATTGTCGCTTTTGGCCGACCCATGATTGTAACTGCCCAGGCATCTGCGGTTAAAAGTGCCGTATTTGATCTATCTATTGATACATGGCGTAGTCATACAGAAAACTTACCTAGCTTGGCTCATTCATGGATTGATCGAGCAAAACAAAACGGTCGAACCCGCTGTTTAACTGATACTCAAAGCAATGTTTCATTGTCTCGCCGTAAGGCATTGATAATATCCCTGCTATTTTCTCATCGCATTAAAAAACAAAGTCCTGAACAGCATGTCGGCTTATTATTACCTACCAGCAGTGCCGGCCTCCTTGCTAATATGGGTGCATTTATTAGTGGCAAAACAGTCATCAATCTTAACTTTACCGCTAATGTTGATTCATTATTGTCTGCCATCAATAAAGCTGAAATCAAAACGCTCTATACTTCGCGCCAGTTTATTAAAAAGCTGCAAGATAAAGGCTTTGAACTAGATATTTTATTTGAAAAAGCACCACCTATTTATCTAGAAGATCTTCATCAAGGCATTAAAAAATCCGAACAAATACTGGCCTTACTCGCTAGCTATTGTTTGCCTACCAACATATTAATTCACCTATTTGGCAAGCCAGTGAACATTCACTCACCAGCTACGGTATTATTTTCGAGTGGCAGTGAAGGCGAACCGAAAGGTGTCGTGCTGAGTCATCAAAATATTATGGGCAACATCAAGCAAGTCTCTGATGTACTCGATCTTCGAGATGAAGATGTCATGGTGGCCAGCTTGCCGCTGTTTCATGCTTTCGGTTTAACAGTCACAGGCTTACTACCACTGATTGAGGGTGTACCTGCTATTTGTCACCCCGATCCAACTGATGTGCTCAATATTGCTAAGGGCATATGCCAGTATCAGGCGACTATCTTTTGTGGTACTCCAACTTTTTTACGACTATTTACTAAAAGTAGTCGTATTCATCCCTTAATGCTAGATTCATTACGGATTGTGGTCGCCGGTGCAGAACGACTTAATCCAGAAATACGGGATAGTTTTAGCCTTAAATTTGGTAAAACTATTTATGAAGGTTATGGCACAACCGAAACAACACCTGTTGCTACCGTCAACCTTCCCGATCGCATTGCTATTGATGATTGGAAAATTCAAACCGGAGATAAAAAAGGTACCGTCGGATTACCATTACCAGGCAGTAGCGTGCGAATCGTCGATCCTGACACTTTAGAAAGCTTAGCTATCGATGAAGATGGTCTGATCCTAATTGGTGGCACCCAAGTGATGCAGGGCTATCTGAACGATCCTGAAAGAACTGCTGATGTATTGGCCGAGATTGATGGTCATCAATGGTATAAAACGGGCGATAAGGGACATTTGGATAGAGATGGTTTCTTAATTATTGTTGATCGCTATTCACGCTTTGCCAAAATCGGTGGTGAAATGATTAGTCTTGGCGCTATCGAAGCCAGTATAAATGCAAGCCTACCAGAAGATGTTGAAATATTAGCGACTACCGTGTCTGATGATAAAAAAGGTGAAAAAGTTGTGCTACTTTATTCCGGTAAGATTGAAGATGCAGAATTGAAAGCCTGTATTACCAACTCAACACTTAATAGTTTAATGATGCCTAGTTTGTTGATTGAAGTTGAAGCCATTCCGAAATTAGGCAGTGGTAAAAGCGACTTTAATAAGGCTAAAAAAATTGCCTTCGCTCAGATTAATTCATCGAAGGCCTAGCAAATGGCTCGACAGAAACAGGCATATAATCGTTGTTCACTCCGCCGCCGTCACCAGAACACGTTATTTTGTTAACGGATCAGCAAGAAATGCATACTCGATGAAGATATTAGCACAAGCATTAGAACGTGCTGGTTATTTGACTATTAATTTGAATTATCATTCACTCAAGTATCCAGTCGACAAACTAGTTAATGAGAGATCGTTATTGTTCAAGTTATCTATTTTTGTGGCATATGGCTTATTTAAAACGCACGCAAATTAAATCTGGACGAGCATAACTAACCGTTCAGATTTAATTCGAAATTGCTTAATCTTTATAGATTCTGGCTAGCATACTGCATCATTTGATCAACTGTCGAAATCGCTTTTGAATTCATTTCATAAGCACGTTGCGTTTCGATCATATTAATGAGCTCGGTCACCACGTTAACATTCGATGTTTCAAGTGCGCCGCCAATAACTGAACCGAATCCTGTAAGACCTGGTGTACCGGTAATGGGTGAGCCACTGGCACCCGACTCTTGAAATAAATTCTCACCAATAGCTTGTAAGCCTGTAGGATTCACAAAGTCTGCTAACTCGATATTACCTACAACCGTCGGTGCTGTTTGTCCTGGTTGTAATACGCTTATCGCACCATCACTACCAACTGTGATACTCAAAGCATCTTCAGGAATAGTTATGGATGGTTCTAATGGATAACCATTCGACATAACTATTTGACCAGTGGAATCAATTTGAAATGTACCATCACGCGTATATGAAAGCGCACCATCTGGCATCAAAATCTGGAAAAATCCACGCCCCTGAATTGCGATGTCCATCGCATTTCCTGTTTGCTGAATATTACCTTGGGTATGTATTTTTTCAGTCGCAACCGTTCTAACACCTGTACCAAGCATCAATCCTGATGGTAACTGGGTATTAGTGGATGACTGTGCACCTGGTTGGCGTACGGTTTGATAAAGTAAATCTTCAAACACTGCACGGTCTTGTTTAAATCCGGTGGTATTAACGTTTGCCAAGTTATTTGATATAACTGACATCCGCGTTTGTTGTGCATCGAGTCCTGTCTTGGCAATCCATAATGCTTGATTCATGGGATACCCCCTACCTTAAATTTTGACGCGTTATTGCGTTGTTACTAGTTGAACTGCAACAAACGTGCCGAAGCAGCGCCATTATCATCGGCAGCTTTCATCATTTTTACTTGCATTTCATATTGTCGCTGCAATTCAATCAAGTTTACTAACGCACTGACAGCATTAACATTACTGCCTTCCAATGTACCTGAGGCGACCGTAACAGTGGCATCTAATGGTGCATCACCACCATCTTGCATGCGCATTAAACCATCACTGTCTTTAAAAACATTAGTCAGTTCAGGTTTGACCAATTTAATGCGATCTAATATCGCCAAAGCATTGGCATCCCCACCAACAGGACGAATAGTAATTGTTCCATCAGACCCAATCTCAATTTTTTCTGCTGGCGGAATAGCAATGGGGCCACCTTCGCCCATCACCGCTAAACCTGTGCCCGTTATTAATTGACCTGATGCCGTAATTTGTAAATCCCCCGCGCGGGTATAACCTTCACGGCCGTCTTTACCTTGCACTGCCAAAAAACCGTCACCTTGAATTGAGATATCTAATTCCCGACCGGTTGATTGAATTGATCCTTGTTGGTAATTCGTCGCAGCACGCTCACTCATGGAATAAACACGGCTTGGTAAACCTTCACCAAACACCGGCTGACTGCGAAACTGCTCAAAATCAGCACGAAAACCTGTTGTATTAACATTAGCGAGGTTATTACTGTTCGCAGCTTGAGACAACATAGTCTGCTGAGCGGCATTCATAGAAATATAAAGCATGCGATCCATAATAAACTCCCCTTGTCAGATTAAATACCAACCATAATTATTTATAGTTGGTATTTACCTCAACTTGTGTCGAATTAAAATTTGTCCTACGTAGGTTGGGTTTTAATCCAATACTGTCGGACTAAAGTCCTACCTACTAACTCCGTTATAAATTAACGAATATTGATAATCGTCTGTGTAATCGTGTTATTCGTTTCTATCGCTTTTGAGTTAGCTTGGAAATTACGTTGTGCTGTAATCAATCCAACTAATTCTTTGGTCAAGTCGACATTTGATGTTTCCAATGCGCCTGACTGAATTTGACCAAAACTACCTGTTGCTGCTTCACCGGCAATAACAGGACCAGAATCCGCAGTTTCTTTCCATTGCGTATTACCGATTTTATTCAAGGCTTGGGCATTAGCAAAATTAGCTAGGGCAATTTTACCGATAGGTACTGCTTGGCCATTACTGTATGTAGCGCGAATTAAGCCATCGTCACTAACATCCACGCCAGTCAAACGACCAGTAGGAAAACCATTTACCGTTAATGCACCAACGGAAAAAGAACCCGAATTTTGAGTCGAACCATTTAAGTTCAGCGCAACGGTTAAATCTGCTGCACCACTCGACAATTCAGTACCTGGAGCAACTATTGCTAATACAACAGGATCAGTCGGTGTAACAGTGTCCAATGTCCCATTATTATTAAATTGAATAACCGTTGTTCCACCCAATTGCACTAATTGATTAGGGGCAATACCAACAGGTGCAGGTGTGGATGGCTGTTTAATATCTTTAGCCGAGATGTAAATATCCATATTCCATTGATTATCAGCACCTGCTATTGCTGTATCTACTTTTTGGTAATAGGTCGTAACGATATGCTCATTACCTAATGAATCAAAAATGGTTGCTGACGTAGAATTGTTATACGTTGCAGGATCAAACGGGTTGATTGCTACTGCAACTTGATCAGTAACTGCATCTGAGCCAGTGACATCTTGGACTAGAGTTGGTGCAGTACCACCCGCAGTAGCAACGCTCACATCTCGACTTACTGTCGCCGCTAGACCGGCGTTAGTGTCGGAAAGTGTGGTTTGTGAACCTGTAGTGCTAACACTCAAGGTAGCTAGTGCTGCCGATGCCGCCCCGCCTTTTGCCAAGTTAAATGCTGCGTTAAATGCCGTTGCAGCATCTGATGCTGCCGTAGCGCCATTCGTCAAATCAACTTGAACATCCACAGTAGTTGCATTAGTAACTACTGATGGACCTGTTCCATCGGAGATTGTAAATGTTACACCTTCAATCGTGACGGAGTCTCCAACAGTAGGAGCAGCAAAAGTAAGCGTATCACTACCAGCAACAGCTGGCGTCACAATTGAAGTTTGTGATATTGGCGTTCCATTCGATGGCAGATTAGTGGCAATTTTCAACTCTGTAGTAGGCTCAGGAGCACCTTGTGATGGGGGTAATTGCAATGGCTTAGCAGCACTAATGCTGCTAGCTGAAATGTTACCGTTAGCATCCACGGGGAAGGTACGTAAGAAGCTACCTTCACTATTCACAACAAAACCATCTTTATTTATGCCAAATGCGCCGGCTCTAGTGTAAGTAATCTCACCACTATCTTGTGTCGGGGCCATAGCAAAAAAACCTTCACCACTGATCGCTAAATCGAGTGAATTATCGGTGAATTCTAAGTTACCTTGATTAAACTGCTGGGCAACATTTGATAAAACAACCCCGCTACCGACTGCTGTTTTACTTGATGTACCAAATGCAGATACAGCAAACACATCACCAAACTCGGCGCGTGAGGCCTTAAAACCAGTGGTGTTTACATTGGCAATATTATTTGATTTTACATTAAGGTCGGCAGTTGCCGCATTCAATCCACTTAGTGCTGTACTAAAAGACATATCAATGTCCTCCTTAAGTTATTTCTTGTGCTTCGCTAAATGGTACTGAACCAATACCACCCAAATTCAGGACTAAACCCTGCCCACCACTTCCCACTAATACACTATCAACCTTCGCGACAGTTGCAGTCGCAAATGCTGTGTTAACGCCATCAATTGTTCCAGTTGCCTTAAATTGATAGACACCAGGTGTTAGCGCCTCACCATTATCACTGAGGCCATCCCATGTAAAGTTGGTGTATCCATCTGCAGAGCCCATTTCTATTGTTCTTACTGGCACACCATTTTCGCTGTAAATTTGTACTTTCAAATCAGTTACTCGCTCAGCGACATTAATTTGACCTTTCAAACCATTTTCAGCCGTCATATTACCAATGGATGATGGAACTAATACTGAGCGACCTACCAACGTCGATCCTTGCAAGGCTTGATCCGATTGCATCGACTTAGCAAAACCATCGAATGATTTCTGCAAATCTCCTATTCCACTCACCGTACCAAAGGCTGCAATTTGACCTAAAAAATCACCACTGTCCATAGGTTTCAATGGGTCTTGGTTCTTCAATTGGGTAGTCATCAGTGACATAAAATCTTTCATCGCCAAGGTACCTGCATTTTTTTCTTCTGAAGCGATCTTTGCCCCTTTATTCAAAAAAGCATATGCGCCGTCGCTATCTATACCGTTAATTGCCATGATTCAATCTCCTATTGGCCTAATTGCAAAGTACGAAGTAGTAATTGCTTTGCTGTATTCGCAATTTCGACATTATTTTGATAAGAGCGTGACGCGGACATCATATTGGCCATTTCAGCAATGGGATCCACATTAGAATGGAACACATAACCATCTTGATTCGCTAAGGGATGACTGGGGTTATATTCCTGACGAACAGGCATCTGACTTTCGACAATGCCTCTCACTTGCACACTACCTTGTTTATAGCCTTGCTGGGCATCGTCTAATACCGTGGCAAAAACAGGACTTCGTGTGCGATACACTTGATCAACACTGCTGCTTACACTATCAGTATTCGCCAAATTACTGGCAGTTGTATTAAGTCGTAAAGACTGGGCACTCATGCCACTGCCAGCGATATCAAACACATTAAATAAAGACATTAGGATCTACTCCCCTCTAATTGCACTTAATAGACCACTGAATTTTGCACCTAGAAAATTCAAACTAGCCTGATACTGAACAGAGTTCTGCATAAACTGTGCCTGTTCGATTTGTTCATCAACCGTATTGCCATCTAGTGAATCTTGTACCGTGGTTCGGTACTGCACTGCAGGCGATGCAAACTGACTGCTAGACACTTGAATATGATTAGAATGTGTCGTTTCTATGCTGCCCATTGATTGATGGCTTGCCGCCATTTTCATGGCAGCCTGAAAATCAATATCACGCGCTTTATAATTGGGTGTGTCGGCATTCGCCATATTGGAGGCAAGTAACTCTGTCCGCTGTGAGCGGACACGTAATGCATCGGCATGAATACCTAAGGCTGTATCGAAGTTTATTGACATTGTGTTCTCCTGCTTATCTGTTGCTTAGAGATAAGCATAAAACACGCCAACAATAATTAATGTTTTAAATCATAGTGTTACATAAGACAAATTATTGATGTCAAAAATATAACGGTGTAGCCTTGTTAGTGAATAAGAAGCTTGAACTAGCAAGATAAACCATCGTGTAAAATAAACAAGGCACCGGAAGATGCCTTGTTTATGAATCATAATCTAACACTCACCCAAAAGTGAATGCCAAACTAATAAATCGCCGTTTAGCTGAGAATAGTCTGTGATTCAAACCGATTCAGCATCTCGGCAACGAGTTTTCTAGGTAGCCATGCTTCACCAGCATGTACCGCTCGAACGGCTTTATCAATCTCTGTTTGCTGCTTTGTCACAATATAACCACGTGCTTTAAAACCCGAGTTTCTCAACATATCAAAAGTCGGTTCTTCATCGATTAAAATAAGGCTTTGGGCAGTGGGG
>Ga0209390_10010361_pt1 | contig 10924 bp, 12 predicted proteins | sample BON01_FD_187212 | JGI IMG/M metagenome (GOLD analysis project Ga0209390, IMG submission 187212) | Freshwater microbial communities from Lake Bonney liftoff mats and glacier meltwater in Antarctica - BON-01 (SPAdes) (version 2) | ecosystem: Environmental > Aquatic > Freshwater > Ice > Glacier... | reverse complement strand
TTAATGCTAGAATTAGAGAAAGCTCAACATCAGCGTAACAACAACGCTTTGTTCCGCAGAATCTCAACTTACGTCTCCCGATCTAACCGATAACTCAAATGGCTAACTCTCGCATCGTTAATACTCACTCACAAGCTATTCCTCAAGGCGGAGCTTCTCATACGCAAAGAACCGTAGGGGCTTCAGCCGTTTCCTTAATCGACCACACGTTACTGGCAGACACCACGCACGTTCTGTTACAGTTCACGGATGCTAACTGCCGGGTTACGTTCGACGGATCGGATCCAACGAGCATCAAGGGATTTGTTTACCTTAACGGTTCCACTGCTTATTTGACGCACTCTATGGCTGCTGCTGCTAAGGGCATCCGTGATGACGCGACTGACGTTATCCTTGAAATCCAAGAACTTAACTTCCGGTAATGGCTAAGACGTTCGAGTCAGTCTTGATGGTTCCCTCGGATGTCGTAAGGCAAAGCTTTAGACCCGCGTTTTCAGATAGAGAGTTTTACTCGGACGTTATCATGTCCCAGCCTGATTATACGGGGACGGTGGTTATCGAAGGGTTTTTTGTGGATGACCTAGGTAATTCTTTTATTAGCAGCTCAGGGGACTTTTTAATCGCAGCATCTTAACGGTAAAACAACATGGCAAACCTTAGAATCAAAGACATCACGACCACAGCGTCGTCAACGGCATCTGGGGAATATCTCGCCATTGATGGGCTAGCTAACGGAACCCGCAAGCTCTCCGCTACCGCCCCTACGTTCGCTGGTGCTGTTACTGCTACGGGTGGATTTGTTGGTGCGTTAACTGGTAACGCGGATACTGTTACTACGAACGCAAATCTTACGGGAACCGTTACGAGCACAGGGAATACTACGGCCATTGCTAATGGTGCGATTTCTAACGCGATGTTGGCAAATGCGGCGGTCGCTAATTTGAGCGGCACTAACACGGGGGACAATACCGTTGCGACCTCCGGCGCAGCGACGACGGCGGAGACACTACTGACGGCGCGGAACATTAACGGGGTGGCTTTTGATGGCAGCGCGGCAATCACCATCAACGCCGTAGACGCCACGGCGCGACTGGCGTCCAGTGCCGTTTCCGCTTACGGGCTTACGCTGGTCGATGACGCCGACGCTGCCACTGCTCGCACCACGCTCGGCCTCGGCACGTTGGCCACTCAAAGCGGAACATTTTCAGGCACAAGCAGTGGCGCGAACACTGGCGACCAAACCACGATTACGGGCAACGCAGGCACCGCCACGGCTCTGGCCACCTCCCGAACCATCGGCGGGTCCAGTTTTGACGGCAGTGCAAATGTTACATCATTCCCGGCTCCCGGCGCAATCGGCGGGACCACGCCCAGCACAGGCGCGTTCACGACGCTGAGTGCGAGCGGCGAGGTAACGATTACCGCCGCTGGTGGAGTCCTCAATTTTAGCGGCGCGAGCTTTGGACACATCAAGTCAACGGGTGACATCTATGTTAACCCCGCCCTCACCAAGACGCTCGTTCTAGGCGCAGATAATCAAGTTACCATTGGCACAAGCGGCTTCGCCGTCACGGGGAAAGTTACGGCGAGCAATGGAGTTACTAGCACGGGAGCCCGGATTGAGTCCACATTGACCTACGGGCCGATGTATTACAGTAACGAAAACAACACCGATAATGTTAATCGTTCTTCGTTTACCTTCGCCAGAGGCGCATCGACTGTCGGTCAAATCGTCACAAACAACACCTCGACCGCTTACAACACCTCATCTGACTATCGCCTCAAGACTATCACGGGTGCTGTCGCTAATAGCGGTGCGCTAATTGATGCGCTCTTGCCGAAAGTTGGAACGTGGAAATCGGGTGGAACTCCGTTCACTGGCTTCTTGGCTCACGAATTTGCTGATGTATTCCCTTTATCCGTTACTGGAGAAAAGGATGCAGAAGATGAAGACGGAAACCCAATTCATCAATCAATGCAGGCCAGCTCATCTGAGGTCATCGCGGTCTTGGTTGCAGAGCTGCAAGATGTCCGCGCTCGCTTGACATCTTTGGAAGCCTAACAGAACATCTTTGTATGACTACCAACGAAGCAATTAATATTTTCGCCCAAGTAGAGCAGAAGTTCGTCTGTGATGGCGCATCCCATGACGTCTTAAAAGAAGCTATCCGCGTGATAGCTGATGCCTTGGCTCCAGAGCCAAAGGAGTAATCGTGAATGAGAACCGGAAGAATTACACTGAGTTTACTCTCAGCGATTGCATTCCTGTTTCTTACTGCATGTCAGATGGCTCAGTGGCGGGTTCTCCAAGAAAAGATTGACCCTGAGTTAGCGGAGAAGCCAGAAAAGCAAATCGAGGCGGAACGCCAAGGGGCGCAGTTTATTCGGGATAAGTCGGCAACCTTAGAAGCAGATCCCGAAAAGCAAGTCCAAGAGATACACTCCGTAGCTGTTCCCCTTTCCGATAGCCTAGGAGTCCCTAAGTCCGTAATCGAGGTAGATGACTCGCAGAAGGCCATAAAGGCCTTAGAAAGGGGTCTATTGGCTGAACAAGCACGCGCAGAGGAGTGGAAAGCATTTGCGAAGAAGTATGCTTACAAAGAACTAGAAGATACCGGAGTTAACCTCTTTACGCCTACAGCCCTCCTCGGGTTCGCCGGGATCGCGGCTTTGTGCATCTTTGTCCCCGGATTCCTGACCTTCCTTTTGTTCGTTATCCGCAGAATGAGGACTGGCCTGCAGCAAGTCACGCAAGCCGTCGAGCAATACAAAATAGAGAAACCCAAAGAAGCAAAGGTTCTAGGCGAGCATTTGTCTTCAGCGATGGACGCAACGACCAAGAAGCTAATCAAGGGACACCGCGCTAAGGTCGATTATTCTAACTTAATGGAAATTAAGGGGGGCGGGTGAGCGTCCGCCATGACCGCAATTACCGTAGTTGGGACGGCGGCGGGGATGATCCACCTGACTTTGACTTAATCCTCGACCCCGTGGCCGACGGATGGAGGGAAGGTAGCTGGTCCGATACTGCTAAGTTTTACCAAAGAGAGGACCAAGTTTATCGGAGCATCCAGATTGTAATCGGCGGGGCGGAAGATTGCGTAGACGTAGGCTCTAAGACTAATCGTTGCGAATTCATTGATTTCGTTACTTGCTCGGGTGGGCAATACCACTTGACCCTCAAGGGCGGCTCAAGCGACAACCTTTTCGCTAACTGGTATCTTTATAACTCCGGTGATACCGTGGACATCGAGATCGGGAACTGGTCAAGCTCGGACTTCACTAAGTCGCAAAGGAATACCTTCGACAGTTGGCGCAAGTTCGGCGATAAGCCCGTGACTTATTGTTACAGATTAGGGTGCAAACCGTTATTTATCAACACAAAGGCAAAGCATCTTTTGTTCAGGTCAATCGGGCTAACCGTTTACTGGTGGAGTAAATTCTTCCTGCATAATGTATTAAAGGTGTCTGACAAATAATCTTAATTATGAGCAATGATGTAAAACTAAGTGTAGAAAAAACGTGGGTTCCAGTGGGAACCACGGCTGCTATCTGCGCCTCAATTGCGTGCATGGCTTTTTACTTAGCCAATTTAGTCTCGGGCTTAGAGCGAAAGATTGAACTAGGGAACCTAGAGCAAAGTGCCCGGATCGCCTCAATCGTGGATGAGTTAACCCGCCGAAACCTGACTCGTTACACTTATGAAGAAGCTCAAGAGGCTTGGGTTTCCTTCGAGTTAAGTAACCGTGACAAAGATCTGAAATACCCTGATATTCGGGCGATTAAGAAAGCTCACACTAAGTAAGACTTTATTCAAATTCGATGCCAAGATACCCCAAATCAGGAAATAATGACTCCCCGATTGTAGACGAAGGAGATCGTGGGTTCACGAGAATGAACCAACGGATGCGGCCTGACCAGCTCCAGCCTAGCGAGGTTGCCCTTTCCCAGAACGGACGGATGGGGATTGATGGGTCTTGGCAACCACGAAAAGGGATTGATAACTTCGGCCCGACTATCTCAAGCGGAACGGACGTATTAACTTTTCCTTTTTATCTTTATGCCGACGCAACACCTTCGTCCGTAACCACCGGAAGCAACTTAATCACGGTTAATTTCGCTGCGCCCGAGGTCTTTTATACCGGAACCGTAGTGGGCGTGTCTGGTATCACAGGAGTTACTCCTGATCCTAACGGAAACAGAACCATAACTGTAACGGCAGGAACCCCCGGAGCAGTCACGCAGTTCACTTATCCGTTAACGGCTTCCGCTGGCACCGCTGCTGGAACTATCGTTATCGGCACTGGTTCAATTATCGCCGCGACTAATCAAGTCTTTGGCTCTTGTTTGTTTTCGGATGCCTCCGCATCTAGCGCAGAATATATCCTCTTAGCGCAGAACGAATCCTGCATTGCAGTTAAGATAAGCGACAAAAGCACCGTAACGATTGCTTACCCCGCCGGGGTTACGATCTCTAGCCCCGTAGACATGAAACAAGCCTTTAACAAGGTTTACCTTTTCCGAGACAGTGTCACGGCCTTAGTCTGGAATGGGTCCATCAGCGGATCTCCTGCCTTTACTTTAGTTCCTAATGGTGCTTACACGCAACCATTGGTCTTAACAGCATCTAACAACACGGCAAACGTCGCTGGCGTAGTTACGGTAACAGAGACGGCTCACGGGCTTTTAGTCGGTGACAAAGTAAAGATTATGGATGCTGGCACGACCCCGTTGATCCTAGGGGATACTTATACCGTAGCCACGGTCCCCGGACCTAACTCCTTTACTTTCTTTGCTAGTGCTGATGCTTTTACGGCCACATCGGTCGTGATCGGCATGAAACAATCCATCGGTCTTGGCTTCACGCATATGCCTTGCCCCCCGTGGGGCATTTATCACCAACGCCGTCTTTGGATGCCGTTTAATTACGTGTCAACTGGCACTTCCGGCAGTCCGACTATTACGGATAGAGGGGTTCGTGATGAAATTATTGCTTCAGATATCCTTGATGCTGATACATTTGACCAAATCCAGAACCAATTCAAGATAGCCTCTGGGTCCGCTGATTACGTCGTCGCAATGCAGCAATTTGCGGATGATAACATCTTGATCTTTTGCCGGAACTCGATTCATGTCATTGCAGGAATCTCTGGTGAACTTCAAAACGCGGTAGTCAAAGAGATTACCCGCGAGGTTGGCTGCGTTAGCCGGAAGTCAATTGCCCAAATCGGGAATCAAATCTTCTTCTTATCAGACAACGGCGTTTACTCCGTAGACTTCGGAGACCTTTATAACCTTCGCGGGTCTTCTTTGCCTCTCTCTGAGGCCATTCAACCCTTAGTGGACCGGATTAACCCGACTTACGCGCTTAATTCAGTCGGCGTTTATCACGATAACCGTTACTGGATATTTGTCCCCTTGGATGCCTCATCGGTTAATAACGCTTGCTTCGTTTACAACATGCTGAACCAAGGTTGGGAGTCCTTGGACATCGTGGAGCAATCAGGATGGGATGTTAGTGACGTAATTCGGACAAGTGCTGGCGCGATTAACAAGCTTTACACGGTTTCTAGTTTCGGCGGGATTCACTTAATCGACTCCAGAGTTGATGACAGGGATAACCTTTTGCTCCAGCCCGGAGGGATTGTGACATCGTATTACATCCCCTCTAAGCTAACCACGCGAATGTTTACTCAGAACACAATGGACCGCAAGAGGTTCAATAGCTTTGAGTTACACATTGAAAGCGCTTCCTCTAATACCGCTGACGCCGTCCTGACCTTTGAGACGGAGAATCCAGACCGCACCGTAACCTTGAGTTCGGTCGCTACTCTCCTTGGCCACGTCTTGCCCGTATCCGAGGATGCTTCGATTCGCGGACGTATCGGGAACCTCCGAGGTTATGGCGGTCAAATGACAATCACGCCATCACAAGGCCGACCAAAGGCAAGAATGATTAAGGTATCATCTCAACTAACCGATCCACCTATCTCCTCTAAGGAATAATACTTTCTGCTAGAATAAAAGAACCACCATGGCTGTCACAATAACTGGAAATACATTTGCAACCGCTGACCAAGTAACGGCGACTAAGCTAAATGACTCAGTTAACTCCGCTACGTTTGCCGCTGGGGCCGTGGATAACTCCACGACGCAACTTTCAGGCGGTGCTATTATCGTCAGGGATGGTGGTATTACGACGGCCAAGCTCGCCACCACCAACACAGGCACCGCATTGCAGGTTCTCCGAGTCAACGCAGGCGCGACGGCTCTTGAGTATACGTCAGCTTTGAAGGCCACGGTCTTAGGCAGCGGCACCCAAACGACAACGTCCAGCTCTTACGTTGACGTTTCTACGATGTCATTAACAATGACAACTACGGGCGGAGATGTATTGTTGTTGGTGTCTTTCCCGATAAATGCATCTGCTGGTGGAGAGACCACCACAACCATAAACCTTGATGGTGTGGACGGTAGCGTTCTATCCACTTCACAAGTCGCTCAGGCAATAGTAACTTACCACGTTTATTACAGTAGTCTATCGGCGGCATCTCATACTTGGAAGCTGCGATTCAGGAACTCTGCATCAGCGTCAACCAGCGTAAATATGGCTGCGACAGTTGGAAGAATAACAGCGATTCAGCTCCTCTAAATGTGTCAGCAATACGAAACGCTATCGAACTTTACGGATCAGATTTTAGTCGTGTGCATGGTATCTACTTGGAGCATGGCTATACTTATTCAGACCCGGATATTCTTGCTCTTGCACGGCCCTGCTGTATTGCACGCCCTCAGTCGTGGGTTGAATTACGGGATGCGGACGCTTGGTGGGTTCAGTTGGTCATTGGGCATGGTGCTCTTGCAGCTCTTTATAATCACTTGCCTTTCCCTCTCCCTAAAATTGGATGGGCACGAGACTTTAACGGAAAAAGAGAAGAAAGATTTTACGATTTCCAAAGACTCAAATCGCTTTTAATCAAAACTAAGACTTAATACTTTTCACAATGGGATCAACCACAGTCCAAGCCCCCGCTCCACCTCCAGCTCCTACCCCTATTGATCCCGGTAAGGCGGCACTTGATTACACGCGGTCAATGGCAGACACCGAGCTACAGAAGACGCTCTTGGAGAGCGAGCGGACTTATCGCCCACAGTATAACGAGCTTAATCTAGCGGATTACAATACTTACCTCAGGGGGACCGGAAATCAAATGGGGATGATCGGCTTGAGCGAATTAGCTACGCGAGCGCAAAGCCAACAGAACGCTGATGCTCAATCCTTCCAACGGCAAGCGGATATTAATGATGTTTCCCGTCTAGGTTCTCAGGCGAGTGAAGCGTTTATGCTTGCAAACCCCGCACTTGCGGCGCAAATGCAGCGAGCTACGGCTTTAAGCGTTGATCAAAATATCCAAAACGTGGGCCGTGGAGCCCTTGGGGATCAGCTTTACTCTCAAGCGCAAGCCTCTACGGGCTTAGGTGCTACGGGGCAAGCCCTTGATGCTCGAGCTCAGGAATTTGCTAAATCCACGGGTAAGTTAACTCCGCAAGAGATGCGAGACCTTGAACAAGGGGTCCGTGGGTCTTATGCTTCAAGGGGCCGCGCAATGGATAACTCCGCTATCGGCGCAGAGAGTTACTCAAGGCTTGCTAATCAGCGTCAGCGCATGATGGAAGACCTCGGGATGTCCCAAAATCTGAACCAAGGGAACCAAAACGAGCTTAATTCTAACCGTGGTTTCGCGCAAGGGATTCAGCAAAACGACCTTTCGCGGATGTTTAATAACCAGCAACTTCAATCTGCTGGGTTAGCCCAAGACCGTGGTTACGGCTTGCAACTCGCCGCAATGCAGCAAGGCATCGCCTCTGATCCCTTTATGGCTATTCTTGGCCGTCCTTCGAGTGCTCCCGGTATGGGGCAAGCGGCTTCTCAGTTTGCGTCTGGCTTGGCTGGTTCTCAGCAAGGACCGCAGTTGTTTGATCCGAACGCTGGTATCAATCTTGCGCTCAAGGACTCTGCTAATACGGCTAATTACAATAGCGCAATCTTTGGTGCTCAAGCCGGACTCGCGGGGGCTCAATCTCAAGCTAAGGGGGCTATGTATGGTGGCTTAATGAGTGGCCTTGGCGCACTTGGTAGTGGTATATCAGGAGGTGCCGGAGCGGCGGGGGGTTTCGGAAAACTATTCGGTCGATAACTCAATGACTTTAATTAAGGAGCTTTCTAATGGCTAAATTTGGCGAAGGTGTAAACGCACAGCTTGGGGCAACGAATTATAACGCTTACCTCCAAGGTGCGCTTCAAGGTGCCCAAGGCGTAGCTCGTGGCGGTGAGCTAATGGGCCAAGGGATTGCTAATGTAGGGAGTAGCATTGCTGGTGGGATTAAGGAATACCAGCAAAACAAGAAGAATAACCAAGCCCTAGAGGGGTCGGTGAAGTCAACATTGAAGCTCTTCGAGTCCGTTGATAACCTAGAGGGGGTCAGTCCAGAAATTAAGGCTCAAGCACTATCCGCAAGCAAACAGCTTACTGACCCTGATACGCCATTAGCAGTTAGGGCCGCATTTGCACAGCAGTCGCGATCAGATTTAGGTGAACTAATGAAACTCGGGCAGGGCGCAAGAGAAGAGAAGGTAAAGAACGAAACTTACGAGCTTTATAGCACGTTAGCGAGAACACGCGGACAGGTCGATAGCGATTTCGTTAATAAATTCAGTCCAGAGGCGCAAGCTAACGCTTCTAAGCTCTTTTACGCTTCCGAAAACCTCAAGAGACAGAACGAAAAGCTAAGAGCCGAGGCAACCGCACTTGGTAAACCAAGCGTTAAAGATCCTTCAGCTTACAGCGCATCTTATAACGCAGGGGTGCAAGAGTTTACCGAAAGAATGAATAGGCTCCCAAATGGTAAAGAACTTCAAACCATTGCAGCGAAAGCCAAGGTTGACTCATCCACTCCGGTGTTTTTATCAGCAGACGACCAACTTAAACTTGATGCCAGAAAGCTAGAACAAGCGGATACAATAAACAGGTCGTCTAAGTTTTTAAACGACGTAAGCGATAATGCAATTGAAGCTTCTAATCAAGCTAATGATATTTCTCAAACAAGAAAGCTTTTGGCTTCGGAAACGACCCAAACAGGGTGGGGACAAGAAACCTTAACCACGGTCCGTTCTTTTGCTTCCAGAATTGGCATGGAAAACGCCGATTTAGCGGACCAGCAAGCCCTTGAATCTTATGTAAGCACGGATGCGCTCAGGCAGACGAGGTTATTGATGAGCAAGCAGGGCAGCATAACAGAGGGTGAACGTGCTCGCGTAGACAAAACATCGATGGGCATCGGCAAGGAAAAGGGCACGTTGAACAAATTGCTTGATTTGCGTGAAGCCTTAACCAATAGAAGTATTGGGGCTGAGCTAGAAAGGCAACGCCTGTATGACGAGGGAAAATCAGTCTCGGATACAGCAGAGGGTGTTCGCCGTTGGTATCAAAAAAACTCGATTACTTCTATTTTGAATGGAATTGTTATGAGTCCGGGAAGCTCATTTAAATTCCCCAGTGGGGCAACGGTTAGAAGAATTGATTAATGCCAACTTATAAGATTAATGACAAGACGTTCAGTTCTGATAAAGAATTGACGCAAGATGAGTTAGCTCAACTAGCCGGCACTGCCCCGAGCCAACCCCAAACGGATCAAACACCCCAAGCAACGCAACCACAACAGCGTTCGTTTACTGAGTCGTTAGGCGGCGCGTTAACGGATATAAGGCAAGCCGAAGAGCCCGGCGTATTTACGAATAAAGACAGGTATCCTACTGCACGCTCAACGATTACGGGCATGACTCCTAGCGAAGCGCAACGGCGCGGCGAAGAAGGAATCGGGGCATTATCCCAATTGTCTGCTACGCTTGCTAGATACGGTGTTCCTATTATTGCTACAACGGCTGCTGCTTCTGCTGCACCTGCTACTGTTCTGGGAGCGCTTACGGTTGGCGCAATAGGGTTTATTTCTGGTTCTTTGGGTGAAAAGGTCGCGGAAGACTTAGAAATATATTCAGGCGCTAGAACAGAGACGAGCGGAAGGGAGATTGTTGCCTCTGGCGTGGCAAACGCAGCCCCTATATCAATGGTAGGTGGGCCACTTATGAGGGCGGCATCTAACACGATGTCATTAACCGGAACAAGTGAATTGGCTAGGTTTATAACAGTCGGTAAAGAGCATTACTCGCCTAAGCCAGAGAGCTTTCTTGATGCTTCTTTGCGATACGGCTTGCCTTTTGTTCTAGGATCGCTTTCTGGTTTATCTGCAAGGACTTCTTCCAAGACGAAGAGTGCGGGGATTATTAGAGACGAGCTTACCGCTAAACGCGGCGGCGGTGGAGTGACGCTCAGCGAGGTCCGTCCAGAATACGTTGCGAAGGAAGCCTCGCGGGTCGAGGCAGGTAACAAGAACGCCATTAAATCGCTATGGAGCATTAGCTCAAATATTGGTGAAGAAATAATGAAGATCGGTGATATACCCGACACTTCCGGTTTAGCGCGGGACTTATCTTCTAATATCGGTGAACTCAAGCGGGTTCAATCGGCTGCTGTTAATGCCCGTGATGACGCACAAAGGCTCATGCAGGCATCGGAAAAGGCCAAGCTTAACTTTTCAGAGAAAGCGCCGGGATTGGAGGCTCGCGCCAAGGTCGCCGCTCTGGAAGCGACAAAACTAGAGGTTGTTTACCATAAAAACGTTCAAGAACTCTTCGGCGGCAACCTAAAGCCGTTTACTGATATTCAAAAAGGCGTCAGGAACGAAACGGTTCAGCGAATCGTTAATGAGTCCGACGACGTAATGAAGGTGCATGTAAAAGAGGCTTATGCAAACACAGGGCTTAATGCTAATTCACCCGTCTTGAATGACGAAGCATTTTATGCAG
>Ga0209390_10010358_pt1 | contig 10925 bp, 7 predicted proteins | sample BON01_FD_187212 | JGI IMG/M metagenome (GOLD analysis project Ga0209390, IMG submission 187212) | Freshwater microbial communities from Lake Bonney liftoff mats and glacier meltwater in Antarctica - BON-01 (SPAdes) (version 2) | ecosystem: Environmental > Aquatic > Freshwater > Ice > Glacier... | reverse complement strand
GGTCGCAGTCCCGGGCAGCCGGTTAACGTGCACAAACGACCCTGCCGGGGCGCTCCGGATTATGGTGGCTGGAGATACGACGCTCATGTCACGAAAGAGTACAGGAAACGTGACATTTAGGCAATGGGTCGACGAGACTCATAAGTGATGCCTGCGTGGTGGCGGTCGTGCCTCAGAAGTAGATGCCCGCCTCTGGTGAACCCCTGGGGGTATGGGAACTGGGTTGTCAGTGTCGGCCGAAATTAAATAAACACAGCTTCCCTTAGACCCAAGGCGGCTCAAACCCCATCGAGGTCATCGACGAGGCGGTGATCCTGCCAGCACTCGCCTCCGCCCAAGCGAGAACCACTGACCCGCGCGGTGTCGAGAAACTCCACTCAGCGGAACGTGACCTCCTTCTATTTCCGTCCGATTCCGTCTTTTATAAGGGATATGTTCGGAATACGTGGCCGCGTTCCTTTATTTCGAGGCAAAGTCAGCAATCACCTCTAGGTTTGAGGGCAAGATAAACACGGGAAGCGCCGCAACAAATGAAGACTGGATGGTGACTGAGACCTTCACACAAGAGTCCAAAGTTTGGATGGGCTGGGCTCGGTCAAGCGTTGGAGTCGTCTACTTCGAGAAATCCTGCTGACACACTCAAGGAACCACCGGGAGCCTCAATTGGAAATTTGGACCGCGCTAACGCTAAGCATCGTGAGCGGCCTGACTGCTGCACTTTCCGCACAGGCACTCTTTTACATTCTGATTCGACGAAGCGAAATGCGTAGACGGCGAAGGGAAATCGTAGTGCTAGTAGCGCAATGCGCCGAGCTGATTAGGCTGGGATGGAACCATGGCGCCATTGCCAATCGATGGGCCGACCCAGAGAGTGCTGAGTTCTCGGAAATGTCCAGGCAATATTGGAGCCTAGGCACAAGAGCCCTCAGCCTTTTCGAAGTGCGAGAGCAAGTGGTTGCCAGGTGGACTGAGATTGAATTGGCCGCAGGCAAATTGGGACTCCTCTATTTTCTTCACGAGTCTGCAATTCCCGACGAGGCAAAGGCCGCACAAGATGCTCTCAACGGGCTCCGGTGGGATGGGGCCAGCGTTAACGACCCCTTTGATAATGGGCCCCCTCGAGCAAGCATGCTTGCTGACTGGGCGGAGCTTCGTTCCTCCGGCCCCCTCTACGGGTCTTTAGGGATTCCTGGAGACGAGAGTCGCCATCACATTGTGATTCCAAACTCGGACACCGAACTACCTGAACGAGTTTCTCCAGTGCATGAACTCGCGCCGCAAGGCTCCCGGTTGAGAGGCCGCTGGAGCGAAGAGCGGAAAGCGCGCTTCAGTCGGCAACTTGTGAACCGGAACTCCAAGGAATGGGTCCGCAACCATAGGGCAAGCTCATTGAGACGCTGGAGTCTTAAGCTCCCTTGGGTCTCTCGGATATTTCTCCGCAAAGGTTAGCTTCAGCCCCAGGGGTTCTTGCTTCAAATAGAGGAGCACTCGCAACGTTGGGTTCAGCGAGCCCTCATGGCAAATGGTTTGTGCCCGCTCTGAATGCAGAAGTCCCTACGCCAAAACCAGTCGAGGAAAAATCGACCAGCGCTACCGACCAAAAGCTTAGAAGTCTATTCCTCAAGGCCATATTTCGTTGTAAACACTAGGTTATCGTTCCTTGCCCGACGACGCGTGCATCCAACGTGCATCGAAATCTATTTCGTCTTTTCAACATGCGCACCTCCTTTCAGGCCTCAAAAGAGCAGCGCTGGTCGAGCTCGCTACGGCCACTGGCAAGAAAAACTCAGTTCTGTAGACTCGGCGAAAAAAAGGCAGGCAAAATGACGAACGAAAAACTTGAATCGCTGATGAAGGAATCTATCTCCGAAAGCAAACGAACCACACACGCGGTTCGGGCCCTCGTGAGATTCACTCTCATCGAAGTGACGGTGGCAATGGTTGCCGTGGTTTTTTTCGGCCTCATTGCACTCATCGGGGGCAACTTCAATGCAGCCTTCGTCCTTGGAGGGGCGGTGTTGGTCATTGGGGGGCTATACGCTCTCGTGGCAGGTTGGAGCGAACTCAAGCAATCTTAAGTCGGCAGCAATCAATCTCCCCAGGGGTACATAGACCCGATTGACCTCTGCAAATTTTGTGGAGCAGAGTTGCACCCGTTCCTTTCTAAGTGCCCGGCCTGCAAAAACAAGGCCGGTGTGTAGACAAACCCTCTAACCAATGAGGCACAAGCAAACAGCTTTTCACTCCCGTGTTCGGACTTGGGTTTAGTGAAACTGGCACGTGCCAGAGAATTTGCGGCGTAAAGAGTTCCCGACACCGCGTTGTACAGAAATAGACGCACACTGGCAAAGGAACTCAACCCTTTCGCTTAAGTCCCTCTGTGTCGGGGACCACGCTTAGACTGAGTGCATGGAGCTTCCACCCAAACTTGGCCGTGTCCACTTCGTTCCGGTCCGAGACGTCTGGCCGAACGAGGCCAGCTCTTTCACTCCCTGGCTACTGCAAAATGAGACCATTCTTGGGGACCTCCTGGGGATCGAGGTCTCACTGGTCCAAAACGAAAGCAAAGTCGGCGATTTTTCACTCGACCTCCTCGGCACCAATCTTTCGGACGACACCCCGCTCATTGTTGAAAACCAGCTCGCAAGAACAGACCACTCCCACCTTGGACAACTCCTCACGTATGCGGGTGGTTTGGAGCCCAGCACCATTGTGTGGATTGCGACTGAATTTAGGGATGAACATCGAGCCGCGCTCGACTGGCTGAACGAGGTCACCGATGAACAAACTCACTTTTTTGGAGTGGTTGTCAAGGCGATACGAGTTGATGACTCCGCTCCAGCCCCCTGGCTCGAACTCGTAGTGAAACCCAACGAATGGTCAGAACTCACGAAGAGAGCCGCGCAGTCGCGGAACTATACCGAAGCCGAAGACAGATATAGGAGATTCTGGCAGTCTTTTCTCCACACCCAACGCAGTAAACACGAAGTTTTTGCGCCTAAACGCGCCATTGCTCGTCAGTGGATGTCGCTGAAGACTGGGGTCCGTGAAGCTGGACTCGGCATGAATGTGGAGCCGACAAGGATCTACGTAGATATCTGGTTTAGAGCCAGCCCGGCAACAAATACGCAACGCATTGAGCACCTGATGAAGCATCGAGAACTCGTAGAGAGCACCTTCGGTGCCACATTGTCATGGGAGGAGCTCGAGGACGGCCGTCGGGCAAGAATCGGGTTCTATGGTGAAGGTGCTCTCCTAGAAGAAGAGAACTGGCCGACCTACCAAGATTGGCTCGCTGATACTGCCATCCGTTTCTTGCGTGTCACAGAGCTCGATGTGTTCCAAGAACTTGAGTCCATCCGCGACTAGGAATGTCGCGACCTAGGGCGTGGATAAATCGAGCGCCCAACCTGACATGCTCCCTACGTTGGGCGCATGCCTCAAATAGGACCCGTCGTAGCGCCAAACTGCACCTCCTGTCTCCTGCGCTGCGACCTTGACGACGTCAGCTACTTCTGCGGTGGGTGCAAGATTTCTTTGCCGTTTTGGGAGTTCGACTTCTAGCCACCGGCTAGGCCAACCAACGCTCACTAAGCCGCGTTCAACTTGAGGTGAACAATCTCCCCGATGAGTTTTGTGATGATACCTATTTTCACTTGGTCCTCAAGGAGCGCCTCGGTCATCTTCTCCGAATTTCCTGTTGCGGTGATCAACGTTTCTTTGACAGCGTGTTCTAGATCGGGGCTAATGAGGAAGTTATCGAGAGGGTTCGCTTTTGCTTGCTTGACTAATGTTTCATTCTCCGCAGCTTTCTCAGAAACCCACACAAGAAGTCCCGTTGAGTCCGCCTCTGTAATGTCCTCGTTGGCAAAAAGTTGATTGAGCTGCTCCACAGCTTCGGCAAGCAAAACCAATGCGGGGTCACGGGCCTTTCCGCTCCCCGCATCGGACATGGGCTTCAGCGCAATGCCACCTGTAAGTGAGAGGTTGAGAGCGTCCCCCGCTTTGATGACGTATCTCTCCATGCTCACATCGGATAGGTCTGGAGCTTCATGACGGGATGAATCCCGAATCTCGCGAGCTAAGTAGGTGAGAAAGATGAAGTGTTTCTCAGGGTCCGTGTCCCCGTAATTGATGATTTGGGAAAGGAACCCATAAGCCTTGATGAACGTGCTGACCGTTTTTCTAAAATCGTCGAGCACGTCAACTTCTGCGGTGTTTTTCTCCGTCTGGGCAGCCTTGAATCTGTTCCAAAAACGGTCACGTGAAGGCGTAAGAGCAGCAGAGAGAGCATTGTTACCCGAATTCGGTTTTGCAGTTTTCACGACCGTCACGACCCGATCAATGTCTGAATAGTCGTAGATACCCGCTGTGTCGAGTTTCTTTTGAATGTCGTAGATGATGTTCGGGTCGGTGATGTTAGAAAGCTGTGCATCACGGAAGTACGGCTCGAAGGCGGTGAGGATGTCTTCGGGGTCGTTAACAAAATCAAGAACGTAGGTCGTATCCTTCCCCGTTGCCATCCTGTTGAGTCGAGACAACGTTTGAACCGCTGTCACACCCGAGAGTTTCTTATCCACATACATCGCAACAAGTAAAGGCTGATCAAACCCTGTCTGGAATTTGTTGGCGACAATCATGACTTGGTATTCGTCAGTCTTAAACGCCTCGGGAAGGCTGCGTTTGCGCAGATTCCCGTTCATATTTCCTTCGGTGAAAGCGTCTGGTCCGGACTCCGGATCGTGTATTTCGTCTGAGAAAGCAACCAGCGCTTTCAGGTCGGTGTATTTGTGTTCGGCAATGTACTTATCAAAGGCGAGCTTGTAGCGGACGGCTTCTTTACGAGAACCCGTCACCACCATCGCCTTGGCTTTGCCCTCCAACAGGTGGGCAACGTTTTGCCGGAAATGCTCGATGATGATCTGCACCTTGGAAGAAATATTTGTGGGGTGCAAGTGAACCCACCGCATCAAGGACTTGAGCGCCTCAGACTGCTCAACCAACGGTGCTGTGCTGTCATACTCCTGACCGTTGTGGCTGAGCTTGAAAGCAACTTTGTAGGGTGTGTAATTTTGCAGCACATCAAGGATGAAATCCTCTTCGATGGCTTGCTGCATTGTGTAAACATGGAACGGTTCTGGTTTGCCTGAGGACCCAACTCGCCCAAACATTTCCAGCGTCTTAGCTTTGGGCGTTGCGGTAAAAGCGTAAAACGAAATGTTTGCTGGGCTTGCCTTGCCTTCCATTTCAGCAAGAAGAGCGGCTTCAATATCCACCCCTCCGCCATCCTCAAGGTCTTCAAACTCCGCATCACTCAACACCGCCCGAAGCTTCGACGCCGTGGCCCCGGACTGGGACGAATGTGCCTCGTCCGCGATGATCGCGAACTTCTTACCTTGCGCGGTGCCAGCCTCTTTCACCAACTCGAAGATGAACGGGAAAGTCTGAATGGTGACCACAATGATAGGGGTGCCCGCCTTAAGCGCTTTGGCTAACTGCTCAGACTTAGCACCCGCCTTGTTGGAGATACCCGCAACAACACCGGTTTTCGCATCAATCTGACGGATGGCTTCTTGCAGTTGGTCATCCAACACCCTGCGATCAGTCACCACAATGACCGAATCAAACACTTTCCCGCCCTCAGGGGTATGCAACGTCGAGAGCTGGTGGGCCGTCCACGCAATCGAGTTTGTCTTCCCTGACCCAGCGGAATGCTGAATCAAATACTTACCGCCGGCACCTTCCACACGAGACGTGTCGACCAACCTGTTCACTGCCTCCCACTGGTGGAAACGAGGAAACAGAATCGTTTCTTTATGAGACTTTTTTCCCGTCACGGGGTCCTGCAAATTTTCTGTATGAGCATGCATGAAGCGTCCAACAATGTTGAGCCAGCTGTCCCGTTGCCACACCCTCTCCCACAGGTAGGCAGTGTTTGAGCTGGTCGGATGCGGCGGGTTACCCGCCCGACCGTCAAAACCCATATTGAACGGCAAGAAACGAGTTCGCGGACCATCCAACTTGGTCGTCATAAAAGCTTCACGGTTTGAGACCGCAAAATGCACAAGCGCCCTTTTACCAAAAGCAAAAAGTGGTTCTTTAGGGTCTCGCGTGTTCTTGTACTGGTCAATAGCCTCAAACACGTCTTGGGTGAGATCAGTCTTCAGCTCAACAGTGGCAACGGGTAACCCGTTGATGAAAAATACCAAGTCCAAAGACTTCTTATCCGCTTGGGCAAAATGGACCTGCTGCATCACGCGGAGTCGAACCTTGGAATAACGTTCCAAGGTTTTCGGATTGAGGTTGTCGGCAGGTTTGAACTGACACATGTCAAAATGCCCTGCCCCAGCAAGTTTGAATCCACGCCGAAGAATGCTGAGTGTCCCTCCCCCATGAGGCAAAGGTGAATCAAGTTCTTTGACCAGTCGCGAGATCAGTTGCTGCTTGGCTTGCTCCTGAGCGGCAGGACTGTCAGTCGGTTTCACAAACTTCGCTAGCGTTTGCGGCTGGGTGTCCTCAAGCCAACCCAGCACGTCCTCGGGGAAAATCGCGAGGGACTTATCGAACCCGACATCATTATGCGAATGCATCCAACCTGCGCCGACCAGTGCTTCGCAGAGTTCTTTCTCGAACACGCTCTCGTTGTGGATTGGCATCAGCTCGCCACCTTAATCTTTCCTGTCACCGCAGCGCTAATGAGGGATCGGCGGCGTTGCTGGAGCACGGACACAACTTCGCGAGTCGTCTCAACGATGGTGTCGAGCTTTCTAGTTTCAACATCCAAGTAGTTTGCAATTGCAATCTGCTCCGGAAACTCGGGGAACGGGAACTTCAAGTTTTTCACTGCACTCTCGCTCGTGGAAGGGACTGCACCCGGGTTTACAATTCGCTCGAATTGAATAAGATTCAATACGTAAAAGAGGTAACGCGCAGACGTACCCATCCGCGCCGTGACCGCCATCATGTTGTTATCGACACAAGATTCAACAGCTAGCTGGCGAATCCGCCCTAAAAGTAATGCAGCGCCGATCTTCGCTAAGACGATAGTTTCTGGCGGGTAAACCTTTGCGCCTAGTCGAGCAGCGGTCTCAATGGAGACGGTGTCATCAAATTCTTGAATAATCCCTTCAGAATTCGACCTACCGAGCGAGTTGACCTTGATGAATGCTATTGGCTCGTCAAGGACGCCCTGTTCCTCGATAGGGAATCCGGCCCCTGCCCCTGTGGTCGCAAGGTACTTCAGCGGGGCAATTTTCCAAGTCGCGCACACGGGGCCTACCCAAGGGATTTCGGTGTCCTGCATCTTCACGAGGCCTCTAATTCCAACCGTGACAGCCTCGCGAATCATAACGCCACGCCGTTCCTCGAGTGTTCGGATGAGCGTTTCTTGCTCGGCGATGAGCGTGTCGATTTGTGCGGTTTCACGGTCGAGAAAGTCAGCGATCGCCTGTTGCTCTTCTTTTGGCGGCATCGGAAAACCAATGTTCTTGAGCTCGTCCCAGCCGATAGCTGCACGGTGCTCAAGAATTCCATTGCCCAATGACTGAACGTGTTTCTGAAAAGGCTGCATCGTGAAGATATACCTCAGAAATGGTGGGGAAACTTTATCCAGTCTTGGCTGCATCACCACATAAACACTGCTACAAATACCGTTGTATGCGGAGACGCCAAAAGATCCGATACCAAAATTCATGCTGTTCAGCACAAAATCTCCCTCATAAACAATCTTGCATTTTCCAAGATCCTCGGGGGCTTTGTTTCCGATATCCCCCTTTTCCGCGTAGGGAATCACGCCGATGTTAGCCATCAACGAAAGGTAGTTGGCGCTCTGGTAGGCGGTGTTACGTTCAGTCCGCAATTTCATCAAAGTCCGAAGCGGTGTGGTCCCCCAAGTTTCAGGAACATCCCCAAGCCAGTCCACGCCGGAGTGTTTGGTTGCCCGCATTAGTCGATGCTTTCAATCTCGCGGAGCATGTTTTGGATTTCCTTGACCAGCTTGTTTAGGTCTGCGTCAATCTCTTCAAGCGGGCGTGGGGCAACGTATTTGTAGAAATGACGAGTGAAGGGGATTTCGTACCCAATTTTGTCTTTGCTTCTGTCTACCCAAAAGTCAGCAACGTGGGGTGCTATTTCAGAGGCAACGTATTCATCAATGTTGCGAGATAGAGGAACGTTCTCGGTGTCTCTGAGATTCGTGTTTGCCAGCGGTTTGCCCTTAGCGTCGGCCACAACGGGTGCGTTGTCATCGTGTTCAGCAAGTGCTGCAATAAGGGCCTTGAGTTGTGCGGGGGTGAGCTGCTCCCCGACAACGGTCTTGATGTGTTTGGTAAACGCGGCTCCATCAGTGGTGGAATCCAAGTTTTGTGTTGCTTCTGCGGTGAGGGTTTGGTGGATTTCTTCGCGTTGCCCTGCGGTGAGTTTCTCGAGGGGCTTTAAGGTGAGTGCTGCGTCCAAGCGGTCTGAGGTGAGTCCCCATGAGAGTCGGAGGGGCTGTTCGACCGTGATGGTTGTATAGCCAAAGTCTTCGTTGTGGAAGATTTTGGACTGTTCAGTTTCCTCAAACTGGTCATACAGTGTGACGAGCTGGTGAACATTGGCTTCACTGATGTCGTTACGCTTTGAACCAATGTTTTTGCGCAGCTTCTCGAAGTGCTTGGTGCCATCGATGAGTTGGACTTTGCCTTTGCGTTCGCCTGGTTTGTCATTGTCGAGAAGCCAAATGTAGGTGGCTATACCTGTGTTGTAAAACATGTCTTTGGGCATCGCAACAATAGCTTCAACAAGGTCATGTTCCAACAGCCACTTGCGGATCTCGGACTCCCCTGAGCCCGCATTACCGGTGAACAAAGGCGAGCCATTGAGGACGATGCCGATGCGTCCACCACCGTCTTCTTTGCGTCGCATTTTGCTCACCAAGTGAAGGAGAAAGAGAAGGGACCCGTCGCTAACGCGCGGAAGTCCAGGGCCGAACCGTCCATCGAACCCACGCAGTTCGTGTTCTTTGATGACGGCGTCTTGCTGCTTCTTCCACTCGACGCCAAAGGGCGGGTTGGCTAGTCCGTAGTCGAAAGTTTTGTCCCAGTGGCCATCGTTGGTGAGCGTGTCACCGAGGATCATGTTCTGGGCTTGCTGGCCGTGAATGATGAGATCTGTTTTAGCAATGGCGTAGGACTCAGCGTTGAGTTCCTGCCCATACAGGCTGAGTCGTGCGTCAGGGTTAAGACGTTTGACGTAGTCCTCGGCAACGGAAAGCATGCCCCCTGTGCCTGCGGTGGGGTCGTAAACGCTCCTCACGATGCCAGCCTTGCTCAACACGTCATCATCACGGGAGAAAAGCAGCGAAACCATCAGGCGGACAACATCGCGAGGGGTGAAGTATTCACCCGCTTCCTCGTTGGATGCTTCCATGGCTTTACCAATGAGTTCCTCAAAGACGTGACCCATATCTGCGTTGTTGACAGTTTCAGGGTGCAAATCAATGGACAGGAACTCTTTGGTGACGATCAGCAGTAGGTCAGCCTCATCAAGTTTGGCAATATGAGTTGCAACGTCGTAACGTTCGAAAACATCCCGAACGTTCTCGGAGAACCCATCCACATACGCCTGCAAGTTTTGTCTCAGGTTCGCAGGGTCGCCAATAGCTTTTTTGAGGTCATAAGCGGACGTGTTGTAAAACGCATACCCTGCAACTTTTTGAAGCTTAAAGTCAGTCGCGATCGAATCAGCCTTGGACTCTGCAGCCACTTTCAAGACTTCAGCTTTGGTGGCTTCAAGCACACAGTCAAGGCGGCGGAGCACAGCGAACGGGAGGATGATTTTGCCGTAGTCGGCTCGACGGTAGGTTCCACGGAGCTTGTCTGCGACACCCCAAATGAAGCTTGCGTATTTGAACTTGTCAGCCATGTCTCTACCGTCTCTTAGAGTAACTCTCGCTTTCAGTTTAGTTTGCGCGGGCGACAAGGATAAGACGAGTATTGCCTGGGAGGGTTGATGTTTGCGCCGTTGAATTGCGTCAGCTGTTTACTGGACTCGTTTCGCTCCTTTTTCCTCTCCACTAACGGCTCGACGGCACGGGATGACAGGTTTCCTCAGTCGTGGTTTTCTCAGATTTTTACAGCCACACTCCCCCGTATTTTTGATCCAAAACCAGTTCAGCGATGTTGGTGACTCTCGGGTCGAAAGAAAAATTGAGTTGGTCAAACTGGTCGAGGTCAATCGCGTGGTGTTTTTTCATTGGGTCTCCAGTCGGTACCCATTAGCCATCACACGGTGGACCTTCACGTAACCGGGGCAACACTCACAAGCCAGAAGCCACGCTGCGACCGGGGACACTGCCGCAAAATATCGGTAGCCAATGTCGACTGCTTGGACACTGGCTACCGACTAGTACTCGCACGCTGACCAGACGCCCGATCGCGGAGCCAATCTGCGAGTGGTGGGGATAATTTCGACAAGCGCCCCGCAGGTTGTGCCTAGGAGCATTGGCTACATACACGGAGGACAGGATTTTGGTGTTCTACTTTTTTGTTGAGCTCTCGGCGGAAGCCATCGTTGTCCATGGGCGTAGTGAAGATGTAATTGCATTGCGTACACAAGAGCGCAAAGCGGTGGAGCACACGACTTCCTTTCACTGAGTCAGTAACTTCGTGTGCTCTAAACACCTCTAGTTTTGGGGTTGAGCATTCTATGCATGCGAGAGATACCTGGGTTTGCCAGAACCATATGCGGTTTTTGAGCCTGTCATCGGCTTGAATGCAAATTACTGCATCTGTGAAATGGCTCGCGACCTCGAGCAGTTGGGACTGGTGCACGTTTTGGTGACAGTTTTGGTTTAGGCCGCGAGGCCTTGCTTATTGGACATAATTGCCCCGTATTCGACCGGTGTCAAACCGCCTAACCCGTCTTGACGGCGACGACGATGATAC
>Ga0209390_10010356_pt1:5000-10926 | contig 10926 bp, 3 predicted proteins | sample BON01_FD_187212 | JGI IMG/M metagenome (GOLD analysis project Ga0209390, IMG submission 187212) | Freshwater microbial communities from Lake Bonney liftoff mats and glacier meltwater in Antarctica - BON-01 (SPAdes) (version 2) | ecosystem: Environmental > Aquatic > Freshwater > Ice >... | reverse complement strand
TATATATATATATATATATATATATATATATATATATATATATATATATATATATACATGTATATATATATATATACACACACACATACACATACATATATACCTATACCTATACATATATACCTATATATATACATATATACATATCTTTCTATCTATCTATCTATCTATATATGTGTGTGTGTGTGTGTGTGTGCCCATGCAACCCACCGCGAGCCCAGTTTGGCGTTGTTCATGCCCTTCTATTTCTGTCGCGCAGCCTGGATGCGTGCCCCTGCCTGGACGACGGCGTGCTCCTCGATCTGCTCGCCGCCTGCCCCGCCCTCGCCCGCCTCTCGCTCTCGCACTGCGAGCTGCTCACCGAACGTGGCGTGTTTTACGTCGCGATGCAGTGCACGCAGCTGCTCGAGCTGCGGCTGCGCGCCTGCGACGGGCTCGCCGATGAGGCGGTGCTGCAGGCGGTGCACGACTGCGCCTCGCCGATCCGGCTGCTCGAGCTGCCGAGCGGAAGGCTCTTTCGGAGGGGCGAGGCGGGGAGTTTGGAGGAGGTGGCGGCGCCCAACCGCAGCAGCGCGATCGGGGTGGGTGTGAGGTGAACATGCTGGACCAAAGTGACTGGGGCTGGCGGGAATAACGCCAGGGAGGGCCTGATAGCTGCAGCTGAAGTACTCGGCGTAGGGGCAGGAGGTGTGGTGGTCCGTGGTGGTTGTGATCGTGATATTGTGCTATTGTGTGGTAGGTGTGTGTGTGTACTAGTATACGAAGTACGAACTGTGTTTGTGGATCCTATATTAACATTAATTAGAATGTATAATGTTATTAATGTATATGTATATGTCGTATATGTGTATACACGGTATATAATATATACATGTGTATATATATATAATATGTATATATGTTATATAATATATGTCTCGATTGCACACAACAGGGGAGGGGGCGTTAAGCAGTGTTAAGGGCTGCCTTGAACAGTTGCCTCAACACTCAACACTAGTGCATTAAAGACGCGGTTCAAGATTGTTCAAGGTTCATGGTTCAAGTTCGCAGGTGTTGCTGTATATCTATAATCTATCATATCTATTATAGTATTAGATAGAGCAGTATAGTATTATTATATCTGTATCTGTGTAATATAGCTTTGATATTTTTGTATATTTAGTATACGCATACGTCTTTGTCTTATATTCATACACATAAAGAAGTATATATTATAGTATTATAAGCTATATAATATAATTAAGTTACTATATAATACTGATATAAATTATTATATAATTATATAATAAACAATAAAATAATTGCCCTTTTGCTTATTGGTTATATTGAATATATTATATTGTTATTGGTTCGCTTGGTGCTTGCTTCTGGTTCTGGCTGCCTGGTAAATTATTTATATATATGAATGTGTAAGTATGTACGAAAACGTCAAGATCAGACACATCTAAGAGCGGAGACAAAAACAAAACCAACCCAAAACGCACACACGCGGCCACGACGCCGCCACTCGCCACTCGACACCACAACACACAACGACAACGAACACGAACATCTCACACGACACACGATGACGACGCACAAGCACGAGCACACGCACAAGCAACCTCACAAGCATAAGAACCCACAAACCGCGGCCCACCACAGCCCAACCCCGGCAGGGGCCAGCCGACCCAGCGGCGCCTGCGAGTCCAGTAGCCCCCTCACAAAGCCCGCGCACAGCCCGCACCACGCATCCAACAAAGTCACAACCCCGCCTCGGGCCGGTGTAGGCAGAGCCTAAGAAGTGCCCCCGCACTAGTTGAGGGGACCCATGCGCCTGCGCGTCTTGGCGTTGGTCTTGGTGCGCTGACCCCGCGACGGCAGGCGCAGCTCGTGCCGAATCCCGCGGTAGCAGCGGATGTCCTTGAGCCGCTTGATGTTGAGCATAATCTCCTTTTGCAGCGCCGCGCCCGCCGCCTCGGCCGGGTCGTCATAGTTGACGCACGCGGCGTTGAGCGCGGACCTGATGTACGAGCGCTGCGACTCGCGCATCCGCGCGAGCGAGTAATGGCCGACAACCCCGACCTCGGACGCGAGCCGCTTGCTGCGCTCGCGCCCAAACCCATAGACGGCCGACAGCGCAAACTCGGCGGGCCGGTTGAGCGGCACCGAGTAGTTCTGCACGCGGAACGTGCTGTCGCCCGTGCTCTGCTTCTCGCTTTTCTGCCGCACGAACGCTGCGGTCAGCCCGATGAGCCCATCCTTCTGGATCCGCTCGCGCCGCGTCGACAGCATCGGCATCTCGCAGAGCAAGCGCGAGCGGTCCACGCCGACGGTGCACACCCCGCGCGCCGGCGCACCAAGCCACGACGCGCTCGGCAGCAGCGTCGCGCCTCGCCGCGCGACGGCGTGAAGGGAGCTGCGCAGCATGGCCGCCGCGATTGTCCCCTCCCGGTATTTATTCACGTTAGCGCCAGAGCAACGCGTAGCGCAGGCCGCGGCGCTACAGACGCGCAGGCCGCGGCGCTTCCGGAGGGCTTCACAGCTGCATGTCTGACGCTCGACTAGCCAAGAAGCAGGGGAAGCGGAGGGAGGTGGATGCCGCAGCTGAGGTGCGTCTTGACCGCCATTCACAGCGCTGGCGCTGGCGCCGGCAGCATCTGCGCAGGGCTGCTGCGAATCCTGGCGGCGCCACCGGGCGGCAGCCCTGCGGCCAGGGGGCCCACCGGTGCTGGCTGGGGCGGCGCCGCTGAGGCCTGCAGCCGCGGCCACACCCCACCCGCGCGCGCCTCGCTCACCTGTGCCGCATTCGCACCACAGGCGGTGCTCGCTGCCGAGGTAGCGCGCGACGGCGAAGCGCTCGCCGAGCGCGTCGCGGATGCAGCGAGCAGCAGCCATGCGGACGCGGCGGACGCCTGCTGCAGAGCGGCGGACGAGGCCTTCAAGATGCAGCGGTACGACATGGCGTTTGCGATCATCCGTGCCGGGCTGCACAAGCACAGCCTGTCGAACGACAAGCTGTGCAAGCGCTACTTCTTCCTGCTAGACACCGTCGTCAAGGGTCGGGTGAGCAAGAAGAAGACGGATGGGCCGCCCAAGATGCTCTACCTGCGCGAGCTCTTCGCTGCGCTGCCCGCGCTGCTGCACGGGCAGCTGGCGCTCCTCGGCGGGGTGGAGTCTGTGCGGGCGGGCGAGCGCTGCGTGCTCTTCAAGGAGCGAGGGGTCATGGTGGTCGGGCTATCGCTCACTGAGTGGCGGCTGCTTCTAGAGAAGCAGACGGGCCCGAAGATTGACATGCAGATGATTTCGGGCGTGGACGAGGCGGTGGTGCGGGGCCTGTCGCAGAGCGAGGGGATGGCCGAGACGCAGACGGATCTCAAGATGAGCTGGAACCTCTGGGCGTGGCGGCTGTGCGATGCCGAGGACGGCAGCGCCACGCTGCGCACCAAGTGCCTGCTACAGCGGACGGTGCTGCAGCTGGGGCTTGCTGCGTATTCGAAGGCCGTCGACTCGGCCAACGACGTGCTGAAAATCAACCCGGACAGCAAGCACGCCGGGGCGCTGCTGGCGACTGCGATGCACAAGGTTGGGAGGAAGAAGGAGGCGGCTACGACGGTGCTTGAGCTGTGCAGCGCCTTCCAGGGGGAGGCGGAGGATGTCCAGGCCGTGTCGGACGACCTAGGGCAGCCGCTGGAGCTCGTCGTCTCGCTGCTGGTGGAGATGCACCGGACCAAGGAGGCGCTCAAACTCCTCTCGTCGCTGCTCGCGCGAGTCTCGGGCCCGCGGCACCAGAACATCTTTTTTGGGCTCGCGCGGCTCTACGCGAAGCATGGGCTGAACAAAGATGCGCTGGTGCTAAAGCTGCCGTCGCTCTGCTGCCGGCCGCCGGACCGACGGACCTGGGAGCTGCTCAAGTCGATGGCCGAGTACACGCCCGTTGCGGTCGAGCAGCAGCTGCAGGCGTACATCGACGAGACGGGGCCCGGCCGCTTCATTCACGTGCCGCAGATCACCGAGGTGATGTGCAAGCTGCCGTTCGGCGCGCACGGCTCGGCCGCGAACAAGGCGCTGCAGCTTCTCAAGGTGTGCGCGGCGCAGGTTGCGCCCGACCGGCCTGAGGACCTCAAGATCATCGTCGACGACCTGCGCGCCTTCATGTCGTCCAACATCCCGACGGCCGTGGCGGAGCAATTCCCCAAGACGATCGAGTGGCTGCTGCTCGCCTACATGGAGGCGCTCACGCCGCAGCACTCCCTCGAGGCGTGGGAGATGCCGGCCGACCTCATGAAGCGCGCCTCCAACAACGCGCCGCCGCCGCCCATTCTGCTCGAGCAGCTGCAGCGCTCGTGCATGCGGCTGCCGCCCGTTTCGGAGCGGCTGCTCTGGGCTGTCTTCCGCAACCTGCAGTCGGACATGGGCGTGACGCTCGTGCGCGCGTGGCTGCTGCAGTACGACGAGAACGATGTCGACCGGATGGAGCGCTGCGCCAAGCAGTTCCACCAGGCCAAGGGCGAGCACGGGGCCGCCCTCGACCTGCTGCGCTGGGCGCAGGCGCGCGGCATGCGCGTCTGCGAGGAGAACAGCGCGATCTGGCGGAACCTCTACTTTAGGGTGCTGCGCGCGACGGCCGAGGAGCGGGCGACAACCATGAAGCGCGCCGGCGCCTTCAGCAACGGTGGGCTCGACATGGCGACGCCGGTGCTGCACGAGGGCGGCGGTCCCGGCCAGCTGCCGCTCGAGATTACCACCTTCCGCCACTACCGCTCGCAGCTGACCCACTATGAGATTCCGCTGCGCAACATCACGCGCGCCGAGCGCGCGATACTCTTTGAGAAAAGCGACACGCCCGCCGGCGCCGACAGCGGCGACGGGGTCGACCTCGAGGCTGGCGGCGCGCTGCTGCTCACCTCGGAGGCGCTAGTCGGCAGCGGCAACGCGCGCGAGGGCGGCTGGCGGCTCGAGATGGCCGACCGCACGCTCCAGCACCTCGACCTGAACGGCACGCACATGCTGCCGGGCGAGCTGCTGCGCGGCGGCGAGGCGGGAGCGCCGAGCGAGACGACGCCGCTTCTCGATACCGAGGGGGGCGTGGAGCTCGTCGTGGGCGCGCTCGGCTCGCCGCCGCCGGGGGTGGGTGGCAGCCAGATGTTTACCCAACAGCAGCTCGAGTTTGCGCTGACGGCGCTTGAGCTGCTGGGTCTGCGCCAGCTCGTGCCCGACCAGCTCAACGACGAGGAGGCCTGGACACAATTTGTCTACAACCTCTTTGCCGGCTACGGCTGGCAGCTGATCGGGCAGCACTACGCGCAGCCCGACCGGATTGTGCTGCGCCACCAGCTGGTCCACGACATGGAGCGGCTGCAGGCCTTGCTGCGCGAGCGTGCCGCAAACGGCGAGCAGGGCGCCGGGGGCTCGGCCAGCGCTGCGAGGCTGCAAGGACTCGAGTGGCTCTCGGCCGTGGTGGCGGAGCATCGCGAGCACTGCATCGAGGGCAAGCTCGCGGTCGAGAACATGGAGGCGTCTGACGCGGCCGACGGCCTCGCCTTCGAGATGGGTCAGCGGGAGGTCTGGCAGGAGCGCTTCGTCAGTGGGCCGGGCGGCGGGCCGCAGTGGCACTCGTTCGTCCATGCACCGGCCGACGTGCGCGCCTCGTTCAAGCTCGCCTTTCTGCACGCAGCGGACCAGCTCTGCTCGCCGACGCGGCCGGCCGAGCTCGACGCCAGCCTCGGCTCCACCGAGCAGTGGGCGGCGACGGCGCTGCACTCCAACGAGGAGACCGAGGCCTGCCACCAGATGCTCGCGCTCGACCCGGCTGGCGCGCTCACTGCCGCCACCGGGCTGCTCGAGCGCTCGGCGCTGCGCGGCGGCGGCGAGCCGCACGCCGAGGCGCTGCAGCTCATCTGCGGCGACGCGTGCTTTGCGCTCAAAGACTACGGCCGCGCGATCC
>Ga0209390_10010352_pt1 | contig 10930 bp, 11 predicted proteins | sample BON01_FD_187212 | JGI IMG/M metagenome (GOLD analysis project Ga0209390, IMG submission 187212) | Freshwater microbial communities from Lake Bonney liftoff mats and glacier meltwater in Antarctica - BON-01 (SPAdes) (version 2) | ecosystem: Environmental > Aquatic > Freshwater > Ice > Glacier... | reverse complement strand
ACACACACACACACACACACACACACACACACACACACACACACACACACGCACACACACACACACACACACACAGGAGGCACGGCGGAACGAGTAGCGCTGCAAGAGCGCATCAATTTGCTGCATCATCAGTTAGAAGCTGCGTTGGGCGAGGAAGATTTCGAATTGTGCGATGCTCTCAACGCGGAAATTTCGACGTTGGCGCGCCAGCGGGACGCCCTGCTCGACCCCGAGTTGTCGGCAATGTAGCGTGATATATATATATATATATATATGTATATATATATATATATATATATATATATATATATATATATATATATATAATATATATATATATATATATATATATATATATATATATGTATAATATATGTATATATATATATATATATATGTATATATACACGCACACCCTGCTCGACCGCGAGTTGTCTGCAATGTAACGTGATATATATGTATATATATATATATATGTATATATGTATATATATATATGTATATATATATATGTGTGTGTGTATATATATACACACACATATATTGATATTTATGTATATATATATATATGTATATATATATATATATATATATATATATATATATATATATATATATATATATATATATATATATATATATATATATATATATATGTGTATATATATACACACATATATGTATATGTATACATGTATATATATACAGACCGCGAGTTGTCTGCAATGTAGTGTGTACGTGTGTCACAGTAGTATTGAGTAAAATCCTTGCAAAACATGTGTCTCTCTGCCCTCCCACCACGCACACTAATACTCTCGGTAAACTTACACGTTGAAACAGAGAGAGACCCAACTCAGTTGCTATGTCGCCATCCATTCAGACTCAACAAAAAACGGGTCCCGGTCCCCAACTGCCCAAAAATCTCATTTTCGAGAAATTTGAGGACCCGGTCCAACCAAAATGGCGCGAGGTGGCACTCAGCGCCTCGTAAGGGCGATACAGTCCGCAACAGTTCCTAGGGCGCTGATGCCGCCGCGCGTCATTTCGGTAGAACCTAGTTCTTCGAATATCTCGAAAACGAGATTTTTTTCCCCAAAAAACTGGTGCGGACCGGAACTCCCTTGTGCGATCAGAGAAGTGAGAGGTGTCCTAGGTCGATGAGAGATGTCCTACATATAGATATATATATACCGTGCACATACCTTGAATTTCTACGCGACACACACGAAGAAGAGAAGTCAAAGACCTGAAAGAAGAGTCACGTCCAGTCACACACCTCTGTGCATCGTGCTGTATGATCAGAGAAGGCAGTTATGAAGACAGACACTATATCATCTATACGATGAGAGGTGTCGTAGGTGCCCACACACACTCCATCATGAACGATCAGAGACGTCCTAGGTGCCGTGCATTGCAATGTGGATCGTTGGTGGTTGTATGTATATATATATATATATTTATGTATATACATATATGTTTGAGTGTGTGTGTGTATATGTGTAGATATATATTTGTGTTTGTATGTGAGTGCGAGTGTGTGCGTGATGGTATGTTGTATGCATATGTATATACACACACACATACACACACACACACATGAACTATGGATCGAGGAGCGAGCTGGTATTTGGGCGCACATGCCCCTGTGCGCAGGGGAGGAACTTATTTCTTTCAAAAGTTTTTTTTTTGTGGTATTGGTGTCTTCCTTTGAGAGTAGAGTTTTTATTGAAAACTGATAGTGGGTATCCCAGGGATGCGGAAGTTACTTTATTCACCCTGGCAAACCCTGAGCATTCCCTTCGCTTTAACACCCATTGGTCAGCTCCACCAGTCTCCACCCTCGCCCGTTCCGGGGGACCTAGGCAGATGTCCCAGTCACCAGTCTCACGTAACTCGAACATAGAGAGACGTATGGACAGGCCCAGGGCCGTAGTGGGGGTCATCTACCTCAGGGCAATCGGCTACCGTGACTTCTCAACGTCTCAGTGCGCTACCAGGCTGGCTAGGGAGAGGAAAGTTTGTCCTAGCCGGTCTCGGATGGAAGGATAAGAACCAGCGCATCTATTACTCCTACACGCAAACTGCCTGGTGACTCAGCACCCTTAGGTGTAAATAACACAAGCAGTAACTAGAGGCAGAAAGGAGTTCCACTCTAGGGGAAGGGGGGGACCGGTCCGCAACGACCAATCCCCGTAAAAAAAAAATCCTGGAAAAACCCTGAAGGAGAAAATCGTCTGGTCGAGGTCCCAAGTTCCCCCACGGCGAGTTGAAAGCTACCCTGTCCTTTGCCTGTGTCAGTGTCTATTTGCGTCCCGGTGTATGAGAGTATGTGTGAGTGTGAGTGTCTATTTGTATCTGTGAGTCTGTGTGTATCTCTCCCTGTGTCTTTATGTACGTGTGTCCTCTCTCTTTGTCAATTTTTTGTGTGTGTCTAATCTTTGTGTGTCAGTCCTGTGGCTGTATCAGAGTCTATCTATGGGTGTATGTCTTTATCAGAGTGTATGTCTGTGGCCATGTCTGTGCGTCTGGTCCGAGCTGGACCGGAATAACTCCATCGCATCCAAGAGTCAAATTGTCATATTCGAAAGAGGTGAGATGGAAATACAATTTCAAATAATGGTCAAACTGAAAAACGCACTGGGGCAAACAGAGCGATGAGCTCCTGCCAGTGCACAGAGTGAGCTCTGTACCAACTCTACAATAACTTCTCCTCCCCCCGTTTCTTTACCACTCTATACAGGGTGTCTCCAAATGTACACACAACAGACACGAAAGCTAAAGTAACCAGCATTCAGCAGCCAAGTGCCAGATACTTGGGATAATGCAACGCAATGCACTACCATACAATGCAGCGCCCATGCATCGAGGCAGTAATGTGTGCATTTAGTAGTCGCCCATCGGGTTTTTGAAAGTGGGCTTGTCGCCGTCATAGGTCGAGATGCACACGTTGGTCGCCACTTTCGTCAACTTGCAACTCACGCCGGCCATGAGCTTCTTAGGGCGCACGTCAACGCTGAAAATCCGGATGGGCACCGCCAACGTCGCCACGGCGTTGGGCACGTCGACAATGCCCGAGATGCGCCCCTCCGAGGGCGCACACGATAGCAACAGGTAGATTTGCTCGCGCGTGTAGCCAAACTTTGATAGGTAATCTACAGCGTTGAGCACCGCTCTTTTGTAGGCGATGGACGCGTCAAGGAAGTGCTGCTTGCCGGTTTCATCCACCGAAATGCCCTCGAAGACAATCCACTCGGAAAACCGCGGCTCGCACGGGCCAATTTCGAAAATGGGGTTGACGTGCAGCTTTGTGGGGCCCATGGGTGTGAGGTATTCGGCCATGCCGTTGCGCAGGATCGAGGTTTTGAGTACCAGAAATCCACTCATCTCTGTTTATTGTTTACTTTCAGTCAGTAGCTGCCTGCTAGTAGCTGCATGCTAGACACATACACACACACGCATGTGTGAGTGTGCGCACACACACATATGTGTGTGTGTGAATTTGTGTATGTGTGTGTTTTGCGACAGCACCTGTTGCCTGTTGTTCACTTTTTAATCCCGTGTGTTTGTGTGTGCATGGATGAGTGAGAGCGAAAAGAGAATGAAAGGGAAAGTTTGTTACAGCCTGGTTTGCATACCAATACCATGTGACTTTGTCACCGATACAGTCTTTTGGAACACGCGCACACAGTGGTGCATACGCACACAGGTGTGTGTGTGTGTTCATCAGAGAGAGAGGAGAGAGAGAGGAGAGAGAGAAAGAGCGCGCGAAAAATACAAACAAAGCGCGCGCCTACCACAGAGAAGGAGAGGGAGAGTTGTCTCGTTGTTGTGTATGTGATCTATGGGTCCTCTCTTCTTTCAGAGCACGCGCACACAATGCTACATGCAAACACACATGTGCATGTGTGCGTTTGTGTGTGTCACAGTCACATCAGGATTTGTGTGTGTGTGTGTGTGTATGAATGTGTGTGTATTTTTGTGCGTGTGTATGAATGTGTGTGTATTTTTGTGCGTGTGTGTGCCTGTGTGTGCTTATCTCACCGATGGCGCCGCAGAAAGACACCTCTCCATCACCTTGGGAGAAGTGCATGTCACCCATAGACAAATTGGCGCCCTCCACAAAGACAGGAAAGTAAACCTTGCATCCCTGTCAATATGTATGTATGTATTTATATATTCATATATGTACATGCATGTATAAATGTATGCCCATTTACATTTACGTGAAAATATAAATACAAATGCGTACACACGCATATACATATATATAAATATATGTATTTATAATATTTGACAAACATTATGTACCACAAAGATTGGGGGGGGAAAAAGACACTCACGCGAGTCAAATTCTTGATATCACAGTTGCCACCATTCTCACGGCCAGGAACTGTGCGAGCACCTTCGCTCGAAATCTTGTCCCACTCTGGTGTGCCCTTGGCTACAGTGCCCAGGAAGGAACCCTTCTGCTGCGGCAGGCATGCAAGAGGGCGGGTGTGCAAGCAGCCGCACAAGGTTGTTGCCTCTTCTCTGCCTCGCGTGCAATGCAGAAACAATGTCAGACATCACATCACACATACAAGAATGACAGGCTGTGAGACAGAAGAACAGCATACACACACTTTCTCTCTGTACTCGTGCCAGACAGAAACAATGTATCACAACATTTTTGTGAGTGTGGTCTGTTGACCTCTGAAAACAAAAATGTTGTGATTCACCTTGTGTTTCAGGTACACACAGTGAGTGTGCAGAATGACACACGCACACCACACAGACAAAAGAAGAGACCCAGCATCGACGAGGGCCTTCTCGCGTGTGTTCCAGATCTCGAGAAGCTCCTTCGAGGGTGCCGTACCAATCAGACCAGGGTGGATGAGACCGGGGAAGCGCACGCCAGGAATGTGTCGGCTTTCGCAGTTGAGTCCGTCAAAGTTCCAGATGGCCTTGGACGCCGCAGGAAAGTGGTCCGTGAGGAAACCACCTGCAATATGTTACACGGACATGTGAACCTGAAGCAGATACTGCAAAGCAAGGATCAAGCACATCCTGTGGCACCGTCTGAGGAGCATGCATGTGTGATGACTCACCACCGTTGTCCCTGTCAAAAGTGCCCGTGAAGCCCCATTCGTCACCGGGAAGGGGTCCCAACTGCGTTCCAAACACCACAGGCCGCACCCGTCACATTCATGCACGCCCAACCATTGTGCACTGTAGTGATGGAGCAAAGGCACAGCATTGCACAGCAGGCAGTGTTTTCGTGAGGGAAGAAGATCCTCGGGCAACACACACCTCACAGATCTCAACGCACAGGAGATCTCCGGGCATTGCGGGCTTGCCAGCTGAATCCTCACACCGAATGGGCCCAGACAGGTAATGGACCTGGGAGAGATCAACAAACTTGATGTCGTCTGAGTTGTCATCATCCTTGATCTGTCCCCCGGTCCAGTCAATGGTCTCCACGCGGAACAGCGTGTCCTCCTTCACCGTGGCAATGAATGGGATGTCTGTCCACCACAACACGCATGTTAGTCTATGTTACAACCAAAAGAGGGTGCGGGGAGTCTACAAGACATCAGTGTGGGGAACACGACCGGAATGCAACGTTGCGCGGAACGTCAAGTTCCGCATAACAACCAACTGCGAGGAGAGCTCTTCAACCGAGAATACATTTTCTGAGCAAGAACTGCTCACGCCATTTGCAGCACAGAACACATACACAACAGCAACGCAGATATACCCGGGTGCCAGCGGTTGTGCACGGGCGTGGGCTGCTCCCATGCCGGTTTGCTCACGTCAACTTTGCAGATCTGTACAGAAGTCCGCACCCCAAAAGCTATGTCAACGAGAGCACACAAGAAACACGCAGACATACTGTACCGGAGATTTGCACACACTTCGCGCCTCGTGGGCGCTCACGTTACCGTCACAGGGGTCGAAGGAGGCATGTGTTCTTTATTAGCGCAGAGGCGCGGGTGACACTTACGAATTATCAAAGATACTTAAATGAGTCGAACTCGTAGCCGTCCGTGACGTTCGTCTTGAACCACAACGCACCGGTAGCAAAAGTAACCTTCTGCACACCAAGTGCGGGGACCTGGTGTGAATTGGTTCTCGCGAACTGCGAAATTGGAGCTGTTTACAGCTGAAAAGTTGACGTGCGTTTTGAACCAAAACGTACCGGTAGCAGATACACACCCAATTCAGTAAATTGGTTCTCGCGAACTGCGAACTTGCAGCTGATCACTGAAGGTTCGCAACTTTTACAGTTACCCCCAGTACGAAGCTTGGGGCTGCTGAACTTTGCTCGGCTTCATAAAAAGCACATCACATTGCCACTCGACCACCTCTCCGCCACGCACAATCACCATGCCAAACTTTTGCACGGGATGCGGGGTTCTACTCGTGGCGTTGGCTACTCTCTCATGTGTTACCGCTGAGATGGGGATCGACTGCGAAGTTCCTGCAGCTCTGGTAATAAGCTCGCGCCATCACTTTATCGTCATACGCCATCATTCTATCATCATGACAACAAACACTTCTTGCTGGCAAGGGCCTGCATGCACTTTCTGCTCAGCTTGCGCTTGCAGCCTTTGTGCTGCCCAGACTGGCAGGGGTGCCCTCTCGATCTTTGCCATGCTGACCTCTGTTTGTTGATGGCAGGAACTGCTCAAGACCCAGGCAGGCATCCTGCCCGACGTGACGTGTGTCGGTGGCAAGTCAGATTACGTCAACCTGTTCGGGTACCTTCGCTATGACGGCAAGAGCTACGATTATCAGTGCGACTTCTTCGGCGGATCGCCGCCCCTTCCCGAGGGTCTCGGGTGGTTCATCGTTCTGGGCGTCGGCACCATCTTTGCCCTCCTCACTTCCGGCATGGTGTGGTTCTCCAACAGGCACGTTGCTGCCGACCAGCAAACAGGTGTCAACTCCGAGACCTTTTCTGCGGCCGGCCGCACCATCCCAGCAGGGTTGACTGCCGCGGACGTTGTTTCCAAGTGGACGTGGGCGGCGACATTACTTCAATCCTCGAACGTAGCTTACCGATTTGGCGTGTCAGGGCCGTTCTGGTATGCGGCAGGTAAAAACGTTTTGCGCTCAAATCCTATGCATTTTTCACTCTCGCGCTTATGTCGCTTTGTGTCACCCTCGTGGTTCTCGTGCCTGACAGGCACGAGACTGTCTCTGATTCCTGCGCACCTGTTCACGCCTCCTGGCAGGTGCTACTGTTCAGATCATCCTCTTCGCTATCCTCGCCATTGAGATCAAGCGCAAGTGCCCAGCAATCCACACCATGCTTGAGGTGGTGCACTCCCGCTGGGGCAAGGGTGCACATCTCACGTTTCTCTTCTTTGGGCTTCTCGCTTCTTTGATCGTGACAGCGATGTTAATTCTCGGAGGTGCTGCGACCATTAATGCGTTGACTGGTATTAAGCACAACCCAACCTAAACCCTCGACCCTGCATGTGCCCTTCCCCAAAGTGCGCCCGGTCCCTCCGAGAGTGTGATCAGTAGGGGTTTGTGGATGATCAACATTCAGCTTGCAAATTTCACTGGTTAATTGTGGCTTTTTTTAACACACTCACACTTGCAGGTATGAACACAACGGCAGCAAGCTTCCTGATCCCCATTGCGGTCGTAGGGTACACGGCCTTTGGAGGTCTCAAGGGCACCTACTACGCATCGTACACGCACACGTTCATCATCTATCTTGCGCTCGTCATCTTCCTGTGGAAGGTATACCTCGGGCCCTCCGACATTGGTAGCACCAACAAGATGTACGACAACCTCGCATGCGCTGCGGAGCGCGTGAGAGGCATCCCCGACTATCCCACTGGCACCAACTCCAAGGGCTCCTTCCTCACCTTCAAGTCCGGCGGTGGTCTCATCTTTGGCATCGCGAATGTCGTGGGCAATTTTGGCACGGTGTTTGCCGACCAGTCTTACTGGCAGGGCGCTATTGCTTGCAAGGCAGGCGCGACATGGAAAGGCTATCTCCTTGGTGGCATGGCTTGGTTTGCCATTCCCTTCTGTATGGCCACGACCTTTGGTCTTGCCGGTCGCGCCCTCGATTTGCCAATCACTCTCAAGGAGGCTGGTGATGGGTTGGTGCCCCCCGCTGTCGCTGTGCATCTCATGGGCCAGGGCGGCGCCTTCCTCGTGGCCTTGCAGCTCTTCATGGCCGTCACATCCACTGCGAACAGCGAGCAGCTCGCTGTGTCGTCGCTCTTCTCCTACGACGTCTATAAGCGCTACATGAACCCAGAGGCTACAGGCAAGCAGATTATCTTTGTTTCGCGCATCTCAATCGCTTGCTGGGCGATTTTCAGTGGCATTATCGCCACCATCCTCGCGGAGCTTGGCATTGGTCTGGGATGGGTGTACATGATGATGGGGTGCTGTATTGGATGCGCTGTGGCGCCCATCACCTTCGCACTGTTATGGAAAGATTGCACTGCCACTGGTGCCATCGTGGGTGCGTGGGGAGGCATGGCTGCAGCCTTCATCGGCTGGTTTTCCTTCGCGTCAGCCGCCAACGACGGAGTGATTTCAGTTGCGACTCTCGGCCAGGACTACCCGCTAGTGACAGGCAACTTGCTGTCCCTGCTCGTCTCGCCATTGCTGGCTGTGGTAATCTCGTTTGCACAGGGCGGCCAGAACTTCGACTGGAACGTTCTCGCCACCTCATCGAGCGCCTACATGGTAGAACAGGACAAGCACGCCGTGCTCAAAGCAACTGGTGGACCAGACTCGAAGGAGGCAATGGACCGCGCCATGTACATTACCCTGCGTCTGGGTATTGGGATGTCGCTTATCATGATCCCAATCTGGCCGCTCCTTACGCTTCCGCAGGACCCGTTCTCCAAGTCCTACTTCACCTTCTACGTGGCGCTCTCCTTCATCTGGGGCCACGTGGCAATGTGCATCACCACCTTCATCCCCATCTACGAGTTCATTTACCCCGGTGAAGACATGGAGGAGGAACCCGCTCCGGTTGATGCCCCCAAGCCCAGTCTCCAAAATGTCAACCCTGCCCCTCAGGAGCAACTCATGGGTTTCTACATGCCCCCTGGCATGCAGCCTATGGCGCATCAGCCAATGATGCAACCTATGGGCAGCTATCCTATGCAGCCTGGGCCCCAAATGATGCCCGGTAGGCCGATGTATATGGGATCTGCCTAACGTTCACTGCATCACAATTGGCTGATGGAAAAAGGAGGGACTTCGCGTCTTGTCTGGGCCGCTTGTAAATAAGATCCGAGCTATTTAATTCAATAAAACTCTGTGCTGTGCACACAATCATTTATGTTTTGAGACTGCTTCGCTCATTTTCCCCCTTCTGCAGTCTGCTTCCCTCATTTTCCCCCTTCTATAAAGATGAGATTTAGGTACAAATTTAACGTGGGATCACACATCTGCACATATTCATATCATGCCCCCCACCCGAGCATTCGACATCATCAAGTTATGGTGACACCCGTGACATTGTCCAGTTCTAAAACAGGGTGATCTAGTTGGGGATATGTTCTGCTTGTCACATATTTATAAGACTCGCGCCACTTGAAAGAAGATTAAAGGTAGAGGTGAGATTGCCGCGTGTTTTGCATAAAACAAGCACGTTTGCCACAGATGGTCTCACGTGTGTCTTGCCCATCATTCAGCGCGCCCTCAGTATTAGTCTATACGTTGTTCAGCGGCCAACACAAGTGGATTCATTGAAGACGAGCGTTTTCTTCCCATATCATAGGGGAAGAAAGGCGTGTTTCATAAGACGCTCGTCAGAGATGATGCCAGGTTGCAGAGCGTCTTTACCATCTCCAGCACTAGACATGATGTAATATAAGAAATCTCTGAATGTACACGATTCTGGATAAAAAGTATTTTTCTTTAATGAAAGGTCCAACACGGTTGCTGGTGGAGATTGGAAGAACAGTGTTGCAGTGTTTGCAGTGTGTTGCAGGGAAGTCTTTCTGGTCTTTCCAGCCAGCGTCTTTCTAGTGTGTGCACGCGTCTTCTCCAATCGCCATTCACGTAGGGGCGGGCGGGGATAGGAGCTGTAACAGTTGCAGTCCTCGGGTGTGCAACAAAAGGTCTGCAACAGTATGCAACAAACGATCTCCAACGATGTTGTTTAAAAGTTGAAGATGACGTTGGCGTCGGGCACTCCAGCCTCCTTCAACACCTCCTTGACCTGTGTGTGTGTGCGTGTGAATGTGTGTGTGTGTGTGGGGGGGTCGGTTTGTGTGTGTGCGTGTGCGTGTGCATGTGTGCATGTGTGCGTGTGTGTGTGTGGTTGTGTGATGACACACCGCTCTGCCCAAGTGAGTGCGCATGTACAGTGTTGCAGTGTGTGTTGCAGTGTGTGTTGCAGTGTGTATTGCAAAATGTTGCAGTGTGTTGCAGTGTATTGCGCTCCGCCCACGTGGGCGCACGGGAGAGCGACACACGTTGTGTTGTGTTGCAGGGTGTTGCATTGCGTTGCATTGTGTGGCAGCAAGCAGGAGAGAGATACACACAGCGTTGCAGTGTGTTGAAGAGTGTTGCGGTGTGTTGTGTTGAAGGATGTTGCAGTGCGTTGCAGCGTGCGGGAAAGAGACATGTCAAAGGTTGCAACTTTCAGTGGGCAGTATTGCCGCATTACAGTATGATAAATACATGTGCGTGCACACGACGCGCGTGCGCGACATACATACATGTATCTATATCTGTATCTATATCTATTTATATACATATATATCTATATGTATGCGATATATATACATGTATCTATATCTCTATCTCTATCTGTATCTATATCTATATATCTACATATGTGTCTATCTATATCCATGTCTATACATCTACATTTACATCCATATCTAAATCCACATCTATATCTACATCTATAACTATATCTACATCTGTAGCTATATACATACATCTATATCTAAAT
>Ga0209390_10010351_pt1 | contig 10930 bp, 13 predicted proteins | sample BON01_FD_187212 | JGI IMG/M metagenome (GOLD analysis project Ga0209390, IMG submission 187212) | Freshwater microbial communities from Lake Bonney liftoff mats and glacier meltwater in Antarctica - BON-01 (SPAdes) (version 2) | ecosystem: Environmental > Aquatic > Freshwater > Ice > Glacier... | reverse complement strand
CTGAAAAAATTAGACTTTGCCTGTATCACTATCTATCACTGGACTATGTGTGCAATGAAGTGCGAGAAGGTGTGAGAAAAGTCCAATTCAAAAAACAAAGGGAGTTACTGTTTGATCAAGACTTATTTTCAGGCTAAATTGAACCTAGGCTACGTGTATAATGGGATGTAGAGGCTTTGTAGCTCTGGTTTGAAAACTTTCGGATGCTAGTGGAGTTAAGTAATTTATTCGTCTAATCTTCTTTAGGACTATCGGGTAATTCTAATATGGATGAAGATGCTAAGTCATTTCCTGCTATTCCTTTTATACTGCCAAACATAGAGGAGATATTTAAGGCTACTACCTCTATTTGTTTTTCTCGGGTTTTCCAGATTTTGGTCATTGCTCGTTTCTCTGTATTGAGATCACTCTCCATATTGGTATATACCTCAAGTATTCTAGTGATAGTTTGTATGAATTCGTTACCATTGAGATAGCTGTACAGCATTTCCATCTTCCCTCCTTTATTTTCTTCAGAAGACTTTACAGAATGTGTTTTCATGAGCATCTCTCGTAATACAAAGCTTACACTCTTAGCCTCTTGAAAACTGCATATCCAAACTCCCTCTTTTTGTCCGAACTTGTCCATATCGCTAGGATAGGTCTCTGTTACCAGTACTGCGAGGTCTGCCTTTGCATTCACTTGGTCTTGTTTCAGTTTATCTATCCAGTCACCCGCAAAATTTTTGGTACGCTTACTCTCATATATAATAGAGCCGCAAGTCCGCTGCTGACTATTGATTACAGTTTGTATACAGTCTGCTCCACGTACTCCTTTGCCTACTTCTGCTATTTCGTCAAAAGGGTAGGAGGTACGTAGTAATTCTTCTAAGGCTAGTTCTTGTATTTCGCCTTGCATCTGCATACTGCCTTGCTCAGCCTTGCGTTTCATTTCATCTATGAGTTTTTTCTGGTCTTCCAGCTGCTTTTGAAACTCCTTCTCACGTAGCAGGTTAATTTCTCTTTCCTTAGCTCGGCCTTTTTCCTCTATCTCGCCTTGCTTTTCGAGCATCTTTTTATCTACATCTAGCTGCAGTTCTTCTGCTTTTTCTTTGAGCTCATTTTCTCGCTTCATCAGGTCCAGCTCAGCCGCTTTTAGTGCACGGTTTTCTTCTTTCTTTTTGTCTATTTCTTCTTGCTGTGCTTTGAGCTGTTGCTCAAATGATTCTTGTATAGACTTCTGGAGGCCTTCTTTCTCTTTCTCTATCTGCTTGGCAAGTCGCTCTTTGAAAAGTTCGTTTACTTTTTCCTTCTTCTTCTCAAAATCCTCCATTTCCTTGGCTAGCAAATCATGCTCTGCTTTAAATTTAGCTGCTTGTTCCGATACTTTGCGTTCGTACTCTGCTTTGAAATGTGCCTCTAGCTTACCACTAAGAGCTTCTTCTACATCAAACTCGTGTGTACAATTGGGGCATTTTATTTTATCCATCATTCAACATCAAAATTAATCATTATGCACTGTTTTTTCACCTCTGTCTATCCATTTTACCCTTAGATTAACTGGTTTTTCATTCCGGCTTTCATTTCTGTCTGCCTATTATCCTTTCTACTAATGTATGTTATAGAGCCATCTTGGCTTATCGTTTAAAAATCGCCATTCCTGAAATCTTGACAATTTGTATCTTGAGCCAGTATGCAAGTAGTAAAAAAAAGGCTAGTGCTGTAAATAATATTTTCATAGCGACAAAGCTATTGATTTAAGTAACTTTCTGAAGACTAGCTACAACTTCCCTTCCCATTCACTATAAAACTGCTCTAAGTAACTCTCCATAAAGTGATGACGTTGCCCAGCCATTGCTTTGCCAGTGGCAGTATTCATAAGGTCTTTGAGCAAGAGGAGTTTCTCGTAAAAGTGATTGATAGTGGGAGCAGTGCTGTTCTTATATTCCTCTTTGGTCATATTCAGATCTGATGGAATAGTAGGGTTATAGATTTCTCTATCCTTGAATCCACCATAGTTGAAGGTGCGGGCTATGCCTATAGCACCCAGAGCATCTAGCCTGTCGGCGTCTTGCACCACATTCAGTTCTGCGGACTTGAAAGTCTGAGCTTCTTTACCTCCTTTGAAAGAGATGTTTTCTATGATGCGTATCACATGGGTGATTACATGTTCTTCTACCTCTTGTGCTTGCAGAAACGCACGAGCCTTTTGTGGTCCTATGCTTTCATCTCCATCGTGAAACTTAGAGTCTGCTATATCGTGCAGTAGAGCACCTAGCTCTACTACTAGTAAATCTACTTGCTCAGTTTTGGCTATGTGCTTAGCTGTTTTCCATACCCGCTCTATGTGCCACCAGTCATGGCCACCTTCAGCGTTTTTTAGTTCTTGTTTTACGTAGGTTATGGTGTGTTGGATATGTTGCATAGGGTGTATAATTTATCTTAGAAAATTCCTCTAGCTTTTAATATTGTTTGTTGTTTAAGTTTAAATAAATCTTCAATATAATTTCCATATTTTGCAATTGCTTGGCCATTTTTAATCTCAAAATAGGGTTTTGGATACAATTTTTTTATTTGTTTATTATCCATTGTGTGTATTGGAAATGAAACTTCATTTATAAAAGGAATCATTTCGGGTTTTACAGTGATGCTATCTTTATAACTATGGTTATAGTCTCCAGTGGAATATGGACTAGCCCAATTCCCATTCACAGTCATATAAAGGTCGAAATATTGATATTTTTCGTGATATAGTTTTCCCTTAGAGTAAGATACAAATAGAAGGGCATTCTCAAATTTTGAAAAGGCAGGTGCACCGTAATGATCATAGGCAATAAATTCTATAGTATCTAAACCATATGAACCATTTATAATATCAAGTATTTCATATCTAGCAGAATATCTCTTATCCAAGTTGAACGATATTTGTTTTATATAGCTTGTGTCATTACCTGTAATTATAGTGTCGATTACATCTGGCTTCTGTTCAGAAGGAGAATAGATGACTTCAATTTGTTTACCTACAAAAACTAGCAGGCTATCCTTATTATTTTGTGCAAATAGAGATGTAAAGGGTAACAGTAATATTAAGCTGAATGTTATTTTCATAAATAAAAGGTTTTAAGGTATGAGTTCCCAAATTTCTTGTTCATCGTTAAAGGATATTTGAATACGACCGTAGTCTGGGTTATACACACTTTTAGCCGAATAGTCTCTATATTGTTCTTCTGCCGAATACCATCCATCACTCTTTATTCTTCCTTGACGATAACACGGGGACCAAGTATAATTATTTAAAAATTCACCCTCAGATGTAGAATATTTGTATGAGAAACTCACAGTAGATTTATCTCCAATAGCTCCTGATCCAAACTCTCCAACAAATGTTCTAGAATTTACTGTTGTTAAGAATTGATCACCCCATCCATAATCACGACTTACCTCTTTTCCTATCAATTGCACTTTATAAGTTAGGCCTGTGCGGGCGTCCTTGTATAGGTAATACCACTGTTCAAAATAATTCACTGTTGAAATACACTCATCATTTGTGCTTGCTTCATTTCGATCGATGGCAAGACTGTCTTTTCTACGTTCTTGTATTGTAAACATAAGTGTGTCTTGTACCACATTATCCATAATTCTTTTGTATCTGATTGTATCTGTATGTTCATATTCGAAAAAATAAAGTGTATCAACTGCAAGATTTACGACGTAGTATTGATCGCAATTTCGTTGGACATAATCATCTGGCCCACAGTTTTGTAAAAAAATACTTCCTACAAATAAGAGTAGGGTTGCTTTAAGGTATATTTTGATGATTCTCTTCATAATTGTGTGGTTTAAAGCTGTTAATAGTTAAGGGATAAGATCCCAAATTTCTTGTTCGTTGTTAAAGGTTATTTGAATACGACCGTAGTCTGGATTGTAGACACTTGAAGGGCCATTTTCATCAATATAGCCAGTAAGCCCACCAAATTGATCCACATAACTACCGCTCCGTTTATAACACAATGACCATTTCCAGTTATTGTAGAAATTAGATTCTGAAGTAGAATATTCGTATTCATAAAAACCACCGTTTTTATCTCCAAGACCAGTCCAGCCAAGTGTACCGTATAAAACATTTTCCTTAACTGTGGTTAGAAACATACCTCCCCATCCTGACCCAGAACGTGTCCCTACTCCTATCAGCTGCACTGTATAAGTAAGACCTGTTTCTGCGTCTTCATATAAGTAATACCACTGTTCAAAATAATTTACGGTAGAGTTGCATTCTTCGTTTGTGTTTACTTCATTTCGGTCTACGGCTAGGCTGTCTTTTCGTCGTTCTTTAATCACAAATACAAGTGTGTCCTGCACTACATCGTTTACTATTCGCTTGTACTTTAGTGTATCTGTATGGTCATAGTCAAAAAAGTAGAGGGTGTCAACTGCGAGATTTATAGGAAAGAATTTGTCGCAGTTTCTTACAATAGGGTCAGCAGGACCGCAATTTTGTAACACAATACTTCCTACAAATAAGAGTATGGTTGCTTTAAGGTATATTCTGTTTTCCATATAATTAAATAAAGGTCTTAAGGTATGAGTTCCCACACTTCGGTGCGGTCAGTTTTTGATATTTCAATGATTCCATTATCAATGTGATAATAGGTTTTCCAGTCCAACTGTTTGGTATTTGCGTATTCCCTTACTCCAGTACCATCAATGACATAATCACTTTGGGTATCACCATACCAAACGTATTGAAAAACACCTTCACTTGTTGCGTATGAGGTTAGGTAATCAGCACCATAATTTCCGATGTAGGCACCAAGAAGATAGTTTGGGTAATGATTATCCTTAAATTGTACAATAAATGCATCATTTCCAACACCCTCACCACTTGCCACCACTTGCACATTAAAAAAAATACTATCAAATTGACTATTGTAATCCCAGCCTATTACTTCGCGGGTAAATTTATTGCTCCCACAATTAGGGTCTCCCGCAGCAGCATTGTTCGAAAAAAGCAGGACGTCTTGATAGCTTCTCTGTTTTACAAACATCAGGGTGTCGGTGACTGTATTGTTTATGGTACGTTTGTATAGAAGGGAGTCTGTATCCTCATAGTCGAATAGAAGATTATCTATATAATCTTGGTTTAGTGTCCAGTGTACATCGCACGGTTCGTATCTATATGTCTCGCAATTTTGCAACATTATACTTCCCACAAGTAAGAGTAGAGTTGCTTTAAGGTATGTTCTGTTTTTCATATAATTAAATAATGGTTTTAAGGTATGAGTTCCCACACTTCGGTGCGGTCGTTATTAAAGATTTCTACGATGCCATTGTCTATATTATAGTAGGATTGCCAGCCTGTTTTAAACTTGTTTTGTTGGACGACTGTACCGTTTGACGTATATTCTCTTTTGTTATATGAATAGCTCTTCCAACAATAATCAAACATTCCCTCTGTTGTTAGATAATTGACTTCATAATCAACCCCATAATTCCCTATAAAAAAAAAGTCGTCGACAAACACTGTGGTATCAGAAGTTCTCGTTAGAACTTCATCAAACCCATTCCCCTCCCCACTGGCCAGTACCTGCACATTAAAAAATATGCTATCGTACTGGCTTTTGTAGTCCCAGCCTATACGCTCACGGGTAAATTCTTTTTTGCTACTACTACAATTGGGGTCTGCGTCTACATCTCCATTATGAAAACGAAGAGTATCGTGGTAGCTTTTTTGTTTCACAAATACGATTGTATCTTTCATCTCATTATTTATAGTTCTTTTGTAGAGTAAGGTGTCAGTAGTCTTATAGTCAAATAGAAGATTATCTATGTAATCATGGTTCAACGTCCAATGAATGTTGCAGTACTCTTGCCCTCCAGGTATCTCATCGGATACGCAGCTATGTAACACAATACTTCCCACAAATAAGAGTAGAGTTGCTTTAAGGTGTATTATTCTTTTCATTACTTTATCCTATTCCTGTTCAATACACTAATTACCAGTTGTTTCACCGTTTTCATTTCTTCTGGTTTGCTAGATGCTATGAATAGTGTGAGACTAGCCAGCGTATCGTTACTTATGATTGGAGTGCGATTTGCTTGAAAGAGTAACTTGTTTGCTGCTAAAAACTTTAGAAAGCAGGCCGCAGCTATTCGTTTATTTCCATCTACAAAGGAGTGATTTTTTACCACTAAGTATAGCAAAGTAGCTGCCTTTTCTTCTAGAGTAGGGTAGAAGTCTTCTGTGCCCATTCCCTTGGTTATTTGATTTATGGAGCTACTAAAGTTATCATCTTTAGTCTTGCCAAATACTTCTGAATCAAAATCGGAAACCATAGCTTTAATAAGGTCTTGATAATCCTCCATATTTGGATATATAGCTTTGGCTTTACTCAAACCCTTACTATCTAGAGTCTCGTGGTCATAGTCGTCTAGCAGTTTTAGTCCGTTAGAAAACTCCTCTAACCAATCATTATCGCCTACTTTCTCCTCTATAGCCCTACTCAGTATTTGTATCCCGTTTTTAAGGACTTGTACTTCTTGTTCTTTTTGTTGGAGTCTGTGCTGGTTTATAGTGTAGCCTTGTATTAGATAGTCTTTCAATCTTTTGCTTGCCCACTGTCTAAAATGGGTTCCTTGTTTTGAATTAATTCTATACCCAACAGAAATTATTGCGTCAAGATTGAAGAAGTCTACTTGGTAGACCTTTCCATCAGATGCAGTTGTTGCATTTTTTGCAACAACTGACTTTTTATCTAATTCGCCATTTTTAAAAATGCCGTTCAGGTGTCGAGAAATTACAGACTTGTCTCGACCAAATAAAGTAGATATTTGGTTAAGATTTAACCAAACAGTATCGCCATCAAATTCTACTGCTATTTGAATTTGATTTTGGTTATTCTCATATATAATTAGTTCATTCATAAGTTGTACCCAACCGAAATAATAACATCAAGACTGTATAGTTTAATCTTTCTATTTATTTCTCTGCTTCCTTCTTTTCGAACTTGTAAGAAATCCTTACAAGTTGAACTTTCAAAAAGTTCCTTATCATTAAAAACACTCTTTAAGTGCATTGTTATATTTTGTGGAGGGGTTTCGAATAAGACAGCTATCTGAGCTTGAGTTAGCCAAACAGTTTCTTTATCAAAAGTCACTTCTATGGAGGTTTCTCCTTCGATAGATTGATATATTTCAATATTGCCAGACACTTGGTAAATTTACAAATTACTTTTGGAATGGGACTGTTTTTGGTCTTTTATTCGATACCCCACTTATATAATAACATCGAGATTATGGCAACTGGATAATGTTGATTGAGTATAGCTCCGTGTTTAGTGGGATATGCAAAATTTGCACATACCACTAGTGCGAGTAGTTATCAACTACCGATTATTTCTCGGTAGTTGCCATTAGCGTGTTTTGTAAGTGGTGCTTTTAGCCGAAAGACTGACTCCCAATTATTCTGAACTTGTGCCAATGCTGCACGAATCCATTCCTACACATCCAAAAACGCATACGCCAGCTTGATAGTAGAGTAATCTACCTTACCATCCAACGCACGGAAAATTATACTGCTCTTAAGTCTGCCATCGCCACTGTAGTCGTCCTCTTTGGCATTTTTATCTGCCTTGAGGTAGATCTCGTTGATACGGTCCATAAGCACATCCTCTGGTCGGTAGGCACTTATGTTTACATCAGGAAACTTATCTGAGATAGTAAGTATATGTCCTTGTATGGTGCTTTTAGCCATGCCGCGTTCTGTGCTTATTTGGTCCAGAGTCATACCCTGATCTATATACTGTATTGTAACCTGGTGCGTAGAGATTTTCTTCTCTTTGGCTACTTTCTTATTGCGGTGTTTTTTGAGCTCTTTCTCATCTGTAGTACCTCCAGCTGCATAGATGTAGCTTTCCCAGTCACTTATAAAATGCTCTTCGGTAAGTTGATCTACGTCTCCGCTTAGTTCTTGGAAACGCTGATCTGCTTTGAAAGCCAGTGGGTCTACTTCTATGGCCATTCTATTGATGCCCAGCAGACGTAGGCCGTCTAGCTCTTTTAGTCGAGAGAGTGCTACGTATCCTTGTCCCGGTTCAAATGCTTTACTCAGATCTATCTCCGCTGCTTCTAGGGTCATACCTTGGCTCTTGTGCACGGTAATGGCCCATGCTAATCTGAGTGGTATCTGCTCAAAGCTGACCATAGGTGTGCCTTTTTCGTTATTGATAGACCAAACTTCTGGTGTAGCCAGGATCTTTCGCTTGTCCATCAGCTGAACCAGCGGAAACGGACCGTTTTCTTCAGCATCTTTGGCAAAGTCCACGACTACACCTAGTGTGCCATTCATGACTCCTCTATCGTGATCATTTTTGAGGAACATTACCTTACACCCTTTTTTGATGATGAGCTTTTCCTGCACGATAAGTGATTTCACAAAGGATTCCATCATTTTGATATTGCCCGATTTTTTAGCAAAATAGACTTCCTCTTCTGCTTCTAGAGCTTTCAGCTCTTGCTCATTCATACTATCTACATCCGCATTATGGGAGTAGAGTTTAGTAGGTTCTATGGTATGCTCGTTAAATCGTGTTTCCTGTAGCAATTGTACTGCACCTTCGTCTACTTCATTGCTCCGTATTTGGTTTAGTATAGTATTAAGCTCGTTTCTCGTCTGGCGATACTGCTCTGTAAGATAGCACACTGTAGGAGCCGCTTCTACCCAAGCTTTGCTCATAAAGGCAAACTTCTGCTTACTAGGCTCTGGCTCTCTACTTACGGGCGGTAGCTGAAAAAAATCTCCGGCAAACACTACCTGCATTCCTCCAAAAGGCTTGGCTGAGTTACGGATATATTTCAGCACTTGATTTATCATATCTAGCTGATTGCGGTGCAGCATACTTATCTCATCTATGATGAGTATGTGCGTATTTCGTATGTTTTTAGTGAGGTACTGCTTAGTAGCTAGAGATTTAAGGTTTTCGTGAGTCAGTTGATTTTTGATACCTATGCCACTCCACGAGTGTATAGTAGTACCATTCATATGGGTAGCTGCTATTCCTGTACTTGCGGTCACTGCCACAGGAACCTTATGGGCTTTTAGGTACGTAATAAATTGGTTTAGTGTGTAGGTTTTACCTGCTCCCGCACTACCCGTGAGGAATACATTTTTACCTGCCTTTAGTATAGCTAATGCTTTTTCTTGAAACACGTTTCTCTTAGTTATTAGTCTTCAGTGATAAGTTTTTTATCACTTTCAATTTTGTTAATATAGTTAAAATGATTTTTCCTATCAAAATTCCACAGATCATTCCCACTATCACATCGCCAGGATAGTGCTTACCTACATACACTTGAGCGAAGGAAATAATACCTGCCCAAACATAAAACACCCAATTGAGATAAGTCATAGTACTTACTTTCTTAAAAAACCATGTGAACATGACCGCCATCCCAAAATGATTGGTAGCGTGAGATGATATAAATCCGTACTGCCCACCGCAGTCTATAAGATTACGGATATATGCGGCTAACCCAGGTTCGTGGCAAGGTCTTAATCGTTCAAAAAAAGGTTTCATAAAACCAGCAGAAAATCGGTCTGTAAGCACCACTATAAGTACAGTGGCTAATACGATATACACTCCTTGGGCTTTATATTTTCTGACCGCCAATACTACAAAGAATAGGTACAATGGAGCCCATGTTTTGGCATCTCTAAGTATAGGCATGAGCCAGTCCAACACTGGATTAGCTAAGCCTGTGTGGATAGCTATAAATATTTCTTTGTCAATATTTACGAGAGTGTCTATCACTTTTTAAGCTCCAAAATAAGTCTTTTCGATTCTTTTTTGTTGAATGATTCTAAGTTGTAATTACCAAAAGTATTAACAATGGTGAAACCTGTATCGGTCATCATTTGTACTATCTTATCGTAGCGTAAGGCTGTTACTTCTTCTGTATAGTGGTAGGGTATGCGTTTGTCCAAAAACTTGATGTGCTTGGTTATTTTACCATTGACCAACTCTCTAGTGATATCAAATTCTATGTGGCCTTTATTTCTAGTTTCATAACCTACTAGATTTGCTAATACGTGGTCTACATTCATAAAATCGAAAAGGAATGTGCCCTTATCTTTTAATCCATTGTAGATGTTTTTGAGTGTTCTTAGATGCTCCTCTTCAGTATTGAAATATCCGAAACTGGTAAAAAGGTTAAGAACGTAATCATACTTTTTAGGCATAGCTAAACGCATATCATGCTCAAAAAAGCGAAGTCTTTCATTCTCAAATTCCTTAGCATGCTTTATACTATTGGCACTATAGTCAGATCCTTCTACATTGAGTCCGAGCTTATTCAAATGTATGCTGTGTCTTCCCTTGCCACAAGCCAAATCGTGAATAATAGCCTCTGAGGTTGGCTGCATGTAATCCACTAGCTTATTTACGAAAGCTTCTGCCTCCGTAAAGTCTCTATCCTTGTATAATAAGTGATAGTACTCGCTATCAAACCACGTCCCAAACCATTCGCTCATGCTGGCAAATGTATAGTTGGATTAGCATTTCCTATCAATAAAAATGAGAACTAATTAAATGAGGCGAACAAATGGTTAGTCGATTAACCCAGACCCTTAGATAAGCGGTGCAATGGCCTCCAAAAAAAATAGTGTACTTTGTGTAACATTCTTAAAATAACAGCGTATTACTTATAACTTAACCAAATGACAATCCAAGATTACAATGCTTGTGTGAATCTATATTCCGATGGAATATTCCGCTTTATTGTAAAAAACATGCGGGATGAATTTGAGGCAGAAAATATAGTGCAAAACACGGGTCAGCTGTATTTTATGGGGAGCTAGGCAAAAAGCTTACTTAGTCTAAAGAGGAAAAAGTCAGTATCAGATACGCCTCTAAGGTTAGCCCTAAAGAGCTTTATTTTGGAGTTAAAAGACTCCGCA
>Ga0209390_10010349_pt1 | contig 10932 bp, 5 predicted proteins | sample BON01_FD_187212 | JGI IMG/M metagenome (GOLD analysis project Ga0209390, IMG submission 187212) | Freshwater microbial communities from Lake Bonney liftoff mats and glacier meltwater in Antarctica - BON-01 (SPAdes) (version 2) | ecosystem: Environmental > Aquatic > Freshwater > Ice > Glacier... | reverse complement strand
TGTACATTCTCTGTCATAACTTTTGATCCTGTTTATATAAAAGCATATTTGAGGGCGGATTCGTGATCCCCACACCGTGTTACCATCTACCTGAAGGCGCGAGCTCCTGCGGATTTTTCTTTTTCTTTTTGAGCGACCGGCCTATATATATATATACATATTATATATTCATTTACATATATATGTATACATATACCTATAGATATATATAGATATATAGATATATAGATATAGACTAATATAGATATAAGTATACGATCTAATGCGACCAGAGCCACACACCACTCATCTACTCGCCCTCTAGCTCCGCCCTCGACGTCTCGCACAGCCACGAGTTGCTCGGGAAGTTGTGAACGTCCCCGATGCCCGGCCGGCACGCGTACACCACATAGGCGACCGGCCGATCCTCCACCGTGGCGTTTGCGCGGCCGCGGTGCATCACTCGGTAGTCGAACAGGAGCAGCTCGCCGGGGTCGAGGCAAGGCGCAGCCGCCACGTCGCCGCGGCGCTCGTCCCAGTCCTCCCGCGCACCCATCGCGTCGTGCAGCCACTCGTGCGTCCCTGGCCTCAGCTCGGTCGAGCCGTTGGCTGCGTCCACCCGCACCAGCGGCACAAAGACGTTGACCAGGCCTTGCACCGTTCCATCGGGGTGAAAGTGCTGGAGCGGCGCGCCAGGGAGCGCGGTGACGCAGCCGGCCGAGTCAACTCGCACCCCCGACGGCCCAGCGGTACTGAGGCCCGACGCTTCCAGCACCGGACGCACCCAGCGGTCGACGCTGGCAAGTAGGCAGCCCCACGCAGTCGGGCAGTCGTCACGCTCCCACAGCCGGTGGGGCAAGCGCATGTCGAGCCGGCGGCCACCCGGGGTGCGCGAGCACACCTCGCCATAGGTGAAACGATCGGCCCGTGGGTCGTCTCCGCGGTCACGCGCTAGGGACATGAGCTTGGACAGTCGCGAGGATGCATACTCTCTGCAGCCGGCCGCAGCGGCGGCAGGCACGAGGAGTGGGCCTCTCAGCACACAGAAGCCGCTATCGCGCAGGCTCGCCGCGGCCAGCGTCTCCCAGCCGTCGGCACCAGCAGCCACCTCAACGTCAACGCGCGCAGGTCGCACATCCCCAGTGCTGACGCTCTCGTGCTTATATACACGTAGTTCTCGTTCGAACGGCTCGCAAAACTCGTCGAGCCAGTCGCAGAGGGCGTCAGGGACGTCCAGCTCGTCGCCCGACTCGGTGCCGGCTGTTTCCATGCCGGTTTTGTTTCCCAACTCCTAACGCGCTAGGCCGCGGAAAATACGTCTTTAGCAGTTGCGTTTTTTTTGCAGCGAGTTGCTGTGAACAACTGCTGTGAACGTATTTCTAGCAACTATTTGCTGCTAGCGCCACCTGCCATTGCTTGCCATGTATCTGGCCCCCGACCGCTACCTGGAGCAAACGGTGCTCCGGCAGATGATCACGACGATGATCGAGGCTGTGTGCAAGGACAAGCCGTCCTCGCTACGCCCGTACCTCTTCCACTTCCTTAAGGAAAAGTACCCGGCCGATGCGGCCGCGCTGCCCGGCCTGGAGGCCAAGGAGGCCGAGCTTGGACCGTGGGAGCCGCGGGAGGACATCGCGTCGTCGCAAGAGGCGCTCGCTGCCTTCCTAACAAGCTTGGGTGTGCGTCACATCCTCGAGGTTGTACTGGAGGGAGCGCTGCGTGAGCAGCCGCAGAATGCGGTGGCGTTTGTGATGTATCGCATTTACCTCACCACGCCGCAGGGTGTGCCGCCGCCCGCCGTGGGCGGGCCGCCGACGCCCGGTGGCGATGAGCCTGCCGTTGCGACGCTGTCGCCTGCTCCAGAGCCGGCGCCTGAGGGCACGGCTGACGCTGTGGCGGAGGCGCTGGCGCCTGAAGAAGCTGCTGCACCCGAGCCTGCAGCTACAGCTGAGGAGACTCCGCCTGTGACTGTGGCGGAGGCCGAGGGTGCGCCGGTGGAAGCTGCGCCAGGGGATGCCGCTGAGCCAGAGGCAGATACCGCTGAGCCCATGACTCCTGCTGAGCCTGCGGCGGAGGTGTTGGTTGAAGCTGCGCCTTTGGCTGCCGCGGAGCTCGAGTCTGCCACCGAGCCGGAAGCAGAAGCTGCTCCTGCCGATGAGTCGGACCCCACCAGCCAAGTCTTCGCGGCCTTGGGCGCCGACGACGCCGCCAAGGCGACGGCTGCGCTGGCGGCGGACGCGCCGGTGGGCGCAACCAACCCCGCCGGCCAGACGGCACTCCACCTGGCGGCTGAGGGCGAGACGGCTGTGCCGGCGTTGCTCGCGGAGGGCTACCCGGTGGACGCGGCGGGCGGCGCGTCGGCCGAGGCTGCGGACTCGGCGGAGGAGCTCATGACGGCCTGCGCGGAAGAGAGCGGGGACGCGGAGATCATCAAGGCGGTGACGGGCAAGGAGGAGGCGGTGTCGGAGCCGGTTCCGCCGCCTGCCGGCTCGCGGAGCATGTCCAAGCGGCCCTCGTTCAGCTCCGAGTCGGTGGACCCGGCGACGATCGACCGGTCGACGTTGCCGGTGGTGGACAAGGGCGCGGAGGCGCAGGCGCGGATCCACGAAGTGGTGGGCTCCAACCTGCTGTTTAAGGACCTGGACGAGGCGACGCTCTCCGCGACGGTCATGGCGATGCGCGAGAGGATCGTCGCTGCGGGCGAGGCGGTGCTGACGCAGGGCGAGGGCGGCGCCTGTTTCTACATCGTCGACTCCGGCGCGCTCGAGGTGTTTAAGTACGAGGAGGGCGATCAGCCGAGCGCGCAGAAGCCCGGGGCGAAGGTGGGCGAGCTGGGAGAAAAGGACTCATTTGGAGAGACGGCGCTCATGAACGACTCGCCCAGCGAGACGACTGTGCTCGTCACCGCCGACGTCGTGCTCTGGTGTCTCGACCGCGACACCTTCCGCGCGCTGCAGCTCAGCGCCGCCGTGCGTGCCAAGGATGTACTGGGCAAGGAGGCGGCATAGGGGCGCGGGGAGTAGAGGGTGTCTTGCAGGGGCGGAGCGTATAATAGCAGAGAAGGCTGATCGTTTCAGCCCCACCTGTGCTACTTGGTGCGGCTCGTCCGGTGCTGTGTCCTGTGTCTCGTGCTCGTGCCAACTTGTGCGTGCGGCGAGTGTCGAATGAGGTGTGCATGCGGTCTGCCGCGTGGTGGCACTATATATGCCATATCGGGTTAAACCTAGCCCCGCGCCCCCCCCCCCCGCCCCCCCGGCGGCCGGCCCTAACCCTAAAGGTAAAGGCTGCTGAAATTGCTGTGAAATAAACGGTTACCAATTTTTTTCTAGCCTAGGATCTAGCAGGATAAGGACAGTACAATGGATCGTATTTTGTATTAATACGACTAGTACTAGTACTATAGTGTAGTAGATAGTAGTAGCTATGTGCTATGTAAGCGTAAGCATATATGGATAGATATAGTACAGTATAGTACGAGTACGTACGTACTATATTATTATATAATATTATAGTATATGGTATATGGTATATGGCATCCCATAATCATAATGGTACAGATACAGATACAATTGCTATATAGGCTAAACAGCAGAACAACCAAGAGGTCAGTGTCAGTCTCTGACTGTCAGTCTGAGACAGACTTCTAATGCTGTCTTATCATCTGTCGTAACACGTAACCCTGTTTCCTGGTTTTTTTTTTTGCTACTTTGTTTTTTTTTCGTTATTGATTGCTATTGCTATTGCTATTGCCTGTTGCCTATTGCTGTGTCAGCAGAATACGAATATATATTACAACACATATTATTATAATTATATAATATATATATGTATATATATATACAATTTGTAATTAATTATAATAATGTACACTTATTGTAACTGTAACGCGGGCACGGCCACGGATTTCGATTTCTAGGAGACGGCGCGTTGCCGCCGTCTCAGATTTCCTACTTAGTAGGATTAAGAGAGAAAGAGCCCAACGCCAACGCGTCGTCGACGCGTCGTCATCGTCATTCATTTCTTAAAATTATTTTACGAGTAATGCGTATGCCGCCCGACAACGACTGCTCGGGTTAACCTCGGGGTTAACCCGAGCAGTGTTCGGGTTAACCCTGGTTCGGAAATCAGCCAGATGAAGGTATTTTGCCCGTTTCCCTGTAGGTACTAATACAAAACACATTACGGAGTAGAGCTAGAGCTACGACGGTAACAAAATGTGTTCATGTGAACAAGTCGAGCTCCGTCCGGCCCACCGCCGTCACCGCGTCCCGCCGAGCAGCGATGCAACCGGCCAAGAAGCGTCCAGCCGATGAGCTGGTCCTGGCCGCCGACCACGCACTATCGCTGCGCCTCGCCGAGGAGGCGGAATCTCTCGCACACGACCTGCCCGCTGGAGTCGTCCGCTGCCGCGTGCTGAACGACGGCTTGGTCGAGCTCATGCTACGGGCGGGCTCCGTGTCTGGCTTTGGTGCTCGCGAGTGGCCGCTCCACGTTGGTGGAGAGGGCGTTGGCGACGAGCCGTCTATCGCGGCCGTCATCGGCACTGCTGTTCGCTCGCCCGTCGCAGTCCGCTTTGGGGTGCCGCTCCCGTTGGACTCGGTCGACGATTCTGGGTGCTGCGACGCATCCTTTTGGGAGGCGGACGGCCTGCGCGAGCAACCTACCTTGCGCGCCATCGCGCGCCGGGCAGTCGAATGGCTGGAGGCGCCGCCTGGGGACGATGAGGCGGGGCGCGAGCGGTGGCTTGAAGCACAGGCATTGGCGGCCGCCAAAACGGCGACGATTGCCTCATATCGGGAGTTGGCCCTCCACCCGGAGCTCGTGGCCGAGGTGGGGGTTCTGCAGCCCGGCTGGTTCGCCGACCCGGCCGTCGGCCGGCTTCTGTGCTCCGAGCCGTCGCCGTCGCCGTCCGGCGCCGGCAGCTCCTCCGCGCCGGCGCCCTCCGGGGCGCTGGCGGCCGCGCTCTCGCTCGAGACGCTGGGCGACGACATCTTCAGCTTCGAGCTCTTCTCGCCTTCCTTCTGCGCGGCGTTGGCGGCCGAGGTCCGCTCGTTTGAGGCGACGACACTGCCTCGCCGTCGCCCCAACACGATGAACAACGGCGGGTTGGTGATCAACGACATTGGGATGGAGCCAATCATGACTGAGCTGACTCGGCGGCTCGTAGCGCCGCTGGCCGAGGCGCTCTACGGCGCGACGGAGCGCTTCGGCCGCTCCATTGACCATCACCACTCGTTCGTGGTTGAGTACCGCCACGCGGGCGGCGACCGCGGGCTCGACCTCCACCATGACGCGTCCGAGGTGACGCTCAACGTGTGCCTCAGCGGAGGCTTCGAAGGGGGCGGCCTCCGCTTCTGCGGACAGTTCGGCACGCCGGCGCACCGCAGGCTGCACGGCGTGGCGGGCCACCGCGTCGGGCGCGCGGTGCTGCACCTGGGGAGGCAGCGCCACGGGGCGGATGACCTGACCGCGGGCGAGCGGCTCAACCTCATCCTGTGGGCGAGGTCGAGCGCCTTCCGTGCCGCCGCCGCCTACGGCTACGTGCCGCCAGACGGGTACCCAAAGGCGGCGGAGGAGGGCGAGCCGGAGCGGCTCTGTCTGAGCAAGAGCAACGACGGCGACTACGAGGAGCGCGTGAAGCAGTTCGAGGCCGCCGCGGCCACGTAGGAGCCCCGAGGGTTCTGAGTTCCGAGATGTTCTGATGGATGCGTTGCATCGTTCAGGTTCACTGGCAGTCACTGATTACTCGCGTTCTATGTGTTGGCCGGCGCTCGCGTTTCATCGTTTTATTTATTCGCGGTTTCTGGATTTGTCTACGTGTGCTCTTGTGTGTGTGCTCGGTCAGTGTGCAGTGTGTACTCGTATATGTATATTCTTTTTATCTACTCGCGTGGAGGGTTAACCGCCCTATTGTAGTCTATATAAATAAATCATAATTATATCCTATAATTTTCATCCAGCATCTAGAATAATACTATTAGTTTCCTAAAGTTAGAGTTAAGTGCTTGATTTATAATTATATATTATTATATATATGTTAATGTTAGTTATACAGTTAAATTTTGGCTTGTTTTTTATAGCATCTGGACAGAAGACTAGATCGATAGATCGCGCGTGGGCGTGGAGATGCGCGGGGCCGGGGCGCCGGGGGCGGTTCTATGCGGGAACCACAAATATAAATATAATAATATATTTACTCATTCTCATTATTCCATTATACTCAAAAAAAATGGAAATAGTGAATAGTGTACCCCCCCCCCCCCCCCCCCCCCCCCCAGCCCCAGCCCCAGCCGCAAAGACTGCAGGAGGTGTATCAAGATCACCGCGGCCCCACGACGTGGCTTTCACCGTTCCGAGCCGTTCCCCACTCGACGCCAGCACAACGCGCCGCAGCACGCCCGGCAACACGCCAGGAGATGCGCGAACCCCTGGTCGTCCTTCTCTCTATGCGCTATGCGGAGCCCGTGTTGCCGCCGAAGGAAAACAGCCCTTGGCACCGGGCCAGCCCAGCCACCCCGAAGAGGCGCGCGGCCCCTCTTCACCGCCTTTTCTTCCCGCGCCCGCCGCCGCCGCCGCGCCCGCCCCCGCGCCCGCCGCCCTTGCCGCTGCGCTCGCCGGCGCCCTGCCAGCGGTCGATCTTCTCGCTCTCTCCCGTGTCGGCCGCGGCCTCGATAATGTGCGCAAACTCATCGGCGTCGGCGAATGTCGCTCCGCCTCGCGGCCGCTTGGCCCGTTGCTTGGGCATCGGCTCCGCCTCCCCCTCGGACGACGCCTCCTCCCCCGCGCTCTCCTCATCGGAGCCGCCGCCAAAATCCATCCCGGCAAAATCGTCCTCCCCGTCCTCGTCCTCGTCCTCGTCCTCGTCGTCGTCGTCGTCCTCGTCGCCCACCTCGTCCTTCATGAGCCCCTCGGCCAGCTGCTGCGCAAACTCATCCGCCTCGGCCTCGTCGTCGTCCTTGGCCACTGCGAACGGGTCGGACCGCTCGCCGCTCGCCGCGGGCTCCTCCTTCTTCTCCTTGCCATACTTGGCCGCATTGCGCGCCTTCTTGTCGAGCGCGCGCGTGCGCTGCTCAAAGTAGGTGTGGAAGAAGCGCTCGTGCGCGGGCACCTTGTGCTTTGGCATCTGCGCCAGCTGCTTTGCCACCGCGGGCACGCCGAGCGAGCCCGAGATGCCGGTGGGGGCCACGGCGGCGGGCTGCATCAGCGAGCCGCCCGCGTCGGACGCGCTGCGCTTTGGGTTCTTGAAGACGAACTTGTCTAGGAAGGCGCTGAGCTGGTAGTCCTGCAGCGGGTCGCCCTTGTAGGCGATCGTCTCGCCGTCGCGTAGACTCATCGCGAACTGCGCCACCGACGGGTGGTAGTGCTTGCAGAGCGACGAGACCTCCCAGAGCAGCGTCGACTCCGCGCCGCAGTGCAGCGGGTTTCGCTTCTGCCAGTCGTAGCCAAAGGTGGCACGCCGGTCCGCCGCGTCGGGGCCGTCGGGCTCCTCGTCCGCGCCCTCGGCGGCGGCGGGACCCCCGCTGAGGGCGTGCTGCGGCTGGGTGAGCATTGCGCGCAGCGAGGGCGCGCCGCGCGACACCTCTGAGAGGAGCAGCAGCGCGCCGCAGGCCAGCGGCGGCATCGCGTGCGAGCAGAGCTGAAGCAGCCGCTTGGCGAAGGCGGCCTTGCGCGGCTCGCTCGGGTCGCTCTTCATCGCCTTGTAGACGACGTTGAGGAAGAGCGCGAGCTTGGAGGAGGAGGGCAGCTCGGGGTGGAGCAGCGAGTCGTAGAGCGCGTTGTAGAAGCGGTCGTTGAGCGTCTCGTCGAAGCGCGCCGCGTGGCTGAGAATCATGAGCGCCTGGACCGTGATGACGAAGTTGGCCGCGTGGGCGCAGCGGAAGAGCGCGCCGAGCTGCTTGAGCAGCAGCTCGGCGGGCGCCTCGCAAAAGGGCACGGCGCGGTGGATGCCCGAGAGGAGCGCAGAGAGCATCCGCGAGTCCATGGCCGCCTTGAGCGCGTTCGAGTCCGTGGCGCGCGCGGCGAAGAGCGCGAGGTAGATGAGCAGCAGCGTCTGCGCGATCTTGGGCTCGCGCCGCGTGAGGATCAGCTGGTTCATAAAGATGACCGCGTAGTACTGCGCGCGCTCGCCCACGTTGGGCCGCAGCACGAAGCGCTGCACCTCGGCCAGCACCACCGGCTTCATCGCCGGGTGCGCATGCGTGAGCTGGCCGAGCAGGTGGGTGAGCCGCGACGAGACCTTCTTCTCTGGGTCGCCCAGCTTGTTGACCAGCGCGGGGAGCAGCGTGCGCTCGAGCTCGGGCCGCGAGGAGATCATCTCGTAGAGCGAGCTCACCATGCGCTGCTTGATCTGCACGATATTGTCCGCGGCGCCCTTGGACACCACGTCGACCAGCTCGGCGTAGAGCTGCTTGAGCTGCCCCTCGAAGTAGGCCGCGAACAGCGCGCGCTCGCTCGGCTGCGCGCCCAGCCGCGCCTTGTCGAAGGCAACGAGGGGGCGGTCGGGCAGCAGCTTCTGCAGGAAGACGGCCAGCAGCGCTTCGACTGCCTTCATCTTGACTTCGGGCCGCGGCCGCTGCGCCAGGCCCACGAGCTGGCGGACCGACGGCAGCGCGTGGAAAGCCGACTCCTGCACCTGCACCTGCAGCGCGGCGATCCGATCGCGGATTGTACCGGAGGCAATCAGTTTGGCGACGAAGCGCGCGTCCGAGCCGTGCTTCTTGGCTTGAGAGGCGGCGAAGGCGACCTGCTCGCGCTCGTGCAGCGCCTCGGCGCGCGAGAGGAGCGCGCTCACTTGCGCGGGGCCGGCGGCTGGGCGCGCGTCGGCCGAGGGAGGCTCGAGCTCGTCCCACCAGGCGTGCGTCACCGGCATGATCATCGGCCCCGCCTTGCTGATCGCGTCGGCCGACAGGCTGGCCGCCGCGCCGAGCGTGCCGGCCGCGTCGCGCTTTGTGTAGCCCCGCTCCTCCGCCACCTCCCACGGGTCGCGGAACCCGCCCTTGGCCCCCTTGCCGCTGCCCTTACCGCCCTTGCCGCCGCCCTTGCCGCCGCCCTTACCGCCGCCCTTGCCGCCACCCTTGCCGCCGTCCCGACCGCTGCCCATTCCCCGGCCGCGGCCACTGCGCGACTGGTCCTCATAGTCGTTGGGCTCGTTGTACGGGTCGCTCGCCCCAGAGGTGCGCGCACCGCCGGAACGCAGAAAGGCGGCAACGTCGGATTTCAGGTCGGCCATTTCGCGTCCGACTCGCTCGCCGCCGCTAGGCTCAGCAGGACGACTCCGTCCGTCGCGTCGCTGAATTTGGCTACGTGTCGAGCTGTGAATGGGGGCCCCCTTGACTTTGCTGTGAATGAAGGCATTCTCCAAAGGCCAACGTTTTCATTCACTGGAGGCATGCACGTTTCGGCCTGGGACGGCGTCTTGGCGCGAACAGCGTGCGCATCACTCCAGGCCTCGACCCTCGCGGTGGGCCTGGGCCACCGCGTCTTCCGGCCGGCCGCGCCGCCGCGCACGCGCCTGGAGGCCGCGCTTGGGTCGGTGCTGCGCGAGCTCAACGACAGCGCGACGCACGTCGAATACTGGACCCGCCAGCCGTGGACACACGTAGAATTGCACGCCGACGTGGACGAGAAGCTCGCCGCGGCGACTGGACAGCTCATCTATCCTGAGCACGCGCACGTCCTTTACCTCGCGGTGGGCACGCGCGTGCGGGGGCCCACGTGCGTCTTCGACGCGGTGCGCGGTTCCGACTTGGCGGCGTGGCGCACCACCGCCGGCGCCCATCTGGAGGCCGCCGCCCACTCGCTCACCATCGTCCCTGCCGTGCGCGGCCGACTGCTCCGCTTCAACGGCAGCTTGCTGCACGCGGTCCCCGCGCCGACGGACCGGTGGCTCACGCCGTTTGCCAAGACCACGCCCACGACGCCCGAGGCCGAGTGGCAGCGCGCGGTCGTGCTATTCAACACGTGGCCCACGACCCCTCCCCTCGGTGTTGAGACGGAGCCACCCGCAGGCGACGCGCCCGCTGTTGTGGGCGAGGCTCTGAGTGAAGCCTTCTCTAGCTGGAGGGAGGTGCACGTTGGCCACATGGCTGGGCGGAGCAGCGGCGAGGCGGAGGGGGGGACGTGTGACGCGGGGAGCGGCAGCGGCGAGGTGGCGGCCAAGGTTTGGTTGCTGGGTGACGAGAATCGGCGGGGTCAGGCGAGCCGCACGGTGCAGCTCGGGGCGCCAGCCGCAATTGGCGACGCCCTCGCGCAGGAGGCGGCGGCGACGCGGCTCACGCTGCGAGCCATCTAAGACTTTCGAGATTGTGTTACTGTTTGAAGTTTCCGATATCCCGCAAATTGTGAGAGGGAGGTGCGGGAAGAGTGCAGAGTGCAACAAAGCTTCGGTGGACGGGGTCAACATACACACACACAAATGTGTGTGATGCACATTTATATTAATATTATATACACGATATGAGTACACGCAACACGCATGCACACGACAACGACAACAATCTGACACCAAACCGTTTTACGTTTTACCGACCACACAATCACAATGACAATAACAATAAACAATTATAATATAAAAATACACATACGCGTGTACGAAGAAACGGACACGCACGTTTCTGCTCTCTTATATATACGTATACCAAGTACTAAGTACTAACAACTAGATAGGTTTAGGTTGGGGTCGAGCGCGAGCTGCGACGCCGCCAGAGCCGTCCACTATGGGGCCAGGGCCAGGGCTGGTGGCACGTGTCTTGTGGCTGTATTGCATGCGGCTAGCGTCATCGGGTGTTGGGGGTGTGCGACGGGTGCGGCTAGCCAACACCCGATGATGCTAGCCGTATGCAATACAGCCACAAGACACGTGCCACCAGCCCTGGCCCTGGCCCCATAGTCTACTGTGAGAAGAAGTCCCACGCTGTGCTACACCAGTGACGCTGCCTGCGAAGCCTCGAGCTC
>Ga0209390_10010347_pt1 | contig 10932 bp, 13 predicted proteins | sample BON01_FD_187212 | JGI IMG/M metagenome (GOLD analysis project Ga0209390, IMG submission 187212) | Freshwater microbial communities from Lake Bonney liftoff mats and glacier meltwater in Antarctica - BON-01 (SPAdes) (version 2) | ecosystem: Environmental > Aquatic > Freshwater > Ice > Glacier... | reverse complement strand
CAAACAGATCTATAGCCGTTCGTACTGTCGGATAGCTCAGGCCCGTCATTGCGACGACTTGCATGATCTTGATGCCTTTTTTGTACAACCTCACGACTTGCTTGCGTCGTTCGTGAAGCTGTTCCAGCGTTTGCGTTCTTGCGCTTTCTTTTTCCATGATCGTTCGATTACGAAAAACAGAAAAAGTTCATACTTTATGGGGCCTTATCTGTAAGCTCCCTCGAGTCCACGCGCGCCGCGCCGGTCGGGGCGCAAGCCGGAGAGCCAGGCCCAGCGCGATGACCTGGCTTTTGCCGCGCCGCTCCACGGCGTCTTGATTTCCGTTGGTTTGCCACTTTGACTCCCTGCCGTTGCGGCTATCGCGCCAAGCTTGGCAATGCGCACTGGTTTTCGAACTCCGCAAGGCTGCGCTCGATTTCGCCATCATCGGTGTCGAGATCCTGCACGATGAACACCAAGCGGCTCAGACGCTCTTCGCCCGTCCATTTCGCCAGGCGTTCCGGTGCGCAGGTATGCCCAAGCACGGCGTGGATAGCCCACGGCCTATCTTCGTCACCCTCGATACAGACGATCCCCTTCAGGCGGAGGATTTGATCACCCCGTGTTTGCATGAGCATTTCCAGCCATGGCCCTATGACGTCCCAGCGCAGCGGTGCCGATCGCACGATACACGTCGACTGTATGCGGCGGTGAGCCAGTGCCGGGAGCAAGGGGCGGCGCGCGCAGCATGCACAGTCCAAACCATGGGTCGTGTGCGCCAGGCGCGACCAGCCTAGCCGGCGGTCGAGGGATGCACTGGCAAGGGATCCACCGCATGCGCGCACCAAGGACGCCTGGTCACGAGCGCGAGCGGCGGACAGCAAACTGGCCGCGGGGTTCAATGCCTCCAGACGAGTCCATAACGCTTCGACCTGGCCGTCCGCGGCGATGTCCGGCTTGCTGATCCAGAGACAATCGGCCGCGGTAAGCTGCGACATTGCCTCGGGTTGCGCATCGAGCGATGTCATCCCGCAAGTGGCATCGATCACCGTCAACACCTGCAAGAGTCCGTAGCGCTGTGCCACTTCGCTATCCCCTACGATCAGCTGGATGATCGGGATCGGGTCCGCAAGTCCGGTAGTTTCAATCATGATCCGCTCAAAAGCCGGCACTTCGCCCCGATCGCGCTTTTCAGCCAGATCGAGCAGAGCCGCGGCCAACCCTTCGCGAACGGTGCAGCAGATACAACCGTTTTCAAGCAGCACGACATCACCACAGGCTTGCTGAATCAGCGCATGGTCGATCCCCACCTCGCCGAACTCGTTCACCAGCACCGCAGTCGCCGCCATGGCCGGGTCGCGCAGGAGCTTGTTGAGCAATGTGGTCTTGCCGCTACCGAGAAACCCGGTGAGCAGGATGACGGGAAAGCGCTCGGGCTTCACGACTTAATCCACGAATTCGACGCCTTTGGCCTTGAGCCAGTCGATCCAGCCGATCATGGACGGGTTATGCGGGCGTACCTTGTAGTACGGAATCATTGGGGCGTATTGATCGAACGCGCGGCGCAGCAGATCCACGGCATCGGGTTGGCCCGCGTGTTTGGGCGCAAAATCGATTCGAAGATCCGTGCGACCGTAGGGTTCAGTATCGTAGGTAATCAGGCAGGCGGACCGGTGGCCCCCCGCGTCGCCGCCCGCATCCCGGCCGGCGGTAACCACGCGCATCAAGCGTTCTTCAAATAGTTCGCCTTCGGACTCGCGCCACGCGCGGTCCATTTCAGGCAGCACTCGCGCACTTCCCAGCAGGTTGCCCATGACGACGTAACCGTTGCCCACGATGGAACCTTTGTGGTCCTTGGCCTCTTGCCCTGTGTGCACGGCAACGCGGCCATGTCGGTCCACGATGCCAATCTGCCGGTACTCGAATCCGGCGTCGCTTTTCGCTATTTCCGCAAGCACTTTCTCCGGCGAATAGCCCAGGGTCAGCAACTCGATCGCCAACGGGCCGAGTCCGGGGTCTGTGTAGGCCTGGGTGCTCACCGCACCCACATTGGCGCGGATGAACGGACAACGGGCACCCACGGAAAGTGGATTGGTGGATTGCGCGATCCCCAGGAGGCCAGAAGCCTCGTCGCGTGCCACAACGGTAAAAGTCATACGTCAATTCCCATGAAACGAGCGGCCGTAAGGCCAAGAAAATCAGCCTTCTGGCTGGCGGATAAGAAGTGAGCGTGGCGCCGGATCGAATCGGCGCCTTGCCTGTACTTGAACTTGTCTTCAAACCATGGCCAATCAGTGCCCCATGACATCCTGTCACAGCCCACGGCGTTTGCGAGCCGCTCAATGCGGCGCAGATAGTTCGGAAATGGATATTCTGTCTCGTCGTCCCACACTTCCCCGACGAAACCGCACCCCATGATCAGCTGTGGGTGTCGGTCTGCAATCCGGCGGACCGCGTCCCAGGCCGGAGTCAACGGGTCCACACAGCCGGCCTGCATTAATACCAACTTCAAAGCGGGCAATGCCGTAAGGAGGCGATCAAGCTGGTCAAGGTATTCATCAAGCCCGAACGACGCCGGCGGGCGCAATGTCTGGAATGAGACAAGAACCCGCTTGTCCTGCTCGACAGCCAGACGGAATACCGAAAGCCATTCTTTCGCCATCAGATCCGCTTGCACATAGGCGGCAAACAGCTTCAATCCGGACGCGCCTTCGTCGAAGTCACGCTGCGCGAGCTTGAGAGTGTCGTGACGCTTCGGGTCCTTGAGGGTGTTGAACCACCAGAAGCGATCAGGGTGCCTGCGGAATCCGCCGAGCGTGTATTTGCGGCCGCCGCCGAAGTCTTCGATGTCAAAACCCTTCTGGCGGCTGCCCCAACTGATATCTTCCGCGTCGTAACTGATCAGGAATGCCTTGTCGACACCCGCGTAATCCATCTCCGCCACCAGCAGGTCTGCCGACTGTTCGCTCCAGGTGTAGTGCTTCGTCAGCGACATCTGGGGATTGGCCGATGCGATACGCGCGAAGCGCAAGGGGTGGGTCTCTATGTCGACAATCATGGAGGGCTCAAGTGGTGGTGGGAAGGTTACTGGGTCCCCACGGCGGCGAAGCGGTCGTCATGCGGCAGGATGCGTCCGTGCGCGGGAGACCACCCAAACAGGATCGACTGTCCGACTTCACCTTCAAAGACACCGGGAACGTTGGCGCGGACATGGGTGTCGCCTGCGGACACGGTCAGCCGCGAGCCCGCGCCCAGATACGAAATGCCTGTCACCGTCCCCGTCTGGTGGTAGGGCTGGGCAGCGGCGGCGTCGCCGGTTTGTACATGTTCAGGACGGATGGAGAACACCACGGGACTTCCCGCTGCGGGCTCAAAGTTGCTTACCCGCTCACCCGGCAAGGCGCCCAGGCCCGATATCAACGCAGTCGCGCCGTCTTGTGTCGGCGTGTAGATGCCGGGCAGCAGATTGGCCTCTCCAATGAAGTCGGCTACATAGGGTGTCGCCGGGTTTTGGTAGATCTCGGCAGCCGAGCCCTGCTGCACGATCAGGCCTTGGTCCATGACCACAATCGAATCCGACAAGTGCATGGCCTCGTCCTGGTCGTGGGTCACGTAGACAAATGTGATCCCGACATCGCGCTGCAGTTTCTTGAGCTCGCCCTGCATATGCTTTCGCATCTTCAGATCCAGCGCGCCCAGCGGCTCGTCCAGTAGCAGCACCCTCGGGCGCGTGACCAATGCCCTGGCCAGTGCCACGCGCTGCTGTTGCCCGCCCGACATCTGCCGCGGAAACTTCGCGATATGCTCAGTCAGGCCCAGCAGGTCGATCATCGCGGGGACGCGGGTCTTGATTTCCCCATCCGGCACTTTCTGCATGCGCAGGCCAAAGGCCACGTTCTGAGCCACGGTCATGTGCGCAAACAACGCGTAATTCTGGAAGACCATTCGCGTCGGCCGGTCCGCGCCGCCTGATGCGATCAAAGGACTGCCAGCGACCGAAATGCTACCTTCGTCTGGCAACTCCAGGCCGCCGATCATCCGAAGCGTGGTTGTCTTGCCGCAACCGCTCGGGCCGAGCAGCGTAATGAACTTTCCGCGTGGAACGGACATATTGATGCCGTTCACGGCGGTGAAGCTGCCGAAACGCTTCACCACCCCCCTGACTTCCACGTCGAAATCGTTCATCACGTTCCTTTCCCATCCGCTCGGTTACGAAGCATCAGGCTGCCTTGACTTCGTTCCAGACTTCATTCCAGCGCGACTTGTCCTTTGGCAGATCCTTGAAGACCAGCCGGCCGACGTTGGCAATATCGATGCCAAGGTCTTTGACGAGCGCAGGCTCCAGCCTGGCGATGGCCGCCTTCGATGCCGGCGCATAGCGGGTGCTGCGCGCCATGAACTCGCCGTATTCGGGGCTCAGCGTGAAATTGGCGTACTCCTCCACCAGCTTCATCTTTGTGGTGCCCTTGACTGGTGTGATGGACTCACTCCAGCCGATGGCGCCTTCCTTGGGCCAGACCCAGCCGACATCGACCCCCGCCTTGCGCAGTGGGGCGATCACGGCCAGGAAACTCCAGGCGACCGCCACTTCTCCCGTCGCGAGCAGGTTCTGCACCTCGGCCACGTTTTTCCAGTAGGTGCGCACGAGCGGCTTTTGAGAGATCAGCAGCTTCTTGACTTCCTGAAGTTCCTTCTCGCCCATGGCGAATGGCTGCTTGATGCCGAGCTTGAGCGCGGCCACGGAGAGCGTGTCCTCAGGCTCATCGCGCATCGCAATGCGGCCCTTGAACTTGGGATCGAAAAGAGCATCGAGAGAGTCAAGCTCGCCCGTCTCCTTGCGATTGAAGGCCATCGCATTGGCGCCCCAGACAAACGGTATTCCGTAGAGTTTTCCATCGACGCGCCACTGCTGCGAGTTGGCAAACTGGTCGAAGATGTCCTTCGAGTTGGTCAGGGCGGCAGGATTCAGTGGCTCGATCAGACCGGCCTTGACCGCCGGCCCGATGTAGTTCTGCACCGGAACGATCATGTCGTATAGCCGAGTTCCACCTCCACGCAGCTTTGCCATCATTTCATCGGAACTGCTGTAAAACGTCGGCTTGATGTCCAACTTGAGCTTGGCTTTGGCATCATCCACGAAGTCCTTTGCGCCCCACGACGACCAGGTGAACAAATTCAGCGCGCGTTCCTGCGCGAACGCATTGCGCAGGCTGAGCGGCATGGCCGCAGCCATGGCTGCGCCACCCATGATTTGCGCCACTTTGCGCCGGGAAATGCCGCGCGGCAAAAGCAGGTTCAGAGTTTCCTTTTCCATCATTAGCTCCTTCGGGTTGGTAGTTAAGAAAGATCCCTTGCCCTACGCAGCGAAAACTCCGCCACGATGGCAAACAGGCCACTGGAAATAATCGTGATGGTGGCTATGGCGTTCATTTCGGGCGTGATGCCGAAACGCAGCATCGACCAGATCACCATGGGCAAGGTATTGGCGTTTCCGGTCGTGAAGAACGTCACCACCACCTCGTCGAACGACAATGTGAAAGACATCAGCGATGCAGCGATCAAGGCCGGCTTGAGAAACGGTAAGGTGATTTCCCGGAACACGGTGAAAGTGCTCGCGCCCAGGTCCCAGGCCGCTTCCTCCGTGGCTTTGTCAAAGCCGACCAGGCGTGCAGACACGATCATGATCACATAGGGCAAGGTCATGACCACATGACCTCCAATGACAGTAAGCAAAGACAGGTTGACCTTGAAAAGGTCATAAAAGGTGAGCAAGGCAATGCCGATGATCAGGCGCGGCACCATCATCGGCATCAGCGCGAACGCGCGCATGGCGCTCCCGAACGAACCGCCGTAGCGGTGGATGCCGACCGCCGCCATGACCCCGAGCGTGGTGGACAGCGCCACGGTGGCGGTTGCCACCAACAGGCTGTTCCACAGCGCGTCGATGATCGCGTCATTGGCAAACAACTTGGCGTACCACTTGAGGGTGAACCCCTGCAGGGGGAAGCGGCTGATAGTGGACTCGTTGAAGGAAAAGATTGCCACGACGAACAACGGAAAAAACAGGAAAAGCAGGACCAGCCCGGTCCACACTGACAGGACGGAGGCGACCGGGTCATGGCGCTTCATGTGGCGAGCCCCTTTGGCTTGCCGTAGCGAAGAACAATCGTTGTGACGACCAGGATCATGGACATGAGCACCAGGGCCAGGGCTGACCCGAACGGGTATTCGTAGGCAACGCCGAATTGCTGCGCAATCACGCTACCAATCATCATGCTGCGCGTTCCCCCCAACAGTTCAGGTGTGACGAAGGCGCCCATCGACGGGATGAAGACAAACAGGCAACCGGTGGCGACTCCGGGCAGGCTGAGCGGAAGAATGACTTTGAGGAAAGTCTGGACACGCCCTCCTCCCAGATCCCACGCGGCTTCAAGCACGCTGGGGTCAATCTTCTCCAGCACGGCGTACAACGGCAAGATCAGGAACGGCATATAGATGTGAACCAGCGCGATCGTGACTGCAAAATCCGAATACAGCAGCCATGTCAGCGGCGCGTCGACCAGTCCGGTCGCCATCAGAACCTGGTTGATGACGCCGTTGGTGCCCAGGATCAGCATCCACGCGTACGTGCGCACCAGATAGCTGGTCCACAGTGGCAGGATGACCAGCATCAGCAAGGTGAATTTGAAGCGCCTCACCTTGCGCGCCAGGTAATAGGCGACCGGATAGCCGATCAACAGCGAGAGCAGCGTCACCATGACCGACAGCTTCACGGTGGACAGAAACACCTTGACGTACAGCGCGCCCGAGATTCGCTCGTAATTGCGCAGGGTCAGGTCCGCGACAATCTGGTAGTCAACAACACGCCAGAAGCTGTAGGCTGCCAGCGTAAGCATCGGCAAAACGAAGAACACGAACAACCACGCCTTCGGCGCGGCGAGAAACGCAAGCTTCGTGGGCAAACGCGTCTGCATGGTCAGCGGGCTGTACTGGTTTCCAGGAAGTTCTGCAGGTCTAGGCTCATGCTGTTTGTCGTGAGCCGTTCAAAACCGGTCTCGGTCACCATCATCGTGTCCTCACACAGAAAGCCCTGCACACCCTGCATGTAATAGCCCACCTCGATGTTGAGCGACATACCGGGCAGCAGCCCGTCTTCGACAGCGGGCATCAGGAATGCTGACTTGGTTGGATCCGCCAGAGTGACAACTGGCGGGTCATACACGCTGATGCCAATGCCATGGCCGCAATGAAAACGGTCGAAGGCTTCGAGGCCTACGTCCTTGCCGGGTTTCATGGCTGCCCGGTAGATGTCACGCACGTCCGCGCCGGGCTTGACCAGCGCGATCGCATTCTCGACCCCGGCGGACATGGCATCCCAAAGCTTTTGCTGGGTGTCGGTCGGCTTACCCAGAACAACCGCCCGAGCCGTGTCGGAGTGGTAGTAGTCATAGGAGCAACCGATGTCGTAGCGAACGATGTCGCCAGCTTCGATCAACTTGTCCGACTTCAGTATGTGCGGATACGACGAGCGCGTACCGCTGCCCAGGATCATGAACGTGGGCTTGCCACCGAGTTCAGCGATGCGCTGGTGGTAGGCTTGGACGATCGCGCTTTCCTTCACGCCCGGGCGCACCAGCGAATATGCGTGCTTGATGGCCACTTCGGTGATACGCGATGCCTCACGCAGGCGGCGGATCTCGTCCGGCGTCTTGACCATGCGGATCTCCCACCAGATCGGGTTGCCAGCGATGAAGTCCGCCTTGGGGAAGCGCTGCTTGAGTTCCCAAAAAATGAAGGGTGTCATGCCGAGCTCATCAACGGCGATGCGAGCGTTCTGCAGGCCCCGCGCCTCGATTGCCGCAACCAGCCCGTCGAGGGCTCGCGCGACAGTCGGCGCCCGCGCCAGCAAATCAACCCCCGCCTGGCCGACGCGGTCCATGGGAATGCCCTGATTCGGGCCACGCTTGAAAGGGCTGAAGATGTATACGTCTTCGACCCAGACCTTCCCGTCGACTATAGCCTCCATCTCCAGGCTCGGCGCAATGAGCGAGGCTTTCGGCGCATGCGCCGGCGTGTAGATCGAATAGACCTGGAAGCCCTTGTTGATCCAGTGCGTAATGCACTCGTAGTCGGTGGCGTACATCACGTTTTCAGGTGACGTCGCGACGATCGCGTCGATGCCGTGCTTGGCTAATACTTGCTGGGCGCGCGCTTCGTTAAACAACATGGTTGATTTCCTTCGCAGAGTTGCGTTTGGGGCTGGGGGGGCTTGCGGGGACATAGCCCAGTTCGCGGGAGAGCTTGGCCGCCTGATCCGTGACCAGGGCGATAAAGACTGGCAATTTTTCGTCCGGCATTCGGAATGCAGGGGCTGACATGGCCAAGCTTGCAATCACTCGACCGTTCGCGCCATAGACCGACGCGCCGACCGAGCGCGCCATCGGTGTGATCTCCGAGTCGCTGAAGCCATAGCCCAGCTCGCGGATCTTCTCGAGTTCAATGCGCAAGCGACCAGAGTCAGTGATGGTGTTCTCCGTATAGCGCTTGAGAGGCTCTTTCTGGATGAACGCCTCGATGAACTCCTCAGTCTGGAACGCAAGCAGCACCTTGCCGATGGCGCCTGCATTGAGAGGATAGGTTTCACCTGTCATTACAGTAAACCGCATGCTCTGCTTGCTTTCAGCCTTGTCAATGCACAAGCCCGACATGCCTTCGATCACGCAAATGCTCACAGTCTCGCTGGCCTCGTCGACCAACTTTTGCAGATAGGGCGCAGCCGCGCGTGCCAAAGCCGCGTTACCGCCTTCCCGAGGATTGAGGCGGGCCATGAACGGGCCGAGAGAGTATTGCCCGGTCCGCGGCACTTTGATCAGCAGGCCGCTGGACGCGAGCGTCGACAGCAGGCGATGCGCAACGCTCTTGTGCAGGCCTGTAATGGCAGCCACCTCAGTCGGCCCGAGCGCGTCCGAGTCTGCAAATGCAATCAGCACTCGTGCCGCGCGGGCGACGGATTGAACATCGGCAGGAGTTTTGCCCTTAACTTCGGTCATCTCGCCGCATCCTCCATGTCTCGCATTGCGAGACGTTGTCTACGAAATTTGATTCGAGCTTAGCACCGTTTTTTCTTAAGGGCTACGGTTTTTTGGTCAGGCTGATAAATTTCATCGCCAGAGTTCGGTCAAACGAGGCCACCAAGATATGAATGCCCGTAGTATGTGGCCACCTCCAGCAGCTGCGCGCGCTCAGCTGGGCTCAAGGCATGGCTGGGGGGTGGTCGTATCGCGCCGGGCCTGCCATCGCCCTCACACAGGCCGTCATGAGCCTTCCAGCGCTGCAGCGTGCGCTGGTCAATGCCGGCAACGTCACAGGCCAGGCGCAGTCGCGCGCCGGCCACGTGAGCGGTGTCAATGTCATGGGCCAATATGCGGCGATCTTCGAGGACGATCATTCGTCCCCGCCCTTGCTGAAGAGCGCCTCGACTTTTTTTGACAGTACCAGCAGCGCGGCCGTCTCCGCCAGAGCCCGGTCCTTGCGCAGCAACTCGCGCTCGAGTTCCTTGATGCGCTTGCGGTCTTTACGTGTGGCCTGCGGGCTGGCACGCACATCTTCGGGGTCGCCAAGGGCCGTTGTCGCACCGGCAGACCATTTGTCCAAGTCCGAGGGGTACACGCCTTGCTCGCGGCACCACGCGCTCTTGTCAGCCTGTGGCATCGCCGCCGTCGTGATGACGGCCTGCAAGCGCGCCGCGCCGCTCCATGCCCGCCCCGGGGCGGGCATGGAGCGAGCATCTTCTCGCCAACGATTGAGAGTTCCAACTTCAATCCCAACTTCCCTCGCCACGACTTCTGCTGCAGCGCCCTCAGGCGGCAGCAACCGAGCAACCGCCCGGTTCTTGAATGTTTGTCCGTATCTCGCCACTGATTTCCTTCATCGCCGCCCCCGAGGTTCTTGGTTCTATGGAGGCGACAACTATTGTGACGCGGGGGGGTACCTGTAGGCATCAATTCCGGGCAGGTCATCGCCGGCAACGTGGGCAACGCTTCCCGCAAGTTCTATTCACTGACTGGCAAGAACGTGATCATTGCCGCGCGACTCGAACAACTCAACAAGCCATTGAAGAGCCAGTTGCTGATTTCGGAACACACCTATCGCCAGCTCGACCGTCCGCTCAAGGCCGACTTCGTCGGCAAGGAGGTCCTCAAGGGCATCGAGGAAGACGTGGGTGTCTATCGGCTGGCCTGATACAACGTCGGAGGTTCTGCCGGCGCCGCGACTGTCCCTGGCCGTCGATGTCGTGCCGGCTGCTGGACGCCGGTACATACTGCAGGCACTGCCTGCAGATCCGCATGTTCTTCAGCTCCCACTGCGCCGCTGCGAACAGGGCTTCGGGAAGCACACCACTCGGCCGTATTGCGCAGCCACCGACCCGCCGCGATCAAAGGGCAACCAGTTGCTGACCCACCATCTGCTGGAGCAGGCCGGGCTCGGGTCTGCCGAAAGCTACGGCCGCGCCGTCACGCTGATCCAGCGCTTTGACGCAACGGCCAAACTGAACATCTGTCAGAGAGCGAAGCCGCATAGGCGCTGACATCGCAGCAATGCATGGGGTTCCTGGCGCAAGCAGGCCCGAACGGCAGGTTTAGGGCGCCGGCACGGAAGCTGCGACTGATTCTGATGGGTCAATTGCTTGAGTTCACCCAGCCAAATCGAAGGGCAGCTATCGCAGTATTCCTGCCGTTGGATACAAACCGGCCACACCCGCAAACTCCCCACCACGACAATCACCAGCGACGACTGGTCCACCCGTCCCGACGAAGTCCCCATGCTGAGTGTGATCAGCCAATTCGATGGTCCTGCGATCAAGCTTGGTGATGGTCGTTGAACGACGAGGCGATGGTAGCTGGCAAGGCGTTGTTCAATATTGCTGATGGCCCTCACATGCGTGAACAAGAA
>Ga0209390_10010346_pt1 | contig 10932 bp, 11 predicted proteins | sample BON01_FD_187212 | JGI IMG/M metagenome (GOLD analysis project Ga0209390, IMG submission 187212) | Freshwater microbial communities from Lake Bonney liftoff mats and glacier meltwater in Antarctica - BON-01 (SPAdes) (version 2) | ecosystem: Environmental > Aquatic > Freshwater > Ice > Glacier... | reverse complement strand
ACCATTACCGACAACCAAAACGAAGGAGAAACCTAACCAGAAACATTGAACGACACGCCAACCTCAGCGGCCTGAAAACCGGCCAAGATGGTTGTCGCGCGCGGACAAGGTGGTTGACGTTCTACAATCGCCGATCTGCTGACCGGGCTAACCGACGCCCGCAAAACTTGGGGGTTCGGCCTGTGTTTTCTGCATTTGCGCAACGTGAAGGGGCATCCATGGAACCACAAAAGGGTTTATCGGATCTACTGTGAGCTTGAACTGAACCTTCGGATCAAACCGCGTAAACGGCTGAAACGGGACAAACCCGATGCACTGCGGTGCCGGATGCGCCGAATGTAACCTGGTCGATGGATTTCATGGCGGATCGGCTTGGGGATGGCCGGGCATTCCGGCTGCTGAACGTGCTGGACGACTTCAATCGGGAAGGCTTGGGGATCGAGGTCGACTTCTCGCTGCCAGCCGAGCGGGTGATCCGGAGCCTTGATCGGATCATTGAATGGCGGGGTAAGCCCGGCACCATAAGGGTCGACAATGGCCCTGAATACATCAGTGAAACGCTGAAGAAATGGGCTGAAAAACATGGAGTTACCATCCAACATATCCAACCCGGACAGCCCCAGCAGAACGCCTACATCCGTCGCCCGGCAGACGATGCCCTGCATCGTCGAGAGGGGAGCGTTACAACCGCACGGTCCGTCACGAATGGCTCGACCAGTACATCATCGAAAGCATCGAGCCTTACGGCGATTGAAGGCAATCGCCTACCGGCCAATGGGAGGCTCAGGACTTCGCCACGCAATGGCTATGGACATACAACAAGGATCGCCCGAACATGGGCATCGGCGGCATCACACCCGCACAGAAACTGAAAATGGCCGCGTAAGTTCTACGAATGCACCCCGTTAAAAATGGGGGGATTACCGGGCCGCCAGAGTCCAAAGACATCCCCAGAATGGGGATGCCCGGTTTGATCAACCCATTGAACACACACATATTAGCCTGCGATCCGGAATTGATTTGCACATTGGTAAAGCCGAACCCAAATAGCTGTCACACACGTTTAATCGCTAGGTTCTCTGCAATATCCACATACTAACAGCCACCGTATTAGCTCTTACTGGGGGAGCCTTCGGCATATTTATTGGTCAGATTCCACCCCTGCGCCTCCATCACAGCGCGGGAAACCATATTCTCGGAAGCGATCAGTTCAATCTCATTACGCTGGCGACCAAGTTCCTGTGTCATCGGCTTGAAAAGATCAGCGCCGCACGCGGATAGGGTTGCAGTGAAAAAACCGTCGTAGCGGTGAGGCGCATTCTTGATGAATTCTCTTTTTTTATCAGCCGGTCCAACCCAGACCAGCAGCGATGCAGTTCATGGATTGCATAAGAGGCACCGTGGTACGCATTGACGCATCGGCACGCGATTGGCGCAGCAAGGCCACCTGCAATCGGTTTGTCCGGTCAAGTTGTGGCCGAAGCAGTGCAAGCCGCTCGGTCAGCATGGGAAAGCGTGCACCAATAGAAAGGCCGCCGGTAATAGCCAAAATGGCTGCGACTGTTAGGCGATGCTCGCCTGTGATCTTGTTAAGAATCGTCCGGCGCACCTGCTCATCCTCGACCAGTTCGGCATAGTGGGCAGCAATTGCCATGTCCGACAACAAAAGTGATTTTTCGACCTCATCGATCATCAGTCGAAAAAGTTTATGATGGGCATACATCTCAACCAGCAACTGGTCAGCGGCAGCGCCCCGCACCTGTTGGAAGGACTGCAATGCAGATCCAAAGCCAAACCAACCCGTAATCAGGTGGCGGTTTTGCGACCATGCAAAAACCCAAGGGATTGCGCGCAGATCGGCCAGGGATTTCGCTCCAAACCGTCGCGCCGGGCGCGATCCTATCTTAAGCATCGCCAATTCTTCGACAGGGCTTGCCTGTTGAAAATAGTCAATAAAGCCGGGCATTGCCAAAAGGTTGGAATAGGCTGCTTGCGACATGCCCGAAAGCGCCTCAAGCGCGTTGCTATGCTCGGGGTTGGCGGCAGACTGCAGCCGTGTTTTCATCTGGGTCAGCACAGAAGATGCCAAAAGCTCCAGGTGGTTTTGCGCCGTTCCCCGGTTGGCATATTTTAGCGACACCACTTCGCCTTGCTCTGTAATTCGCAGCTGGCCTTGAACCGTGCCTATAGGCTGGGCCGCGATTGCGCGTTCGGTGGGAGCGCCACCCCGACTGACAGATCCGCCCCTGCCGTGAAAAAACACGGGGCGAATATCGTGGCGTGCCAAAGTCTGCGTCAGCCGCCGCTGTGCTTTGTCCAATTCCCAAGTCGAACAGATAAAACCACCATCCTTGTTGCTATCAGAATAGCCCAGCATCACCTCTATCATCCCATCACGCGTGCGCATGCTGCTTTGCGCAAGCGGTACGGTTAAAAGATCGTCGAAAATCGCAGGGGCCTTGCGAAGATCGTCGATGGTCTCGAATAAGGGGACAACCCGCAGATCCAGCTTCTCCGTCCCGAACCCAGCATAACGCGCCAACAGGTAAACCCCGAGGATATCATCGCTAGAACGGCTCATTGACAGAATGAACGGCCCTATAGCCTCGGGATCGTCCGAAATCTGTGCCTCGCGCATCAGCTTCATAAGATCGAGCAATTCTTGAGCATCTGGGCTAAGTAGGGTGCGGTCAATCTGCGGAAGCTCATTCAAACCCAGCTCTCGGCGCAGACGTAGTGACCACTGAGTCGAGCCAAACTCTGGAGCAACCCCCATGCTGTCCCAAAGCTCCTTCAGCACCGCCGTTGTGACAGTCGAATTTTGCCTTATATCCAGTGTCGTAGTGCGAAAGCCAAAGGATTCTGCCTGCCAGCGGATCGGTGTCAAATGGCGCAAGGCCAATCGTTCGGCGCCGATTGCAGCCAAGGCCGCCTCCAGCACCTGAATGTCAGTAATAAACTGAGTGACCGTTTGATAAGCATACTGCGCACCATCCCGTGTTGCCTTGATCCGGCCGGCGATCGCACTAAGCGCCTGACGGAAAATCTCGCCGGGATGGCGTTTTTCAAGATCCCCGAAAGACCCCGATGCAGTAAGTAGCACACCAATTCGAGATTGCACATCGACGGGCAACGGCACAATGCGCGCGGTAATGCTAATCCGCGCCGCAGCGGCAGTCAGCACGTCAACATAGCGGTTCAGAATGGTGCTCCGGGCACGGGCTATGGCCTCGCGCGTAACGGCGGTTGTCACATTAGGATTGCCATCGCGGTCACCGCCGATCCAACAATGAAACTTGATACAGGGCGTTAAAGTAACACCTGTTCCGAAACGGCTGCGCGTGGCCGCCTCGAATCGTTCAAAAACTTGCGGCACTGCGTCAAAGATCGCATCGCGAAAGAATTGCAGGCCCCATTCGATTTCATCCGCGAGGCTGGGCCGCTCAAGTCGCAACTCCCCCGTCATCCACAAAAGATCAATCTCGCCTTCAATATCCAGCAAGATGTCGTCCCGCTCGCGCGGGGTCCAGCGTTGGGTTTCTAAGCCGACAAGCGAGCGGTAAATCCGCCGATGGATTTCCAACACTGTCACGCGTTTTGCCTCGGTCGGATGCGCGGTTAGGGTGGGGCCGACCGACAACTGGCGCGCAAGATCGCTAAATTCATGGGCAGTCATCTTGGGATCCAGATCGGCGAAGGCGCGCGCAAAACTGCCTTCCACCGCGGCCAAACCATTTTGTGCCTCAGCTGCCCTGCGCGCCTTGACCGCAAGATTTTCGTCAATGATCCGACTCAGCTGAAACCAAATATTAATGGCTTGAAGGCACGGCGTCGTTGCCGCATCAGTCGGTAAATCTTGGTCGATGCCATCCAACAACAGCAAAACCTGTGGCGCGCGGCGCGCAATCACATTGTGCCACAGCCTGTGCATTTCGCTGCTGAGCATTTCTTTGTAGACGGAAAGCGTTGCGCCATCCGCCTCGGCCGTTTGAGGGGCGGTGACCATAGCTCAGGCCACCCTGTCGCGTGGTGCTTTTCCATCAAAAAAACTAGTCAGGTTCTCAAGTACCCGAAAGCCCATCGCCTCGCGGGTTTCGCGCGTAGCCGACCCAAGGTGCGGCAAGAGCACCAGATTGTCTGCCCCCAACAGTGCCTCCGGAACCAATGGTTCGCGCTCAAAAACATCAAGCGCCGCTCCGCCAATGGTGCCAAACCAAAGCGCCTGCGCCAAGGCATGTTCATCAACCACCTCGCCACGCGCGGTGTTGATCAAAAACGCACCGGGACGCATCAGATCAAGGCGGCGACTGTTGATCAAATGCCGGTTGGCCGCACCGCCTGGACAATGTAGTGACACGAAATCGCATTGAGGTAATAACTCATCAATTGTTGACACCTGAATGGCATTAAAGCGCGCCAGGATCTCAGCAGGCAGTGCCGAACGATTTTGCACCAAAATTTTCATGCCAAAGCCAAAATGCGCCCGCTGTGCCATAGCTTGACCAATGCGGCCAAAGCCGATGATGCCTAAAGTGGCCCCCGATACCTTGGTGCCAATCAGGTGCGTCGGGCGCCACCCCGACCATTGGCCGCCCCGCAATTCCCGCTCGCCCTCCCCTGCCCGCCGTGCCACCATCAGCATCAGCGTCATGGCAATGTCAGCGGTGCATTCGGACAGGACGTCCGGCGTGTTGGTTACAGCGATGCCACGGCTTTTTGCCGCATCGGTGTCAATATGGGCGAAACCCACACCGTAATTGGCCACAATCTTTGTGCGCGCAACCGGGTGATCAAAAACTGACGCAGGCAATCGGTCGGTCACGGTGGGCAAGATTGCATCAAATTGGCCCATCGCGTCACGCAGATCCGCTTCACCTAGCGGTTTATCTGCGGCATTCAACACAAGGTCAAAACTCTGTGCCATCCGGCGTTCCACCGCCGCAGGCCACCTTCGCGTCAAAAGGACTCTGGCTTTCATGATCGGCTCCTTCTGGTTAAGCCGCCCGTTTCTTCATCACGCGCGCAATCGTTTCACCAATCACCGATGGGTTTTCGGCTACGGTCACGCCTGCTGCGGTCAAAATCTCCACTTTTTCAGACGCACTCTCGCCAAAGGCCGATATGATTGCTCCGGCATGACCCATTGTCCGCCCTTTGGGCGCGGTCAGACCGGCAATATAGGCGATTACCGGTTTGGACATGTGCTCCTGAATATACGCGGCAGCTTCGGCCTCTTGTGGGCCGCCGATTTCGCCAATCATGCAGATGATGTCGGTGTCAGCGTCGGCCTCAAAGCGTTCCAGAATATCGCGAAAGCTAGAACCGTTGATAGGGTCGCCACCAATGCCGACACTGGTTGAAATGCCGATGCCACGGTCTTTTAACTGCTGCGCCGCCTCATAGCCCAGCGTGCCGGAGCGGCCCACGATTCCGACATTTCCCGGCAGATAAATATGACCCGGCATGATGCCCAGCATCGCCTTCCCAGGGCTAATGGTTCCCGCGCAGTTTGGCCCGGTCAGCACCATCCGGCGCTCACGTGGATAGCGCATCATATAGCGCTTCACCAGTATCATGTCTTGCGCCGGAATGCCGTCGGTGATGCAGACGCAATAGCGGATGCCCGCATCTGCGGCTTCCATGATACTGTCTGCGGCAAACGGCGGCGGCACGAAAACAAGGCTTGTGTCTGCCCCAGTAGCCTCAACGGCCTGCTTGACCGTGTTGAAAACCGGAATACCAAACACAGTCTCGCCCCCCTTGCCCGGGACAACGCCTGCGACAATGTTGGTGCCGTAGTCCTGCATTTCTTTGGTGTGAAACTGCGCCATGCGGCCGGTGATCCCCTGAACAATCACGCGGCTGGTGCGATCAAGAAAGATGCTCATCAGATTGCCCTCATCTTGGTGTTTTGCTTTTGATCATTCTGCCATGCGGTCACAGCCCGTTCGGCGGCTTCCATAAGCGAGGTCGCGCGGATGATTGGCAGGCCAGATTTGGCTAGAATCCTTTGCCCCTCTTCGACATTTGTGCCTGCTAGTCGCACTATCACCGGCACATCGACCGGATTGGCCTGTAACGCCTGCACAACCCCTTCGGCGACCCAATCACAGCGGTTGATCCCCGCGAAAATGTTGACCAAAATTGCCTGAACATTCTCGTCCGACATCACCAGCCGAAAAGCCTTGGCCACCCGCTCAGGCGTAGCGCCGCCGCCTATATCCAGAAAGTTTGCAGGCTCACCGCCCGCCAGTTTGATCGTGTCCATCGTGGCCATTGCCAATCCTGCACCGTTAACGATACAGCCGATATTTCCGGAGAGACCAATATAGGCCAGCCCCCGATCCGCAGCGCGGGCCTCACGTGGGTCTTCCTGACTTTTGTCACGCAACTCGGACACATGAGGGTGTCGGAACAGCGCGTTGCTGTCGAATGTCATCTTCGCATCCAGAGCCAAAATGCGGTTATCAGCGGTTATCACCAGTGGGTTTATCTCAACCATCGTCGCGTCAAGCTCGCGAAAGGCACGGTAGCAACCTTGCAAGGTGCGCACCATTTGCTGTGTCAATGCCGACGGAATATTCAAAGAAAACGCTATCTCACGGGCTTGAAATTCCTGTAGACCAACTGCAGGCTCGACGGTTGAGCGAACAATCGACTCCGGCCTCGTGGCAGATATTTCCTCAATCTCCATCCCTCCTTCCGAAGAGGCCACAATCATCACCCGCTGAGAAGATCGATCCAACACAAAACCCAAATAAATCTCGCGGGTAAATTCTACCGCAGCTTCAACATAGACCCGGTAAATGCCCTTGCCTTCTGGTCCGGTCTGATGTGTCACCAGCTTGCGGCCAAACATTTCATTGGTGGCGTCTTGGATTTCGTGTTCAGAGCCGCACAACTTGACGCCGCCCGCCTTGCCCCGGCCGCCAGCGTGAACCTGTGCCTTGACGATCCAGCGATCACCACCCAGCTCGCGAGCGCGGTATGCCGCCTGTTCAGGACTATAGGCCAACCCGCCTTGCGGTATAGCGACCCCGAATTTTGCCAGAATTTCTTTGGCTTGGTATTCGTGAATATCCATCGTTCCCCTCCCTATATGCGCTCTATTCTGCTGCGATCTGCGTTTTGTAATGCTGGCTCAGCCCTGTCATCGCTGGCGCCAAGTCCAACTCTGCACCCATTTCATTCATCGCATCCGCAAAGCGCGACACGATTTCGGTAATGGACGCTTGGGACAATTGGTTAAGGATCCCGATGCGCACCTGCACGGGTTCGGAAAGTGTAGGCCAGATGCCGAAACCTTTGGCACGGCAGGCCTGCACCAGCTCTTTTTCACGGCCCGCCAGCGCGGGTGGAAGGTTCAAAACCACAAGGCTAGTCATGTTCGAGGTGACATCGCAGCCCAGCTCTGCCACCGCCCCGCGCAACGCCTTTTCGTGATAGGCATAATCGCGAGCCTTGGTGGCCTTTCCGTGCTGCAGATTGATCCGCAGTGCCTCGTGAAACGCAGCGACTGCATAACCAGAATGTGTGCGGTGATAACTACCCGCAGCTACATCCTGACCGTCAACGATCCCCCAGTGCCGCGCCTCCATCAGCGGATTGTGCACATAACTGTAGCAGCCGTTTGCTTTAAGATGCGCGATATAGCGGTCGGAGAAGCTGACGGGGGCATAAGTCAAAGGCAGGCACAGCACTCCCTTTTGCGGGCATGACGCCCAGCCCACAACGCCAGGGAAATCATCAATGTTGAAATCCTCAATCCCCAGCGAAGAAACCGCATCGACCAATCCCATCACACCATGCCTCTCGCAAGCATCGGAGAATGCGCGCAGGTCATTGATCCGGCCCGATCCAGTTTCCCAATGAGCCATCACAGCCCAGGTCGGCTTCTGGGCGGCCAGCGCAGATTCGATCACCTCTGCCGAAACCGATTGCCCATGCGGCACATTGATCGTGGTCACATTCACGGGCTTGGGGTCGGCTGCATTAGCCCGAAGGTCTGCGCGGCTGGCGCCCTTGGTCCGAACAGACAGCGCGTCGATGCCGCTGAAGGTACCGTTGACAAAGCAAACAGCGGTATCGCACGGCAAAATCGCGCCAAACAAGCAATCTAGGCCGCTAAATCCCGTGCCAGCAACACCAAAAGTATAAACGTTCTTGGTGCCCCAAATCTGGCGCAGCATGTGTTTGCATTCAATCATACCGCGCAGCACATCGGCCTGCATGTGGTCAGCCAGCCCAGCATTAGCAAAACTAGCAAGTACACGGGCATCAGTGTTGCCAGGTCCCGGCCCGGCAGCCAGCGTTTCAGGAATTATCAACGACGGGAAGATTACGCGATCGGTCATTTGTGAACCTTGCCTTGTCTGAACGGTTGGTCGGGTTGGCCATTTTGATATTCCCAAGACGGCCGCTTATTTCCCGAAAGTAAAACTTCATGCCAGTTAGGAAAGTTCAGATCGACAGTTAGTGCAATATCCCTATATCCTGCTTTTGGGTATCTTTATGGGTAGCCAATCACCAACCCAAAACGGTTGGAATGCGACTGCATACCGAAATGTCACCTACCCATATGGGTGGGTATGGGGAAATTTGATGGAAAATAGGGCTAAAAGTATCAACGATGATCCGATTTCAGTCATGCTAGCGGACAACAATCCGCTAGTTCTTGCCGCAATGGCCGAGGTCTTTGATCGCGACAAACGATTCTCTCTGGTCGCAACCTCGTCCACTGCCGAAGGTTTCCTGGGTGCGGTGATCCGAATGCCGGTTCGCGTGGGCGTGATTGACTGGCACTTGCCGGCCTTGGGGGGCGCAAAGCTGATCGACGTGCTGCGAGCCCAACCCAACCCACCAAAACTGGTTATTTACGGCGACGAAAACACAGACACGCCGCGCAAGGCGATGGCTTCGGGTGCCGCTGGATTTGCCGCGCGCTCGTCTTCTGTGGATCAGTTGCTGGAGACCTGCATCGCCGTAGCCAAAGGACAAATGGTGTTTCCATTTCTAGACATCCGCAATCTACAACAAGACCCAATCGAGCAGCTTTCCAAACGCGAAAAGATGCTGCTTGAGGCATTGTCAACTGGACTGACAAATCGCGAACTGGCCAAGCAATTCGAGATTAGCGCCAACACTGTAAAATTTCATTTGTCGAACCTATTTGAAAAACTGTCGGTCAAAAATCGAACTCAAGCGATTGCGTTTTATTATGCCAACCGAGCGACCCGTGGCGATTTCTGACAAAGACACAGCATTAAAAATAGTAAAAAAAATTTCTTGACAGGAAATGCATTCATCGCGGATGCCTAGTAGCTGGCCTACCCTTCCCAAACCCAAGGAGCGTTCCGATGTCTTTTCACGTCATTCAACAAGCCCCCGCCCGTCTAAACCGCAGTGAACTTGCCGTTCCCGGCAGCGCTCCCCAAATGTTTGAAAAAGCTGCACAATCTGATGCTGATGTGATCTTTCTTGACCTTGAAGATGCCGTCGCTCCCGATGACAAGGCGCAGGCCCGCAAGAACATTATTAAGGCCTTGAACGAGCTGGATTGGGGCAAAAAAACCATGTCCCTGCGAATCAACGGTCTTGATACCCACTACATGTACCGCGACGTAGTTGACGTGGTCGAGCAGGCTGGCGAGCGGCTTGATCTGATTATGATCCCCAAAGTTGGCACCGCCGCCGATGTTTATGCCGTCGATATGATGGTCACTCAGATCGAAGATGCCAAGGGTTACAAGAAGCGGATCGGGTTCGAACACATCATCGAAACCGCACTTGGCATGCAGAACGTGACCGAGATTGCGGGTGCGTCAAAACGCAACGAAAGCCTGCATTTCGGAGTGGCCGATTACGCCGCCTCGACCCGTGCGCGGACGACCATTATCGGTGGCGTGAACCCCGATTATGCGGTGCTTACCGACCCGTTGGAGGATGGCGACCGCGCGGTCCATTGGGGCGATATGTGGCACTATGCGCTGGCCCGTTTGGTCGTAGCCGCCCGCGCCAATGGCTTGCGCCCGGTTGACGGCCCGTTTGGTGATTTTCAGGATCCCGATGGCTACCGTGCCGCTGCCAAACGGGCAGCAGTTTTGGGCTGCGAGGGAAAATGGGCCATCCACCCCAGCCAGATAGCTCTTGCGAATGAGGTAATGAGCCCTTCCGACGCCGAAGTTACACGGGCACAACGCATCCTCGCTGCGATGGAACAGGCTGCAAAAGAGGGCAAGGGCGCTGTGTCACTAGACGGTCGCCTGATCGACTATGCTTCAATCCGGCAGGCCGAGGTTCTGGTCCAGAAGGCCAAGCAAATCTCGGCGGCGTAAGCCATTGGCGGATCTTCACGACAAAGCTACGGCCTTTTTCTCGGTTGGCTACCTCGCGCCAGAATTTGCCAAAGCGCTTGACTGTGCTTTGGCAGAACACCCCTTGCCCTGCCCCATTCGGGGCGAGGTCTTCATGGTTTTTGCTGCTGGCCACCCAATACAAGATGAAACTGGTGCGCAGGCCGCAATGACAGTTGAGCCGCAGCAGGCCAGTACGATTGCCAAAGACCGCGTAATTGCACTTATTTCAGGTGGCGGCTCGGCTATCCTTCCGGCCCTGACGTCCGCGATTGCCCTGGCCGACAAGGCGGCCGTCAACAGCCATCTGTTGTCCGCTGGGCCCGACATAACTCAGATGAATCTGATCCGTCAAAGCCGCTCACGGCTCAAGGGTGTCAGGTTAATGCGCCTAGCCGCCCCGACTCCCTTAACTTCCTATATCCTATCAGATGCCATAGGGTCAGGCCTAACTGTCCCATCCCGGACGTTTGCATTGACGAACGCCGTCTGCCACTCTTCATCGCACGGGCTACGCTGCGCGAGCTGATCGCGGGGCTGGAAGCGCGTGCTTTTGGTGGGGCCACGCGATGATGTTATC
>Ga0209390_10010345_pt1 | contig 10933 bp, 10 predicted proteins | sample BON01_FD_187212 | JGI IMG/M metagenome (GOLD analysis project Ga0209390, IMG submission 187212) | Freshwater microbial communities from Lake Bonney liftoff mats and glacier meltwater in Antarctica - BON-01 (SPAdes) (version 2) | ecosystem: Environmental > Aquatic > Freshwater > Ice > Glacier... | reverse complement strand
AGAATATGAACCGGCTGCATGTGTTATCCGGGTTTGCCAACATGATGATGGCGAAAAAATACCTGCTCACGTAGGACAGGTGCGTCCGCCTTTCGCCGAAATGGCGTCAGGCGGAACAAATTACCAAGCAAAGAGCATAAAATCGTCTAATAATTCCAGAATTTGGAAATTTTTCCGCATATTTTATAAAGATTCAGGATTGTTCAGAGGTTCCCTAGATGCACCAGTCAGTGAATTCTGGGTAATTGATGAACCTTGGTTAAAACTCAGATTGTTTATTACATCACCAAGATTAGGTGTTCCTTCTACTGCAAGAACTTCAGCAGTAATCTGGGTAATAGGTGATGCAGCACGGAATCCTTCTGTACGGCGAATAAATGATCCTGTTACAACGACTTCTTCTATTTCCGGCGACTGTGCCAGAACACTCCCTCCCAAAGGCAATAAAGACAGAGAAATTGCTACACACAACAATTGCCTCTTTTATGGGTTATCTTGATTGAGTTTCATACGTCGACCTCTGATATTATTTTGATTGTAGGCAGTAAATCTGCAGCAGCATAAACCTGCCAGATCGGAAGCTGCCGACTGATGTAGATATTAAATAAGACTGGAGCGACCTATTGCAGAAATGATACCTGACTAGCAACTGCTTTCGAATTTAACGCACCTGGCTGACAACTTCCGGACAGCACGAAAGATAACGTGTCGTCGGACGCGGACTATATCATCCGAAAAGTACAAGTAAAGGAGTTTTTAATTCAGAGCCTGGTGATCAGCTCTTCAAGATCCTTGATAACTTCCGCAAGGAGTTTGTGATTAAGCGAGGATTTAGGAGTTTCTTCAGCAGATCCGTTCATGCGCTGCCGGGCACCGCCGATGGTAAAGCCTTGATCATATAAAAGTTCTTTAATCTGACGGATCAGGATGACATCCTGTCGTTGATAATAGCGTCGGTTGCCACGTCTTTTGACTGGCTTAAGCTGTGGAAATTCCTGCTCCCAATAACGCAGCACATGTGGTTTCACAGCACACAGCTCACCAACCTCACCAATCGTGAAATAGCGCTTAGCAGGAATCTGTGGAAGTTCGTCGTTATTGCTTGGTTCCAGCATAATTTTCTACCCGTGCCTTGAGCTTTTGACCAGGCCTGAACGTTACCACCCGACGTGCTTTTATCGGAATCTCTTCGCCGGTTTTGGGGTTTCTACCGGGACGTTGTTTTTTATCACGCAGATCGAAGTTACCAAAACCCGAAATTTTTACCTGTTCATTGGTCTCGAGTGACACGCGAATTTCTTCAAAAAACTGCTCGACCAGCTCCTTGGCTTCTCTTTTGTTGACGCCAAGCTCTTCAAACAAACGTTCGGCCATTTCCGCTTTTGTTAACGCCCCATCAGCCATGTCTAATTCCTTAACTTTGCATTAAATGTGTCTTCTAGCTCTTTGACACAACTGTTAATTATTGTGTTTATGTCATCGTCGCCTAGAGTGCGTGAAGGATGCTGTAAGGTCAAGCCTAAAGCAATGCTTTTTTTATTCTTCTCAATTGCATCGCCTTGATAAACATCAAATATTCTCAGATCTTTTAATAGCTCCCCGGCATTTTTCCGGATTACGTGAATAACTTGATCAGCGCAGATTGATTTATCAACTATCAGAGCAAGGTCACGATTCACTTCAGGATACCGTGATAGTTCGGCAGCCGTGGGCAAAACTGCCTGTTGGACTTTTTCCAGTTGTAATTCAAAAAGATACACGTTGTTATTGATGCCTAGCTCACGCTCTAAGCCAGGATGCAGTGCGCCAAATACACCAATCTCCTCACCATTCAAATGTACCTTTGCACACTGTCCGTCGTGCAGAGCAGAATTATAGGCGGGAAAAAATTCCACATTATTTGTATTAGCTCCCAACCCCAGTAGAGATTCAATATCTCCTTTTAAATCAAAGAAATCCACCGATTTCTTATCGTTACACCAGAGCTCTGGCGCCCGGCTTCCGGATAACAGACCGGCGATATATGAAGGTTGTGATATCTGGATACCGTGCCTCAAAAATACTTGGCCTGTTTCAAATATCCGAATCCTGTCCTGCTGACGGTTGGCATTGTGCATGTAAGTGCTCAGCAGACCAGCCCATAGCGTGGTTCGCATGACTGACATGTCGCTAGATATCGGATTCTGAACCGACACAGGACTTGGCGTGGGTTTTACCTTGTGCAGCAAACCTGGCTCTACGAAACTGTAGGTAATGACTTCCTGGTAACCCAGTGATACCAAACGTTCCTTAATCCTGTTCAAATCAATGATGACTTCGGGCTGCGGTTGGAGAGCCAATCGTGCCGAGCTGCGGGTTTTTGGAAGCCGGTTGTAACCATAGACCCGAGCCACTTCTTCGATGAGATCAGCCTCAATGCTTATATCAAACCGAAAAGAAGGAACCGCAACGCATAAACTGTTTAGGGACTGCTGCCGCACCTCCAATCCTAGGCGAGTGAGGATGTCTATAATTTCCGGTTCGGGAATTGTCAGCCCGAGTATCCTGCTTACATTACTGTAATCAAGCTGAACATTAAGCGTTTTTGGCAGATTACCAATACATTCATTCACCGGACCGGGGGTTCCACCTGAAACCGCCGTCAGCAAAGCAGTAGCTCGTTCCATCGCTTTATGCTGAATTTGAAAATCAACACCACGCTCATAGCGGTGCGAAGAGTCTGTATGCAAGCCGTATCTGCGCGCTCGTCCGGCAACAGCTAATGGTGCAAAAAATGCACATTCAAGAAATACATCTTTGGTTTGCGCAGAGACTGACGATGCTTCCCCGCCCATCACCCCGGCGATAGCCAATGCTTTTGTGGCATCCGCAATAACCATAGTGTCGCTGTTTAGTTCAATTTCTTTGCCATCGAGCAAAGTCAGCTTCTCACCATTATCAGCCATTCGTACATGGATACCGGTATCAAGCCTGTCAAGGTCAAAGGCGTGCATGGGCTGCCCAAGTTCCAGCAGCACATAATTAGTTACATCAACAATGGCATCAATGCTTCGCAGACCACAACGCCGGAGTCGCTCCTGCATCCAAAGTGGCGATTTTGCGGATGCATTAACACCGCTGATTACTCGTCCCAGGTAACGGGCGCAGGAATCAGGCACATGAATAGTAATTGGGAAAGTAATATCGCTTGCAGCAGGAACTGATGGCATCTCCGGTTCAACGACAGAGCTACGGTTGAGTGCTGCAATTTCGCGAGCTAAACCAATAACACCGAGACAATCACCTCGGTTTGGAGTTAAATCCAACGCAATGCTGACATCATCCAGCTGAAGATAACTGCGTACGTCCACACCGATTTCGGCATCATCTGGTAACTCCAGCAGTCCTTCAGAACTGTCGGCCAGCCCCAGTTCGGCAGCCGAACAAAGCATTCCGTTAGATTCCATACCGCGCAGGCGTGCTTTCTTTATCTGCAATGGTTTGTCTGTCTGTTCTCCGGGCAGCAGGGCATTCACCTGCGCGAAGGGCACTTTTAGCCTTGGACGTACATTACTTGCACCACAAATGACCTGTACGACATTCGTTCCGTCGCTGACCTGACAGACCCGTAAATTATCAGCATCGGGGTGCTGCTCCACAGCAATGACCTCGGCCACTACCACACCGGAAAAAACTCCAGCCACAGCTTCGGTGTTATCGACTTCGAGACCTGCCATGGTCAATTGCTCAACCAGAACCTCACGATCAACAGGAATCGACACCCATTCCCGCATCCATAGTTCACTGAAAATCATCTTCTGACACTCTCTGATATAGGATTGCTTAGCTGTACTCTTTCCACAGTTGATTGATATAGCAATTGATTGACGTGAATTATGTTGCTGACAGCTAATTAAACTGTCTCAGGAAACGCAGATCATTCTCGAAGAATAAGCGCAGATCGTTCACTCCATATCGCAGCATGGCAAGTCGTTCAACCCCCATACCGAAGGCGAAACCATTAAATTTGCTTGAGTCGATATTCGACATCTCCAGAACTCGAGGGTGAACCATGCCGCATCCCATTACCTCTAGCCAGCCAGTATGACTGCATACCCGGCAGCCTTTTCCATGACAAATAACGCAGGCCATATCGACTTCAGCCGAAGGTTCGGTAAAAGGAAAATATGAGGGTCGGAAACGAACCGCGAGATCTTTTTCGAAAAATACCTGCAGAAACTCTTCCACAGTTCCTTTGAGATCTGCAAAACTGACATTGTCGTCAATCAGCAAACCCTCGACCTGATGAAACATCGGTGTATGAGTTATATCAGAATCGCAACGATAAACTCGGCCAGGACAAATCATCCGAAACGGCGGCCCGCCCTGCTCCATGATACGAACCTGAACAGGAGAGGTATGTGTTCGCAGAACTGTGCCGGGGTCTATATAGAATGTATCATGCATCGCTCTTGCCGGATGGTGATCCGGAATATTCAAAGCGCTGAAGTTATGATAGTCATCTTCTATTTCAGGACCAACTGCAACGGAATAGCCAACGCCCCTGAAGATAGCCTGTATTCGATTAATCGTTTTAGTAACTGGATGCAGGCCGCCTTCACTTTGCCGCCGTCCGGGCAGTGACACATCAACGGTCTCTGCCGCCAGTCGAGCATTCAACGCTGCTTCAACAAGATTCTTGCGGCGTTGCTCAATGGCATTCTGTACTTGCCATTTTGCCTGATTGATCAGTTCCCCCGCCTTCGGACGCTCCTCGGCAGACAGTTTACCAAGACTTTTTAACAGTTCAGTAAGACTGCCTTTCTTGCCAAGAAAATCGACGCGTAGCTGTTCCAGCGCTCGCTCATCGCCAGCGCTGGAAATTGACTGCAAAGCAGCACTAACCAGGGAATCGGTGTCCATCTATTCAATCTGCCTTGAAGTGGACTTATACGCCCAGACCAGCTTTGGCCTGGGTGACAAGCGCTGCAAAAGCCGGCTTGTCGTGTACAGCGAGATCAGCCATTACGCGTCTATCGACAACGATATTAGCTTTCTTTAAGCCAGCTATGAATTGACTGTAAGTCATGCCATTAGCACGTGATTGCGCGTTGATACGGGCAATCCACAAGGCGCGGAAAACACGCTTTTTAGCGCGACGATCGCGATATGCGTATTGACCCGCTTTGGTTACCGCCTGCACAGCGACGCGATAAACGCGACTGCGTGCGCCGTAGTAACCTTTAGCCAGTTTCAGTACTTTTTTATGTCTGCGGCGTGCGGTGACGCCTCTTTTAACTCGAGCCACGATAAATTCCTCTTAATAAATTCAGATTTGCAAAATAGCTGCTTAGTTTTTTCGCAGCATACGATCAATCAACGGCTTATCAGAGGCATCTACCACTGATGTTCCCCGTAACTGACGCTTACGCTTAGTCGTCATTTTGGTGAGGATGTGACTCTTGTTGGCGCTTTTCCGCTTCCAGCCTGCTCCGGTTGCCTTAAACCGTTTAGCTGCCCCGCGATGGGTCTTTGCTTTACTAGCCATTTCATACTCCGCATTGATCATCTCCCGGAATTTAGTTAAGGGAGTGATACAGTTTTAGTTAATAAAAACCTTAAGCAATAAAAAAACCCAGTGCTGATGCTGCAATCATTTCAGGCGGCAGCCATGAGACAGCAATGGATTGGTGCTCAGGGTTTCTTCTTTTTAGCGGGCGCCAGAACCATAACGATCTGACGTCCCTCCATCTTGGGGTCCTGCTCGACAGCACCGTATTCAGCAAGATCCAGCTTTATACGTTGCACAAGCTCCATTCCAAGATGTTGATGGGCAAGCTCACGGCCACGGAATCGTAATGATACCTTAGCCTTATCCCCATCGTTCAGGAAACGTATCAGGTTGCGTAGTTTGACCTGATAATCTCCTTCCTCCGTCCCTGGTCGAAACTTGATTTCTTTCACAGAGGTTTTTCTCTGTTTTTTCTTACTGGCAGCTTTTTGCTTTTTGATCTCAAAAATATGCTTGCCATAATCCATGAGTTTGCACACGGGAGGCTGAGCCTCAGGTGCAATCATCACCAGATCCAGTTTGGCTTCAGTCGCAGCAGCCCTGGCTTCATCTATAGATACAATACCGGCTTGCTCACCGTCCTCCAAAACAAGACGAACTTCAGTGGCATCGATATGCTCATTAATAACGGGCTTCTTCGAACTACTCCTCATAGGCGCTAGTGTGTACTCTCCAGATTATTAAATTAATGACTGTCCTGAGAGCGCCCAAAACGCGCTACATCATTGGTCAGCAGTATATTGAATTGTTCTACTGTCATCGTTCCCAAGTCTTCGCCTGCACGCGATCGGACTGAAACTGTTCCGTTTTCAACCTCTTTATCACCAGCCACTAAAAGATAGGGAACTTTCTGCAGTGTGTGCTCGCGGATTTTAAAGCCGATCTTCTCATTTCTCAAGTCCGCACTGATCCTAAAACCCAAATTTGCCAGTGTTTTTTTGATTTCTTCACAATATCCGGCTTGTTTGTCGGTAATATTTAGAACTATCGCCTGCTCAGGTGCCAGCCATGCCGGTAATGCACCTGCGTAATGCTCAATCAAAACACCAATGAAGCGCTCAAATGAACCAAGAATCGCGCGATGCAGCATCACTGGCGTCTGTCTGCTGCCATCTTCAGCAACATACTGTGCACCAAGACGTTCAGGCATGGAAAAATCAACCTGAATAGTTCCGCACTGTTGTACGCGACCCATACAATCTTTCAATGAAAATTCAATCTTAGGGCCATAAAACGCGCCTTCACCAGGAAGCAATTCCCAAGGCAGACCACTGTTTTGCAATGCCTGTTTCAGCGCTGCCTCAGATTTATCCCAAAGCTCATCGTTTCCGACCCTCTTCTCGGGTCGAGTTGAAAGACGAAGAATAATCTCATCAAAACCAAAATCACGGTACACTTCAAACAGCAGTCGCATGAATACTGCAACCTCCTGCTGGATATCTGCTTCTGTACAGAAAATATGTGCGTCATCCTGGGTGAAACTGCGCACCCGCATCAGGCCATGCATACTGCCTGATGGCTCAAAACGATGGCATGAGCCAAACTCAGCAAGGCGTAAAGGCAAATCCCGATAGCTTTTTAAGCCTTGGTTGAACACCTGCACATGACAGGGACAGTTCATCGGTTTAATCGCATATAGTCGGCTCTCAGATTCAACGCTGAACATCTGTTCAGAGAATTTGTCTGCGTGACCGGACCGTTCCCACAGACTATAGTCGACCAGTTGCGGGGTGCGTATTTCAAGATATCCGTTAGCGCGCTGCAGATTCTGCATGTACTGTTGAATCACCTGGTAGATAGTCCAGCCCCGTGGGTGCCAGAACACCATTCCAGGCGCTTCTTCCTGGAAGTGGAACAAGGAGAGTCTTTTACCAATCTTGCGGTGGTCACGTTTTTCGGCTTCTTCCAGACGCTGTAGATATTGCGCCAGAGCTTTTTTATCACCCCAGGCGGTACCGTAAATGCGTTGCAACATTTCTTTGCTGGAGTCGCCGCGCCAGTATGCCCCTGCCACTGAAGTCAGCTTAAATGCTTTAAATTTTCCGGTAGACGGAACGTGCGGCCCTCTGCAAAGATCAATGAATTCTCCTTGACGATAAAATGAAAGGGCTTCGTCACCGGGGATACTCTTAATGATTTCAACCTTGTACTTCTCACCCATTTTCTCAAACATGGCGATAGCATCGTCCCTGCTCATCTCAGACCTATAGACGGGGAGATCTTCTGCAACGATTTCTTGCATTTTGTCTTCGATTTTTTGTAGGTCTTCGGGTGTAAAGGGCCTTTGATAGGCGAAGTCATAGAAGAAACCATCCTCTATTATCGGACCAATAGTCACTTGAACGTCTGGAAACAGTCTCTGAACTGCCTGTGCCATCAGATGCGCGCAGGAATGACGAATAACCTCCAGACCATCATTATCGCGGTCAGTCACAATAGCTACTTCAGCATCACTCGAAATCAGAAAAGAGGTATCTACCAGGGTGCCATTTACCCGCCCTGCAAGAGCGGCTTTAGCAAGACCTGCGCCAATAGACGAAGCGATCTGACCCACTGTTACTGGAGAATCGAATGTACGGTTACTTCCATCTGGAAGTGTGATCTGAGGCATAACATTTCCGTCAATGAAAATTCAGCCCCGAATTCAGGGCAACTGCAGATTTACTGTGTTTGGTAGGCACGACCAGATTCGAACTGGTGACCTCTACCATGTCAAGGTAGCGCTCTAACCAACTGAGCTACGCGCCTAAAAGTGTGTCTGTCTAAAAAGACACGAGATTATAGGGGGATGCAGGAAAAACTACAACACGAACTTGGTCCATCTCAACTGCGTAATAACTGCTCTTTACATACAGCAATCTGATCACGAGTACTGGCAGCCTCCTCGAAGGCGAGGTTCTTCGCTTGTTCATACATAAGATTCTGCAGTCGCGAAATTTCTTTACCGAGAGCTTTGGGATCCATAGCTCCGGCCAGGGCATTATAGGCTCCGCGCTTTTCAGCAACCGCCCGGCCGCGACGACTGGCACCTCTGTCAGAAGACGGCACATACGCACCTTCCATAACATCATTAACTGACTTCTTAACACCAATGGGCACTATATTGTGCTGTCTGTTAAATTCGAGCTGTACGGTGCGGCGTTTTTCTGATTCACCAATTGCTCGCTCCATTGAACCCGTTATCCTATCAGCATATAAAATAGCTCTGCCGTTAAGGTTTCTGGCCGCACGCCCGATAGTCTGGATCAATGATCGTTCAGATCGTAAGAATCCTTCTTTATCAGCGTCCAGAATCGTGACCAGGGAAACCTCAGGAATATCCAGACCTTCACGCAATAAATTAATGCCTACCAGCACATCAAAATTACCCAGACGCAGATCACGAATAATTTCAGATCGTTCGACCGTATCAATATCCGAGTGCAAATAACGCACTCGAACGTCGTGGTCGCTAAGGTAATCAGTAAGGTCCTCTGCCATTCGTTTGGTCAGCACTGTCACCAACACTCGCTCCTGGCGAGCCGCTACTATCCTGATCTCGGATAATAAATCATCCACCTGCGACGTTGCTGGGCGTATTTCCAGCACTGGGTCTACCAGACCGGTTGGACGCACCAGTTGCTGAACCAGTTGACCCGCATGCGCCTCCTCATAGGCGCCAGGTGTAGCTGAAACGAAAATTACCTGACGCGCCATCTTCTGCCATTCTTCAAAACGTAAAGGACGATTGTCAAGTGCAGATGGCAATCTGAAGCCATACTGGACCAACGTCTCCTTCCTGGAGCGATCACCTTTATACATGGCACCAAGTTGTGGAATCGATACATGCGATTCATCAGCAATGATAATTGCGTCTGCTGGCAGGTAATCATACAGAGTCGGCGGAGCTTCTCCGGCTTTGCGACCGGACAAAAATCTGGAATAGTTCTCGATACCAGTGCAATAACCCAGCTCCATGATCATCTCGATATCGAACCGGGTTCTCTGAGCCAAGCGCTGCGCCTCGACCAACTGATTAGTACTTTCCAGATGGAACAGACGATCATTCAGTTCCAGCTTAATCTGCTCTACAGCATCAAGCATAGTCTCGCGCGGCGTTACATAATGCGACTTTGGAAATACGGTCAGGCGCGGTACCCGCCTGACTATCTCACCTGTCAACGGGTCAAAGTAAGAAAGATTTTCAACTTCGTCATCAAACAGCTCAATACGAATGGCATATTTTTCAGATTCAGCTGGATAAACATCAATGACATCACCCCGCACCCGATAAGTAGCCCGATGCAACTCAATATCATTGCGCGTGTACTGCATATCCGCCAAGCGTCGCAGGATGAAGCGCTGATCGGTTTTATCGCCTCTATCCAGATGCAGCATCATCTTCATATACGAATTTGGATCACCGAGACCGTAGATTGCAGAGACCGTTGCTACTACTATGACATCCTGACGCTCCAGCAAAGCTTTAGTGGCGGAAAGGCGCATTTGCTCGATGTGTTCATTAACTGAAGAATCCTTCTCGATGTATAAATCCGATGAGGGAACATAAGCCTCAGGCTGATAATAATCATAATAAGATACAAAATACTCCACAGCGTTATCCGGGAAAAATTCCGAAAATTCTCCATAAAGTTGTGCGGCCAGGGTCTTGTTGGGTGCCATTACCAATGCGGGACGCTGAGTTCTTTCGATAACATTGGCAATTGTAAAGGTCTTACCCGAACCGGTGACACCAAGAAGCGTCTGCGCTGCAAGCCCGTCCTGCAAACCTTCAACTAACTTCTCTATTGCCTGGGGCTGATCGCCTGCAGGCTTGAAGTTAGAGTGAATTTTGAAACGTGAATCCAGCTTGAAAGATGTGCTCATACAGCTACCGCAAAGTGTGTGCAAATAATGACGGTGAAAAGTATACACTGCAATCAGATCAGGGGTTGACCCAATCTGTAAATCTCATTAGTATACGCAGCCTGTTAACTCAGAGATGTATTAACAGACGGATGCCCAATAGCTCAATGGTAGAGTAGGTGACTGTTAATCACTTGGTTCCTGGTTCGAGCCCAGGTTGGGCAGCCATATTCCCCTCTCCCCACTTTCTGTTACACCCTGTTTAAGGGTTTCTGTTTTTCACAATTTCTGTCAGCAGGAACTCCTATAACAGCAGACTGTATCATCTCTCGGCAACCGCCCACATAAATGACACCTTCTGGGGAATAGTTCCTTCTAAAATTGATTATGCGGTATAGTTAACCTGGTTTGGTAATCATCCCCAAAAATAACTGACATCTAAAGTAGAATTTTCTCATGATAGGGCAAGAGGATATTCTGCATGAAAAAATCACGATTTAGCGACAGCCAGATACTGGCGATACTGAAACAAGCCGA
>Ga0209390_10010334_pt1 | contig 10939 bp, 5 predicted proteins | sample BON01_FD_187212 | JGI IMG/M metagenome (GOLD analysis project Ga0209390, IMG submission 187212) | Freshwater microbial communities from Lake Bonney liftoff mats and glacier meltwater in Antarctica - BON-01 (SPAdes) (version 2) | ecosystem: Environmental > Aquatic > Freshwater > Ice > Glacier... | reverse complement strand
AATATCCATCTGTCACACACACACACATATCTATATATATATATATATACATACATACAATATATATCTATAGCGGAAGCACACCCCGAGGCTTGATGGCACATCTCTGCCCCGGCAAGGCCAACGTGCCGAGCGCGTCGTCTGCCCCGAGCGCGTTCTCGTTAATCAGCAGCTTGACGCTCTTGCCGACGAGCTCGTCCTTGGACCTGTTGCAAGATGAGGGCACGGAAACGAGGCGAGGCGCTGGATTGGTGGCGAATCCTCTGCTGCACCCATGGCCACAGAGATGCACGACTCAACACCACTAGGGGCTGGCTGTGTTCATATTCACACGGGTCGATACAGATGGGGAGGGCTGCAACTCTATAGAAATCTCTCTCGCCTATAGCCAAACGTCGTGAGCGTCGCCTCGTTGACCGACACGATTGCGTGCCCCTTCATCGCAATCATGGGCTCGGCCAGCGTCTCAAGCGCCGCCAGCACGTCGAGCAGCATCAACTCGGCATGCTGTCTGGCCACCAGCTCGTCGCGTCCACGCATCCAGACGACGTAGTCGCCCTGAACGGCCGCAGGAGAGACGACGAGAGAGAGCGAGACGTCCGCACCATTTTGACAGCGGCCGGTCACAACTGAGTGGGTGCGAGGCGGGGCGGGGCATCGGGGTTGAGCACGGCGTGCGCGGGCCGCTTGTGGTGTGGGAGCCGGGGGGCGGAATTCACCTCGCGTGGTGAAGATGGCGGCATCCCCGTCGCGCCGGTATTGAGCGAATTCCGACTGGAGCGCGCGCGCATCCGCCTTGCTGAGGAGGGCTGAGAGGTCCTGGCCCTCGATGTCGGCCCTTGATGTGAAGCCAAACATCTTGACCGTGGTCCAGTTCACCGTGACGATGGTGAAACCTCGCACGATGACGGCGGCCGATACTGAAGAGTCCAGCGCGCTCAACAAGTTCTCGCGGAGCCCCCGTCCCGGACGGCAGGTCAGCCAGGTACAGACGGCGACGAGCGCCCCAAAGACAAGGTTGCCGACGATCAGCACCATTTTATTGATGACCTTCGGAAACAATCGTTTATTGTTCATCTTAGGGAATCATAATTATAAGGCTCAAATCAAGCGGAGGTTGCACGGAGAAACCGTCGCTTCTTCTATTCGGGTTAAGGGGTTCGGGTTAACCCTTTTGGTTAATAGAAGAAGCGACACCGACTTAGGCAACACGCAAAGCGCGCCGCCCGATCTTACTACAAATAGCCCTCTAAGTTGTTGCCTCGCCGCTCGCTTTCCCGCCAAAGTTTATCCGTCCAACGGCTCCAGATATCCGAGCGGCAGACCAGCTCGCCACCAAGCGCGCCGCCACGCCCAGCGACGGCAGCGTCGCGCTCGCTCTCTGGCGCGTCTGCATCCGCGCCAGACAGCCTGGACGGCGATGCTCTACGGTCGGACATTGTGTGTTGCGCCGCGGGCGACTTCCCTGGCGCAGCCTCACAGGGACGGCTAGAGGCTGCAGTGCGCGAGCTCTCGGTGCCTCCGAGGCTGGAGTCGGGCGGCCTGACGAACGGCGCAAGCTCGCTGCGGCGCCGCGGCATCTGCTCGGCGCGCTGAGCACAAGGCTGCAGGCGCGGCCAGGCGCAGGGGCGACCCAGGCTGCAGCGTACGCAATCTCCTGGGCGCGGCTGGCGTGCCAGGGGCTGCAGTCTGGCGGCCCGAATGGCGGCTCAAGCTCGCTGTGGCCGCTGTGTGTTCGGCGGGCACTCTGCCGAGCTGTACAGGCCGCCCAACTTCCCCTGCACATCAGGCACACCGCGCGGCTGCGTCTCGAGTCTTCAGCATCGCGAGCTCCCCGGCGCGGCTCGGCGCGCCACAAGCTTCAGTATGACTGCCCGTCTTTGGGCGCAAGCTCGCTGCAACCGCCTGTGCTCGGCGACGGCGAGCCCTCACCCTAGCTAGGGGTTAAGGGTTAGGGGGTTAACCCTGCTCGGGTTAAGGGTTTAACCCGTCTTGCTGTTGGCGCCTGGCCGTGCCTTACTTGTATGCGCCTGTGTGCGTGCGTGTGTGTCTGTGTGTCTGTCAGTACGATTTCTGTACGATGTGTTTGTGTATGTGCGCGCACACGTGTGCATATGACATATGAGTGTGTGTGTGTGCATGCGTGTGCGTGTGTGCGTGCGTGTGCGTGTGATGTACGTTGTGTACCTGTCCTGTGCCCTTCGGGTTCAAGATTCAGGGTTGGTTCCTCCCTTCGTGCTTGTCAGCCAGGGTGAGGCCTCTCTGTGTGCTACGACGCGTGGGCTGTTGGGTAGAAGGGGTGTTGTGTGCGAGAGAGGGAATGAGGGGATGTCGTTGGCGGAGCGAGGGCGGGTCGGGGGGCGGGGGGGTCCTTTTGCTAGCAAACCGTGCTTGCTTGCGCCAGTCAAAAAACTCTACATAAGACTGTTTTTACCTTTTCTTTCTGCCAAAATTTTAAAAGGCCCTGCCGTTGCCTTTGCCGTAATTGTGCCCAGTACCAGTGCACCAGTTTGCACCAGCACGACGGCAGAGGCGAGGCGGTACCGGACGTCTGCAGCCAAGGCCCGTGTGAACGTGTGCAAACATCTGGGCCATCCAGTCAGTCAGCGCGTCTCCAGTCTTCAGTCTTCAGATGTGCTCGAGCAAAACTGGCCAAAATCATGTTGAATGCAGCGCCACGCCCACACACACTGACTCTGGGTTAACCCAAGGCACGACAACGACGGTGTCAGGGAAGGCGGCGTTGTTTTTAAGTGTCAGGGATGTTGACTGCGAAATGCACCTCGAAAAGAAAACTCACCAATTTGTTGGTTGTATCTGCGGTAAACCCTTAACCCTCAGTGCCGCTGGCACTGAGAACGAACTGAGAAACCTGGGTGAAGTCACATGTATTCATACATTGGCCCTTACAATATATAAAGATATTGTCGAGGGTCAAGGTATTTTATTACAATAATAAAGTAGGGGGGGGAGTCTTGGCAAGAGTCTTGGGGTAAAAACTGTTGCGCAATATTGTAGGCAACAAAGGATAAAGGGGGGCTAAGGGGGGTGTTGCAAAATATAATGTGCAACAATGCCCCTTTTCCGTGTCGAAAACGGGTTTTTTTCAAACACCTCGACACCTCCAAAATCTGACCCCTAAAAAACAAAAACAAACTCCGAACGCCAAACGCCTCACACCTCAAAATCTCCTCAACAAAACCGGGCGGGCGGGGAGCGGGGAGTGCAATAACTGGTAATATGATGAACTCGCTTAATATTATAGTATCATCGTGCAATATATTTATATTGCACACAATAAAGGGAGTGTTTTGCACATAATAATTAAATTAAAATATTATTGCGCAATAAAGCCTCGGAGAGACCAAACGATATCTTGTAAAGAAAGGTCAAGTTGCACACAACCGCATGACCGCACCGCGACCAGGCTGGGAAGCTGAAGTTGGAGTCTTCGTTCTTTTATTAATTAAGCTATGTAGAAGGGCTGCAGGGTGAGAATGGGCCCGCGCGCCTTCCGTTTGGCCAGTCAGGCCAGTCGGTGATCTGGTTAACCCAGGACCCAGGGTGCTAAGCCCTCCCCTGGAGCAGTGTATTGTTTGCCATATCTCCATATTATATCCTGTTTTTGAGGCAGTGGGAGTGGGATACGATGAGATACGCTACAGCGGGATACAGCTAGATACAGCTAGATGCGTACGTATACAGCTGGTTACAGTGGGATACGGCTCGGGATACAGAATGGATCTGCTTCTGCGGCAAAATGGATAGATATATAGAATCGATACAGATACAGGGATACACGGGATACCAATACCAAGGATGCGGATACGGTGAGATAGATACAGGCAGGATACGGGTGAAACACACAGAACACAGGTGGGATATCCCAAAAATATACGCCAGGGCCACAGGGGAGGGCTGTGCTATGAGTAGGGTTAAGCCGTCAGCCGTGCAGCTAGCAGCTAGCTACTAGGTAGAAACACCGTAAACTAAGTTCGCCCCCCCCCCCCCCCGTTCATATTACATCCACATCGCACACTTTTTTTCTAACCCAGCCAAGGTCGCGGCCATATAGCGCCTACCACTGAAGAGAGCGGCCAAACGGGCGCGGTTTCTAGGGTTCCCGACGCCCCACGAGGTTGCCGAGTGGCCCAGAGTCCAGAGTGACGGCCTCGTCCACCTGACCATTTTGTCTGCTGATGGCTGATGGGCACCCAAAAGGAGCACGTGGTCACGCGCCAGCGGCTCCCAACAGCTCCCAACAGCCGTCTCCCCCCAAAAGAAAATCATGGCCTCTTTTTGCGCCCTTTTTTCACAGGGAATCTAGTCGGAAAAAATAATTATTTCTATTTCTTCAAAACACGAAAATTCACTTGTTTTAGGAGAGGGAGTTTTTTTTTTTTTCGTCTCCCCGTAAGACAAATGGAGATAAAGCTGTGGCCACGCGGTTTGGGATTCAGCCTAGTTTCCAAAATAGGGCGATCTACATCAAGGAGAAAGTTGGCCCTTACAAGATATATTGTCCATATAAGTTATTGCCATAGATATAAGGGGGTCGTGGGGAAAATGTATTGCGCAATTATAATATTGTATGCAATAATATTCAAAATAATAAAGGCGGGGGGGTATCTATGAGCTATGAGGGAAATATTATTGATTATTGAATATAAATTATAATTGCTAATTGCACAATAATGTGCAATAATGGCGCCCCTTTTCCGTGTCGACAACCGACAAAGGAAGGATATTATTTTCAACACACACCTCGACACCTCCGAAATCCGACCCCTAAAAAAAACAAATCACCTCCACAAACACCTCACTCACCCTCTCTCACCCTCACTCCTCACAAAATTCTTGGATGTTTTGTAGCATACTACATACTACATAGCATGCTACAATGCACAATGCTATGTAGCCTCCCTCAGATGCTAGCTATATAGCACACCCCCACATTTTCCTATAGTTACACTACTTTAGCCCTAAAATAAAATGTCCCGCAGTGTGGCCAGAAGCGGCAAACAAAGCCCGGCGCGAGGCGGGGAGCTCAGGGAGGGTGGTAGGGTGGTGTGTGAGTGTGACTTGCGTGTTTGACGGGTACGTACGTGTACAGTATGTATATGTATGCTCCTCTGGCTGCTGTCGTGGGAGGTAGTACTGCTGCTGCTGGTTGGTCCTCGCCCCGGCCTCGGCCGGGCCAAAGGCAAAGGCTGAATGAAAATTGTGTGTTTAAATACCAGATGTACCCCAACCCTAGGTTTTGTAGCGTTAGCATATATAGTGTAGCGGCATATAGTGTAGCATGTAGCATCCCCCGATCCCGATGCTGCATAGGCAGGCTATACTATAGGCTATCTATAGGTACTACAGAACATCCAAGACAAAATTACCTATATCATCACATACTTAAAACTGGGCGGGGGCGGAGGGGGAGTGCAGTCAATTATATAACTGTAACTGGTAATTAATATATTGTGCAATATAATATTATGAACACCTATTGCACATCTACACATTATGTATTGCAGGTTACAGGAGGTGTTTGGAAATAATATTATTGCGCAATAAGGCCCCACACAGCAGTGAAGCAATATCTTGTAGTAAAGGCCAAACACTTCGCACTTTGCCAAAACAAAGAAAGAGAGCAATACGATAAGAAAGATAAAAATAGTATAATAAATATAAATAGGTCGAACACACACAAATTGGCCTTAACAAGATATTGTTTTCCTGCGAGGCTGTTGTGCATGAATCAACCATATTTCCATTCCCCCCGTCCGCCTGCATTGCCCACCTTGGTGCAATACTTTGGCCCTTACAAGATATTGCCAAAATATTTTATTGCAATAAAGGGGGTCGTGGGGAAAATATATTGCGCAATATTGTAGGCAATAAAGGGGGGCTGGGAGGGGGATTACGCACAATAATGTGCAATAATGCCCCCTTTTCCGTGTCTGGCACGATTTTTTTTTATAGACACCTCGACCCATCCAAAATCCGATCCCTAAAAAAAAAAAACTCCAAACACCTCAAAAACACCTCAAAATTTGGCGGGAGGGTGCAATAACTGGTAATATTGTGCAATATATTGCACAATAAAGGGGGTGTTTGCAAAAAATATTATTGGGCAATAAAGCCTCGAAGTGAAACAATATCTTGTATTAAAGAACTTTTAAAGAAAGGCCAAGCAATACTATTGCACGATTATTGGGCAGTATACGACTCCCCCTCCAAACTCTCGTTTGTATGCTATGCACCATACAATATTGGTAATAACCATATCGTGTAAAGGCCAACACACAAAGCCACAAAAAATTGAGCATACTCTAGGACATTTTTTCAAATTGTACACAAACACACAAACACATGATAGAAAGTTTCTAGAAAGAACCACGTCACAAACAACCACACCATTCACAGAAGCATATAATCACAGCCCTAGTAAACACTGGCCGCGCATGCGCAAATAATACGACTCTACTATAACTATAATGACTAATAGCTCTAGCTCTACGTCGTCGTAGGTCTTAGGCGTGGTGTGGGGGGCGTTCACATGAATGGTGTCAAATTCGCCAACCGGCGCGGCAATCCATCAAGCCCCGCGGCTCGGCGGCATCACAATGCCACCATTCGTCGGCGAGGAGCCGCCCCGCCCCATCTACGAGGACGCGGCACCAGTTCCCCAAGTCGAAGCCGCCGCCGCCGCCGCGCCGGCGTGTCATGAGTTGTACGTTGGCAACCTGCCGCCGTCTGCCACCTCCGAGCTCCTCACCGAGCTGCTGCTGCAGGTCGGACCACTGCAGGGCACCGCGCATTTCCCCAAGGACGATGCAGGCACCGGCCACAAGGGCTTTGCCTTCGCCGAGTTCACCGACCCGAGATCTGTGCAGTATGCGATTGCATTGTTCGGCGGCGACAGCACCGGCGACGGTGTCCGGTTTGGCGGCAGGAGGTTGCGCGTCAACGAGGCTGGCGGCGGGTCGAACAGGATCGCGCACCCGACCCTCGCCGTCTTGCGCGAGCTCGCCACGAATCCGCGCGCGTGGGAGGGGGAGGTTCAACAGATTCCGCAGACTCCTCGACCCAACGGCAATGGCTACAGGCACGTTGGCGAGGGCACTCCGCGTCCGCTTCCGCATCCGCATGGGCTCAGTTCGGGGGTGCCCCCGGCCCAGGCGCAGGCGATGAAGCAGCAGGCGATTCAGCAACAGATGCTGCTGCAGCGCCAGCAAGCGGCGGTGCGTCAGCAGATGCTCCAGCAGCAGATGCTGCAGCGCCAGCAGCCGAACATGCAGATGCACAACCCAGGCAACCCACAGGCGCAGATGCATCATCAAACGCTGGTCCAAATGAATCACCCACAGGCGCAAGTGAACTACTACCAGCAGGCCCAACACGGCAACCCGCACTACCCGCAGGCCCACATGAATCACCAGCAGGCGCAGATGAACTACTATCCACAGGGCCAGCAGCAGCAGCAGTTCAGCCAGATGCAGGCCCTCGAGCAGCAACAGGCGGGCGGGCAGCAGTGGGGAGGTGGCGGCGACATGGACCCGGCCCAAGCCTTCAAGCGCGGGCGTTTCTGATCTGATGGCGGGCTTCGTTGTCCGTGGTACGTGGTACCCATAGGTCTTGGCTGTTTCGCGCTTCTCTGTCTCTGTTGGGCGTCGCATGGCTTTCCCCGAGCTGTCTCACGTGGCCCGTGGCGGTCGCCGTGTCACTCTGCGACTCAGATCATACTCTCAAGACAAGACCATGTCTAATGACAACACGCTACTCACGAAGCTCCACTTCACGATTCACGTGTGCGTGTATGTACTAGCCGTAGCCCACGTACTGCCTTATGTGCCCATGGCCATGGCCCATACCCATACACTATGACATATATTACATTTACACATAACACAGCAGCCGCGTGTGTACGGTGGGTCGTGTCGTTCATTGTCTGCCATTGCAGCACGCGCGTGGCGGGCGTCTCGTGTCTCGTGCGTGTGTGTAGGTAGCTCGTGTGTGCGCTCAAGTGCTGCGCTATAATATACACTGCACACTTCTACAGCGCATATGCATATACACACAGGCGACCGTGGTAGGATGATTTAAGATTTAATAAGATGTATGTAGTAGTAGTAACATGAACATGCACATGTAGCAATATAACAATTAACAAATAAAGCAAATAAATAGATTGCACACAGACACAGACAGCATCAGCATGCGAGAATAAATATAGAGGGTGTGGATAGAGGGAGGCCTCTCCAGACACTCAACAAAAAGAGGTGTTCTTTGGCCCCTGCGCTAGTTCCACTACTAGTTCCATTGCCAGTTGGCTTGGTGTCCTGGCCACCAATGGACAGAGCGGCCTGTGTGTTTCCTGTGCCTCAACTCGTGCGCGCCGTCCTCTCCAACCGCTGGAGGAAGCTGATGGACTCGCCCGTTATGAGCTTGTTCATGATCCAAGCGGGCACAATCCCGCCGGCGTCGATCTGCTGTGTAAACGTGAAGCTCGTCTTCCCAGGATCGCCAGGGACGGGTTCGACCTAGGAGGGTGTGGAACAGGAGGGCGTGAATAGCACGGTGCGAACAAGGCGGTGCGCTGCTCAACGGAGCAGCGAGTATGAATAGTATACCTCGGCCTCCCAGGGGCACCATGGACAAAACCGACCTGTGCACGGGAGGCCGCCAACCCTAAGTTCACGGTAAAGTTAGAAAGGGTAGTTTAAGGAGAGGGTATCCCTAAAGTCTTTATGTATATGATAAATGCATGGGTAAATCTGAGTGTGTATTTGGCCGATTAGCACACTGGAATAGTTTATATTAGCCAGGTCGAAACGGCACGGTGGGGTGAGTAAGTAGGGCTAGTAGTACAACGCGTACCAGGAACATTCCTTGGATGATGCGTGCGCGCACGACGCCTCGCAGCGGAGGGGCGTCCGGGTGCTCCATCGCTTCCTGGAAGAAGGCTGTGCCTCCGCCGCGAACGGCGCGGCGTGAAATCAGGGACACGGTGTCGCGCGGCCGCACCCCGGGAAATGCCGCCTTCACTTTCCCATAGGCGGCTTTCGTGCGGACGTCGTAGCGCTCCAGGTCCCAGCCCGTTAGGTACATCGGGTTGTACCGCCGAATGAACTCGGCATCCGATGCCTCAAAGAGGGCTATCACCTTCTTGGGCGGCGCGCCGAAGACGCCATGGCCGCGGACGTATGTGTGAGGGCTTCCAGGAAGGCTGCGCTTCCAGACAGTGAACCCTTTCTTGCTCAGTGCCCGAACCCAGGACTTGTCGTCGCCAGTCGCATCAGCGACAATGTCGTCCACCTCCTGGGCACTGCGCGTCGGCGGCTGCGTCATCGAACCGCTGACCCGAACCCCAAAGGTTGGGAGCCGCACTTTCATTGCGGTGCGAACCCGATCTGCCGCCTCGCAGAGCGGAGCCAGAGAGGAGTCGAGCTGCAATCGGCCGGCCGACACCGCCGGCCCACGTCCAGCGGCGCCGCCTATCAGCGCAGCCACCGCCGTGATGATTGAGAGCCAGAACGAGGTCGTCGGCATGGCTGCCGAAAGCTATGGGCCTAAGGTGAGGCCGCTGGAGAGCCGACGAGGTCTCGACGAGGCCGAAAACGTCGATGATGGTTTATTCACAGTCCCTTTTCTTTTCCCGATAAGCCTTGGTGTGCTGCTTATCCCCCAAAAGGGGCCACCTTTGAGCGTACCAACCGGCTACACGACGACCCCGCACGGTCTGTCCTCCCGGTTGCTTCTGGACACGGGTAGTGGTGTGGGGACTGTTGAAGAAACGGGTTAAAAATATTGAGATGGTGCCCCGTTCTGGGTGTCGGCGTCGGGGTGCTTTTTGAGGTAGTGACCTCGGGGGGGGGGACTAGCATTGGGGCTTTGCACTACTACAAGGGCACAATTTATTACGTCATCAAGTTGCCGTGAGGCAACTTCGCGGCTAAGCGAGGTTGGGGTTCAGGGTTAGCTCTAACCTGACGCGTAGCAGCGGCGAAGGAACTCCCGCGAAATGACTTTTCACAGAAACAAAGAAACAACGCCCTACTGTACCTATACTAGCACTGGCGCACGCGCAAACAATACACAACACAAGTAACTAGGCACTAGGCTACCCCGTGGGGGGGCCTGCTAGGCAGAGTGAGTGCGAAGCGCGCCCTTAGGCACGCCACGCACCGCTAGCCGCATACGCGGCTCCGGTTGTCGAAGAGCACACCACACTGACAACAGCCTGTTCAACAGCGAATACGAGTCCCCCCCCACGAGGTCACTATTTTGGGTTCCACACCAAGGCTTATTGGGAAGGGCGTCGGGTTAAGGGTTAGGGTTTAGGGTTAACCCTGAACCCCGGAACCTAACCCTAACCCAAACGGGAAAAGAAAAGTGCCTGGTTTATTCATGTGAATTGCTCTAGCGAAACGTAATTAGTAAATTGTGAGGTTGCGTAGCACCGTAGCGTCTAAACCATCGGCTCGTCTAGGCTCGATTCGAGGTGCCTACGATAGACGGTACACGACTCCGATCCAGGCAGAAACCGTTCCTACTCGTATCCCTTGTGTCAACAGGTTGGTGATTGGTATGGTGAGGGCAAAAGTGGGATAGTGGGATGCAAAACTAGCGCGGCCCGCAAAAAAAACTGCAACTCGCAACCAGCAACTCTTGAGAATAGGGTCGCGGCGTCGACTCCGCCCCCAAGCATCTAGATATATTCCAGGGAGCTCCGCTTAGTAGGCTCCCAAAGCCACGTTCGGATCAGTTCCCTGTGTGTGCTCGTGTCCCTTTTGTATTAGAGCTCTATAACCAGCTCACCACCACCTGGCGGAGATGTGCCGCTTGGGCAGGCGCAAATACAAGCTGCTGGAATCGTACGACGAGTGGCTTCGAGGCGGGGTCGTCGACCCTGGCCATTACCGACCGGACCCCGGCGACGAGG
>Ga0209390_10010333_pt1:7500-10940 | contig 10940 bp, 12 predicted proteins | sample BON01_FD_187212 | JGI IMG/M metagenome (GOLD analysis project Ga0209390, IMG submission 187212) | Freshwater microbial communities from Lake Bonney liftoff mats and glacier meltwater in Antarctica - BON-01 (SPAdes) (version 2) | ecosystem: Environmental > Aquatic > Freshwater > Ice >... | reverse complement strand
TGTGACCTGTGTCTTTCTGAACAGTGTGGTAGGTCAGTCCGTTGCCGAGTTTACACTGGCTAGCATGCGCCACCCTACTTCACACGCGGCGCTGATTGTGTTGGTCAGAACACATGAAACGTCCTGTAGTTCCGACTCCCAGTTTAGACGCAAACTGAGTGAGACGACGATGCATCGTCGTCTAGAAGCGCAGAGACCGAAGATGGTGTATATAAAGGAAAGTGGGGGACTGGGGGGTGCGTTCACGTAGGGCGCGGCGCGTTTACTTTACAACTAGTCTCGAGCACGAGCCGGAAATAGAAAGCGGCGGGTGTGCTTAAAGGTGCTCTGCAGCTACTCAGTAACCGCTCTAAGTAAACTCGCTTTGCTCAGGTACCTGAGCGAAATTCGGTTTCATATTCTGACAGCAATTTATCCGCGATTTACCCATGAATCCGGAACAATGCGGAAGAAGCAAGCGATTGACGTGTCGAAACTATAACTTCTTTTATGCTATGAGTCACAGCATCAAAGTCAAAGTCATGAGAAGTCAGTAGTACAGTTTGATTATGAAAAAGCTGGTTCGAATTACTTAGGCACACAGAGCACCTTTAAGCTAAGTCTATTTGTAGCTCGTGGGGCTTACAGCATGGGTTTCGTTTAGCCTAGAGATCGCAGATGGTGTGGCTTTTCGCACTCAGTTTGCGTCTAAACTGGGAGTAGGAACTGCAGGACTTTCCCTATGTGTTCAAGTGGAGGTACCCTCAAAGATGGACGAAACGGCCTTTGGTTAGTTAAGGTGTTTATACATACATATATTTATGTTTATATATATACATTATATAGATATACATTATATATATATACATGTTTACATATATATATATATATATATATATATATATATATATATATATATATATATATATATATGTATGTATGTATGTATGTATGTACATATATTATATATGTATACATATATATATACATATAACTGTACACATCTTTTTCTTATCCACCCACATAACGGACTGAATGAACACGGCAACGATTACGTTTTATACAGAGCCGTTGAATCCGATTCCCTGATTGCGGTTCTTCGGTACTTTTCTCGCTTCGCCAATCGATATTTATTAGCCTAATAACTTAGTCTGGAACGATTAATTAATTAAGATTATTCGCCCGTGACAGGCAGTCGAATGCCAAAAATGTCAGAAAGTGCGGTAGAACCGCGGTCAGTTAATCGGGCTCAACGGCTCTGTAAAAAAACGGAATCGATCGTTGCCGTGTTCATACCGAAGGGGGGTAACCCAGTGGATGGTGGTAGTTGCTGTGGGGAATTCGGTTTATAGTAGTATATGGTATTGGTATATGATTTTTTTGAATTATATACGAGTAAAGAGAAGTCGGTTTTATTAGGCCTTTCAAGGAGTAGGAAATTCTCTGTATTTGCGAAGCGATGTAGGCTTGTAGTAGTACTTGTAGGCTTGGGGGGCTGTACGTTCTATAACTTTAGTATTGGTATTGAGAGTCGAGATTTCGGGTGAAAACGGGGATGGGGGAGAGAGGCGGTAGAGATCTAGTAGACGAGACAGAGAGAATTATAAGGGATTTGGCTTTCATATATATATATGAAAATTAGGCTAGTCTGAGTCCGATGAATTGCTGCTAGTGACTTATTTTGTTGTGTGAGTTGGGATGGTGTTTGCAATACGTCGGAGTCACGGAGTGGTGCTGCTGTTTTGAGTGTGTGTGCGCGCGCTACATGTACGTGTGCGGCTCGTTGTGCTGTGCTGAATATTTATAGATTGTGCTTTATCTTCATGTATATATAAGGAATATATATTTTATATATATGTGTGAGATAATACGAGTCGTACATACGCAAGGTTGAGCCAGCCTGCCAGCTCTTTGCTATATAGCTGCTAGCCCACCCTCCGCTACGTTACTCGTTACTCTACACTCTACGTTTTTTACAAAACAACCTAATTTTTATATCAGTTACGTTATCTACACGACCCGCACACCCGCCCCCGCCACGCATATTATACACGTATATGTATATATGCCGCACTCTACACACTCTACACCTATACACTTACACTCGCAAGGACTTTATTATTTATATATAATATATAATAAGTGTACACCTACGTAACCGTTCTTGTCCTTTGAATCATTCGCACTATACACTCACACTCGCAAGGAATTCATTATTATTTATATGATAAGTGTAATAGGAATTTATAGATTTAGCTCGTAATAGTAATAGTACATCATAGTTTACGCAAATTAGTCGTAATACATCGTACATATAATATCATATATCGTATAATTTAACCTAAATTTAACCGCGCTGGCCGACAGTGACAGTGTGGACCTATGAGGACCACTGACCATAAGAGAAGAGCCTCGTGTGCACCTGCACGCCACGCTGCACGCTGCACAGCGAAAACACAGACCGAACACGCCAGGTCCACACGCAGCAAACAGGCAACACCAGCATAGCAGACGATAGTAGATGAGAAGAAGCACGACGCCAAAACCAAAACATGGAGTTTCCCCCAGCGACACACCCCCACGGATGACGCCCACGACACACCAAACAACACCCGCCGTCAACACACGAGGCGGCAAAGCAGCGCTCGAGGCGCGGTCTGAAATAAGATCCGAGTATGAGAAAACGCAGCGAGGGCCCAGCCGACGCTCTCGCGCCGTTTCGAGTTAGTTCGCCCTCTCGGCATAATATATGTATATCCCTATATATATATATATATATATGCGTAAGACCGACCGGCGGAAACGAGTGTGTCCCCTATGGAATACACACACGGGGTAGGGTTAAGCCACACGGGGCAACCCTGTGTGTGGTGTACCCTATAGAGCTAGGGTTAGAGTCAACCTGAGCAGCCCGGGCACACACATGCACACACACACACATATATATGTTTACATGTATCACTCTCCCGTTCTCTCATGACAGCGTCGTTCTCTCCGCTGACCATTTAGTTTCACAGTTCACTCCACGACTGCCCTTTTTTCGAAGTTTTTTTTCCGGGCCGGTACTAGCCCCCCCCCCCCCCCCGGCCCTGGCAAATGTCAGGAGTTAGGATCGCGTTTCCAGGTTCGTTTTCCGCGAATCGATTTCCATTGCCAATGAGCGCGCTTTTTCTTACTCGCGTTGATTATCATTCTTACTCTCTACTCTCACGGCTACCCCCGCTCAGGCGCCCGCACGCTCCCGTGCCCAGTCCTCGGCCACGCCCTTGAGGTACTCGTGGTCGAGGCCGTCCTTGGCTGAGATACGGCGCGATGGCTCGTACTGGAGCATGCGCGTCAGCAGCTGGAGGCCGACCTGGTCCAGGTTAGGGCAGACGGACGAGAGCGGCACCGCCTCGAACTTGGCCCAGTCGTTCTGTTCAGAAAAGGAACACGGGTCGTGTGAGCGTTATGAGCAGACC